>OLNW01000026.1_pt1 | contig 190027 bp, 172 predicted proteins | sample 1672121 | NCBI WGS metagenome assembly OLNW01 (sample SAMEA3136648, study PRJEB25190) | human gut metagenome
GGCCGTTCCGCTCATGCAGGGCGTTTCCGCTCTCAAGGGCCTTGAGGGCCCTTTTTTTGTTTGGGGCTCATGCCCCCCGCCGGGGCCGCTCCCCTCGGGCGCGGCTTTTCTGCATCGGGCGAATAGTCGTTTTCCTCGTTTAATGTCATAATGATTAGGCATTATCAAGCGATCCGAAACGGATTTTCGTTATGTCTCAATACCCTAAGTTTTGCACCTCATGTGGTTCTCCGATTAATCCTGGTCAGAAGTTCTGCACTACATGCGGTGCGGCAATCACTGAAAACTCTTCTGATTTATCTTCTAACCTTTCAAACTCTTCGGGTCCTGGAGATACTTCACCGATGCCTGTTGTCGATCCTCGAACAGTTTCGTATCCAGACGATACGCAGGTTTTAAATTCACAGGACGTTCAAAATAGGCAATACCGTCAGCCCTCTGGCGATTCTGCGCCTGTAATTCCGAATCGCAATTCAGATTCGAAGAAACCTGTATTTATTATCCTGATTGTTGTTCTTGCAATTGCTGTTCTGGTTCTTGCCGGCGTGTTGCTGTCTAACTTGTTTGCTGGCCAACAGAACTCCTCGTCTGTCTCATCGGCTCCAACCGAAGAATCCCAGCCTAGCAACCCCAGCCAGTCTACTTCCAATAATTCCTCTGCCGAAATTACCGATGCAGACAGGGAGCTCTACTCAACGCTCTCGGCATACTATTCTCGACTCGGGGATTACGATCAGCGAATTTCCTCTGCTGCAAAAACATTCAATGCTGATTACGTCTCTAAAAATATGAGCATACGTTCTTCTGACGCTAGCAGTGCATACGCGTTGGCTGAGGAAATCGCAGACGACTACAATGCTTTAAAGAACTTACCTGTTCCATCGACTTCGCGCTATGCTTCCAGCTATTCTGCGATGCTTACTTGCTACTATGACTGCACTCAAAGGATTGGTGCAATATCTGAGTCTTGGGATATCAGCCTTCAGTATTCGGATCCCACTGGGCATGAAGATGAGATCTGTGCTCCTCTTTCGCGTGACCGATCCGGAGACAACAACAAGTATTACACCGAATTTAAGCAGACTTATCCTTCGGCTAAACCGCAATCACCAACAGCGTAATTTGCCTATTCCCTCCTGTTACTGGTTGTTTGTGGGGTAGCGACCCTGTTTTTCTTTGTTCAATTACTGTTAGGAGTTTTTAATGTATGGATATTCCTCTTATGGGTCTGATTTGTTCAGCCTTCTTGGTTTTGCAGGGGGGGATTTGGCTCTCTCTGACATTTATCGCATTTGTTGCGGCAATTGTTTGCACTGTTTTGTTGTACAGGAAATATGTTTCCTCATTTGATAAAAATCAGCTGAAGAATGCAAAACATGATTTTGGCCCATTCCTCCGTTTTGAGAAATTCTGGTCCGAAAAGATCCTCATTGTTCTGTTTATTTACAACATGTGTTTTATTGCCTTCGGGAGCGCTGCAGCGGTTATAAGCCTTCTTTCGATGCTTACTTATGATGCTGGCAGCGTTTTCATTGCGATTCTCACTGTTGTAGTGTTGTTTGTTCTCGGTGAAGTGTTTAACCGACTCTTCTACGAGTTCTTTATGTTGATCGTGAAGATGTGGCGAAACACCCAGGACATTCGTTCGGCTCTTGTTGGCAATGACGCTTTGGGGTCTGCTCCAGTTTACTGTGAGCCTGTTCAAGAGCCATATCGTCAGGCTTCTGTAAATTCCCAGGGTTCTTCCGTTGCGCCCGAGAGCGCAAATGCAGATCAGCGAGTTGCTGCTTCTGAAGCTGTAGATTTTTCGAAAACCAACCCGCTTCCTGTTGTTCAGGCTTCACCGCAACAAGGTGGGTTTGATCAGAACTCTTCTTGGTCATGCCCTGCTTGTGGCGCAAGCAACAAGGCAGGCGTTTTCTGCTCGCAATGCGGAATGCGCCGTAGTTAATCTCGCTTTTAGTTATTTAGCCAGGGGCTTGTCCCCTGGCTTTTTTGTTTTAGGCCTTTTGGCGCTTTCGCTTTTCTTTCTCACGGTTTTCTCATCAATGTTAGATCCGCCTGAGAACATTTGCTCATCGGGAAAAGGATGGGAAATGAAACGTGGTGCTTTAATAGCTGGTCTTATAAGTGGTGCTCTTTGCGCTGGTTGCGTATTTGCCTATTCGGTTCAAGTGCGTGGAGAAGCAGATGAAGCTCGGATTGAGGCAATGCAACGCTATGGAGGAGAACAGGTCGATGTTCTCGTTGCCACTAAGGATATTTATCCAGGAGAGACCGTCGATGCTTCCAACGCTGAGGTTAAAACGTGGTTGAGCGATCTTTTGCCAAGTGGCTGCGTGACATCCTTTGATGACGTTAAGGGTGTGCAAGCTGCTTCGTTGATTATTTCTGGCGAAGCTATCTCTCATCGAAGGTTTGATTCTGGCGGTTCGGGGATAGATGTCCCTCAGGGCTGCGTTGCATTATCAGTCCCAGCTGAGGATGTTCAAGCAGTTGGCGGAGCTTTGTCGGCAGGTGATGTTGTCGATGTTTACGCAACCGGATCGCAAACAGCGTGTATCGGGAAGCAAATCATGGTCCTGGCAACCAATGTTGAACATTCGAGCGGAACAAAAGCAAAAGTGAGCTGGGTTACTCTGGCTGTTCCAGTCGAGCAGTCTCAGGAATTTGTAACAGCGTCGCAATCGATGGATATCTATTTTGTCCTGCCGGCGTCAGAAGTCGATCGACAACCTTCCGAGCAGGGCCAAATCGGGAAACAAGAAGATTCTCCAAATTCTAGCCAGCATGAAGGAAGGTGATGTGGCTCGCTCTGGTCGATCTTATCGTGATCGGTTTATAGATGGAATTCTCCTTGGAGAAAAACGGAAAAGGTGAGAAATATGGGCAGGAAAACAATGCTTTGTGTCGATACCGAGTCATTGAGATACCCCGAATTGATAGGGCTGAATGATGAGGATATCGATTCTCAGGAATGGCTCGAAACGTATAGTAGTGCTCACGAAGCGCGACGAGCGTTATCGGGGGCTGGCCAAAAAGATAACGTGTGGGTTGTTTCTTGCGATGACATGGAGGGGATCAATCTTGCTGCTGCCCTTAAACGCGATGATCCAAGTAGGAGTATCGAGTTGGTCTCTTTTGGCGGAACCGGTTCTGAGGTTGGGCGATGTCAAGCTGCGGGTATTAACTTAATTCGTGGTAAGGCGGAGTTTGTTAAGCGGTATTTCGAGCAGAAAAACGAGCAAGCTTTTTCTGCTGTAAGGGAAAAGGTATCGTCTCCTGTTGAGAGTAGCGATAAAGAGCTTTCTTCTTTGAGGGCAGCTGAACCTTCTGTTTCGGATTTCGAAGAGGTATCGCAGGGCGAGTACGGAAATTCGTTTGAACCGAAGCCTGAAAGTGCTTCGGCAAAGATCTTGGGTGCTGCCGTCTCAACGACCGAAAAATCAACTCAGTCTGGTTTTGTTGTTTCGGTTCTGAGTGGAAATGGTGGCGTGGGTAAAAGCACCGTTGCCGCTTGCCTCGCTGTCTTATTCCAGGAAAAGGGCTTGAAAACGGTTTTGGTTGATTTGGACCTCCAGTTTGGGGATGCGGGATTCCTGCTTGGGCTCGATGATGTGGTGGGAATCGATGAACTTGTTCGTCAGCCTGAGCGAATCAATCAAGTGAAACCTTCAGGGGGATTGCCTGCTGTTGTCGGCATTCCCGAAAAGCTTGAGGAGTCAGAGGCGCTTGTCGTTTATACATCAGAGGTTCTTTCCCTTCTGAAGAGTCGTTTTGATGCTGTGGTTGTTAATACGGGGTCTTTTTGGTCTGACTGCCATATCCAGGTGTCTGAGGCCTCAGACCAGGTTTTATTCATTCTTGATCAGCGGCCCTCGTCGGTGCGCTCTTGTTCGCGCGCCCTTGATCTCTGCGCTCGTTGCGGCATTGCGGTCCAGCCATTCCGATTCCTTCTTAACCTCTGTTCGAAACATGCGCTATTGACCTCGCTGGATGTTTCGTGCGCTCTTCACGGGATTCAGGTTGGAGAGTTGAAAGATGGAGGAAGAGAGGTGGGCGAACTGCTTGGGGCGGGCCTTCCCCTCGAGCTTGCTTCCTCGAAGAATCCATTCATTGAGAGTTTGAAGGAGCTTGTTCCTCAGCTGGTCCCTGAGCGCTTGAGGTCCCCAGAGCTGCAAAAGACTCCTGTTGAAAGTGAAAAGCGAACGTTTTTCCCTGGAATCCGTAAAAGGAGAACAGCATGACCCTGATGGAGCGCGCATCGGCGAAAACCCCCTTAGATGCTTCAACCGATGATGCGCTCTTGACCAGCTTGAGGGAGAAGGTGGGTCAAATTATTCCTCCTGCCGACGCAGCTCGTCTCATTGCCAGTAATCCACGTCAGGCTCGCAGTGAAATAAGCCTTGCCTGTGAAAGGGTAATAGCTGGAGAGCCTTGGCTTCTTGCTGGGCGTTATTCAGTCGAAGAGGTGGTTGGGAGGTATCTCGATGAGGTGTTTGGACTGGGGCCTCTTGAAGAGATGCTTGGAGATGACAGCATTACCGAGGTCATGGTAAATGGATCGAAGTCGCTGTATTACGAGAGAAACGGTCGACTTTATCAATCACGCGATTGCTATGAGGACGATGCGCAGGTTTTTAATCTGATAGACAAAATTGTTGGACCTCTTGGGCGTCGCGTTGATGAAAGCTCCCCGATGGTTAATGCAAGGCTTCCCCATGGGCATCGTGTTAATGCGATAATCCCACCTCTTGCTCTTGACGGTCCGGTTGTCACGATTCGGAAATTTCGAGCACATGCGTTTTCTCTTGACGAGATGAGGAGTCTCGGCTCTTTTGATCATGAAGTGGACTGTTTATTGAGATGGGCAGTGCGGAGAAGGTGCAATATCGCGGTTTCTGGTGGCACGGGCAGCGGAAAAACAACGTTATTGAATGCGTTATCAGCCCTTATACCTCCAAACGAACGAATCGTGACAATCGAGGATTCTGCCGAGCTTAGGTTCGATGAACATCCTCATGTGGTGCGTTTGGAAGCCCGTCAAAAGAATGCTGAAGGGATCGGCGAAGTGTCGATTCGCGACCTGGTCATAAACTCCTTGCGCATGCGCCCTGATCGTATCGTCGTTGGTGAATGTAGGGGCGCGGAGGCCTTGGATATGCTTCAAGCAATGAGCACCGGGCACGATGGATCTCTCACCACCCTACATGCGAATTCTCCCAGTGAAGCGGTTTCGCGTTTAACGACAATGGTTCGCTATGGTGCTGAGCTTCCCATTGAGGCAATCGAGAGCCAGATAGCTAATGCGATCGATTTGGTGGTTCAGATTGCACGTTACCCCAATGGCGATAGGGGGATATGCGAATTGGCGGGATATGCCTGGGATAAGAATTCATCAAGCTGCCAGGTGGAGACGTATTTCAGGCGTGACGCGGTAACGGGGAAGAAAGAATGGTTAGCCTATCCTGGTTGGCTTGATGATCTTCCCTTTTTGGAGATAGCGACGAGGGAAGAGGTGGCGAAGTGGAAACGTCAAGCATCCTATTAATTCTCGCTTCTTGTTTTGCACTCGCGTTTGGGCTCTTGGGGCTTTCCTGGTTATTTGAAAGAGGGCTAGATCGGTGGCGATCGCAAAGAGCGGTTGATAGAACCGGAGGAAGAAGTCCTATCGGTCGAATTTTCGCAGAGGGGATTCCCTTTCTAGAGGGGTTGTCCAAAGTTATGCTGCGCTTCACCCCCTTTGACTTGTTCGTCAAAGGTATGGTTGGGGAAGTTCGTAGGTTGGGGTATCGCACCGATCTCGTTCCCATGGGGACGGTGCTTCTTGCGTCCTCTGGTTTTGCATTCTTGTTTGTTTACGTGATTTCGCTTTCTGTCATTGGCGCTCTTGCTTCTGTGGTTTGCGTTTTTCTTATGCTCAATGCCTGGGTTAATAAGAGGAACGAGCAGCGAAGGGAAGAGATGCGGGAGCAAATTCCCGAAGCGCTGCAGTCAATGAAAGCTTGTTTTCAGACGGGCTATTCGCTGCCTCAAACGGTCCACGAGGTTGCTGAGCATACCAGGGGGCCGCTTAGCGAGCTTTTCTCGGAGGTTGAGGGAAATCTCGAAACTGGTAGTGGGGTCCATCAAGCTTTGGCTGTCATGCGGACTGAAAATTCTGAGCCGGAATTGGCATTTCTGGCAACATCGTTGGAGATTCAGCATAAAACCGGCGGCAGTATGCAGCGGATATTGGAGGCGGCTCGTCAGTCGGTCTGCGATGAGTTGGAATTGAAAAGAAATCTCAGGACGCAAACTGCCCAAGCGAAGCTATCTGCGCAAATTGTCACTGCGATGCCCTTTGCCTTGGTGGGGGTGTTCTCTCTTCTTTCCCCAGGGTTTCTTGATCCGTTTTTCGAAAGTCCCCTTGGCATTGTCATGTTGATGACTGCAATTGGGATGCAGGTGTTGGGGGTTTCTATCGTCCGACGGTTATTGAGGGTTGAGGTTGCATGATGGCGGCTTGGTTATCTGCGGTTTCGATAGGTGCCGGTTATTGTTTCGGCGCGATCGTTGGCCTTGTTTTCTATGAAAGGCATCGTGAAGTCCGGAGGAAAAAACGAGCTAAAGAAGCCCTAGGGACCGATTCGGTGCTACAAGCATCTTCTGTTTCTCTTGAATCAGGAGGATTTGGTTCATGGCTTATAGAGAAGGCAATTCAATTTTCAGTCGATGAGTACAATCTGCCTTCGTCGTTGCTGAAGGCTGGCTCGTACGGCTTCTCAAAAAAAGCCTGTTTATTTGAGAAGGCTGGAATTAACAGGGTGCTAACAGGGGACGGCTATGCGTGCGCACGTATTTATTTCTCGGTAGGCGGATTGCTCGTGGGCGGCTTGCTCGGTGCCTGTTTTTCGTCGCTTCTTGCGGCTATTGGGTCGATTGTGGGAGCGATATGGGGTTGGGGCAGGCTGTCGAGAGCGATCAAAGAAGAGGCTCGTTGCCGTGCCTTATCTGCTGAGCGGCAGTTTTCTCAGATGATTGAAGTGATAGTGCTTGGCCTGAATAGTGGCATGTCGTTTGACAAAGCCTTGCTCCTTTACTGCGAATCGTTTGGGGGCTCCCTGAGCGAAGTGGCGGGCTCTGCGCAAAGGCAATGGGCCCATAGCCTCATCAATCGAAGCGAAGGATTACGCCAGATCGCGCGATCGTATGATTCTTTGCTCTTCGACAGATTTGCCGAAAACGTTATCAGGTCCATTCGGTTCGGCACTTCGATGGCGGAAAACCTCAGCTTACTTGCCGTTGAGGCTCGATCGATAAGGAAGGGCAAGCTTGAGGAGAGGGTGGCGAAGGCGCCAGTGAAAATGATGCTCCCTGTGGCGACGCTGATCTTGCCCGCCATGCTCATGCTGGTGATGGGTCCGATCATGCTTGATTTGATGGAAGGAATTTAGGAGGAAGACATGAATAGGGAAGTATTGGCGGATAAGCGTATATCGACGATGACACGTATCGAAAATGCACTGAACAGCGTGAAAGGCGAAGCTCGATCATATGCTTCATTGGTGCGTGCTCTTTGGGATACGAGGCGAAGCCGTACGGCGCTCCCAGGTCAGGGGACCACAGAATATGCGATTCTGGTCGGCGTTCTGGTTGTTATAGCAATTATCGCCATTACGGTATTCCGTCCCAAAATCCAAGAGTTGTGGGATGCGATCTCTTCTGGGATCAACGGGCTCTAGACTTGTCCGGTCTGGGTGCAGGGAGCGCTTGATGAGACGATTTAGAGGACAATCGAGCGTCGAATACGCCATCGTGTTTGCGGCGTTTCTTGCCATGGTTGTGGGCTTGGGGGCTGTAGCGAATCTGCTCGAATCTGGTTTGGTGCTTGAGCATGCGCTTCAGTCGGCATCTCATCATTTGAACAATGTTGCAACTGCGGCCTGGGCTGACATTTTTCTGTACTAAGGAAGGACGAAATGGGCAAAGTATGGGAGATCTTTTCTTCTTCGGCTTTATACGTCCGCCGTCTGACGTTGCGTTTGGAGGGGTCCGTCTCTGGTGTTTTGCGAGGAAGGCTCTCTTCTTCCTGCGGTTTCTTCCCTGGTCAGTCGACGGTTGAGGGCGCCTTCCTGATACCGGTGATTCTTCTCATGATGATGCTTTTGATTCAGCCTGGGATTCTTCTTTATAACCGCGTGGTTATGCAATCTGCCGCTTCGGAGGGTTGCCGTCTTATCTCCACGCGCCCATCGGGCGACTCGCCCGATGCCTATGAGGGGTATGTGATCAGAAGATTGGGATCGGTTCCGCAGCAGAAGAACTTTCATGTTCATGAAGGAGCGTGTACATGGGAGGTTTGTTTCGACGGTGGTGAGGAAAGCGACATCATTACGGTGACGATCAGGAACCAGGCCGAGCCTTTGCCATTTTTCGATTTTGGCGCTCGCTCTCTTGGCTTGGTGAATGGTGAGGGGAACTTCGTTCAGGAAGTGTCGGTTTCGACACATAGCAAGAGCGCTTGGGTGGTTGGAAATGATCAAGGGCTGGATCCCGATGCGTGGGTTTCTCAGAATGGGTCAACCGCAGAAAGGAGCGAGCGGTGAAAAAAATGCGTTCGTCCTCTCTATTTTGGGCCGAAGAGGGGTTTTCGACGGTAGGAATGGTCCTCGCTCTTCTTATTTCGATCTCGCTCATTTTTACTGCTGCACGTGTTTATGAGATCAACGGCTGTTCGTCGAGGGTGCAGGAGGTTGCTGATGCTGCCGCTCTTGCGGCGGAGAATACCGTTGGTGAGTTTTATCTCGTTGCTGGTATTTGCGATGCCGTGCTCCTGTCGCTATCCCTCACCACTGCGGGTTGTCTCGGTTTGAGTGTTGTTTGCGCTTGCGTTCCCCCCGCTTCGGGTTTTTCTAAAACGTTTTTGGAAATGGCTCAAAATACCAAGAAAGCTCGAGACTCTTTTTCGGAATCCGCGAACGAGTCACTTGAGCGATTGGCCCAAGCCTTGCCCTTCATCGCCGCAGTAAAGGCTCAAGAAGTGTATTCGGCGAATTCGTCGCTATCCGATGGGGCTCATTATCAGGGAATTGTTGTTCTCTCTCCGTGGGAAGTGGAAACGGGGGATTCGCTCTCTTTTCACGATTCGGATGAGGCTTTGAGTGAAGTGGAACAATCGCGGGATAGCCTGGAGGATGTTGCCGCGCAGGCCGAAGAAGCGGCGAAGCGGGCAAATGAGTGGAAGCGGCATGGGTACGAGCATGATTCCATCAGCCCTGATGCATATTGCATGTACGAACGAGCGGCGAAGCTTGCAGGAATGGCGGGCTCCGATAACCCATTCTTTTCTTCGGTCGATACCTGGAGCTTCGGTGCTTCCTTGGAACGTGCGAAGACGTACTATCGGCTTCGTTATCAGACCGAGGCTCCGAACGGGCAATCGGTGGATGAGTTGTCGAACTCTGCTTTAAGAAAACGCTTCTATGCTTATGCCCAAGAGACTGTTGGGCGGGGCTATGTTCATGAGACAGAGTCATCTTTCGAGGCATTCTTTCCTCGCCTGCCCAAGAACACTGATGAAATGCGATCGACGATCTTGTACACCGAAGCGGTATACCCCAAAACCATTGACGCGCAGGGGCTTTCGGTTTTGCATGCCTGGAGCGGGTGCCCGGGTCTTGCTCAGGGCTCGAATGGGGTTGGTTCAATACAGGAAATGGATGCTGTGGGATCCTACGCACCTTGCCCTTATTGCAAATTCGTTCCAAGCAGCATGGGAAAGGTCGCCGCGGCGTCTTCGTCGATCCAAAACGGTTTTGAATACCATTACAACGAGGTGGCCAAAGCGGCGGATGAGTATCAGAAAGCAAGGGAAGAGCTCGACCCATTAAACCAGCAGGCGAAAGATATGGCTGGAGGTTTGCTTGATTCGGTAGGCAAGGCCTTTGTCGAGGCTTGCAGCCAGCGAATCGACATTACGCCTCCTGGCCATTATGGCGTGATATCGCTTGTTTCCGATACGGGTACTGCGCAAACCCGTTTTCCTTCGTCTCTTGTTTCTTCCGAGGGCGTTGGGGGTCTCGGTGCCCGGGTTGCACTCTCTTCTGCAACGTTGGTAAAGGAATCATCTGACGAGGGGAAAAACGTGGTTACCTCGTTTCTCGATGGGCTTTCGGGAGAGGGTTCGGCGGTGGTTGGAGCTGCAAAGATTGCCCTTCGGATGTGGTCGGGTTTTCTTGGCGTATATACGCAAGGGCATGACGCATTGTTGGAAACCGTCGAATCGGTTTTTAGTGGCATTCCTCTTATGGGGGCTAGCGGTCTTGGCTCTTGGGCCTCGGGTGCGCTGAAGGATACCGTTGAGGGTTTTGGTTTTGCTCCTGTTGATCTTGCTGCAAGAAAGGCTGTTTTGGTCAATTCTCAGCATGTTTTGAAGGCTGATGATTCGGCATTTTCCGCCAGGCTCTTGTCTGCAAAGGAAGCGGCGTTGATGTCGCAGGGGAATGGCGGGATCGATGGCGCGCTTTCCTGCGTTCAGTCTGCCGCGATGGACGCGATTGCCGGTTTGGGCGGCGAATTCACCATTGCCACCATTGTCTTATTCGATGGGGTGGTTGAGATTCCTGTGACTGTGGCTCTGCCTCAGGCGATTACTGGGGGTTTGACTCAAGCAGTGCAGCATGGTGTCGATTCCTTGAGGGGAATTGCCTCGAGCGTGACAGGGGCGAGGCAATGGGAGTGATGTTTCGTAAGACCCCAGGTCAGATGACGATTGAGTTTGTTGTTGCCTTTCCAGCAATGATTGCTGTTGCTTTTGTCGCAATAAACGCTGTCCTATTTTTCTCTGATTGCGCCTCCTTCGATCGTGTGTTCAGGAATGCGGTATGCACCTACGCCGCTTCTCCAGCTTACGAGCAGGGAACAGGCGAGAGTTGCGAGCTGATTCAAAGCCAACTGGAAGAGTCACTTTCTCGCGATAATTTGCGTTTTCAAGTTTCGTCGTCAGGCGTTGAAGGGAGTATGGTGACCTTTTCTGCCCAAATGTATTTCGAACCCACGCTTTTCGGAAAGGGACGGCTTTCAGGTGTCTTTGGGTTCAGCTTTCCTCCGCTTAGCCATGGAGAGCAGATATCGGTTTCCGCCTACAAACCTGGGCTGGTGTTTTGATGTGATGACGAAGCCCTGTCCTTTTATGCGAAAAGCATTCTATCCGCGTGCCCTTTACGCCATTGCCTTGATTGCCTTAGGTGTTTTTGTTGCCGTTGTAAGTGGTTGGCTGTTTGCGTGGTTGGGGTCCGGTTTCGGTGGCATCTCGATCGGGCGGTCTACCGGTTCAACTGTTGTTCTTGCGGACGCCATCAATCCCGGTGAGGGCATTTTGAGCCTTGATCCCGATAAGGTACTGGCTAGGTTTGACCAGGATGCGCCAGATTCTTTTAACGCTGAGGTTCTTGGTGGATGGGGCGATTGGCATTCCCTTTCCGATGATGGGGTGATTGCTGGTTGCGTGCTTTCGGGGAACAGAGTTTCTGCGGTTGGCGAAATTGAGTCCTTGCTGGAGGAAAAGGGGTGGCGGGCTGTTCCGAGCGGACAAGAAGCTATTTCGACTTTTATTAAAGGAGAAGGAGAGTATCGCTGGTTGATGGTTAGCTACGAAACGGTAGGAGCAGGTACTTCTGTGGTTGTGAATGCGAGGAGCGCGAATGGTTGATGGTAAAGGAGCGCAGCGGCTTTGCTTTGCGGCGAAGTTCAGGGATAGGTTGATGGGTTTGTTCTCTCGTCGATCGAGCGACGAGATTCTCTTGATTGTCCCTTGTCATTCTGTTCACACGTTTGGCATGGGATACGCGATTGACGTTGCGTTTGTTGGAAGAGAGGGAAGGGTGCTGGAATCGTACAAGAATGTGCCGCCCTGGCGATTGAAAAAACATCCTGGTGCCTATGCGGTTTTAGAGCGAAGGGCGTTAGAGAAAGATTTGAGCGAGTCCTCGGATGAGGATCGGGTTGTTGGCTGGTTTGAAAAAGGAGATGAGATTGAGCTATGCGTCAGAAAATGAGTTTTGGTGAGTTGCCGAAGGAGAAGGGCTATTTAAATGAAGGAGAGGTCTTGCAGATCCCATTGGCAAATAGGAGTGCATGCAGCAATGAGCAAGAAGGTAGTAATTCTAAGGGAATTCGGGCACACCAGAGGTTAGAAGTGAAGACGTGCCCCGTCTGCGGTGCCCGCTGTTTTTCCGATATGGACACTTGCTATAGCTGCCTCCATTCTTTTGTGCACGATGAGGCGAAGCCAGAGGGGGCTCCCCTGTGTCGAAATGGACGGTTTACGACTTCGGCATATGATACGGAGCGCAGGCCCGCGTTGGATTCTAAGCCCCCGAGAGGGGAGGAAAGTGCTTCCGAATTGCGGAATTGTGAAAACGGATCGAAGTCGTTGTCAAGCGAAATTAGTGGAATTGAGCCCACTGAATGCGAGGAGGGTTTAGGGGGCAACGCAAAGGCGTCTCTCGTGGGTCTCGAGAAAGGGGTGGAGGTAATAGTGAATATCTCCTTTGCTAAAAGCCCCTATTCCAAGAATGGAGAAACGGTCCCAACTGTAATGATAGAAACAAGATAAAGAAAGCCCCTGCCTCTTCCGATGAGTTACGCTTTTTGAACTTGGATTAGTATTTTCCAATCCAGGTTTAGAGGGCGCAGCTCATACGGTGGGGCAGGGGCTTTTGTTCTGGTTGACGTGTTCGTCTATTTCAGGAAATCGAGCACGGCTTCTTCGATCGCAGAGGTGTTTCCTTCGATGACATCTTTGAATCGAATAGGCAGCGAGTCGAGCTCTGCGAGGCCCTTGGGAATGTTATGGCTGTTCGCCTCGCTAGCAATAAGATCGTTCAGGGCGCATCCGCTAAGCTCAGCCACAGATTCAGGCAGAGGCTGGTCAGGCGCTATGTCATGCAGTGCGCGGTATACATTTTCACCGAACTTTGCCCAGTGTGCGGTAGAGGCAATAAGCACAGGGTTTTCGCCATGCAGTCGTTCTGCGACCTTGTAGGCAACAGCGGTGTGGGGGTCGATAAGATAGTTGTACTTATCGAGTACCTCTTTGATGGTGTTAAGGCATGTTTCGCTATCGACTGAATCCGACTTGAAATCCGCCTGAAGCTTGGATAGGGTTTCGGCGTCGACCGTGAAAGATTTGTTTGCCTTAAGCTCTTCCATCCACGTCGCAATGGCTTCGGCGTTGCGACCTGTGAGCTCAAAGAGCTGACGCTCAACGTTTGACGAAACCAAGATATCCATCGAAGGAGATGGGGTCAGGACGAACTCACGATCGGAAATGTCGTAGCTGCCGGTATTGATGAAATCGGTGAGAACGCGATTTTCATTGCTTGCGCAGAACAAGGTACCCAAAGGCGTGCCGATCTGCTTTGCGTACCATGCAGCGAGGATGTTGCCGAAATTGCCAGTAGGAACGCAGACATCAAGCGGCTTGCCAGCTTCAAGCTTGCCCTGGGCAACCAGTTCAGCGTAGCTGGAAACGTAGTAAACCACCTGAGGAAGCAGGCGACCCCAGTTGATGGAGTTGGCGCTAGAGAGGGCAACCTGGTTGGAGGCCATCAGCTTTTCGGCAAATGCTTCGTCTCCGAAAACGTTCTTGGCTCCCGTTTGGCAGTCATCGAAATTGCCCTTTACTGCCCAGACCATAACATTAGAGCCTGCCTGGGTTGCCATTTGCTTGTACTGGATGTCGCTAACGCCGCCCTCGGGGTACATTACCGCAATCTGGACGCCTTCCTTGTCGCGGAACCCTTCGAGAGCTGCTTTGCCGGTGTCGCCCGAAGTGGCGACCAGGATAAGGAAGGTGTTTTCCAGTTTTCCCTGCTCGCGCAGCTGGGATGCGCTTGCACTAAAGAAATGGGGCAAGCACTGAAGCGCCATGTCCTTAAAGGCGCTGGTGGGACCATGCCATAGCTCGAGAACATGGGTGTTTCCGTCGAGCGACGTAATAGGGCATATTGCCTCATCATCGAATCGGTCGCCGTACGTTGCGTCCATGAGCTCATCGATCTTGGCGTCAGGCAAGTCGATGCCAAACGAGCGATAGATAAAGGCTGCACGCTTGGCATAGGGAATTTCTGCCAATGAAAGGATGCTTTCCAGACTCAGCTTGGGGAGCGTTTCGGGAACGAAGAGTCCGCCGCCCTCGGCAAGTCCCTTAACCACAGCTTCGGTAAAAGTGACCGGAGCCGCACACCGTCCGCGCGTGTCGATATAGCGATTGGTAGCCATGAATCCATCTTTCGTGTGGGGTAATATTAGTCTCATAAGTATACTATGTAGCTACTAGTACGTGCTGTATTTGAAACGCGCATTTCATCGAAAGACGCGTGGTCCCTTTAGACGGATTGCGGGATCGTTCTGTTCAAAAGGGATCGAATCATTTCATTTACCATCAACGTCAGCTTCTGCTGGGGAGGGATAGTATGGAAAAAGTCTCCATGTCTCACGAGGATTATCTTGAGGCCATCGTTATGCTGGGTGGTTCCGATACGCAGTCTGTGCGTTCGGTAGATGTTGCCACAAAGCTTGGCGTTTCGAAGGCGTCGGTTTCGAAGGCTGTTGCCAGCCTGAAGGCCTCGGGCATGCTTGATCAGCCTTATTATGGCGATATCACCCTCACCGCAGACGGGTATAACTACGGTAAATCGGTATTGGAGCGCCATGAAATGCTCACCCGTTTCCTACACGAAAAAGTTGGCCTTAGTCTCGAGGTTGCCGAAGAAGAAGCATGCCAGATGGAGCATGCTATCAGCGACGAATCTTTTGGCAAATGGCTTGAGTATTTTAAAGCCATAGGGCTGTAGGGATAGTAATATGTGGCTGAATAGAACGGGGGCCGTATGCCCCCGTTTCTTTTATGCTATTATACGAACAAATGTTTGTTTGAGAGGATGGCATGGCGGCAGCTCGCATCATAATGGGAATCGACCCGGGTCTGGCTCATACAGGCTGGGGGGTAGTTCATCAAAAAGGAGCATCGCTTTCCTGTGTAGCGTACGGCTGCGTGGCAACCCAATCCACGATGCCCTTGCATGAGCGTTTGGCGAAAATCTATACGCAGATTTCCGCAGTGGTTTTACGTTACAAGCCAGAATGCGTTGCTGTTGAAACGGTGTGGTTTGGCTCGAATGCCCAAAGTGCTTTTGCCACGGGTCAGGCTCGTGGTGCGGCTTTAACCGCTTGCGGTCAGGCATCCATGGCGCTTGCCGAGTATTCGCCCAGCCAAATCAAGTTGGCTGTTGTAGGGGCGGGGTCTGCCGATAAGGGGCAAGTCCAATATATGGTTCAGCAGGTGCTGGGCTTGGAAAAAATCCCTTCGCCCGATCATGCTGCCGATGCCTTGGCGGCTGCTATTTGCTACACCACTCATTCGGTTTCCTGGGAAAGGGGGGCTGTGCGGTGATTTCGTTTTTGCGAGGAACGATTGCGGCACTGTTCGTTGATTCTGTCGTGATAGAAGTGGGTGGCATCGGGTACCGTGTTTCCATGTCGGGGAAGAGCCTTTCCCGATTGGGGCATGTTGGCGAAGAGGTCAAGGTTCTAACGCGCTTGCAAGTTCGTGACGATGTGTTGGTGCTATACGGCTTTTTGAACCATGACGAAGAAAAGCTGTTTGCAAAGCTCACTTCCGTTTCAAGCGTTGGGCCAAAGGTTGCGCTTTCTGCCCTTTCTACCTACGAGCCAGAGGCGTTGGTGTCCGCTATTGTGTCGCAAGACGTGGGGGCTATCCAGCAAATTCCCGGTGTGGGAAAGAAAATGGCATCGCGCATTGCGCTCGAATTGAAAGAATCGTTCGGCTCCGAGGCCCAGATCGCTCTGCCCGGCATTTCGGCGCAAGCGGCAAATGCACGTAAGGGTGCAGCGGAAGCGCTCCTTTCCATGGGTTTCACTTCGGAAGAAACCGATCTTGCACTCAAGGGGGCTCCCGAGGAAGCAAACGAAACGATACTATTGCAATACGCCTTAAAGCGTTTAGGAAAATAATCGATAAAAGGTGGACTCATCTTTGTCTGACGATTTTGAAATAGAAAGCGCACTGTTCGAAGCGCCTTTGGAAGCTTTAAAAGATACTGGTTCATCTCGCGATGGCGATGCCGCCTCGCGCGCTTGTTCGGTTTCCCTTATCGAAGACGACCTGGTCCTTGATCGTAGCCTGAGGCCAACGTGCCTTGACGAGTATTTGGGACAAAAGAAAGTGAAGGATAGCCTTTCTATCCTCATCGAGGCGGCACGGGCCCGCAAGGATGTGGTTGACCATATTCTGTTTTCGGGCCCTCCTGGCTTGGGAAAAACTACGTTGGCTACCGTTGTTGCCAATGAGCTTGGCGTGCATATCAAAACGACAAGCGGTCCCGCAATTGAGCGTACGGGAGATTTAGCCGCTATCCTCACCAATCTTGAAGAGGGTGACGTTCTTTTTATCGACGAGATTCACCGCCTGAATCGCATGGTTGAGGAAGTGCTGTATCCAGCACTGGAAGATTTTGCGCTTGATATCGTTGTTGGCAAGGGGCCTGCAGCCCGCTCAATCAGGCTCGATTTGCCGAAGTTTACCCTCATTGGAGCCACTACGCGAACCGGTTTGCTAACAGGTCCTCTGCGTGATCGCTTTGGTATAGCGTTCCGTCTGAATTACTATGCGCCGGAAGAGCTGGCCCTTATTGTCCGACGCTCGGCGCTCATCTTGGGTGTGAGTATCCTGGAGGAAGGCGCCCTGGAGATTGCCCGCCGTAGCCGTGGAACTCCCCGCTTGGCCAATCGCCTCCTTAAGCGCGTACGCGATTGGGCTCAGGTGAAGGGCATTTCACCTATTGATGAAGACTGTGCGGCTCAGGCGTTGGCGTTTTTCGAGGTGGATTCTTTGGGTCTCGACCCAGTGGACAACAGGATACTGGAACTTCTCTGCGTTCAATTCTCGGGCAGGCCTGTGGGGCTTTCGACGCTAGCTTCGGCGCTTTCGGAAGAGCCCGATACGCTTGAAGATGTGTACGAACCGTATTTGCTTCAACAAGGTTTGCTCATTCGCACACCGAAAGGCCGCCAGGCAACGGAGCGTGCTTACGAGCATCTGGGAATACGGTACCCAGAGAGGGGATAACGTGTTAACCCAAGATTATCTGATGCGCATGTTCATGCAGCTTGCTGCTGCCATGAAGGAAAGCTTGCTTCGTGCGCGAGGTGAAAACGACCCCCGCGTAGCGGCTGATATGCTCGATGCGGCAATTTCCGATGCGACGGAGATGGACGGTGGCCTTCTTTTATGCATGGCGCCAGAATCAATGGCAGCAATGCTGCAGCTCTCGCAGCCTGATCCTCAGCTTATGGAGTACGTATCTCGCTCGCTGCTCCTTTCGTCTCGTTATTCTAGCGAAGCAGGGGATTCTTCTATCGCGGCTTTGCGTCGGGGACAAGCGTACGCAGTAGCTCGAGCATTCGGAGTCGATCTTGATGAAAGCAGCGTCAGCCAACAGGCGCTCGATGCCTTATTTGAGCGCAGCGGCATAGACCCTAATGCCCTGGGCATCTCGGCTCCCCAATAATCTGTCGGGATTGCCGATCTGCCTAACCTTTCAGTTCCTGCACTTTAAGCATCTTGCCTCCTCTATGCCTGTTCTCGCTGCATTTGTATGCAATATGCGAGAGCGGTGGTATGTCTGGGCGCAAGATACTTTTTGCCATTGGAAAAATAATTTAATTGCGCGAAATAGCTCCATCCACCAGGCTGTTCGAAAAACCTTACATGCATTCGAAAAAATAACCTTTGGTAAACATTGACGATAGAGTATGACGGGGTTAACATCAGTCTGTTAGTTAGCTCTGGTTTACTAGAGCCGCAAACCGCCCCGCAGGGCATGTGGAAGGAAGCATCATGGTTTTGTCTGAAGTTAGAAACAATGGCATTTACCACGTAAGGCAGCTTCACGATGGCGCGGGTGACATCCATCGTCACCTTGAGAATCTGGGCTTTGTTCCCGGCGAGCAGATCGTTGTTGTGTCGCGTATTGGCGGCAACCTCATCGTGAACGTGAAGGGTTCTCGCGTTGCGCTTTCTTCTGAGCTTGCAAAGCACATTACGGTGTAGCGGGTTGCCATTTCTGGCAAAGCGAAAAGATGAAGAGGGGAGGCATAGTGAAAACTCTTCGAGAAGTTAAGAGCGGTGAAACGGTGACCGTTGTGAAGCTCAATGGCGAAGGCGCAGTAAAGCGTCGCATCATGGACATGGGCATCACCAAAGGTTGTTCGGTTTACATTCGCAAGGTTGCGCCTTTGGGCGATCCGGTTGAAGTTACCGTTCGCGGCTACGAGCTTTCTGTGAGAAAAGAAGACGCACAGATGGTTGAAGTCGAATAAGCGCATTTATGCCCATCAAAGGGTTGAGCATGAGCATCCTCTGATAGGCATAGTGCGCTCACACGATCGCATCGCGATCTTTTTTTGATCTTGTAGTTAGCCTAATCTAACACCGAATGGAGGAATGAATGAGAGTTGCACTAGCAGGCAACCCGAACAGCGGTAAAACCACCCTGTTCAACGCGCTGACCGGCTCCAACCAGTATGTTGGCAACTGGCCAGGCGTTACCGTTGAGAAAAAGGGAGGTAAGCTCAAGGCTGACAAGTCTATCGAGATTACCGACCTTCCAGGTATTTACTCCTTGTCCCCCTATACCTTGGAAGAAGTTGTCGCGCGAAATTTCCTTATTCAGGAAAAGCCCGATGCCATCCTGAACATCGTTGACGGCAGCAACCTTGAGCGCAATCTGTACCTCACTACGCAGCTTCTTGAGATGGGCGTACCGGTTGTCGTTGCCGTTAACATGATGGACGTCGTCCGCAAGCGCGGTGACGAAATCCATGCAGACCAGTTGGCAAAAGAACTCGGTTGCAATGTGGTTGAGATCTCCGCATTGAAGAACGAGGGCATCGACGAGGTGGTGAACTGCCTTAAGACCATTGGTTCTGCGGCTGCGCCTACTCCAATTACGTTTTCCGCTGTAGTGGAAGAAGCAATCTCAACCATCGAAGGTCGACTTCCTTCCAGCGTCCCCACCAACCTCAAGCGCTTCTATGCAATCAAGCTTCTTGAAAAAGACAGTAAGATTGCCGCTGCCCTCGAGGGAGCTCCCGATGTGAGCGATGTTGTTGCCAAGGTGGAAAAGGAAAGCGACGACGACACCGAGAGCGTCATCATCAATGACCGTTACTCCTACATTTCAACGATCATCGACCACTGCCGTAGCAAGAATATGGCAAGCCAGCTGACCACGTCCGACAAGATCGACCGTGTGGTTACCAACCGCATTCTGGCATTGCCGATCTTCGTTGTGGTTATGTTCCTTGTGTACTACATCTCCGTTTCTACCGTTGGCACCATTGCTACCGACTGGGCAAACGATGGCGTATTCGGTGATGGCTGGTATCTCGGCTCTGGCCAAGAGCAATTCGACGAGGTATCTGAGGAGTTCGAGAGTGCGCAGGAAAGCGTTGACACCTTTGAAGCCGCAGCTGAAGAAGAGGATCTCGATCCTGCTTCCGAGACATTCATCGAAGATGCTGAAGCCGCTGGTTTGACGGCGACCTATGAGTCGTATGACGACGAAACGGGCGAAAACGAAACGGTTGAAGTAGATGCTGGTGCCTACCAGGAAGCTCTTGATGTTCTGGCTCCCTATCAGGGCGACCAGAATGCCATTGCCGCATTTGAGGCAGCAGCGATCGAGGAAGGCCTTGATCCTGAATCTGAAGACTTTGCTGACGAAGCCGCTGATGCAGGCATCATCGCAACCTATGTTGATGAAAACGGCGAAACCCAGGAGGTAGACGCCGATACGTACGCAGAAGAGGTTGAAGGCTCCGAGCCCGATCCCACGGAATACGGCATGTGGGTTCCCGGTATTCCTGTTCTTGTTGAGCAGGGTCTGGATTCTATCGGATGCGCCGACTGGCTGAAGGCTCTGATTCTCGATGGCATTGTCGCTGGCGTTGGCGCGGTGCTCGGCTTCGTTCCCCAGATGCTGGTACTGTTCTTGCTGCTTGCCTTCCTTGAGTCTTGCGGTTACATGGCTCGTATCGCGTTTATCCTCGACCGCGTGTTCCGCCGCTTTGGCCTTTCCGGCAAGTCGTTTGTGCCGATTCTTATCGGTACTGGCTGCGGCGTGCCCGGCATCATGTCCTCCCGAACCATTGAAAACCAGAACGATCGTCGCATGACCGTTATGACCACGACGTTCATCCCTTGCGGTGCAAAACTCCCGATTATCGCTTTGTTTGCAGGTGCTGTATTCGGTGGCGAGTGGTGGGTTGCTCCCAGCGCATACTTCCTTGGCATAATCGCCATCCTCTGCTCTGGTGTTATTCTGAAGAAGACCCGCTTCTTTGCAGGCGATCCTGCCCCATTCGTTATGGAGCTTCCTGCGTACCATCTGCCAACCATTGGTGCGGTGTTGCGTAGCATGTGGGAGCGTGCATGGTCGTTCATCAAGAAGGCCGGTACTATCATCTTGGTAGCATGTATCCTGATCTGGTTCATTTCTTCCTACGGTTTCGTGGATGGCGTATTCCAGGCAGTTGAGGATCAGAACGATTCGATCCTGGCCATCATCGGTGGTGCAATCTGCTGGATCTTCGCACCTCAGGGCTTCGGCGATTGGCAGGCAGCATCTGCCACCATCACGGGCCTTATCGCGAAGGAGAACGTTGTATCTACCTTTGGCATTCTGTACGACGGCGATGCCGGTTGGTATGCAAACGTTCAGGCAGCCTTCACCTATGCGTCGGGCTATGCCTTCCTGGCGTTCAACCTGCTGTGCGCTCCGTGCTTCGCGGCAATGGGCGCCATCAAGCGCGAGATGAACAACACCAAGTGGTTCTTCGCGGCAATCGGCTATCAGTGCGGAATCGCATGGGTTATATCTCTCTGGATTTACCAGTTTGCCGGCTTGGCTGTCGGTGAGGTTTCCTTCAACGTATTCACCGTTCTTGCGATTGCGACATTCATCGCCTTCCTGTGGCTGCTGTTCCGTCCGAACAAGTGGCAAGGCAAAGCTGCTGTTCGTGCGGTTGATGAAGCCTAGACTGTAACCGAAGGTACTTTATTTGCCGCAGGTCTGCTCGTTTGAGCGGATCTGCGGCTTCCTGATTGTGTTGATGGGTTTGCGATGCAGCCTTGAAAGGAGTTTGAGGTATGAACCTTGGAACATTCGTGGTGCTTGTTGTCCTGATTGCTGTTGTTGGCGCAATTATTGCCAGCTGGGTGCGCGCCCATAAGCAAGGTCGGCATATTGCATGTGACGAGTGCGGCGGGTGCAGTGCCCACAATCCCGATCGATGCCCTTGTGCCGAAGAAATGGTAAAGGATATTGACAAGGCGATGCGCGAAGCTGAAAAGCGCAAGCCTAGCTGATTCTCGAAATTCTCAGGTAATAATAAAGCCTCCCGCTTTGAGCTTTAGTCGCTCGAAGCGGGAGGCTTTTGCATTTTTGAGCTGCGTTGATCTTTGAGGTTACAAAGAGAGGAACAGTTCGTGGATGCGGTTATCGTCATCGAGTTCGGGATGGAACGCCATACCCAGCTGCTTGCCGTACTGCACGGCTACGATGTTCCCTTTGCAGGTTGCCAAGACGTTGCATCCCTTGCGGACTTCCGTGATGAATGGAGCGCGAATGAACGTCATAGGGACGTTGTCCATTTCGCCAAATGACCCATAGGCATGAAAGCTGCCCAGCTGGCGACCGTAGGCGTTGCGGCGCACGGTGATGGGCATGGTGCCAAGCCCCTTAACCTGTAGGCGGTTTTGGGCGGCGGCGGGATTTAGGTTATCCAAGTCGCCCGTTCCGTCTACCGTTTCAGCCAAAAGAATAAGCCCCGCGCAGGTGGCCAGCACAGGAATGCCTTCTTCGATGCGTTTGCGCAGAGGGCCCATGAGTCCAAGCTCATGCAGAAGCTTTGCCTGCGTGGTGCTCTCGCCGCCAGGAAGCACCAAGCGGTCGAAAGGGCGCTCCAAGTCGGATGCCTGACGGATTTCGAAGCATTCCGCTCCAAGCGCCTCAAGCTTTTTCTTGTGCTCGATGAAGGCCCCTTGAAGAGCCAGGATAGCAACAGCCATTAGCGACCGCGCTCTTCCATGATCAGCTCGATCTCGTCGGCGTTGATGCCCACCATGGCTTCGCCAAGGTCTTCGGAGAGCTCTGCGATGAGCTTGGCATCGGTGTAATTGGTTACCGCCTTAACAATGGCCTGTGCGCGCTTTGCCGGGTTGCCCGACTTGAAGATACCGGAGCCAACGAATACTCCCTCGGCACCGAGCTGCATCATGAGGGCAGCATCAGCAGGAGTTGCTACGCCACCAGCGGCAAAGTTGACAACGGGCAGCTTGCCATTTTCATGTACGTACTTAACCAATTCCACGGGAACGGCAAGTTGCTTTGCCTCTTCGAAGAGCTCGTCTTCGCGAAGCGAAACCACGTGACGAATCTGCTGGTTCATCTTGCGCATATGGCGAACTGCCTGAATGACGTCGCCCGTGCCAGGCTCGCCCTTGGTGCGGATCATAGTTGCACCTTCGGCAATGCGGCGAAGAGCTTCACCCAAGTCGCGTGCGCCGCACACGAAGGGAACCGAGAACTTGGTCTTGTCGATGTGGTAAGTATCATCGGCAGGCGAAAGCACCTCGGATTCGTCGATGTAGTCAATCTCGATAGCTTCAAGCAGCTGAGCCTCGACGAAATGACCGATGCGGCATTTAGCCATAACGGGGATGGAAACGGCTTCCTGGATGCCCTTGATCATTTTAGGGTCGCTCATGCGGGAGACGCCACCAGCTGCGCGGATGTCGGCAGGGATGCGCTCAAGTGCCATAACTGCGCAGGCGCCTGCCTCTTCGGCGATTCGTGCCTGTTCGGGCGTGGTTACGTCCATGATTACGCCGCCCTTGAGCATCTGTGCCAGCTGGCGGTTCAGTTTAACCTGCTCTTCGGGGGTATTTGCTTCTGCCATGTTCGTTCTCCTTGAATCGTTTGATGCGGACGCGCTTTGTTAGCGCGTTTGGGTCGCTTTTGATAACGAATGAAAGAGTAGAGGCGTTGTGGTATTGCGGGTATACCCAATACTGGTAATAATGATATGACCAGACTATAACCAGATGAAATAAGATCAGCATCGATGTTGGAACGGGAAAGAGCTTCGTATGCTTACCTATTCGTTTTCAAATAAGGGCGAACTGAGCCTGTATGAATATCTGTATCGCTGCATTCGTGCCGATATCGAAGCTGGCGTTATTGCGCCAGGGGAAAAGCTTCCTTCCAAGCGCAGCTTTGCGCGTCATTTGGGCGTGAGCCTGATCACCGTGGAAGGTGCGTATTCACAGTTGATCGCGGAAGGGTATTTGAGAGCTGAACCTCGAAGGGGCTATTTCGCATGCGATTTGAGCCCTTCTGGCGTTGTTCCTGGCCGCAAACCGTCTTTTTTCGGCGTTGGGTCATCTTCGCCGGAAACGGCGCATCCGGCCGATGGGAATCTGCTTCCCGAAGAGGGCTTGGCGCAGGCCTACGCTTCGCTGGCGGCGGCGGGTCGGCCCCGCGGGGGTCACATTGACGCAGGCGGGCAATCTTCGACATCAGCGAACCCTTCTGGCGAAAATAGCTTCAATGGTGAAGCGGTGTTCGCTGATTTCACAGGTTCGTCGGTTCCCTTGGGCATGTTCCCCTATGCGGCATGGGCAAAATCGTTGAGAGATGCCCTGACGCGCGAATCGGAACGTATGCTCGTGGGTGAAACGGGGTTCGCTGGTGCCTTTCGTTTGCGCAAGGCTATCGCTGATCATCTTCGTGGGTTTCGAGGCATGGAAGTTGATCCCGACTGCATTGTGGTGGGGGCTGGTTCTCAGGTGCTCTACAACTGGCTCGTTCAGTTGCTGGGGCGCAATCTCCATTATGGCGTTGAAGACCCAGGGTATTTGCGTCTCTCTCGGATCTATGAGGCGAATAATGTTGAGCTTTCGCATATTCCCTTGGATGAAAACGGTATCGATATGGCGTCTGTTGCCGAGTCGGGTACCGATGTCTTACATCTGATGCCGTCGCATCAGTTTCCTACGGGCATTGTGACTTCGATCGGTCGACGCTACGAGCTTTTGGGCTGGGCTTCTGCTAAGGGCAATCGGTACCTTGTTGAAGATGACTACGATTGCGAGTTCCGCCTTACGGGACGCCCCATCCCCTCGCTTCAAAGCATTGATGCAACGGGGAAGGTGATTTACGCCAACACCTTTACGAAAAGTCTGGGACCGGCGTTTCGTATCGGCTACTTGGTTTTGCCGCCCGCATTGGCGGACCGTTTCGGGCGCGAACTGGGATTTTACTCCTGCACCGTCAGCGCTATCGATCAGCTGGCCCTGGCGCGTTTTATCGAAAGCGGCGACTACGAACGCCACGTGAACAGGTTGCGCACCCACTATCGCTCAGTGCGTGATGCTTTGGTCTCCGCTTTTCAAACCAGTTCCTTTTCGGAAAGGGTAAGCATTGAAGAACAGGATGCTGGCATCCATTTCATCATGGGCATATCCACCGACATCAAAACACCCGAGGTGCGCAATTCTGCCCTGCAGGGACACGCCATGCGTTATCGGTTCGATGATGTTGCCGCTGAAAACGCGAACGACTGCCACCAACCCGCCGGTCCTGCCGCGGAGAGCCGCTGGGAACGGGAATTTGTTGATGCCGCCCAAGGCAGGGGAGTGCGCATCGTGCCGCTATCCCTGTTCTATAGCAAAAGCGCCGCAGCGGAGCGGGGCCCTGTGCGGCGTTTTTTGGTGAGCTATGGCGGTATTGAATTGGATTCGGTGGAGCCAGCGGTGGCTGTCTTGGAATATGCGGTCCGCGTTGCCGACGAGGCAACGCGGTAGCCCTATTCCTCTATCAGGCGGAAATAGACGGTCTTCACGCCTGAGTTTTCCGACTCCCTTACGCTTTTGCTTTCGAAGAAGCTGAGCGATTCGATGAAGGGCACAAACTTCTTAAAGCCGAAGTTGCGTGTGTCGAAGTCGGGCAGGCGTCTGGCAAGGCGTGCTCCCAAGCTTGAGGAAAGGATCCAGCCGTCATCGCCGCTGAACTCTTCGGCAATTTCGCGCAGAGCGGTTTCCACCGTGATGATATCGAGCCCGTTGAAGTCCTCGTCGGCGAGTTCGTGCTCAACATGGGTATCACGTTCTTGCTTAACTGCGATTTTCTGCTCAATTTGGGGCTGATGCTGCGAGGCCTTTTCTTCGCTGTTGCGATTTTGGGCTTTGGCGGATTCCTCTACTTTCGGAGCGGCTGCCTCGGTTGCGCCCCTCGAGGGCTTAGGGGGAGTTTGGTCGCCCTGTTTCTTTTCGCTGTTTTTCGCCTTTTTACCCTTTGCGGCGTCGGCGCTCGCCTTGTGCAGAAGGTCAAGGTAAACAAACTTGTTGCAAGCGCTAATGAAGGCGCGTGGCGTTTTCTGCTCTCCCATACCCAATACGAACATCTCCGATTCGCGCAGGCGTGAGGCAAGGCGCGTGAAGTCGCTGTCGGATGAAACAATGCAGAAGGCATCGAGTCGCTTTTGATACAGAAGGTCCATTGCGTCGATGATGAGGGCGGAATCCGACGAATTCTTGCCTACGGTGTTGCTGTACTGCTGGATCGGTTGAATGGCGTTGTCGAGCAGTTCTTTTTTCCAGGTGTTGAGCGCGGGCGTGGTCCAATTGCCGTAAATGCGCTTGTATATCAGGTTGCCCATGCTGGACGCTTCCTGAAGGATGATGCTTGCGTATTTGCTTGAGATGTTCTCGGCATCGATGAGAACGGCTATTTTCATATCTTCCATTGTTTGGGTCCGTTTTGCGAACGGCCTCCTTTCGCAGTGGATACGTGTGCCTTGCGAGAGCCTTTGGCGTGGGCTGCAAGGGCGTTTGACGGAGTGGCACCAGGCGTGTTCGGCACTTGATGCGAAGGCGAACCGTGTTCGATGCCGTGTTGTTAATAGGCCCCATCGCTTAGAGAAACGATGGGGCCTCGATGCTATTCAATGAACATTGCGTCGCCGAAGGAAAGCATGCGGTACTTGTGCTTAATGGCGTGACGGTAGGCCTTCATGATGTTGTCGCGGCTCGAGAATGCGCTTACGAGCATCATCAGGGTTGAGCGGGGCACATGGAAGTTGGTTACCATTGCGTCGACCACATGGAACTCATAACCAGGAAGGATGAAGAGGCTGGTTGCCTCTCTGTCGCGCGGTAGGACTTCACCCGCTTCAGCGTCCCATGCCGACTCTAAGCTGCGAACGCTGGTGGTACCGATGGCGATTACGCGACCGCCGTTGGCCTTAGTGCGCTTAATGGCCTCAACGGTTTTTTCGGGAACGGTGTAGCGCTCGGTGTGAATCTGGTGATCTTTCGGGAACTCCTCGTCAACGATGCGGAAGGTGTCCAGGCCAACCTCCAGATGCACGGTTTCCCAATCGATGCCCTTCGCCTTGATGCGCTCGATGAGCTCGGATGTGAAATGGAGGCCTGCGGTGGGTGCGGCAGCGCTGCGCTCTTCTCGTGAGAATACTGTCTGATACAGCTCTTCATCGCCCGCGTAATTTTTGATGTAGGGTGGCAGGGGCGTATGGCCAGCACGGTGCAACGCTTCGTCGAGCGAGGGCAGGGTGGTGGTGAGGCGCGCCAAGCGTTCCCCCTTTTCGGCGTTTTCAACCCAGTCGATGATCTCGGCGGAAAGTACTACTGTACCTTCCTTGTCGGAGAAATCGACCATGGCACCCGTACCGGGCTTAAGGCGCTTGCCGGGGCGCACCAACACTTCCCAGATGGCCGAAGAGTCGTGTTTGGGCTCAACGTCGAAACGCTCACGCAGCAAGAACACCTCTGCCTGGCCGCCGGTGTTGCGCTTGGTTCCCAAAAGGCGAGCGGGCATGACGCGGGTTTCGTTGGCTACGATCAGGTCGCCTGGCTTCAAATGGTTGATGATGTCGCGGAAGATCTCATCGTGAAGAGCGCCGTTCTGGCGTTTCATGACCAGCATGCGGCAGCCATCGCGCTCGGCGGCGGGTTCCTGGGCAATAAGCTCTTCGGGCAGGTCGTAGTCGAAATCGTCGGTACGCATGTTCATTAGTTTCTCTCGTTTCTCTTTTGCCTTGGCTGCTTTTCGTGCGGCTTTGCGCTCGGCACGTTCAGCTGCAGCTTCGGCATCGGAATAAGCGCAACCGCAATAATTCTGGCGATACATGCCCAGTTCGCGGCTGCGTATGGTTGCTTGTGGATAGAATTCGCGGAAGTCTTGGAATACCGCCGACAATCCCTCGTAAGGTGCAGCAGCGCGCTCAAGTTCTTCGTTGATGATGTCTGTATATTGGTAGGGGCTTACGGTGAGGGTGGTGCCAATACCTTCGAATCCATGCTCGTATGCGTAGCGCGCAAGCTCTTCCAGGCGAATGCGGTAGCAGGCGCGGCAGCGGTCGGCTCGATTCTCTTGCGCACCGTCCCAGGTTTGCTTGACGGAGTTTTGCCAGGTTGCGGGTTCGTAGGGCCCTTCTATCACGGGGATGTTTTGGCTCTTTGCCCACTCCAGCAACGTTTTAAGTCGATGCTCGTATTCGGATGCGGGCGCGATATTGGAATTGAGGTAGGCGATGGTTATCTCATGGCCCGCTTCAGCCAGTATCCGAACCGGTTCCAAAGAGCAGGGCCCGCAACAGGCGTGAAGTAGTAATTTCATAGGTTCGTCGTACGCTCCTTCCAGCGTCACCTATACTAGCACCTGATTACTTTCGAGCACCTTTGAGAAAGGATTGCCCACAATGCCCAAACGCAGCTATAAAGCCGTGTTCTTCGATCTCGACGGGACGCTCCTGCCCATCGACATGGATGCATTCCTGAAAAATTATTTCAATGATATCGCCGCTTTCGTGCAGGCTCGCGGCCATGACCCGAAACAATTCATCGATGCTTTGAGCGCTGGCGTGAAAAGTATGCTTACGAAGCAGGGCGGCTTGAATTCTGAGCGCTTCTGGGAAACGTTCACCTCCCGTATGGGAGGCGACAGCTCGGCCGAATACGAGAAGATGATGGACGAGTATTACGCAACCTACTTTGACGGCCTCAGCGCTATGGCCACGAACGTCGACCCGAACGCCGCTTATGTGGTGAAGACGTTGAAGGAAAAGGGCTATCCGCTGTACCTCACCACCATGCCCTTGTTCCCCCGCATTGCGGTTGAAAAGCGCCTTTCTTGGGCGAATGTCCCCGCAAGCGCATTCGATCGCATTACCACGTACGACAATTCCACGAGCACCAAACCTCATACGGCTTATTTCCGGGAAAACGTGGAGGCAATCGGCTTGGCACCCGAGGACATCCTTATGGTGGGAAACAATACCAGAGAAGACTTAGCGGCGATGAAGTTGGGCTTGGATGCCTATCTGGTAACCGATTGGCTTCTTGATCCTGACGGATTCGATATCGAATCGGTGAAACACGGCACCCTTGCCGACTTTGCTCGTTTTGTCGACGAACTTCCGGAGTGTGAATAATGGCTTTGTTTGAATATACGGTCGAGGCTCAATCGGGGCACGCTCGTGCGGGTTCGTTCGAAACGGCACACGGTACGGTTAAAACCCCTCTGTTCATGCCCGTTGGAACCAGCGCTACGGTGAAGGGCATTCGCCCTCAAACGTTGAAGGAGATCGGTTCGCAGATTGTGCTGTCGAACACCTACCACCTGGCAATGCGCCCCGGTGCCGATCTGGTTGCCGAGGCAGGTGGCCTTCATAAGTTTTGCGCCTATGATGGCCCAATGCTTACCGATTCGGGTGGATTCCAGATCTTCTCCCTTGAGGACACGCGCAAGCTTGATGACGACGGCGTAACGTTCACCTCTATCTACGATGGAGACAAAATCCGCTGGACGCCGGAAGACAACATGGACATTCAGCAGAAGTTGGGCGCCGACATCATTATGCAGCTCGACCAGTGTCCGCCTTATCCCGCTACGCGCGAATTCGTTCAGCGCGCGGTTGATCTGTCTGCAAACTGGGCCCGCCGTTGCCTTGCCGCCCATAAGCGCGAAGATCAAGCTCTCTTTGCAATCTGCCAAGGCGGCATGCATTTGGACCTGCGTCTCGATTCCATTGCTCGTTTGAAGCAAATTGGCCAGGAAAGCGTGGCTTCGGGTCATAAGGATTTTGCGGGGTTCGGCATCGGGGGCTACTCGGTGGGCGAGGACCACGAAACCATGTTCGAAACGCTGGGCGACGTTGCCCGTGCGCTGCCGGAAAACAAGCCGCGTTACCTTATGGGCGTCGGCAATCCCACTACATTGGTTCGCGCTGTGCATGAAGGCGTTGACATGTTCGATTGCGTGCTGCCTACGCGCACGGCACGCATGGGTACGGCGTTTTCTTCTCAGGGTCGTATGAATATGCGCAATGCCAAGTTCAAGCACGATTTTGGTCCTCTTGACCCTGCATGTAGCTGCCCCACCTGCAAAACGCATAGCCGTTCTTATATTCGCCATCTGGTTAAGCAGAATGAAATGCTGGGTAGCGTGCTGCTGAGTATTCACAATCTTTATTTCTTGCTGCATTTGATGGACGGCGCTCGAGAAGCGGTGCTTGCCGGTGCTTATGAGGAGTTCTATCAGGATTGGATGAACTCGCCTGCCGCAAAAGACTATTAACGCTACGCAGCTGGTTTGAAAATGGGGGAGTGCCCCCATTTTCACGTTTTGGGCACGTGTGCCCGAGGGCCTGCTTTAGTTCGCTCGCAAAAGATTGCGCAATGATCAGCCTTGCCCTTTCGACGGCTGCTTTTGTGCGGTAAAGTGACGAAATTGAAGAAATAACATCGGGTTAACGTGAGTGCCGCTATCATGTTTCCGATATGCGCATGCGCGCTCGCGCGCTGTTCAGAGGATAATCAGAAGGACTACTATGGTCGACCAACCCAAGGAAAACGAATTGGACGAGGAAAAAGAAGCCACGGCATCTTCCAAGGAAGCGAAGAAGCTTACGGCTGAAGAAAAGCAGCGTGCCAAGGAGCGCGAAAAGCGCCGCAAGGCTCGCGCGAAGGAAGCCCAGAAGAAGAATTCCCAGCGTCAGAAGGAGCGCAACAAGCGTACGGGTGGCAACAAGAACCGCCGTAACGTATGGCTTCTTATTGCGGCAACCATTCTGGTAATCGGCTCGGTGTTCATGTTCACGCCTCCGAACGAAAAGATCAATCAGGGTCTTGACATCCAGGGCGGTCTTTCCGTGGTCCTTTCTGCGCAGAGCACCGATGGCGAAGACGTTACCAAGGAAGACATGGAGAAGTCTCGCGCCATCATCGAATCGCGCGTCAATGCCTTGGGCGCATCTGAGGCAACGGTTCAGGTTCAGGGCAACGATCAGATCCTGGTCCAGATCCCGGGTCTTTCCGATCCCGAAACAGCCCTTGCTACCATCGGCAAAACGGGCAAGTTGGAATTTGCTCGCGCTGATTCCTTCACCGAAGCTGACGATCAGGCTGCCATCAAGAATGGCACCTACATGCAGCAGAGTTCAGTTACCGACGATTTCGGCAATTCCTTCAAGACGGGCAAGACAACGTATCGCAGCGTTGATCCGGGTACCTATACGCCCCTCATCACGGGCGAAAACATCACGCGCGTTACGGTAGACAAGGCATCTGAAACCAGCCAGTACTACGCGGTCAACATCTCGCTCGATTCTGCTGGCACTCAGGCGTTCGCCGATGCAACGCGCGATCTTGCTCCTACCAATGGTCAGATCGTCATTATCCTGGACGGTCAAATCCAGTCCGCTCCTGCGGTTCAGTCGGAAATTACGGGTGGCCAGGTTTCTATCACGGGTAATTACACGCTTGAAGAGGCGCAGTCTCTCCAGACGGTTCTCGAAAGCGGTTCATTGCCGGTAAGCTTCCATTACGAGCAGAGCCAGGTGGTAGGTCCTACGCTTGGTCAGGATGCCCTCAACAGTGGTCTGATCGTTGCCATTTTGGGTCTTGCCTTGGTTATGCTGTACCTGCTGTTCTTCTATCACGGTTTGGGCTTGCTCACTGCTGCTGCAATGGCCGTGTTCGCCGTGCTCTACCTTGGCCTTTTGGCTACGCTTTCGGCGTTCGGCCTGTTCTCTCTTTCTCTGGCGGGCATTGCGGGTATCGTCCTTACCATCGGTATGGCTGCCGACTCCTCGATTCTGGTACTTGAGCGTTTCCGTGAGGAAATCCGAATGGGCAGAAGCGTTCGTGCGGCCTCCATCACGGGTGTTCGTCATGGCATCGAAACCTCTATCGATGCCGATCTGGTTTCGCTGGTTTCGGCCCTCACCTTGTTCTTCTTGGCTTCTGCAAGCGTTAAGGGCTTCGGCCTTACGTTGGCGCTGGGCATTGCGTGCGACATCGTTATGATGCTGCTGCTGAAGGCTCCGCTCATCCGCCTTCTTGCTCCACACGTTATCACCGAGCATCCTGGTTTCTGGGGCGTGCGCGACTGCCAGGAAGCAGCGCCGGTTTATGCTGAGCTTCGTGGCGAACAGACGGGCACGGTTGCCCATCCTTCCGCTGAGGCAATGGAGGAAAAGAAGTCTATTGCCCACAAGACGCTCGATGAGTTGAAGGGTCGCTTTATTAAGCGCGACATCAACTTCATGGGCGCACGCAAAGTGCTCCTCTGCATTTCGGCTGCACTTGTTGTCTTGTCGTTTGCGGTCGTAGGTGTTCGCGGTCTTCAGTTTGGTATCGAGTTTGTGGGCGGTACGTCTATTGCATTCCACAATACGGGCGACACTTCCATCGAAGATATGCGTGCGGCCTTCGCCGAGGCAGGCGAGCCTGACGCCGTTGTCCAGACCACCAATTCCGATGGCTCCGATGGTTTCTTGGTTCGCACCACCACTACGTCTGCCGAATCTGCTGCAACCACGGCAGCGAAAGTGGTCGACACGCTCAACTTGAGCACCGATAGCTATGAGGTAAACACGGTTGGACCCGACTGGGGCCAGAGCGTGATCCAATCTTCCCTCATTGCATTCGTTGTTTCGCTGCTTTTGATCATTGCTTACATCGCGGTTCGTTTCGAATACAAGATGGGCCTGATGGCGGTTGTTGCGTTGCTCCACGACTTGATTATCGTGGTTGGCGTTTACGCGTTGGTTGGCCGTGAGGTTACGCCTAACACGGTAGCAGCCCTGCTTACCATTTTGGGTTACTCGCTGTATGACACGGTTGTGGTGTTCCACCGCATCAACGACAACATGAAGGAGTCCGATGTAAAGTGCACCTTCATGTCTATGGCAAACCACTCGCTGAACCAGGTATTCATTCGCTCGATCAATACCACGCTCACTTCGTTCGTTCCCGTTCTGGGCATGTTGCTATTCGGTGGCGAAACGCTGAAAGATTTCGCCTTCGCCATGTCGGTTGGTCTGATTGCGGGTTCGTATTCCTCTATCGCGGTTGCAACGCCGCTCTTTGCGATGTGGAAGTCTCACGAGCCGAAGAATGCCAAGCTGGTGAAGAAGTACGGCACCGACATCACACGCTTCTCGTTTGCTTCCACGCCGCTTCTTGCCGCTGGCGTGGTGGAGGCAGCGCAGCCTGTTGCTACAGTTGATTCCGTCGAGGAAACTGTGGTAGATAAGGAAGCCAACAAGAACGAAAGTTCTAAGAAGAAAGCTAAGAAGGCCGGCAATTCCGAGCCTATCCGTTACAGGAGGAAGAAATAATGAGAGAAGGAAGCGCACCCAATTTCGCACCCCCGGTTGAAGAGGGCATCGTTTTTACCTTTGAAGACGAGTCGGGCGACAAGGTCAATCTCGAATTCCTGGGCCTTATCATTCACAACGATCGTCGCTACGGTTTCTTCTACGCTGTCGGCGATGGGGAGGAAGCTGGTGGATCGGGCGAGGTAACCATTCTTGAGGTTACCGAGTTTGACGAAGATGGTCAGCCCGCTGCATTCGAGCTCGTAATGGACGACGCTATTGCTGCTGAGGTTTATGAGGACTTCAAGGTTGCCACCAAGGATCTTTACGACTTTCAGTAAGTTTGGTTCAGTCTGCTAATAAAAAAGGATCGCTTTCGAGCGATCTTTTTTTTATTGTGGTGCGGGGGCTGTGCCCTCTGGCTTTCTTGCTGCGATATCCCCCCCCCGCAACCTGGGCTGCCGTCGCTAGGTACATGCATTATTCATGGGGGTTCGCCTCGTCGCGGCGATTAGCTCATCGCGGGATTTGCCCTTGGCGATTGGCTCATTACGGAATCTGCTCCTGTTGCGGTAATTCGCCTTACGAAAACAAAAATCCTGGCGCTTTTGCAACATTTTTGCGATTAGCGGCTCTTTCTCGTCTCCCGTAAAGTGGAAATGAGGCACTGGGCGGTCGTTTTGCTTCATTTTCGTGGCTCGATCCGTGATTTGGACATCGACGGCAATTGCCAATCGCAAAAAAGTTGCAATTTTGATCACTTTTTTGTTTCCAGACTTCCGGCAGCTCTGGAGCAGTGCCGAGGGGGGGCGAGGCGGACCTGGCGCGGTACTGTGAGCGGCGTGGGGCTTGGCAGCATGGTGTGGCGCAGGTACGGCGCCGTGGGTCGATACGCACACGGCGCCATGGAGCGGCACAGGTGCAGCGTTGCGAAAAGGGACGGGTGCGGTGTGGTGGGACGATGCGTACCCGGCATCATGGAGCGGCACGGGTGCAATGGTGTGGAAAGGCGCGAGCGCGGCGCTGTGGGATGATGCAGGTGTGGTGCTTGGAGCGAACGCGGCGCTGCGCCATGGGATGGCGCGGATTCGGCGCTGTGGGGTGCGCCCGCTGTGACGTCATAGGGAAGTGCGGGGTGCGGTGGAGGCTGTTTTTCGGGTTCGCTGCCAGAATGGGCAAATTGCAAAAAGTTTCCAAAACTTCATAGGTAAAACACACTTGAAGAAAATTTTCCTTGACGGCGCAGGTACCGCGAAGTATTTTATTAAATTGTGTCTTTTTGCAAAACAACCGGTTGCAACGAAGGAGGAAATGACTCGTGGTTCAGTCTAATAACCCCGATTCCACCAGCCGTTATAGGACTCGCCGGAGCTTCGCGAAGATCCCAGCCGTCATGGACGTGCCGAATCTGATCGCAATCCAAACGGAAAGCTTCAAGAAGTTCATGGATGATGGTCTGACGAATGCTTTCGCAGACATCAGCCCCATCGAATCCAACACCAAAGATATGTGTGTTGAATTCGGCAAGCATGAATTTGGTGAGCCCAAGTATAGCGTAGATGAATGCAAGGAACGTGACGTGTCCTACCAGGCACCGCTCTTTGCTGAAATCCGCTTCATCAATCGCGAAACAGGCGAGATCAAAGAGCAGGACGTCTTCATGGGCGACTTCCCGCTGATGACGCCCCGCGGCACCTTCATCATCAACGGCACCGAGCGTGTTGTTGTATCTCAGTTGGTCCGCAGCCCTGGCGTGTATTTCTCTGCCGAGCGCGACAAAACATCCGACAAGACCATCTACAACGCGAAGATCATTCCTTCTCGCGGTGCATGGCTCGAGTTCGAAACCGACAAGCGCGATATTCTTTCTGTACGCATCGACCGTAAGCGTAAGCAGCCTGCTACGCTTCTTCTGCGTGCACTCGGTATCGCTGAAACGCGTGAAGAGATCATCGATATCCTCGGCGATTCCGAGATGGTGATCCGCACCCTCGACCGCGACCCTGCCACTACCAAGGAAGAGTCTCTTATCGAGCTGTATCGTCGTTTCCGTCCGGGCGAGCCCCCTACGATCGACTCTGCTCGTACGCTGCTTGACGGCTTGTTCTTCAACCCCCAGCGCTACGACCTGGCAAAGGTTGGCCGTTACAAGATCAACAAGAAGCTTGAGTTCGATCCTGAAAACGACGCCTCCACGCTTACGCAGGAAGACATCATCGCAACCATGCGCTACATCGTGGGTCTCCATGATGGCGCCGAAGGCGTTCAGGTAGACGACATCGACCACTTCGGCAACCGTCGTATCCGCACGGTTGGCGAATTGATCCAGAACCAGTTCCGCATCGGCCTTTCCCGTATGGAGCGTGTTGTACGCGAGCGCATGAGCATGCAGGAGCCTGACGACATCACGCCGCAGTCCCTGGTTAACATCCGCCCCATCGTGGCAGCCATCAAGGAGTTCTTCGGTTCTTCCCAGCTGTCCCAGTTCATGGACCAGTCCAACATTGCTGCAGGCGTTACGCACAAGCGCCGTCTGTCCGCACTGGGTCCTGGCGGTCTGTCTCGTGAGCGTGCGGGCTTCGAAGTTCGAGACGTTCACAACTCCCACTACAGCCGTATGTGCCCGATTGAGACCCCTGAAGGTCCTAACATCGGTCTTATCGGCTCGTTGGCAACGTATGCCCGCGTGAACGACTACGGCTTCATCGAGGCTCCGTATCGTCGCGTTGAAGACGGCAAGGTAACCGACATCGTTGACTACCTCACCGCCGATGAAGAAGAAAAGCACACCATCGCCCAGGCTAACGAGCAGTTCGATCCCGAAACGCGCGTATTCGGCCACACCGACGAGAATGGAACGTTCGTTCCTTCAGAGCGTCTGCTGTGCCGTACCCGCGACTCCAAGGGCGTATTCGGCGAGCCTGAAGAAGTTACTGTCGACCGCGTAGACTATATGGACGTTTCGCCTCGTCAGATGACTTCTGTTGCAACGTCGCTGATTCCGTTCCTCGAGCACGACGACGCTAACCGCGCACTGATGGGCTCCAACATGCAGCGTCAGGCAGTGCCTCTGCTTCGTCCTAGCGCACCGCTGGTTGGTACTGGTATCGAGCACCGCATCGCGGTTGACTCCGGTGAGGTTCTGGTAGCCCAGAACGCTGGCGTTGTCGACTACGTTGACGGTCAGACCATCATCATTGAACGCGAAGACGGCGAATACGACGAGTACCTCATCCCTAAGTTCCAGCGCTCCAACCAGTCTGGCTGCATGAACCACAAACCTATCGTTCGCAAGGGCGACAAGGTATATGCGGGCGATGTTCTGGCCGATGGTCCTTCTTGTGACGGCGCTGAGCTTTCGCTTGGTCAGAACCTGATGGTCGCTTACATGCCTTGGGAAGGCTACAACTACGAGGACGCTATCATCGTGTCCGAGCGCGTTGTTGCTGAAGACCTGCTTACGTCCATCCACATCTCCGAGTACGAAATCGATGCTCGTGACACCAAACTTGGACCCGAGGAAATCACTCGCGAAGTCCCCAATATCTCTGATGATATGGTTTCCGACCTCGATAGCGACGGCATCATCCGCGTTGGCGCTGAGGTGTTCCCTGGCGACGTTCTGGTTGGCAAGGTTACCCCGAAGGGCGAAACCGAGCTCACCGCTGAAGAGCGTCTGCTCCGTGCCATCTTCGGTGAGAAGGCTCGTGAGGTTCGTGACACGTCCCTCAAGGTTCCTCATGGCTCCGGTGGCCGCGTAATCAACGTGGTTCGTTCTTCCCGCGCAAACGGCGACGAACTTGCTCCTGGCGTAAACGAGCTCGTTCGCGTATTCGTTGCTCAGAAGCGTAAGATCCAGCAGGGCGACAAGCTCTCCGGTCGTCATGGTAACAAGGGTGTTATCTCCCGCGTTCTGCCGGTAGAGGATATGCCTTACTTGGCCGACGGCACCCCGATCGACGTTATGCTGAACCCCTTGGGTGTTCCTTCCCGTATGAACGTTGGTCAGCTGCTCGAGAACCATCTTGGTTGGGCTGCTAAGTGGGGTTGGTCTGACGATCCCGAGTCCACCGAACCCGTTGCTGGTCCGCAGTACGTTGCAACGCCGGTATTCGACGGTGCAACTGAGGAAGAGATTTCCAACGCCATCGAAGCTGCCAACCGCAACCTCATCAACATCAACCATGCCAAGTACGGCGATATGGCTCGTGACGAATTCGTTCCGCAGCTTTCCCGTACTGGTAAGGCTTGGCTGTACGACGGCCGTACCGGCGAGCGTTTCCGCGAGCCCATTACCTGCGGTCAGACCTACATCCTTAAGTTGGGCCACATGGTCGACGACAAGATCCATGCTCGCTCGACCGGTCCTTACAGCTTGATCACCCAGCAGCCTCTCGGCGGCAAGGCTCAGTTCGGCGGCCAGCGCTTCGGCGAGATGGAAGTTTGGGCACTGTACTCCTACGGTGCTTCCAACGTCCTGCAGGAGATCCTGACCATCAAGTCCGACGATACCTCCGGCCGTGTTAAATCCTACGAGGCTATCGTTAAGGGCGAAAGCATTCCTGCTCCTGAGGTACCTGAGTCCTTCAAGGTTCTCATCAAGGAAATGCGCTCGCTGTGCCTCAACGTTGAGCTTGAGGGCCACCAGCATCAGACCATCGATGTCACCCACGACCCCGATGAGGATGAGCTTTTGGGCGCCGCACTTCCCGTTGAAGAAAAGTCCGAAAAGGACAGCGACGACCTGTTGGGTTCCATCACTGCCGAGCTTGGCAATCTGATGGGCGAGAAAAACGACACTGACGACCTTATCGGTAAGGGAGAGGAGAACTAAATGAGCGAATTTGACGTTAACAATTTCGACGCCATCCGCATCTCTCTTGCAAGCGCTGAAGATATCCGTGGTTGGTCTCGTGGCGAAGTTAAGAAGCCCGAAACCATCAACTATCGTACGCTCAAGCCCGAAAAGGACGGCTTGTTCTGCGAAAAGATCTTTGGCCCCACGAAGGACTGGGAGTGCGCCTGCGGTAAGTACAAGCGCATTCGCTTCAAGGGCATCGTCTGCGAACGCTGCGGTGTTGAGGTTACGCGTTCCAAGGTTCGTCGTGAGCGCATGGGCCACATCGAGCTCGCTGCTCCGGTAAGCCATATTTGGTACTTCAAGGGCTCTCCTTCGCGTCTGGGCTATTTGCTCGACATTCCGCCGAAGGAGCTCGAGAAGGTTCTCTACTTTGCATCTTCCATCATCACGTTTGTTGACAAGGAAGCTCGCGAAGAGGACGTAGAAGAGCTGCGCGACGAACTTTCCGCAGACTTGGAAGAATTGGACGCAGAGCGCGATCGTCTCATCGAGGCTACGCGCCGTCTGTCCGTCGACTACGTTCCCGAAGAGGACGAGTTTGTTGATGACATCGACGAAGACGAGCGTATGACGCCCGAGGAAGTCGAAGAGGAAATCGCTGACATCTACGAGGAGTTCAACGAGCGCAAGACCCTGCGTTCTGAGGCTCTGGAGGCTTTCTTGAAGATCGAGCCCAAGCAGCTCGTATCCGACGAAGCCCTGTATCGCGAGATGCGCCTGAACTATTCCGACTACTTCAAGGGCGGCATGGGCGCAGAGGCCATCCGCGACCTGCTCGACAGCATCGACCTTGCTGCTACTGCCGAAGAGCTTACTGAAACCGTTGCCACGGGCAAGGGTCAGAAGCGCACCAAGGCTATTAAGCGCCTGAAGGTTGTCGACTCGTTCCTGCATTCCGCAAACAAGCCTTCCGATATGATCCTGGACGTAATCCCGGTTATTCCGCCGGATCTGCGTCCTATGGTTCAGCTCGATGGCGGCCGTTTTGCAACGTCCGACCTGAACGATCTGTACCGTCGCGTTATCAACCGCAATAACCGCTTGAAGCGTCTGCTCGACTTGGGTGCCCCCGAGATCATCGTTAACAATGAAAAGCGCATGCTTCAGGAAGCAGTAGACTCCCTGTTCGACAACGGCCGTCGTGGCCGTCCCGTAACGGGTCCTGGCAACCGTCCGCTGAAGTCTCTCTCCGACATGCTGAAGGGCAAGCAGGGTCGTTTCCGTCAGAACCTGCTCGGTAAGCGCGTTGACTACTCCGGCCGTTCCGTAATCGTTGTTGGTCCTAACCTGAAACTACATCAGTGCGGTCTGCCTCAGCAGATGGCCCTCGAGCTGTTCAAGCCCTTCGTAATGAAGCGCCTGGTAGAGCTTGAGTACGCTGCTAACATCAAGGCTGCAAAGCGTGCAGTAGATCGTGGCGCCAGCTACGTTTGGGATGTTCTGGAAGAAGTTATCGTTGAGCACCCGGTACTGCTGAACCGCGCACCTACGCTGCATCGTCTGGGCATTCAGGCGTTCGAGCCCGTATTGGTAGAAGGCAAGGCCATCAAGCTGCACCCGTTGGTATGTACGGCATTCAACGCTGACTTCGACGGCGACCAGATGGCTGTTCATGTACCGTTGGGTGCCGAGGCTCAGGCTGAGGCTCGCGTACTGATGCTTTCCGCAAACAACATCAAGTCGCCTGCACATGGTCGTCCGCTGACCGTTCCCACTCAGGACATGATCATCGGTATGTACTACCTCACCGCTGCCCGTGATGGCTTCCCTGGTGAAGGTCGTGCATTCATCGACTTCGCTGATGCTCGCAACGCCTACGATGCTCGTGCTGAGGTCGACCTCCAGGCTAAGATCTGGGTTCGCCTTCCGAAGGACACCTTGGTTGCAACCGCATTCGGCAAGTTCGACGAGCACAAGGCTGGTTCGCGTCTGCAGACCACTATTGGTCGCATTATCTTCAACGGTGTGTTCCCGGACGATTATCCGTTCCTGAACTACCAGATGAACAAGAAGGAAATCGGCCGCATCGTAGAGGATGTTTGCAACCGCTACACCCTTTCTGAAGTTGAGCCTATCCTCGACGGCTTGAAGGACACCGGCTTCCATTACGCCACCATCGCTGGTATTACCGTTTCCGTTTACGACGCAACGGTTCCTCCCAGCAAGGACGCAATTCTTGCCGATGCCGACAACAAGGTTGCCGCTATCGAGGAAGACTACGAGATGGGTCTTATGAGCGCTGAAGAGCGTCATAAGCAGGTTGTTGACATCTGGACCGAGGCTAACGAAGAGGTCGGCGAGGCAATGGCTGCCAACTTTGACAGCTTCAACCCGATCTTCATGATGGCCGACTCTGGTGCTCGAGGTAACATCAAGCAGATTCGTCAGCTTGCTGGTATGCGTGGCCTGATGGCGGACACCAAGGGTGGCACGATCGACATTCCTGTTAAGTCGAACTTCCGTGAGGGCCTTTCCGTTCTGGAATACTTCATTTCTACGCACGGCACTCGAAAGGGTATGGCTGACACCGCGCTGCGTACCGCAGACTCCGGTTACCTTACCCGTCGTCTGGTTGACGTTGCTCAGGACGTTATCGTTCGCGAGATCGACTGCGGTACTTCCGACGGCGTTCCTTACCCGATTCACAACGATAAGGGCGAGTTGGACGAGAACCTGGTTGGTCGTTGCGTTCTGGAAGACATCCAGGATGCCGAGGGCAATGTTATCGTTGCTGCGGGCGACTTCATCAACTCCATGGATCAGGTTGCCGCTATGGACGCTGCTGGTATCTCTACCATCAACATCCGCACGGTCATGACCTGTCATGCAGAGCACGGCGTTTGCCAGAAGTGCTACGGTTGGGATCTTGCTACTGCACGTCCGGTTAACATCGGTACCGCTGTTGGCATTATTGCTGCACAGTCCATCGGTGAGCCCGGCACGCAGCTTACGATGCGTACGTTCCACGCCGGCGGTGTTGCAGGTGAAGACATTACGCACGGTCTGCCCCGTGTTACCGAGCTTTTCGAGGCTCGCAAGCCTAAGGGCCAGGCTGTACTTGCTGAAATCGCTGGTACCTTGCAGGTAACTGCCGACAAGGTGAATAAGACGCTTACTGTTCATGACCAGGAAGGCAACATCCGCGAATACGTGGTATCTGCTCGCGCAACGCTTTTGCCGGGCGTTACCGATGGTTGCGAGGTCGAAGTTGGCCAGCAGCTCACCAAGGGTTCTGTAAACCCCCACGACCTGCTTCGCCTTACCGACCCGAACACCACGCTTCGTTACATCGTTGCTCAGGTTCAGGACGTGTACGTGTCCCAGGGCGTAGACATCAACGACAAGCACATCGAGGTTATTGCTCGCCAGATGCTGCGTAAGGTTGCTGTTCTCGATCCGGGCGATTCCGACTACTTGCCGGGCCGCCAGGTTAACCGCTTCGAATTCGAAGATACGGCTAACGCTCTGGTTCTGGAAGGCAAGAATCCTCCGGTGGGTCAGCCTCTGCTGCTCGGCATCACCAAGGCTTCGCTGGCAACCGATTCGTTCCTGTCTGCTGCATCGTTCCAGGAAACCACCAAGGTTCTTACCGATGCCGCTATCGAGGGCAAGGTTGATACCCTGCAGGGCCTGAAGGAAAACGTTATTATCGGTAAGCCTATCCCGGCTGGTACCGGCCTTAAGCGTTATCACGATGTGGGCCTTACCTATCGCGGTGTGGCCGTTGACAAGGTTGACTCCGATCGTCTGCCCGATTCCGCTCCTGAGGCGCTTCGCGAGATTGAAGAGCTGTTGCCTCAGCCGCAGGATTGGTCGCTTGACGGCGATGGCTACCTGGGCGCTGGCTCCGACTATGCAAGCTACTTTGCTTCCATCACGTCGGGCTACCGTGGCAACAACCTTTCCGATGAGGATGCTCGTCTGTATATCTACGACGACCTGGGCGTGTCGCAGCGTTGGGCCAACAAGTTCTCTGAGGCTGGCATCGAAACCGTGGCTGACCTGGTTGGTCACACCGAAGACGACCTGCTTCGCATCGAGGGCATTGGTACCAAGGCTATCGAAGAGCTGAAGGAAGGTCTTGAAAAGCATGGCTTGTCTCATGTGATCGAAGACGACCTGAACGCTTCTCGCGATGACATGAGCCAGCTGCTCGACATGGTGTTCTCTCCTGATGACACCGTGCTTATCGGCGGCGACCAGCCTGCAACCTTCAGCACTGAAGGCGAGGACATGCTGGGCGAGGCTCTGCCTCCGCGCTCCTATCAGCGCAACCTGGAAGAGCTCGACGCTCTGCTGGGTGCCAACGACCTTGGCTTCCACAGCACGGATGCTGATTCCGACTCCTCTTCGGGCGAAGAATAATCCGAGCGAAAGCTAATCGCATCAAAGGCGCGTCCCCGAGTGGGACGCGCCTTTTTGTTTCTTTGGAGAAGGCTTCTTTAGTGCACTAAAGCGCCATGCGGTATCTGCATTTAGAGTGCTATTCTGATACTCGCAAAAAGTTGAAAGGGAGCAAACGATGCCCAATACTAAAACGTATCTTTCCGATGACCGTACTCCTCCGCAAAGCCAAATCGGTGCTTCGCTGGAATCATTGGCGCACACCATCCATGAGCGCCGTAATGCGGGCGATGAAAGCTACACGCATCGTTTGCTTACGGGAGATATCGATACGCTTTTGAAGAAGGTTGCCGAAGAGGCTCATGAGGCTACGCTTGCGGCGAAGGACGTTGTATACAACGAGGGCGACGACGCACAGGTTAACCACCTGCGCTATGAAGCAGCCGATGTGGTGTATCACCTCATGGTTTTGCTGGAACGTTGCGGCATCGGCCTTGACGAATTCGCAGCCGAGCTCAATACCCGCATGACCACCGAAGAAATCGAGGAACGCGGCGGCGTAGTGCTGCTGAAGCCTGAATTCGTAAACCGCGGCAACCACGTGGAAAAATAGAAGCAGGTACCAGATTCCCGTATTGGGAGTCGAAGACTGGGAATATAGGGACGGGTGCGCTTTCTCGTTTAAAAGGCAGAGCCTCGCTTGCGTAATTTGTCGCAAGCGAGGCTCTGCCTTTTGCTGGATGATAAAACGGCACCTGCTCTTACAATTCTGACACGCTATGTTTAGGGGGAACCTGGTACCGTTCTTGCTTAGAGATACTGGCCGCGGACTTCCCAGAAGGCAACTGCGCTGGCAGCGGCCACATTGAGCGAATCAACCTGATGCGCCATAGGAATCTTCACGGTGTAGTTGCAATTGGCAATAGTGGAAGGCGCCAAACCATCGCCTTCGGTTCCCAGGACAAGTGCCAGCTTTTTGGCGCCTGCGATATGCTCATTCTGAAGTGTGACGGAATTGTTTTCCAGCGCCAGGGCCGCAACGGTGAATCCGAGCCGGTTCAGTAGCGGCACTCCCTCTTCTGCCCAATTGCGTTCAGTCCCGATGCGCGTCCATGGTACCTGGAACACGGTTCCCATAGAAACGCGGTTGGCGCGACGGTAGAACGGGTCGTGGCACCCAGGGGTAACCAGCACGGCATCCATTCCCAACGCGGCGGCCGAACGGAATATCGCACCGATATTGGTGAAGTTCGTCACATCTTCCAAGATGGCAACGCGCGTTGCATTGTTAAGCAAGATGGCAACGTCAGGCAGGGCGGGTCGGTGAAAAGCCGCAAGCGGGCCACGCGTGCGTTCGTAGCCGGTAAGCTCAAAAACCTGTTGGTGCGTGCCAACGAACAGGGGAGTGGTTGGGGCGGCAGCATCGATGCGAGCAAATAATTCTTTGCACGCAGGGGCCCAGCGCTTATCGGCTAGCAGAGCAAAAGGAGCAAGCCCTGCATCCATAGCCCGATCAATCACGTTGCGCGATTCGGCAATGAATAAACCCTCGTCGGACACTTCACTGCCTGTTGCAAGGCGAAGGCCCACCAGTTGCTTGGGGTCGCGCAGCTCGGAATCGGTCATGCTGGAAAATACGCGTAAACGGGCATCGTCTAAGTTGGTGAGCTCGATGAGGGGCATGGCGTTCCTTTGCTGTTGCGGGTTTGTTTGAATTATACGTTGAGGGGATTTTAACCCCGAAGTGCTTGTCAAGCACTAATTAGGTGATTGTGCTAAAATATCGGGTCGGAATATCACCCACGGAAAGGTACATATATGTCAGGGCATTCAAAATGGGCAACCACCAAGCATCGTAAGGCAGCTCAGGACGCAAAGCGCTCCGCGCTGTTCTCCAAGCTTTCCCGTAACATTACCGTTGCGGCGAAGGAAGGCGGCGACCCGAACCCTGAAAACAACGCTTCCCTGGCAGCCGCTATTGATAAGGCAAAGAGCTATTCCTTGCCTAAGGACAAAATCAAGACCGCTATCGACAAGGCTTTTGGCTCCGGTAAAGACGCTGCTAACTACGAAACGGTTGTGTATGAGGGCTATGGCCCCTGCGGTGTTGCTATCTACTGCGACGCTCTGACCGACAACCGCAACCGCACCGCTGCTGATGTTCGCGCTGCCTTCAACCATCATGGCGGCAATCTGGGTACTTCCGGTTCTGTTGCTTTTCAGTTCGAAAAGAAGGGCCAGATCCTGGTAGAAAAGGTTATCAAGTCCGAGCAGAAGAAGGTCGCCGACAAGGAAAACGCTGTCGACGAAGACGAATTCATGATGGCTGTTGCCGAGGCTGGCGGTTCCGATTACGAAGACGCTGGCGAAGAGTGGATCGTATATACCGCTCCCACCGATCTTATGACGGTTAAGAAGGGCCTGGAAGAGCAGGGCATCGAAGTTAAGGGCGCCGAATTCATCATGGAGCCCACCACGCCTACCGAAGTTACTGTTGCTGATGCAAAGAAGGTTATGCGCCTGGTAGACCGTCTGGAAGAGCTCGAAGACCTTCAGAACGTATATCACACCATGGACATCACCGACGAAATCGCTGCTGCCCTCGACGAAGAGGAATAAGCGATTCCCGTATCTGAAAAGGGACTCCTTTAGTTCCATTTTTGACAATCAACTGGTGTTACTTAGTAACGTTACCGTAAAAAGAAAGGCTGCTTTGTGCAGCCTTTCTTTCTTTTAATCAAGGGTCTATTTCGGACTGGTGCCTGTGGTATAGTAGTTGAACTTCAAAGCATTAAACGCACTACTTAACCACACTACGATGCTCAAGGGGTCTTCTTTTCGTGACGCGACAAGCGAACATTCTTTCGTTCGATGAGGTGAAAGCCCGCGAGGCTTCGCTTCCGCGTACCGTTTCACCCTCATCCTCTTCCCGCAGAGCCTACGAGGCTCATCGAAATGCCGAAGAAGGCGCGACTCGTCGTACTTCTTCTCGCTCAAACACCCCTCGTGTTTCCAGTGCGCGTTCTTACCGTGAGGCATCGGCATCTCGTTTTGCCGAAGGCAATTATGCCCAGCTCCAGCGCCCTTCTCAGGAGCGCGCCTCTATGCGTGGGTACGATGATTTCAATCTCAATCACAGCGCTCCACGTGCTGGTCGTGGTTATTCTTCGTCTGTTTCCGCGGGCGACCGTCGTTATTCGTCAGCTCGCGCTCAGGCTCGTAGAGGCTATCAGCCCCAGGCGCCCTCTGGCTATGCTGCTTCTCGCATCGATGCCGCACGTGGTGCTCGTTCCCGTCGCATAGACGATGCGTCTGCGGAAGGTGAAGAACACGCAGCAGCGCGTCGTTCAGCTCAGCGCAAGCAGAACGAAAGCTTCTCTCGCGAGATCCGCAAGCGTTTCCGTGCCGCAAAGGCCGATCGTGAATTCGATCGCACTATCGGAGCTCGCGAAAGGGCACGTGCGCGTGCTGAGCAGCAAGAGCAAGGTAGCCGCGCCGCCGTATACGATATGCGCATGGGTTCAACCCAGCGTAAGTCGGTGCGCAGCATGGCTGAAGGCGAAAACGGCAAGCGCGGTTTTTCGCTACCGTTTGCCGTGCCTTTTACGGGGTCTATTTCCGCATGGGCAACGCGCGGCATCGTTTCGCTTATTGCCGTTGTGTTTGCGGTAACCATGCTCTATTTCCCTTGCCAGAATTACTACAACGAAACACGTCAGCTTCAGCAGCTCCAAGCTGAATACGATGCGCTTCAGGAATACAATACCCAGATGCAAAATCAGGTTGATTACCTTAATACCGATGAAGGCATTGAGGATTATGCCCGCTCCGAGTTGGGATGGATACGTCCGGGCGAACATGTTGTTTCGGTTGAAGGAGTAACCCCTTCAACCGACACTTCGCGCTCAAACGATCGCGTCTACGCCATTCCCGCTGGTAGCGTGGCAGCTCCCGACACGTGGTATTCCGGCTTTTTGGATGTGATCTTTGGCTATGGCCACTAATTCAAAACGTATTGCAGCTTTCGACATCGGCACGGTAACGTGCCGATTGCTATTGGCAGAGGTTCAAGATGGCGTGCTTCATGAGCTTGAGCGCCGTTGTGTTATAACCAACCTTGGTGTTGGCGTCGATAAAACGGGCGTCCTCCAGGTAGATGCTATTCAGCGTGTGGTTGCGCAAATTGGCGAGTACATCGAAATTGTAAATAGCTATCGCACCGAACAGCAGCCCGAAATCCCCACCGTGGCTGTTGCTACCAGCGCTTCGCGCGATGCGAAGAATTCCGACGCTTTGGTGGGGAAGTTGCACGATTTGGGCGTAGAGCTTTCCGTTATAGAAGGCGAACGCGAGGCGGCTCTTTCGTTTCGTGGCGCTTCGCGCGGGTACGAAGGCGAAAACCTTCTGGTTGCCGATATCGGTGGCGGCTCCACCGAGGTGGTGCTGGGCGTTGGCGGTGAAGCTCCGAAGTTGGCGCATTCGTTCAACGTTGGATGCCGCCGTATGACGGAGCGCTTCTATGTTTCCGATCCTCTGGCTGAAACTGAATTGGCGCAGGCTCGCACTTGGGTTCAACACGAATTCAAGCCTTTTTTCGAACATGCGAAAAACAAGGGGATTGCAATCGACCGTATAGTTGCGGTGGCGGGCACGGCAACCAGCGTGGTTTCCATGGACAAGAAGATGGAAGTGTACGATTCTTCTTTGGTTGATGGCGTTACGGTTTCAAATGAAACCTTGGACTGCCTGTACCGCCAGCTATCCAGCATGCCCCTTGCAGACCGCAAACACGTAGTGGGTCTTCAGCCTGAACGCGCTTCGGTTATTGTTGCCGGCTTGGGCATTTTACTTGAAGTGCTTGTGGCAGCAGATTGCAAATCCTTCACAGTTAGTGAATCGGACATCCTTCAAGGTTTGATCCTTGGTGCCTATGAGCAGGGGAAATAAACAAATCTTGCTTATTGACCAAGGTTTGTTCACCAAAGAGCTTTCATGGGAATAATCCTTAACCGCGCGTTAAGGATTATTTTTGCTATGATGGTAGCGCTTGCCCGTTAGGGGCAACACGGGAGCGTGGTGGAATTGGCATACACAGCGGACTTAAAATCCGCCACCTTCGGGTTTGTGGGTTCGAGTCCCACCGCTCCTACCAGTTCTGAATTCAGCAGTGCCCCGTTTTAGCGGGCACTCGGTTATAACGAAAGCGTTGAAGATGACAGACATCGCACCTTACATGCAGGATCCCAAGATCGTCCAAAACATCAAGGATTTCGAGGCATACTGCAAGACAGAAGATGCATCTGCCCAAACCGGATCGCCCACGCTGTTCGAATCGTACCTGAGCCGCTATGCGGACAAAGTCGGCGACATCATCAACACGTTCATTCCTGCGGGTAGCCACCCCGATATGGACAAGTACCTGTACGCTCCGCTTATGAAGTACAGCCAAAACGGTGGCAAGCGTCATCGTCCTCTTATCTGCGTTGCGGCATGTGCTGCGGTAGGTGGCGATATCCGTCGCGCTTTTTCCGCCGCTGCCGCTATCGAACACTTCCATACGGCCGCTCTTATTCACGACGATATTGCCGATGAGGCATCGTTGCGCCGTGGCGAGCCTTGCATGCACCTTACTCAGGGCGAAGGTCTTGCCATCAACGCGGGCGACTTGGCCCTGTCCATCGTAAACGGCATCGTTATGCGCGACCCGTTGCTTTCCGATTCCATGAAGGTGCGCGTTGCCATCGAGCTGGTTTCCATGGCCCAGAGCACGGTGGAAGGCCAAGCTCTTGATATCGGTTGGGCTCGTGATGGTCGCTACGACATCACTCCGGAAGATTATCTGGTTATGGCAACGCACAAAACCGCGCACTATTCCGGCGCGGTTCCTCTGGCTGTTGGCGCTATGGTTGGCGGCGGTACGGAAGAGCAGGTTGAAGCTCTTCGTGCTTATGGTTTGGATACTGGCCTTGCGTTCCAGATTCAGGACGACTTGCTTAACCTGGTTGGCACCAAGGAAGCGAAAGAAAAAGACTATCGCAGCGATATTACTGAAGGCAAGCGCACGCTTGTTGTGGTTCATGCGCTGCAGAACACCACAAAGCGGGAACGCTTGGTAGAGATTCTTTCCTCTAAGGAAACGGATCCGGCAATTCTCGAGGAAGCGGTTTCCATCATGCGTGAGGCTGGCAGCATCGATTATGCGCGCGCTTATGCAGAGAAGCTAACCGCCAATGCTCAGGAGCGCCTTGCGAAAATCCTGCCCGAATCGAAGATGCGCGACCTTTTAGCGTCGATGGCAGATTGGTTCGTTGATCGACTTAAGTAGTGAAGCATATGGATCCTATTAAGAAAAACGATTCCGGCGCTGCAGTTGAAGATGTGCAGCACAGGCTCGTAAAGGCTGGCTACCTGGCTGAAGACCAGGTAACGGGCACCTTTGGTGCTGAAACGGAAAACGCTGTTTTGTCGCTGTGCCGTGATTGCGGCATCGAACCGCGCGCCGAGGTGGACAACGCCGTTTGGACCAAATTGGTTGACGCGTCGTTCGAATTGGGCGACCGCAACCTGTTCTTGCGCGTCCCGTTCTTCCACGGTGCCGATGTGCGTACGCTCCAGGAAGCTCTTTCCGCGCTGGGCTTTTCTTGCGGTATTGCCGACGGTATTTTTGGTGTTCATACGGAAGATGCGCTGCGTCGTTTCCAGCTGAACATGGGCTTGCCCACCGACGGCATTGCCGGTGCATTCACGTTCCGCGCGCTTTTGCACCTGCAGCATTCTTGGAAGGGCAAGGATTCTTTCAGCCCTGTTCCCCGTTTGGGCTTTGCCCGCGCGGCTCAGGTGCTCGAATCGAACCTTATCTGCCTTTTCGGCACATCGGAATTCACCCGTTCGGTTGCTGCTCGTATGTCGAACTTGGCGCTTGCCACTACTCCGGCATCGAAGGTTACCAGCGCCGATTCGTTGCTGGTTGCTCCGGATGAAAGCATGTATTTCGTGCAAATTTTGGTTGGCAACGAAAAACCCGCTTCCACGGTTCCCACGGTAGATTTCGTAGACGAAGAAAGCCTTCCCGACCGCGTTGGTCAGGCTCTTATGGCAACGGAAGGCCATCAGCGCCGTATTGCCGTTCGCCTGCCTGAAGAGGGATGGGAAGACGCTGGCGCCGATCGTTCGGCTCAACATTACGCCATTGTTTTGCTTGATGCGCTTTGCTCCGGTTTGGTTATTGCGGAGCAGCGGTAGCGTTGGTTTTCGTTTGCTATACTGAGGACGCATAGGCAATTGAGCAGAAAGGCGTCCATGGAAGCATCAGCTCTTATTCTTGCTGCGGGTGCAGGTACCCGCATGAAATCATCTAAACCCAAGGTGGCTCACCAGATTTTTGGTAAGCCCCTTGTTCGTTGGGTCGTCGATGCCGCGCATGCTGCGGGCATCGATTCCGTTGTTGGCGTGGTGGGCCACGGCAGGGAGCAGGTAGAGCCTCTCCTTACCGACGTAACCACGGTTGTTCAGGAAGAGCAGCTGGGTACTGCCCATGCGGTTCTTGCCGCTCGTGGTGCGCTCGAAGGCCGCACCGGTTCTCTGGTGGTGCTTACGGGTGATTCCCCGCTGGTACGCGCCGAAACCATCGCCGAGCTTGTTCGCACGCGCGAAGAGGCTAACGCTGCCGTGGTTGTTCTGACCATGGAAGCGGAAAACCCCACGGGCTATGGCCGCATTATCCGCGATGTGGCAGGCGACGTTCAGGAAATCGTTGAGCAGAAAGACTGCACGCCTGAACAGGCGGCGGTTACGGAATGCAATTCCGGTTTTTATTGCTTCGACATCGAAACCCTGTTTGCTGCGCTGGAAGAAGTTTCCACCGACAACGCGCAGGGCGAATACTATCTTACCGATGTTTTGGGCATTGCCCGCAACCAGGGCAAGCGCGTTCTTGGCTTGAAAGCCGAAGACGCATCCGAATGCCTGGGCGTTAATTCCCGCCGCCAGCTTGCAGAAGCCACCAAGGTGCTGCAGCAGCGCATCAACGGCATGCATATGGACAACGGTGTAGCCATCATGGATCCCGCCACTACGTGGATCGGCCCTGACGTAACCATCGAGCCCGATGTTGAGATTTTGCCCATGACCTTCCTTATGGGCGCTACCTCCATTGCCACTGGCAGCGTTGTTGGTCCCAATTCCCGCCTTACCGACACTACGGTGGGGGCGAATTGTCAGGTCGAAGAAACCGTGGCTATCGAAACCGTTCTTGACGCTGATGTTACGTGCGGTCCTCGTGCGTATTTGCGTCCTGGTACGCACATGTGCGAAGGCTCCAAGGCGGGCACGCACGTGGAAATCAAGAAATCTACCATCGGCAAGGGCAGCAAGGTGCCGCACTTGAGCTACATCGGCGACACCACTATGGGTGAAGGCGTTAACATTGGTGCCGGCAGCATCACCTGCAACTACGATGGCGAAAAGAAATGGCCTACCACCATCGGCGACAACTGCTTTGTTGGCAGTGACGTAATGATGGTTGCTCCGGTAACGCTGGGGGAAAACTCCCTTATCGGTGCTGGGTCTGTTATCACCAAAGACGTATCTGCGGGGGCCCTTGGTTTGGGCCGTGCCCGCCAAACGGAAATTGAGCATTGGAACGAGAGGAAGAAGAACTAATGAGCAACATGACCAAGACCATGGCGGTATTCGCCGGGTCAACCTGTCCTGAGCTGGCTGAGGATATTGCCACTGCGCTGGGCACTACGCTCGGCAACGTGAAGCTCGAGAAGTTCTCGAACGGCGAAATTTACGCACGTTATCTTGAGAGCGTTCGTGGCGCAGACGTTTTCATCGTACAGTCCACTTCCACGCCTAACGTTAACGAAGCGGTAATGGAGCTGCTTATTATGGCCGACGCGGCAAAGCGCGCTTCTGCTCGTACCGTTAACGCCGTTGTTCCTTGCTATGGCTATGCTCGTCAGGACCGCAAGGCTGCTGCACGTGAGCCTATTACGGCTAAGCTGGTTGCCAACATCATGACTGCTGCTGGTATTGACCGCACCATTACCATCGACCTGCACCAGGGCCAGATCCAGGGCTTCTTTGATACTCCGGTAGATCACCTGACCGCGCTGCCCATCTTCGCCGATTACTTCCGCAAGAAGAATATTGACACCGAAAAGCTCTGCGTAGTAAGCCCTGATGTTGGCCGCGCTAAGGCCGCAAAGAAGCTTTCCGACATGCTCCATTCCGACCTGGCTATCATGCACAAGGGCCGTCCTGGTCATAACAAGGCTGAAATCACGGCACTTATCGGCGACGTTAACGGCAAGATCTGCATCGTTAACGACGACATGATTGATACCGCTGGTACCCTTTGCGCTGCTGTTGCCACGTTGAAGCAGAAGGGCGCTGAAAAGGTATACGTATGCGCTACGCATCCTATTTTCAGCGGTCCTGCTTACGAGCGCATTGAAAACTCCCAGATCGACGAGCTGGTAGTTTGCAACACCGTTGCCGTTCCTCAGGAAAAGCAGACCGGCAAGATCAACGTTATTTCCGTTGCTCCGCTTTTGGCTCGTGCCATCAACAACGTATACGACAACAAGTCGGTTGCTTCGCTGTTCGACCCAGAGTTTGCCCTGTAAGGCATGCGCGTAGTAGTTGGCCTGGGCAACCCAGGGGAAGAATACGCGCATACGCGCCATAACGCGGGCTTTGAGGTGGTTGACCTTTTGGCCAGTGAATGGGGCGTAACCTACTGGAAGAACACGTGCGGTGCTTTGGTGGGCGAAGGTAAGCTGCGCCATTCCGATGGCAGCGTGGAAAAGGTAATTTTAGCGAAGCCCCAGAGCTTCATGAACCTTTCCGGTGGGCCTACGTCGAAGCTGTGCAAGGAATACGATTGCCCGGTTGAAGAGCTTATTGTTATCCACGATGAGCTTGATATCGACCCAGGAACCGTGAAGGTGAAGAAGGGCGGTGGGCATGCAGGCCATAACGGCTTGAAGTCCATCATCGAAAAGTGCGGTTCGCGCGATTTTTTGCGTGTGCGCACCGGCATCGGCCGCCCTCCTGGAAGGATGAGCGTGGTAGATTTCGTGCTTGGCACCCCGAAAAAGGATGCAAAGGACGATTTCGACCAGGCATGCCAGCGTGCCGCCGAAGCAGTTGAATCGCTGCTGGAAAAGGGCCTGGCAAGAACACAGGATGTGTTCAATCAGCATTAACGAAGATCCCGATCGCAAATAGCGGTCGGGATCTTTTTTTGTTGGTGGGGTGCTGGAGGTCAAAGTGGCGGCGGGCTGGGGTTGCAGCTGGGGTGCGGGGGCGTTGGCGCTGGGGTGGGGTTGCAGCCAGGGCGCGTCAGCTGTACGACGTCGGTGCGGGATGTTGACGCTAGGTTGGAGCGTATTCGGCGATCGGTGCAAAGAGCAGGGTGCCACGTGCCGCTTTAGGTGCTGCCATCGGTGGCATGCCCGGTTGGCCTTAGCGGCAGTGCAGCGAAGGGCGAGTGGAAGCTGCGGATCAAGGAGAACGGCAACGGCGAGGACAACATTTACTCATGCCTCAATCAGCATGATGCGAAGAAGATGGAGAAGCGCATATCTAAGCATGCTCCTCGACGTCAACCGGAAGAACAGCAACCGCCTGCCCTGCAACCTTCCAAGCGTAATGTCCCGCCTGAATTTCCAATGGGGTATACGGGGTAGTTGAAGCTGTTGTTAATTAACCTACGATACCTATTTGACATTCCCTCTTTTTAGGTAATGCATTTGGCAGTGATACATCTTAGTGCTTCGTAAGTGAGACCTTAGTCTAGGAGCTGTCAGTGTATGCTGTCGGCTCTTTTTGTTTTAAGCAGGTAATATGAAATGTAAAGCACTAGGGCGGTTCACTACGCTCGATGAGCAGATATGTAAGTTACGGCGTGCTCTCCGCATGCGCGGGGATGATCCCAAAGGCCCGTTAAGGGGCCTGCGCCCGCCAGTCTCTGAGGCTGACGCGTCTGCCGTTCCGCCACGCCCCGATGCGGCATAATTCATGTCGAAAAGCGCCTAGACCTGGGTGAGGAACCGAGGCCGCGGGCGCTATTTTTATGGCCGCACAACCTGCCCATCTGGCACGATGCACCAAACATTGACGGCGCCCCCCTTCCGACTGCACGTCTGCAGCAATTGCCCAGGCACGGTCTACATCGTTGATCTTCTGCAACCCGAGATAAGTCGTTTTCTCACCGGATCCCATGGCATCAAGCTGTGCCTTTGCATGACGGAGCCTGGCCGAGGTCTTTTTGGCAGATGATGGACACTTGATTTCGTCATGCCCCGATGGCGCCTCAACGTTCGGCACGACATCTTTGTCAGATGGCAAAAACTTCAAGGAGCGCTCGTTTGGCGATATCTTAGCTGCGACCCAGGGCTCGTCGCTGTTTGGGTTGGCGCATGCCGCCGTCCCGCCGATATTCTCTATTTGTCGATAAGCTTTCGCTACGAAACTTCAGCTAGGAAACCCCAGGAAAGAATCGGACTGCTAGCTGGCGTTCAGTTTCCTGCCCACGTTGCCGATCTGCCAACGTTGAATGCCTCAAAATGCCGCACGCCCATCGTGGGCGTGATTCTTTAAATCGAAGGGCCAGCGTTCCGATTTACCGCCTGCCGTGTTATACTGCCGAAGCCATCATCCCCATGTCGTGGCTATAAAAGGAAGCCTGAAAAATGGCTTCCTTTTGTTCTTTTTGCGCTCAGTTTCCCCTGTTCCGCGGAATACCCAGGGAATTATTTTGTACACCTGGGAATTGTGAATTCCGTATCGTTGGCGTTAATAAAACGAAGCATAAACGCACAACGGAAGGAAACGATAGCCATGGTTACCGTCATTATTCTTGCCCTGTTGATATACGGCATTTTCCAGTTCACGAAGTACTTGATGGGCGCCACGGTAAACCATGCCCAATCGCATATTGCAGGAAGCTGGGGGTGGCAAAATCTCAACCCCGAGCCAGGCGAAGATCTTATCACCTTCACCAAATCCGTTACGGCATTTGTGCTTGCCCTTCTTCTGTTTTCGATCTTCTTTTCATAATCCCGTTATTCCCACGCCGCTTTGGCGTGGGAAAGCGTTGAGGTTCGCCGAAAGGGTCTTCGTCGCTAGGTTCGGGAGTCGGATCGGTGACGTTGACCGTGTAGGTAGTCTCGGGAACCGAGAAGCTGCTTGTTTCGGGTGCGTTGAGCTCGCATGAATGCCCGTTCTGCATCTCGCGGCTATCAAACATGCTAAAGCCACATCCATTCAGCATATCCTGTTGCTTTGGTAAAATTTAAAAGTTTCGCATGCGTTCTTCTGATGTCTGCCTGGCATATAGATGGCAGTTTCGGTTGCGCAGGTTTTATAGCCCCACTGGAAAGGCAGCCACCGTGATGAAGTTCCTGGGCGAATTCAAAGAGTTCATCAACCGCGGCAACGTTATGGATCTTGCTGTTGCTGTTATCATCGGCGGGGCATTCACGTCTATCGTCACGGCGCTCACCACAAACATCATTAACCCACTCATCTCTGTTGTTACAGGTGGCAGCGCGGATACCGTTTCTGGTTTGGTTGTACCTGGCACCGAAATCGACTTCGGCGCATTTATCAGCGTGTGCGTAAACTTTCTTATTGTTGCCTTCGTCGTATTCCTGCTTATAAAGGCGGTGAACAAGGCGCAGGATCTTGGCAATAAGATTGCTAAGAAGGAAAAGAAAGAAGAAAAGCCTGCTCCTGCCTGCCCGTTCTGTTTGGAGGAAGTTAAGGAAGGCGCAACGCGCTGCCCTCATTGCGCGGGCGCGTTTGCCGGCCCGGCGAAGTCCGAATAGCGGTTCTGTTTAAGCGGCGGGTTTGGCCCACTACTTTTTATTAGGTGGAAACTATGGATCACATTCAAAGCGAATTGGCGCAGTCTATTGCAGCTGCGGCTCATAAAGGTCAGGTGGACAAAGCGGGAAAACCCTACATCATGCATCCTGCTCATGTTGCAGCTAGTGTACAGGGCGATGCTGCCAAAGCCGTTGCATGGTTGCACGATGTGGTTGAAGATACCCCGCTTACGTTTGCAGATCTTCGGGAAAGAGGGGTTGCGCCCGAAGTTGTCGAAGCGTTAAAGCTACTTACCCGCGATGAATCGGTGCCGTACCTCGAATATGTTCGCTCCCTTAAGCCGAACCCGCTCGCACGTGCGGTGAAACTTGCCGATTTGCGTCACAACAGCGACCTGTCCAGGCTTCCTCGCATCACCGAAAAAGACCAACGTCGCGCAGAGAAGTACGCAAAGGCTATTGCCGTCCTTGAGGGGGAGGGCCTGAGGGATGGATTGATGGGCGGGGGCCTGAAGGTTCGAATTGATGGGCGGAGCCAGTGATACTTCGCCGCATAACGCCATATCAATAGGACAATTCCGTTGATTAGACCTCATTTTACAGGCTGGGTGGGCGTACAATTGCTACATGAAACTCCCGAGCGAACATATTGAAGATTTAGACGCAAAGCATCACGGCATCCATCTTGAGGGCATGCGAGCTCGCTCGGCGGAACGCGCTGCGGAGCGGGCGCTTGCCCATAATCCTCTACTGGTGGTTTCGGCGGTGGCGGCTCTGGTAACGATGCTTTTCGTTCCTCCCTCTATTGCGTATCTTGATTATTTCAACTGGCATACCCTGGCCTGCCTATTCAGCATTCTTGCGGTAATTGCCGCCATCGATTCTTCAGGGCTGCTTGAATTCGTCGCCCATTCCTTGGTGCAGCATGTAACCAGCACGCGAACCTTGGTAATTGCCTTGGTACTGATTACGCTCGGCTGTTCGATGATTTTGTCTAACGATATGACACTGATTGCTGTCTTGCCCCTTGCTTTGGTGCTTCTGAAATCGGTTAACCGCGAATCGGAGATCCCGTTTGCTTTCATCGCTATCACCCTTACCGCCAATTTTGGCGGAATGCTGCTGCCATTCAGCAAGCCCCACAATTTGTATCTGTACACAGTGTTCGGGGTTAGCTTCGGTGATTTCGTTGCGGCTATGGCTCCTCCGCTTGTTTTGTCAGTGGTGCTCATTCTTGTTTGTTGCTGCTTTGTGAAGAAGGCGGAGTTCCATTACCGAAAACCCGAAAGCATTCAGGTGTCTAAGCCGCGCGTTGCGATATACGTTGTTTTGTTTGCACTCTGCATAGCAATGACGGTTGGTGCGGTGCCGTTTTTGATGGGCATGACCGTTATCGTCGTTGTTCTTGCCATTACCGACAGAAGGGTATTCGCAAAGACTGATTACGCCTTGGTGATGACATTTGTCTGCTTCTTCATTTTTAGCGGGAACATTGCTCAGATCCCCGCCATTTCCGATTTCTTCAGCACCGTTTTGGATGCTTGCGGCGCATTCGTGACCTCGCTTGTCAGCAGCCAGATTATCAGCAATGTGCCCAGTGCAATTCTGATCAGCCATTTCTCGAACGACTGGGCGGGCATTGCCCTTGGCACCAACGTGGGCGCAGTAGGTACGCCCATTTCTTCCTTGGCAACTCTCATTACCCTTCGGCAGTATCAGAAGTCGGGGCTGGGTAGCAACGGCAAGTTTATCGCTCGCTTTGAGGCATATAACTTCGCCTTCCTGGTAGTTGTTTCCCTGTTCGAGGTTTTCGTTATGGGAATCCGTTAGCCTGCATGGCCTTTTGCCCCTTCTGAAGGTTGGCTTTTCTCTCGTTCCCTTGTATGCGCCGTTAGCTTCCAAGGGTGCGCAAATCCTGGATAAGCTCCGTATAATACGGGCGTAGTGGGTGGATTCTTGCTGTCTATCGCTCGGTTTTTGCTGACCGGACAGCTCCAAAAAGGCAACGAAAGGACGTTCCATGAACGATTTCGAGTTTTACTCTCCAACCCGATTCGTGTTCGGGCGTGGTGTCACCGATGCGGTGGGGCAGCACGTTGCCGAGCTCGGCTATAAGCGGGCCCTGCTTGTATATGGTGGCGGATCGGTGGTGCGTACGGGCACCTTGGCGCGCGTAAAGAAATCGCTTGTAAAGGCGGGCGTCGAATTCGTTGAGCTTTCGGGTGTGCGTCCTAACCCCGAAGTGGCCTCTGTGCGTGAGGGCATTGCCGTAGCTCGGGAAAATGATGTTGACCTGGTGCTTCCTGTTGGCGGTGGCAGCACGATCGACTGCGCGAAAGCTATTGCGTTCGGCGTGTTCCACGATGGCGATGTGTGGGATTTCTTCGCCAAGAAGGCAGCCATTGAGCAAGCATTGCCGCTTATGTGCGTGCTTACCATTCCCGCTGCGGGTTCGGAGGGTTCCAGCTCATGCGTTATTTCGAATGATAGTATCGATGCGAAATTCGGCGTGAATTCTGATCTTATCCGTCCTAAGGTTTCGTTCCTGGACCCTGAGCTTACTTTTACCTTGCCTGCGTATCAGACGGCAGCGGGCGTAACCGACATGATTGCCCACATATGCGAACGGTTCTTCAGCGGCGCAGGGTCTTCCGAGGTTACCGATAACATTGCTACGGGTCTTATTCGTGCACTCATCAACCAGGCTCCGGTGGCAATTGCCGAACCCGAGGATTACGAGGCTCGTGCCAACATTATGTGGTCGGGCACGCTCGCTCACAACGATCTTGCGGGCTGCGGCCTTAACGCCGTGCCTACGAGCCGTGCCGGCGGGTGGGAAAGCCATGCCCTGGAACATCAGCTTTCCGCATTTGACACTTCAATTACCCATGGTGCTGGTTTGGCCGTTATGATGCCCGCGTGGATGCGTTTCGTGTGGCGCGAAGACCCCAGCCGCTTCCTTGCGTTTGCCGATTTGGTATTTGGCATTGAGCCGGTAGACGAAACAGAAGAAGCCGTGGAAGATGCAGTTACGGCTGCTATCGATGAGCTGCAAGCGTTCTTTGCCGAATTGGGCATGCCCACCAAGCTGGGCGAGTTTGGTCTGAAGCTCGAAAACGTTGAGGCCTTCCTTGCCACCCTTAAGGCCAACAAAGGCGAAGCATTCGGGGGATTCAAGAAGATCACCTTGGAAGACGCGCGTGCTATCTACGAATCGGCTTTCTAGCTTCCGTTTTTGACCAAAACTTTTGAAGGCGGCGCAAGCGTTTGGTAAGCGCTGATACAGCTGCGTTTCTGCAGTGATTTGTTGGTTGCTGTGGGTGTTGTGGTTGCTACTTTAGCTAAACCGCTCAGTGAAGGCGCCCTTTCGTCAACGCCTTGGAACCATCGGCGCGTTACCTCTGTGGGTAGCGCGCCTTTCTTATACAATGCCTTTCGAGAAAGAAAAAAGTTAGTAGGTATTGTTATGAGTGCGCGCATCAATCTTGCTGTGGCCAATTCGGCCGTGGCATCGCGCCTTGCAGCCGAATTGGATCTGCCGCAGTTTATTGCCGCCACGTTGGTGGCGCGTGGGTTCGACACGGTTGAAAAGGCTCAGGAGTTTCTGAATCCCTCGCTTGAAAGGGATTGGGCGAATCCTTATGAAATAGAAAACATGGAAGCAGCGGTGAATCGTATCGAGGCTGCCATTAAAAATGAAGAACACATTTTGGTGTTTGGCGACTTCGACCTTGACGGCGTTTCGGCAACCACCATCATGACGCGTGGTTTGCGTGAATGCGGCGCGCGTGTTACCCCGTTCATCCCGTTGCGTTTCGAAGAAGGCTATGGCCTCTCGAAAGCCGCCATCGACAGAGCGTCTGCCTGCAATCCGAATCTGGTGGTTACGGTAGACAACGGCATTGCCGCCAAGAATGAAGTGGAAATCCTCAAAGAGCGTGGCATCGATGTGATCATCACCGACCATCACGAGCCTGCCGACTTGGTTCCCGAGGGCGTGCCGGTGGTCGATCCTAAATGCGACGACAATCCCAGCTCCATCCTTGCGGGCGCTGGTGTGGCGTTGAAAGTAGTGCAGGCAGTTGGTTCGCGTTTTGGCAAACCCAACCTCTGGCGTGAGCTTATCGATCTGGCAACGTTGGGCACGGTGGCCGACCTTATGCCTATGCGCAGTCAGAATCGTGCCATGGTAGGCGCCGGTGTGCGTATGATCAACGAAAACCCGCGCCCTTGTATTGCGGCACTTTTGGGAGAATCGGGCTTCGCCGATAACCCCGTTTCTTCTTCGAGCTTGAGCTTCACCATCATTCCTCGCTTGAATGCGGCAGGACGTATGGGCAATGCCCAGTTGGCACTCGATTTGCTGATGTGCGACGATTTCGCTGAAGCGTGTCACCTTTCTGCCGAATTGGAAAACGTGAACACCCAGCGTCGCACCATCGAAGCGGAGCTTGCTGAAGTTGCTTCCGAACAGGCAGAACGCGTCTTTAAAGGCCAGCGCGCCTTGGTGGTTGCTGGCGAGGGCTGGCACGAGGGCGTCAAAGGCATTGTTGCCTCGCGCCTTACCAACCGTTATGGCGTTCCCTCCATTTTATTCACCATCGAAGGGGACGAAGCCCATGGTTCTGGCCGTAGCGTTGGTGACGTTAACCTGTTCGAGGCAGTTTCCTCGTGTCAGGACATCCTTACGCGTTTCGGCGGGCACCACGCTGCTGTGGGCGTTACGCTGCCCGCTTCTAAGCTTCCCGAGTTTTCGGAACGCTTGTGCGCCTACATGGACAAGCTCCCGCCCGAAGATTTCATTCCCCGCATTGAAGTGGACGCCAGCTTGGATCTTTCCGAGCTTACGCTGGAAAACGTCGCAAAGCTCGATTTGCTCGCCCCGTTTGGGCAGGAAAACCCCAGCCCTCATTTCCTGGCGCATGGCGTGGTTATTTCCGGGGGTAGGGCAGTGGGTGCCGATAAGACGCATCTTTCCTGCACGCTTACCGACGGGGTGAACTCTCTTTCCAGCATTATGTTCCATTGTCCTGACATCTCGGGGCTGTTGGGATGCGGATGTGCGCTCGACGCGGTGTTCGAGTTGCAGATAGATAGCTGGCGTGGGCGCCGTTCGGTCAAGGCAGTTATTTCTTCTCTTAAGCCTCTCACGCCCTGCAGCGCGCTTGAAACGTGCTTGGGCGAAGACAAGGAATTCGTTTCAGGTTTGGTTGCTGCCGAAGAAGACGAAACTCAAGGCGAAGATGCAACTAGCCTTATCGCTCCGGAATCCGATCGTCTTATGTGGCAGGAATACGCCAAGGCCGATCCTGCGGGTTTTCGCGCTGCATTGATAGGCGCGTTCTTGGGCGAAGCCCAGCTGCACGATTCGCAGCAGCGCACCTTGGACGTTCTTGATGCAGGCGATTCTGCTTTAGCCATCATGGGAACGGGGCGCGGCAAATCGCTTATTTTCCATATCCATGCCGTTGAGCAGGCCCTTGCTCATGGTAAAGCAAGCTTGTTCGTGTACCCCCTGCGTGCCCTTGTTGCCGACCAGTCATTCCATCTGGACAGAACGCTCGGTTCGTTTGGCATCCGCTCTGAAGTGCTTACGGGCGCTTCTACGCCGGAAGAGCGTGCTGCGGTTATGGCGGGTCTTGCTGCTCATGAAGTCGACATCGTGCTCACCACGCCTGAATACCTGGCGTTCCATGCGGCCGATTTTGCTGTTACCGGGTCTATCGACTTTGCGGTAATCGACGAAGCTCATCATGTGGGAACCTCGAAGGCGGGGTTCCGCCCCTTCTATGCTCGCTTGGGCGAATCTATTGCGGCATTGGGGTCTCCTCAGGTGCTTGCGGCTACCGCAACGGCAAACAGCGAAGTGGAACAGTGCATTTGCGAAGCATTCCGTATATCGCCCGAATGCGTGGTGGTAGATAAACACGAGCGCGCCAACCTCGCAGTGGTCGATCAGCGCAATATGAAGAAGCGTGAGCGCTATTTGGTTAACCTGGTAGCGCAGGGCGAAAAAACCCTGATCTACGTTAATTCACGCATGGAAACCATTGCGCTAACCCGAAGCCTTCGCAAGCAGGAACCCCATATCGCCTCGCTGATCGGCTTTTATAACGCTGGTCTTTCTCGCTCCGAGCGCGAGCGTGTCGAATCGTTGTTCCGTGAAGGTGGCTTGCAGGTGCTGGTTGCAACTTCTGCTTTTGGTGAAGGGGTTGACATCCCAGGCGTTCGTCATGTGGTGCTGTACCATCTGCCTTTTAGCGAGGTTGAGTTCAATCAGATGGCGGGTCGTGCGGGTCGCGATGGCCAGCCGGCGCAGATCCATTTGTTGTTCGGTAGGGGAGATGCGCAGCTCAACGCTGGCATTTTGGATGATGCTGCTCCCACCCATGACGGAATGGCACAAATATATCGAGGGCTTCGCACCCTTCAGCGCAAACATGGGCAAGGCTTTTTTACTCTCGACGCGGAGGGCGCGGCGAAGAGCTCTTCCCGTTTGTTGGGTGCCGTTATTACCGCTACACAAGTAGAGTGTGGCGTTTCGGTGTTCGAGGAATTGGGACTTATCAAAACTCAAGGTTGCGCAGGGGTTTCGGGTAAAGAACGAAGCATCAATGTCGTAGACTATAAGGGTAAGGTCGAGCTGGACGATAGCGTGCGCTATCGCGAAGGCATGGACGAGCGCGAATCGTTCGCGACCTTCAAGGATTGGGTGCTTTCCAGCTCTGTGGAAGAACTGCAGAGTCGCATAAGGCGCCCTTTGCTTCCCACTACGAACTCCCAGGAGGAACGATAGCCATGTCAGATGCCAACGAACTTCATCCGGTTGGATTAGTGGCTTCGTCTGTTGACCCAACCATCAAATCGGCTACTTCAGCGCCAGTCGGCTCCGACCCGAAGGAGCGCTTCAAGGCACTTGAGGGCTTGGCTTCTACCTATTTGGACAAAGACGAATTGGCTTTGCTGGAAAAGGCCTTCCGCTTTGCCGAGGAAATGCATGCTGGCCAGAAACGTAAATCGGGCGAAGCATTCGTAATCCATCCCGTGGAGGTTGCCATTATCTTGGCTGACCTCCACATGGACGTGGAGACGCTTATTGCCGCCCTGCTGCACGACACGGTGGAAGACACTGTTGCCACCAAGCAGCAGGTGGCCGAAATGTTCGGCGATTCGGTTGCCGAATTGGTTGACGGCGTAACCAAGATCACCAAGATCGAGGTGGAAACGCTTTCCGACGAGCAGGCTGAAACGTTTCGCAAGATGCTCGTTGCCATGAGCAAAGACATCCGCGTTATCGTTATCAAACTCGCCGACCGCTTGCACAATATGCGCACGCTTTCGGCCCTTCGCGAAGACAGGCGTATTTTCAAGGCGCGCGAAACGTTGGAAATCTATGCCCCCATTGCGCATCGCTTGGGCATCAGCTCCATCAAATGGGAATTGGAAGACCTAGCGTTCTTCTATTTGGAGCCCGCTAAGTTCAAACAGGTTTCTCGCATGGTTGCCGAAACGCGCCGTGAACGCGAGGAGTATTTGGAAAAGGTCATTTCCATTCTCCATGGCGAAATGGACAAGATCGGCGTGGGGTCTCAGATCATGGGACGCCCAAAGCACCTGTATTCCATCTATCAAAAGATGTCGAAGAAGGGCAAAGGCTTTTCCGAGATCTACGACCTTATCGCCGTGCGCATCATCACCACTTCGGTGAAAGACTGCTATTCGGCGTTGGGCGCGGTTCACAGTTTGTGGCACCCAATGCCCGGGCGCTTCAAAGACTACATCGCTATGCCGAAGTTCAACATGTACCAGAGCTTGCACACTACGGTTATCGGTCCGGCTGGTAGGCCTCTCGAAGTGCAGATTCGCACCGAGGAAATGCACCGCATGAGCGAATACGGCGTTGCCGCGCACTGGCGCTATAAGGAAAAGGGCGGCAAGGGCGCCGAATCGGCGTTCGATAAACAAATTGCCTGGTTGCGTGAAATGGTCGACTGGCAAGACGAAACCAAAGACTCGCGCGAATTCCTGAAGTCGCTCAAGACCGACCTTGATCCGAAAGAGGTGTATGTCTTTACGCCTAAGGGCAAGGCTATGAGCTTGCGCTTTGGTTCAACTCCGGTCGATTTCGCTTTTGCCATTCATACGGAAGTGGGCTACCACTGTGTTGGCGCGAAGGTCAACGGTTCCATTGTGCCGCTTTCCTATAAGCTGCAGATGGGCGACCGCGTGGAAATCCTCACCCAGAAAAGCGCTACGCCTTCTCGCGACTGGCTGAACATCGTGAAAACGCCTTCGGCTCGCTCGAAGATCCGTTCCTTCTTTGCCAAGATCAGTCGTTCCGACGACATGCAAGAAGGTCGCGACATCCTTATGCGTGAAATGCGCAAGCATGGCTTCGGTATTTCAAGTGCTCAGAGCATGCGCGCAATGCGCGAAGTCGCCGAAGCTATGGGATACAAAGACGCCGACGATATGCTGGTTAACATCGGCACTGGCAAAGAAGCGCCGATGCATGTGGCCAACCGCATGCTGAAGCTGCTGGTAGACAACGGCACCGAAGACGCTTCGAAGCCCCTTATGGGAACATCAGCTTCGTCTACGGGCAAGATGCCGCCTATGCTTACGAGCGTTAAGCGTCCGAAGAAGCATGAAACCCATTCCTCGAACGGCGTGGTGGTTCGCGGCATCGACGATGTTCTGGTGCGTCTTTCCCGTTGCTGTAACCCTGTTCCCGGCGACAAGATCGTGGGCTTTGTTACCCGCGGCCGCGGTGTTTCGGTTCATCGCGACGATTGCCCCAACGCTGCTGCGCTCAAGCAGCATCCCGAGCGCATCATCGAAGTGTTCTGGGAAGAAGACGGCCCCTCGGGCGACACTTCGTTCAACGTACAAATTTTCGTTGAGGCGCTTGATCGCTTGAATCTTCTTATGGACGTTGCCTCGGTACTGTCCGAGCACGGTGCCAACGTTCTTTCCGTTAATACGAATACGCATCGCGACGGCATGGTTGAAATGCGTTTCTTGTTCCAGGTTTCCGATACGGCGGTTATCGAGCGCATCCTTTCAAAGCTTCGTGCGGTGGATGGCGTGTTTGATGCCCATCGCATGATGCCTGGCGCAGCGTCTTCTAAGTAACTATTTAAGAAAGGTTTTGACAATGAAGCTATCAGTGAAAAGAGACGGACGTACGTTCCGTGTAACGGGCGCCGCCGTTGACATCAAGTATCTGGTGCTGGGCCCCATTGAAAACAACACTTTCATTATTTCTGATGATGCAGCCACCTTCGTGGTTGATCCGTCCGATAATGCTTCTGCAATCGTTAAGGCATTAGGCAACAAAAAGCTCGATGCCATTGTGGTGACGCACCATCATTCTGATCACACCAGCTCCCTTGCCGATTTGAAGGCTATGACGAACGCCCCTGTGTATGCTTCGGCAATTGATGCTCCCGTTATCGAGAACCAGCCAGCAGGGGAGTTCCCTCCCACCAAGTCATGCAAGGTTGATCATCTCTTGAAAGATGGCGATAAGCTGCGCCTGGGCAATATGGCATGGCGCGTTATTGCCACGCCTGGCCATACGCCGGGCGGAATCTGCCTGTTCCTTGAATCGGATTCGGGCAAGTACCTTGATGGCGCTAATGTTCTTATTGCGGGAGACACGTTGTTCTGTGCCTCTATCGGCCGAACTGATTTCCCGGGCGGTAATGCTAAGCAGATGCGTGCATCGTTGCGCAAGCTTTCCCAGCTGCCCGATGAAACGCTGGTTTTGACGGGTCACAACTCTTTGACAACAATTGGCAACGAGCAGAGGCGGGTGTTTGCCTACTACTGTTAAACTTGCGCTGCGCTTTGTAAGTGCATGCGCATAGAGCGGACGAGACTGCTGCGGCAATCCGCGGCATCGGACCTTGGAGGGGTCATGGCCGGAATCGGTAGAAAAAAGAAGAAGAAGTTCGACTATTACGATGCATTTGAGGCTCAGGCAGCTTTATGCGTTAAAGAAGCGAAGCTACTAAAGGAAATTGTGCATGACTTCGAGTCTGCGGCAGAGCTTGAAAGGGAGCTGTCCCGCGCTCATGCTATCGAACGCGAAGCCGATGGCGTATGTCATAGCGTGTTCGAAGCGCTGCTTCCCGATTTCGTGACGCCGCTCGACCGTGAAGACATCATTGCTATGACGGAAAGCCTCGACGAGATCATCGATATGACCGAAGAGGTTATCCAGAACTTCTATATGTTCGATATTCACTTCATGCATGAAGATGCCAAGAAATTTTCTAAGCTCATCGTTCGTGCTTGTGAAGCGTTAAGCGAAGCTATGGTTGACTTCCGTAACTGCAAGAAGGCATCTGAAAAGCTTAATTCCTTGCTGGTACGCGTGAACGATATTGAAGACGAAGCCGATGCGCTGTTCCTGAACATCATTCGCGAGCTGTACGTTAAGGAATGCGACAACCCCATGCGCGTTTCGGTATGGACGCGCTTGTTCGAAGCAATGGAAGATTGCGTCGACCAGTGTGAAGCGGTTGCCAACAAGATGAGCATGATCATGGTGAAGTACGCCTAACGCTCAACTCAAGGTTAGGCAAGGCCCTTCGGTTCTCGGATGAATCGAAGGGCCTTGTGCGTTTTGGGCGCAACGTTTGTTTGTCTTGGAGCTTTGCCCAATCGCTGAATCGCCCCCGCCTTATTCTTCCCGATTGCAGTGGTGGTCCAGGGTCTGCTTTCAATGCCTCGTGCGGAGCGAATTGAGCGCTTTAACGGGCGCCGTGGTTCGTTTCCCGATCATGCGTGCCGTTTTGTTTCCTGTTTGCTTCTAATCTTTTGTGACAGGGTTTCCCGCTAGGTGCTTTTGGTAATATGTAAGAGTTATCCCATACGAGGAAAGAAGACGATGGCACTTATAGTTTCAAAGTTTGGTGGCACTTCGGTTGCCTCCCCAGAACGAATCAAAAATGTGGCAAAGCGTCTTATTGCCATGAAGCAGGAAGGCAACGACGTTGTTGCTGTAGTTTCCGCAATGGGCAAAACCACCGACGAACTGGTGGGTCTTGCCGCTGCATTGAACGATCATCCCTCCAAACGCGAAATGGATATGTTGCTCTCCACGGGCGAGCAGGTAAGCATGTCGCTTTTGGCCATGGCTATTCAGGCACTGGGCTACAACTCAATCAGCTTTACCGGATGGCAGGCCGGCATTACTACCGACGATGTGTTCTCAAGCGCTAAAATCGAAGACATTAATGCTGACCGAATCCGCGGTGCTCTTGATACGGGTGCAATTGTGGTTGTTGCCGGCTTCCAGGGCATTTCAACCGATGGCGATATCACTACACTTGGCCGCGGCGGTTCTGACACTACGGCAGTTGCCCTTGCCTGCGGTATTGGTGCCGATGTATGCGAGATTTATTCCGATGTAGAAGGCATTTACACAGCCGACCCGCGCGTTTGCCCTCGTGCTAAGAAGCTCAACCGTATCTCATACGATGATATGCTTGAGCTTTCCAGTGGCGGCGCTGGTGTTCTGCAGTCGCGCGCTGTGGAATTCGCTCGTAAATATCATGTTGTAATCCATTCCCGCTCTGCTTTCTCTGATGCAGAGGGAACGCTTATCGAGGAGGTTGTTCCTTCCATGGAACAGGCAGTAATTTCCGGCATTGCGCACGATACATCCGAAATGAAGATCACCCTGCGTGGCCTTCCCGATGAAGTTGGCATGGCAGCTCAGCTGTTCTCTATCCTTGCGGGCAACAATGTTTCGGTTGACATGATCATCCAGAACACCACAAACGATGGTAAGGCGAACATTTCCTTCACCTTCCCCGGCTCCCAGAAAGAACAGGCTCTGGAAGCTGTTGATACCCTGGTTAAGAAGTTCGGTGCCACCGCTTTGATGGACGAGAATATTGCCAAGGTTTCCCTGGTGGGTACGGGCATGAAATCCGCTCCTGGCGTTGCCGCTAAGGCATTCGGCGCGTTGGCTGAAAACCATATCAACATTTTGATGATTTCCACCAGCCCCATTCGTATCTCCATCGTGGTCGAAGGCAGTCAGGTAGATGCAGCGGTGCGTTGCCTGCACACTGCATTTGGCTTGGACTCCGACACCATCTTCGAGGAAACCCAGCTTTCCCCCGAGGAAATCGCTGCAAAGATGGCAAAGGGCCGATAACTGGGAATATAGGGAAAGCCCCGTTTTCCTACCTAGCCATAGGACACAGGGGCAAGGCCTCGCTTGCGCGTTTTGCTGCAAGCGAGGCCTTTTTGCGTGAGAAAACGGGACCTTACCCCCTATATTCCCACTAAAACCAAACGAGCCCCATCCGTTTGGATGGGGCTCGTTTGGTTTGCGGCTAGGTATTTGCTTACTTGTCGTCCTTGTTGGAGATAAGGAGCAGGATGCCGCCGATGATGTTAACGAAGATCAGGGTGCATACACCAAAGGCGGTGGTGTTGGGCTTGGTGCCCTTGTAAATGCCCCAGCTGTGTACGGTCATGGGAATTGCCCATGCCAGCGGAATAACCGCCCAGCAAATGGCGATACAGCTCAGAATGCACAGAATGAAGTTGATCAAACGGAGGGTTTCGTCCTGCTTGGTCATGGGGTAGGTTGCTGCCTGAGCGGGAACGGGTTGAGGTTGAACAGGTACTGCGGGCTGCTGATATACAGGCTGCTGGGGCTGTTGAGGCTGCTGGCTAGGTGCGGGCGGCGGAACGGGAGCGCTTGCCGTTTGCTGCTGAGGTTGAGCAGGGGCTGTGTCAGCCTGCTTCAGGGCATTGCCGCACTGAACACAGAACTGTGCTCCGTCAACATTTTCTTTACCGCATTGAGGGCAGAACATTATAGATCCTCTCGTTTAGGGATAATAGTTTTTGGACAGATACATTGTAATGTATGAATTCACTATAACCTTATCATTAGCGGTTTTTGCCAAATGGGAAGATGAAAGCCCCAATTTGCATAAGGGTCGCCGCCATTTTGATTGTTAGCCTTTCTTGAGCTGGACCGCAATCCGCTCCCCGCAACCCGTTCAAGGCAACATTTTGCGCCAAATGTTAAGTTTATACAGTGCAACTATAGGTGAGTAGTATCATGGTTCCCCAAGTACACGATGCAAAGGAGCTTCAATGACTTGGACGAAGGAAATCCCCGCAAATCCGGTTGTTGCTGTAGCGGGCGCCACGGGCGCTGTCGGCAACGAATTTCTCGAGGTTCTTCATGATCTCGATTTTCCCGCAAGTGAGATTCGTGCACTTGCCTCAAAGCGTTCTGCGGGTAAGAAGCTTCCTTTTAAGGGCTGCGGCCAGGTTCCCGCAGGTGAACTTACTGTTCAGGAGATGACTCCCGAATCTTTCCAGGGTGTCGACATTGCGCTGTTCAGCGCAGGTGCAGGCGTTTCCAAGGAAATGCGCCAGGCTGTCGTAGATGCCGGTGCTGTGATGATCGACAATTCCAGTGCTTTCCGTATGGACGAAGATGTGCCGCTGGTTGTTCCCGAGGTTAACCCCCAGGACGTTGCTTGGCATAGCGGCGTTATCGCCAACCCCAATTGCTCCACCATCCAGATGGTTGCAGCCTTGAAGCCGCTCTATGATATTTCTCCCATCAAGCGCGTGGTTGTTTCTACCTACCAGGCTGCTTCGGGTGCAGGTGCCAAGGCGATGCAGGAGCTGTACGCGCAGACTCAGCAGTTCCTGAACGGCGAAGAGCTCACTGTCGATGCTTTCGCTCATCAGATCGCCTTCAACTGCATTCCCCATATCGATAAGTTCTTGGAAGACGATTCCACCAAGGAAGAGTGGAAGATGGTTGTCGAAACCAAGAAAATCATGGGTGATGACGATATCCAGGTTGCCGCAACCTGCGTCCGCGTCCCCGTCCTTCGTTGCCACGGTGAATCCATCAATGTTGAATTCGAGGGTCCGGTAACGGTGGAAGAGGCTCGCGCTGCACTCGAGGCTGCTCCGGGTATTACCGTAATGGACGATCCCGCCAACAGCTTGTATCCCATGCCTGGTCTGCTTGCAGGAACCAACGGTGCGTTTGTTGGACGCTTGCGCAAAGATCCTTCCGTTGAAAACGGTTTGGCATTTTGGAACGTTGCCGACCAGATTCGCAAGGGTGCGGCGCTCAATGCCGTCCAGATTGCTCAGTTGTTGCTTCCGTAACGCTGATTAGCTGCATATATGTGTAGACGGGCGGGAGAATGAAAACTCCCGCCCGTCATATTTTGGGATCCAAGTAACGTAAGGTATCCTTAATAAGATTGTTAAGCCTCGCCCATGGCGGGGATTTTTTATGTATGGCGTCCGATGCCTTTCTGCATATGCGGCGCTGAAGAATGGAAATGTGATATATGACTGCAAACGCAACGCAGGAAAAGAAAGATATGACTCAAGAAGCTGAATGTACGAGCTTTGATGCTCTTGGACTTAACCAAGAAATTTTGGGAGCGGTAGAGGAATTGGGCTATACTGCTCCAACCCCCGTTCAGGCGGGGGCAATTCCTCAAGTACTCGAAGGCCGCGACGTGCTTGCCGCCGCACAAACGGGTACGGGCAAAACGGCAGCATTTCTTTTGCCAACCATGAATAATCTGGCGCATGGCGAAAAGCGCCGTGTTCGCGGTCGTAGCCTGGGGTGCGGTCCGTACCTTCTGGTGGTTACGCCCACCCGTGAGCTTGCTCAGCAGATAGAATCGGTGTGTCGTACCGTTGCTAAGCATACAGGCCATTCCTCGGTCACGGTTGTGGGCGGCTTGGGTTACGGCCCTCAGCGCAATGCTCTGAAGCAAGGCTGCGATATCCTTATTGCCACTCCTGGTCGCTTGATCGATTTGATGGAGCAGGGTGCTTGTTCACTCGATCAGGTTCAGGTTCTTGTTCTTGATGAGGCAGATCGCATGCTCGATATGGGCTTTTTGCCTGCCATTCGCACCATTGTGGGTGCAACTCCCGAACAGCGCCAAACGTTGCTGTTCTCTGCAACTCTCGACGAGGGCAAGGTTGGATCCATCACCGATTTGGTGAAAACTCCTGCTCGTATCGAGGTTGCGCCGGTAACCTCAACGGCAGACACCGTAGAGCAGTATGCACTTCCTGTTTCCCTAGAGGCGAAGAATGCGCTTTTGGCTCAAGTGCTGAAAAAGGCGGGTTCCGAGCGCGTTATTGTCTTTACTCGCACCAAGCATCGTGCCGATGCTTGCCGTCGTCGTTTGGTGAAGGCTAACATCACCTGCGCGGTTATTCACGGCGATCGCACACAGAACCAGCGTGAGCGCGCTCTTCGCTCGTTCAGCGCCGGTGAGGTTGATGTTCTGGTCGCAACCGATGTGCTGGCTCGAGGAATCGATATCGCCGATGTGAACTATGTCGTCAACTTCGATGTGCCTGAAGATCCTGTCGACTATATCCATCGTATTGGTCGTACGGGCCGCGGCGGCGATGTTGGCTGGTCGCTCACGTTTGTTACCGAGCAAGACTTTGATGAGTTCAACGACATCGAAGCTTTGATGGGCAAAACGGTGGATCTCTACGACACCGAAGGCCTTGAACTGGGCGAAAACCCTGTATTCATCGACCCTGATCGAGTCCCTGCTTCGAAGGTGCCTGGAAAGAAGGCCAAGAAGAAACGTCGCAAGGCTCGTGAAAAGAAGGCGGCATCGAAGCAGGTTCAGGCAAGCAGCAAAGCAAGCCAGGATAGGCCCGAGGAAGCTTCCGAGGGCACTGAACGGCCTTCTCGTTCCTCTTCTGCTGGTCGCGGTCGTAGCGGCAAGCGCAATCAGGGTGCTGGCCGTAGCCAAGATAAAAAACAACAGGCGAAACCTTCGCGCAAGAATGCCGTTCGTTCTTCGGACCGAAAGCGTTCGAATGGCGGCAATGGCAAACGTCGCAATTCTGAGCGGAGCGCCGAAGAGGTGCCAGCAGCGTTTAGGCCTGGCGTGCGTTCTTCTGGCGTTCGCCAAATGCCTAAGCCTGGAAAACGTAAGCGTTCCCAAGGAGCGAAAAATCATCGCGGAAGGCGCAACAGCCAATAGTATCGTCCACTCCCTTTATGGGAAGCGTGCGTGAATGCTAAGGGGCATGCGGCTTTCGCGGCTGCTTGAGGTAATTGAGCATGATTAGCACGCCTTAAAAACAAAGCCTCCTGATTCAATTGCGAATCAGGAGGCTTTTGTGTCTTGGCGGATAAATTGAAAGAGGTTTATCTTTCTATGGCTGTCCTTCGGTTTTGCCGCTAGTCGAGCCTGCCGGTGAACAGGAATTTAATGCGCTGCCACAGACTGGGCTTCTTCGGCACCAGCTGGATAGCTGCCTTGTCTGCTGCTTCTTCGACTTTCCTTTCCAGGGAAGGGGAAAGCACGATAGGCCTAGCATCGACCTTTTGCGCATTCACCTCGGCGGTGTTGGTAGCGGGCCCTGCAACACCAGGCTCAATTTCCTCGAGGCCACGAGGAATGTTGATCTCGGCTTGCTCTGCGGCCTTTTTGGCGGCAATTCGCTGAGCTTCAGCTTCTTGCTGTGCCTTTTTCAGGGCAGCGAGTTCCGCTTCAGCTTCAGCTCTTGCCTTTGCCTCCGCTTCGGCCTTTGCCTTCAGCGCGGCTGCCTCGGCTTCTTCCTGGGCTTTCTTCAGGGCAGCAAGCTCCGCTTCCGCTTCGGCCTTTGCCTTTGCCTCTGCCTCGGCCTTCGCCTTCAGCTCAGCGGCTTCCTCAGCGGCCTTCCTGCATGCTTCTTCGGCAGCTTCCTTTGCCTTGGCTTCTTCGCGAGCTTTGCGCTCCTCTTCCTCAGCTGCTTTCATGCGCTCGATTCGGGCAAGCTCAGCTCGGCGCGCCTCTTCTTCTTCGCGCAGTTCGCTGGCGTGGCGATAATCATCGCGTGCCTTCTGAATCAGGTAAGCCTGAGAATCGAACGATTCGGTGCTGCCGTCAGCATTTTCACTGCAGAAGAATTCGAGCGGGGTGTATTCCAAGTCGTTCTTCAACATGCGCAGTTTGGCGGTGTCGGAAAGCGAGATGTCCAGATACTCGTTAACGCGTTCCTTCAGCTTGGGATCGTAGATGGGCCAAGCGATTTCTACGCGCTTTTCCATGTTGCGCGTCATCAGGTCGGCGCTGGAAAGGTAGATCTCGCGATTATCGCGCGGACCGAATCCGTAGATGCGGCTGTGCTCCAGCAAGCGACCAACGATGGAAACAACCTCAACGTTTTCGGTGTAACCCTCAACGCCGGGAACCAGACACGAAATGCCGCGTACGAACAACGTGGTTTTAACGCCAGCCTGGGAGGCTTCGGCAATCTTGTCGATGATGTCCTTGTCGGTGATGGAATTGGTCTTGAACGACAGGCCGTTGGGCTTGCCGCTTTTAGCAAGCGCGATCTGCTCATCGATCTTATGGAGAATCATCGGCTTGATTTGCAACGGAGCAACCGAAAGCTTCTGATATTCATCGGAAGCGTTTTCTAAGCTCATGTTGCGGAAGAACTTTGCGGCATCCTTGCCGATTCCTTCGTCGGTGGTGATGAAGCTGAAATCGGTGTAGAGCCTCGAGGTTTTCTCGTTGTAGTTGCCCGTACCCAGCTGGGTAATGTACTGGATGCCGTTTTCGGTATGGCGTGCGATGGTGCAGATCTTCGAGTGAACCTTGAAGTCGTGGAAACCGTAGATTACGTTGGCGCCAGCCTGCTCAAAGCGTTGCGACCACTCGATGTTGTTGGACTCGTCGAAGCGGGCGCGCAGTTCGAACAGCGCGGTAACTTCCTTGCCGTTTTCTGCAGCAGTTACCAAGGCTTCTGCCAGATGGGACTGGCTGGCAAGGCGGTACAGCGTGATCTTGATCGAGAACACCGAAGGGTCGTTCGCTGCTTCGCGGAGCAGGCTGATAAACGGATCCATGCTTTCATAAGGGTATGCAAGCAGAGCGTCGCGTTCGGCTACCTGTTCCATGATGGGCCGCTTCTTGTCGAAGCATGCTGGCCATTGCGGCGTGAACGGTTCGTTGGTGATGTCGCGTGCTAGCTCAGAATCGATCATGCTGGAAAGACCCCAGGCATAGCCCATATCGAGCGGGACGCTGGTAACGTAGCTCTGGCAGGGCTTCAGATCCAAGCGCTTCAGAAGGAACTTTTCCGTAGCGGAGGAAAGGGGCGTATCGGTTTCCAAGCGAACAGGAGCTAGGCGTGCGCGCTTCTTCAGCATGCGCTTCATGTGCTCGCGGTAGTCGTAATCAAGATCTTCTTCGGTGCCATCGTTCGGATCGATGTCGGCGTTGCGTGTTACGCAGATAACGCTTGCGCGCTTGGTGGTGTACATAGAGAACACTTCATCAACGATGGTTTTGATAGCGTGTTCCAGAAGGATGTACTGAGTGCCTTCACCAGGCAGCTTGATTACGCGCTTTGCCTGATGGGGCAGCGGAATAAGGCCGAACGTAGCATCGTCGGCGCCAATGTTCTTGCCCTTCTTTTTGCCCTTGCTCTCAGTTGCTTTGGACTTTGCGCCACCCTCTTCGTCGCTGACCAGGCGCGCAAGAACGTACAGTGCACCGTTTTCCAGGTGAGGGAAGGGGTGACGCGAATTGATGATCTGCGGCGAAAGGTAGGGAACAACGCGTTCTTTCAGGTGCTTGCGAAGATACTCCGCCTGTTCGGGCGAAAGGTCTTCGGGCTGAAGCTGGCGGATGCCGCATTCGGCCAATTGACCCATGATCTTGTTGTAGATGCGTTCTTCCTCCGGGTACAGCTCATGGCAGCGCTCATAGATTGCCTGGAGCTGTTCGTTGGGCGTCATCTGCGTTTTGTTGTCGCGCAGGTCTTTGTTTACCAAAGAAAGATCGGTAAGGCTGCCAACGCGTACCATGAAGAACTCCTGCAAGTTGCTGCAGAAGATGGACACGAAGGTGAGGCGTTCGAGCAAGGGAACGTTATGGTCTTCGCCTTGATCGAGTACACGCTTGTTGAATTCGAGCCAAGAAAGCTCACGGTTTTGCATATAGGGCAGAACGTGATGGCTCTTATGTTTGGGATGTGTTTCCGTGGTAGCAGATACACCAACACTGGAATTCTGTTTCGCTTCCATGATTTCCCCTCTATTCTTTTCCCCAGATTAATGGCGCATGCGCCAGTATTATCTAGGAATTATTGTAATCGTTAATAGCGGTTTCTCGCAGGTAAGATGCCCTTTTATCGCGCAACGAATCGCAATATCTTGTGACATTCCTCCGTGATGATGGTGCTTTTAGGCGAAACTGACGGGTTTTACTAGAACGCGTTCAGCCAAATACCCCTCGCGCACACCGTACTTGCAGATGTCTAGACGCTCGCCACCGCACAGCTTGAAGGCTTCGCGGATGATGACGCAGCCGGGAATAAGCGTATGGATGCGGTCGGGGAGGGTGCGCAAAGCCTCATGGGCAAAGGCGTTGGGGTCTTCTGCGTAGCGGTTCAGGATGGCATCGATGTGTTCGGGCAGCAAGTAATTGAAGCGGTTGCCGTTGTTGCACAGATCGCCATAGAGCTTTGCGGCAGATCGGATGGAGCCTCCGATGCCGTAAAGCTGGGTACAGTGGTATACGTCGGTTTCTTCCTTTTCTGCAAGTTCGCGGAAAGCCTGCGCTATGGCGTTGACTTCCTTCTGAGTGGGCATCAGCCCCGCTACATAGTTTGCGAAGGACGAAAGCGAACCCTGCGGAATGCTGGTTTTCGCAAGATCGAAGCCACCCTTGATGCTCGTGAGCTCGGTGGAACCGCCGCCGATATCGACCATGGTGCCCGCTTCGAGGTCTTGGTCGAGCTTTGCACCCAAATAGCCAAGATGCGCCTCTTCTTCGTTGGAGAGGATGCAGATGCGCTGCCCAATGCCTTCTTCGATTGCGGCAGTTGCCTTATGTGAATTGGAACAGTTTCGCAGTACGGCAGTTGCGAAAATATCAATGCGGTCGCAATTGAAGTGCGAAGCGCGGCGCAGGTGCGCGTTGATGGTTTTAATGGCGCGCTTTACCCCTTCTTCGGTCATAGCTCCCTTTTCGACGTGCGAAGCGAGGCCTGCCATCACCTTGTAGTTCAGCAGGGTGTCGATATCCTTCTTCCGCAGGGGCTCATGCGCGGCGCAGGACACCTCGTAAATGCAGAGTCGGATGGTGTTTGAACCTAAATCGATAATGCCGTAGCGGGACATTTCATAGCTCCTTGTTGTTAAATCTGGTGCTTTCGAACACATCATTTGATTTAACTATATTCGTGCATCGGGAAGTGGGGTAGCATCGCCTATAACGTGTTATTTAACATTTTTCTGTCATTTGCCAGGTGCGTTGCATGCTGTGTAGGCAAGTAGCGGTGCAGTGGGGACTGGCGTGGCATAGGATAGAGGGGGTTTCGCGATGCTTGATACGGTTCGTTTGGGTTCTCAGAAGGTATCCAAAAAGGAATATAAAGTCCGCTTCAAAGAATTGATCAATAAGTTGGTCGTGCTTCAGCAGGAAGCGAAGCGCCAGGAGCTTGGCGTGGTGGTGTTGTTCGAGGGATGGAAGGGCGCCGGGAAGGGCAGTCGAATCTCAGATTTGCTGTATCACTTGGATGCGCGCGACACTTCGGTATACGTTACGGAAGATTTCGAAGGCGAAGAAGCCGAAAACGTTTTGAGCGAAGAGTTCGGCTCCACTGGCTATTTCCCTGTTATGCAGCAGTTTTGGAAAGCGCTTGGTCAGCGTGGGAGTATGACGTTCTATGATCGCGGTTGGTATTCGGTGGCGGCGCAGCATGTGATCAACATGCTCCCAAAGAAGGGAAAGCTTTCCAAGAAAGAACGCGCTGCGGTTGAGGCTCATACGGCACGCATGCTTCCCTCCATTGAAGACTTCGAAACACAGCTGCGCAACGATGGCTATCTGGTAATCAAATTCTTCTTGCATATCTCCGAGCAGACCCAACGCGAGCGTTTGGTGGGTTTGTATAGCGACCCTGCAACCAAGTGGCGCGTGACCCAGAGCGATCTTGAACAGCTCGAGCACTATAGCCAGTCTTACCGTGTTTATGACGAGATGCTGAAGCGCTCTAACTTCAAGGCTGCCCCCTGGATCCTGCTTGATGCCTCCGATCATCGTCGGGTAAACCTGAGCGTTGCCCAAACGTTGGTAACCGCTTTGGAACGCGAGCTCTCCAGGCCGAAGAACAATGCCGCTTTGGAAGCGGAAGCGAAGGCAAAGGAAAACTCTGCTGCTGCCGTTGCTGGTTCGGTGGCAGACGATGAGCGCGAACGCTCCGACGAGGAAAATCAGCTTCTGCGCTTGCAGGCAGAACATGAGGCCGCAGCGATGAGCGCTCATGCGCCCACGATGACGCGCTTTATCCCTAGCGCACATATACCTTCGCTTGATGAGGTAGATCATTCGCTTGCTCTAACTCACGACGAATACAAGCTCCAGCTGAAAGCAGAACAGGAACGTCTTCGTCGTATCGAGCTGGAGATGTACATTAGGCGCGTACCCATGATGATCATGTATGAAGGTTGGGATGCGGCTGGAAAAGGTGGCAGCATCAAGCGTGTGGCGCAGGCGTTGGATGCGCGTTCGTACACCATTTTCCCCAGTCCGGCACCTACGAAGCCCGAACTGTTGCACCCTCATCTGTGGCGCTATTGGACGCGCTTGCCGAAGGCGGGGCATGTAGGTATTTATGATCGCAGTTGGTACGGCCGTGTGTTGGTTGAGCGCGTAGAGGGTTTTGCCAGCACCGACCAATGGAGCCGCGCATACGAGGAAATCAACGAGTTCGAGCGCGACATGGTTGATTGGGGCGCCATCCTGCTTAAGTTTTGGGTGGACGTTTCCCCAGAAACGCAGCTTCAGCGTTTTGAGGCGCGTGAAAGCAATCCTGCGAAACGCTGGAAGATTACCGCAGAGGATTGGCGCAACCGCGACAAGTACCCCCAGTATCGTGCGGCGGTAGACGACATGTTCCGCCTTACTTCTACGCACAACGCACCTTGGATAATCTTGGAAAGCGACGATAAGTATTACGCCCGCGTGAAGGCGCTGCGTATCATCAACGAGGCCATTGAAAAGCGGTTGGGGCTGTTCTAGCTCGGTATAGAGCTGCGATTGCTGCCAGGATGCCGCTTTGGCATTAATGGTCTGCCCCAGCCTTGCTCGAAGAGTTGACGGAGCGGGCGAGCGCGGTGCGTTGTGGGTTGCTTCTGCGGGCTGATCGTTAACCCGCTCACTTGCTTTTTCTGCCTGTTGGCAGAACGTTTGAAATCCCTCTTACGAATCTTCGTATGAGGGATTTCTTTTTGTTACTATAGTTTAGTTACATCGCTGCGTTGCATGCTGCGATGGCAGTTCGTTTCAGAACCAAATGTGTGAAGGTGGTTCATGCCAAAAGGCGTAAACAGACGCGGTCCATCGCGGGGGTCCCATGCTGCTCCGCAACGCTCTCAGAGCACCCTGCCTGCTACGTATCGTTCCCAACAGGTTCCTTCCAGCCAGAGCATTTCCCAGTACAGCCGCGATTCCTACGGTTCAGCTGCGCGCGCAAGCCAAAGCAAAAAGGGCGGCATATGGCGTGTGGTGTTTATTGTTTCCATTGTAGTGTTCGTGGGCGCTTTAGCTGCCTTGGGCGCTATCGGCTATCAGTACTGGGCGCAGCAAAACGCTTACAGTGGCCTGGAAGAATATGCAGAGGTGGACGACAATTCCAATCTTGCTCTTTCCGACCTGAAAGTTGATTGGGACGGCTTACGTGCCATCAACCCCGACATCGTAGCGTGGGTGTACGTACCTGGTACGCCCATCAATTATCCTGTGGTTCAAGGGTCTGATAATCAGGAATACTTGCATAAAGCTTTTGACGGATCTACCGGATGGCTTGCTTCGGCAGGCACCATCTTCCTGGATGCCTCCAATGCGAGCGACTTATCCGATCAGAACAATGCGCTATACGGCCACCACATGAACGATGGTTCGATGTTTGCTTCTTTGGCCGATTTCGAGAACCAGGATACCTTTGATTCGCATCGCGATATCTACGTGTTAACCCCACAGGGCAATTATCGCCTTAAAACGTTTGCTTTGGTAAAGACAACGGGCAGCGACGCCATCGTTCAGACGTCGTTTGCCAACGACGCAAGTTACCAGGCATACGTGCAGGACAAGCTTAACCGCAGCGTGGTAAGCCAGAAGGGGGACACGCTGACCGCTACCGATATCAAGCAGTCAGTGCTGTTTTCTACCTGCGAATATTCGCAAAACGACGGCCGTGCGGTGCTGTTTGCCGCTGTGGTGGAAACCACGGCAGCAAACGACCCTTACCTGAGCTCGAGCACCTCGGGGACAACTGGTCTTTCGTCAAGTCAGGACGCGGTCATGGATCGCAAATATGAGGAGGCTGCATAGATGAGCATGTCGGTGTTTCCCGGAGAGCGCCCCGACAGAATGGAAGAAGAGTGCGGTGTTTTTGGCATTTACGCACCTGGTGAAGATGTAGCGCGCATGACCTGCTTCGGTTTGCAGGCGTTGCAGCACCGTGGGCAGGAATCTGCCGGCATTGCCGTTGGCGATGGTGCCACCATCATGGCTTCCAAGGATCTGGGCTTGGTGACCCAGGCATTTACCGAAGGCGACCTTTCTGCGTTGAAGGGCGATTTGGCTATTGGTCATGTTCGCTACTCCACGAGCGGCGGTGTCGATTCGTGGGAAGCGGCACAGCCCCATATCTCGGCAATCGATGAAGTGCTTATTGCGCTTGCCCACAACGGAACGTTGGTGAACACCAATTACCTCAAGGCGAAAATCATTGATTACGGTGTTCATCTGCGTGCGGGCACCGACTCGGAAGCAGCAGCGAAGATCATTGGCGAGGTAACCAAAACCACGAATTCCCTTCGTGCGGGCATTCGTATGGCCATGAAAATGATCAAGGGCGCTTACGCTATGCTGCTGGCAAGCCCTGACCATCTTTACGCTTTCCGTGATCCAAACGGCATTCGTCCTCTGGTTGTAGGTAAGTTGCCCAACAATCGTGGATGGGTTGTTTCTTCCGAAACCTGTGGTCTTGATATTGTGGGCGCGGAGCTTATGCGTGAAGTTGCCCCTGGCGAGATTATCCGCTTCGGCAAAGATGGCATGATCTCCGAGATGGGCGTTGAGCCCAAGAAGCGCGCTAGCTGCATTTTCGAATACGTGTATTTCGCTCGTCCCGACTCCGTGATGGACGGACAGAGCGTATACGTTGCCCGCCGTCAGATGGGGCGTATCCTTGCGCGCGAGGCTCCGATCGATGCCGACCTTGTTGTGGGCGTTCCCGATTCTGGTTTGCCTTCTGCTATGGGCTACGCTTTGGAGAGCGGCATCCCTTATTGCAACGGCATCGTTAAAAATCGCTATGTTGGCCGTACGTTCATTCAACCTACCGATGAGATGCGCCAGCTTGGCATTCGCTTGAAGCTGAATCCGCTCCCGTCTGTAATTTCAGGCCAGCGTTTGGTGGTTATCGACGACTCTATCGTCCGCGGCAACACCTCCAAGAAGTTGGTTGACATGCTGCGAAGCGCAGGTGCCAAGGAAGTTCACCTGCGTATTGTTTCGCCTGAAACCCGTTGGCCTTGCTTCTACGGTATTGATACCGACACGCAGGATCAGCTTATCGCGGCAAACATGACCAATCGGGAAATGTGCGATTTCATCGGCTGTGATTCGCTTGCGTTTATTTCGGTTGAGGGCCTTCACGAGGCAATTCAGTGCGAACACCCTGGTTTCTGTGACGCTTGCTTTACCGGCGAATACCCTGTGGATATTCCTGATACCATGAAGGCCAAGAGCTTCCTTCCCGAAGGGAAGGCAGTGCTCGATTAGCGGCCTGCTCGAAGGCATGCCATAGTGCCTCGAATTATGGCAATACGTTGTTTGTAAGCCCCCGAACAGGGGATTTGAGTTCCAGGAGATGCTATGACTGATCGCATTAAGGTCAACGCGATGGATAACGATGAAACCAAGTGGCCCAGCTGGACGGCTCAGGGCGCTACCACCTATGCCGAAGCGGGAGTAGATACGGCAGAAGGCGCCCGTGCGGTAGACGCTATCAAGGATGCGGTTCATCGCACGTACCGCGATGAGGTTCGCGGCGATATCGGCGGCTTCGGCGGCTTGTTCTCCATCAACGTGGCGAAGAACATGGCCGATCCGATTTTGGTTTCCGGCACCGACGGCGTTGGCACTAAGATTCAGCTGGCTAAGCTCGCTGGCAAGCATGACACCGTGGGCATCGACCTGGTTGCCATGTGCGTGAACGACATTCTCGCAACAGGCGCTGAGCCCCTGTTCTTCCTCGATTACATTGCCATCGGAAAGCTTAAGAGCGAAGCGGTTGCCGAAATCGTTTCCGGCATTGCTGATGGCTGCCAGATGTCGGGCGCTGCTCTTATCGGTGGCGAAATGGCTGAGCATCCTGGTGTAATGGATCCCAATGAGTATGACCTTTCCGGTTTTTGCGTAGGCGTGGTAGATCGTCCTGAAATGCTCGACCCCGCCAAGGTCCAGGAGGGCGACGTGCTTATCGGCCTGGCTTCCTCTGGCATTCACTCCAACGGCTATTCTTTGGTTCGCAAGGTGGTTACCGACGGCAAGACGCTCTATGAGTTGCGTATGCCTCAGGAGTCTCTGGGCGGCCAGAGCGTGCTCGACGCGCTGCTCGAGCCCACTCGCATCTACGTGAAGCCTGTTCGCTCCGTCTTGCGCCAGCTCCCTGGCGCCGTTCGTTCCCTTGCCCACATTACGGGTGGCGGCATTACTGAGAACCTGAATCGTGCGCTTCCCGAAAACATGGACGCAGAGCTTCATGTGGGAACCTGGAGCATGCCACCGGTTATCCCGTTCGTGTGCCGTGCGGCTCATCTCGATGAGCACGAAGCCCTGAAGACCTTCAATATGGGCTTGGGCATGGTTCTCGTTGTTGATCCTTCCAAGGTTGATCAGGTTATGGACATCCTGGAAGCTGAGGGTGAAACACCTACCGTTGTAGGCCGTATCATTCCTGGCTCGGGCGAGGTTGCCTATGTTGATCAGGAAAAGCTCTTTGCCGACAATCCGTCTGCTGAAGAGTAGGTAATCATTATGCGCGATTGGCTCAAGCGACCAATCGCGCTTTATGTTGATGCCGGTCGATGCACGTCGAAGGGTTCTTTTCGGGGCATCGATTGGCACGTTCATTGCGGTAGCGACAAATGAAGGTGTCTTATCGATGCCTTGCCTAGCAACGAAAGGAAGGGCATGACTGCTCAAGTGCAAGAACCGTTGAACATCGGCGTTTTGATTAGCGGTAGCGGCTCTAACCTCCAATCGCTCATCGACCATATTGAAGAAGGCATGCTCAGTGCGAAAATCAGCTTGGTTGTTTCTTCGCGTCCTGACGCCTTTGGCATTGAACGTGCCAAAAAGGCAGGAATTCCCGTCTTGGTGATGAATCGCGAGGCGTATGCCGACACTTCGGCGGCTAACCAGCGTATTGCTGACGCTCTGAAGGAAGCTGGTGCTGAATACGTGGTTATGGCCGGTTACATGCGTATGGTTACCGCAGAAATCCTCGACGCTTTCCCTGATAGGGTAGTGAACCTTCATCCCGCTCTGCTTCCTTCTTTCAAAGGCGCGCATGCCATTGAGGATGCATACAATTTTGGCGTGAAGGTAACTGGCGTTACGGTTCATTTCGCTAATGCCGATTACGATAAGGGCCCCATTATCGCTCAGCAGCCTGTTGAGGTTCGTGAAGGTGAACCCATCGAGGCTCTTGAAGAGCGTATTCATTCGGCCGAACATGAGCTGTATCCTCACGTGATCCAGCTTCTTGCCGAAGGGCGGGTAGACGTTTGCCCTGAAACGCGTAAGGTGCACATTTCGAGCTAACTAACAGTACTGCCCGCTGGGCGGGCATTTTCACTTTCGAAGGTTTGCGTTTGGCTGGCGCTGCTATGCTGAACGTAACGAATATCAATAGCCAGACAATTCGGAAAGGCGGTACCAGGTGGCAGATCCTAAGGTAAAGCGTGTTCTTATGTCGGTAACGGACAAGACGGGTGTAGTGGAATTCGCTCGTGCTCTGTCCGAAGAGTTCGGTGCGCAGATCATCTCTACGGGTGGCACGGCTCGCGTTATTGCGGAGGCGGGCATTCCCGTTACCCCCATCGATGAGGTAACCCAATTCCCAGAGATGATGGATGGTCGCGTGAAGACGCTTCACCCGGCAGTTCATGGCGGTCTTCTTGCTAAGCGCGACAACCCCGAGCATATGGCTCAGGCTGCTGAGCACGGCATCGAGATGATCGACATGGTGGTGGTAAACCTTTACGCATTCGAGAAAACGGTAGAGTCCGGAGCCGATTTCGGTACCTGTATTGAAAACATCGACATCGGTGGCCCTTCTATGCTGCGTTCTGCTGCAAAGAATTTTGCAAGTGTTGCCGTTGTTACCGATCCTGCGAGCTACGGAAGCATTCTTGCCGAAATGCGTGCAAACGATGGTGCAACCACACTCGCAACGCGTACCCAGCTTGCTCTTCGCGTGTTCCAGACTACCAACGCTTACGATGGCGCTATCGCTGCATGGCTCGGCAGCCAGTTGGGCGAGGCAAACGAGCTGTTCCCTGAGGCTCTTTCTGTTGACCTTGTTAAGCAGCAGGGTCTTCGCTATGGCGAGAACCCACACCAGAGCGCTGCGTTCTACCGCGTTCCTGAGTTTGCTACGCCGCATTCTCTGGTTAACGCTAAGCAGCTCAATGGCAAAGAACTCTCTTACAACAACATCCTCGACACCGATGCATGTTGGACGCTCGCTCGTGAGTTTGACGAGCCTGCTGTTGTGATCCTGAAGCATCAGAATCCCTGCGGTTCCGCAACTGCAGCCGATGTTGCCACGGCTTACGACAAGGCGTTTGCTTGTGACCCGAAGAGCGCTTTTGGCGGTATCATCGCTGTTAATGCCGAGGTCACCCTCGAATTGGTTGAGCATATCAATGAGAACAAGCAGTTCGTAGAGGTACTCATTGCTCCTTCGTATGAGTCAGCTGCTCTTGAGCTGCTTCAGCAGAAGAAGAACCTGCGCGTTTTGGAGACTGGTGGGGTAGATGCTCCTGCGGCTATTGAATTCCGTTCTGTTGATGGCGGTATGCTTTGTCAGCAGGTAGATCGCGTGGATGAGGATCCTTCAGAGTTCACGGTGCCTACTAAGAAGAAGCCCACTGAAGACGAATTGCATGAAATGCTCTTTGCCTGGAAGGTTTGCAAGGGCGTTAAGTCTAATGCGATTTTGGTTTCGAAGGATCATGCTGGGATTGGCATGGGCCCTGGTCAGCCCAACCGTGTTGACTCTGCGAAGCTCGCTTGCGAACGTGCGCATGAGGCGTGCGAACGCATGGGTGTTCCCGCAGAAGGCCTGGTATGCGCATCCGATGCGTTCTTCCCGTTCCGCGATAACGTTGATACGTTGGCAGGCTATGGCGTCAAGGCCATTATCCAACCCGGCGGTTCCATCCGTGACAAAGAGGTTATTGAAGCGTGCGATGAGCACGGCATTGCCATGGTGTTCACTGGTCACCGTCACTTCCGTCACTAGCAGTTACGCTGGCCTACGGCCAGCGTACGTTCTCGCGAAATGCAATGACGCTGCGCGGGATTCTAGCGGTACAGGAAGCTTTCAATCGGTCGGGGCGGGGAAAAGGCCAGCCAATCCTGCTCGATTTTGTCGAGCAGGATGCACCCGCTCGGGCGCATAGTTTGGAACTAAACATGCCACTGGCATGTTTACTCAAGCTTCCTGCACTCGCCAGAATCCCGCTCGCTGATTTACTGGCGCATGCCTGGACTTTCATATCGCCCTTTTGAATGTGGTGCAACAAATGTTCGGCGACAACATTTTTGCGCAATTAATCACTGCGTAAATTCCCAGCAAAGAAAACGCTTTCACGCGTCCATTAACCAAAAGGGCGGGTACACCCCATTCGAAGCGAACAAAACCAACACATGTCCCACCTCCCAAAATGCCGAATTTTGCTCGGGGGGGGGCAATTCAAAAGCGAATATGTTGCAACTTTGTACTGGAAAAGAAAGCCAATTCCCCCGACACCATTAGGTTTTCCGGATGCATTCGGAAAATTCGGATGGATGGAAACTGCCAATTTTGGTTGAAAGACACCAGGTAAAGGCGCTAATATAGCTTCTGATAAAACATTAAGCGGTAAGAGCATGCCGCAAAATCGAAATGAATGAGCCCTGCCAAACCATTTGGTTTCAGCAGGTTCGTTCCCGTTTAGGTGGCAAGGGGGTTACAAAGCGTGTTGCACGACAAGAACAAAGATTCGCTGAACAGTGCTTCAAGCCAAAATAACCTAGCGGGGGGGGCGCTTCTAAGCAGTCAAGCTTTCAGGACCACCAAAGCCTAAATTCCAATAGTGAATTAACGCGCATTCGTAAGAAGCGCAAATCTCATAAAGCACGCAACCGAGCCCTTGCTGTTTTGGGCGTTCTTGTTGCCATCTTCGCCATTGTAAGCGGTGCATTCGCGCTGTACCTGCATTCCCTTGATTCAGCTATGGGTTTCAAAAGCCAGGAAGACAAAGACAGCATGAGGGCTGCCATGCTGAAAACCAACCCGGTAGAGGATAAAAGCCAAGCGTTCTATATGCTGGTGCTTGGCTCCGATGCTCGCGTCAACGACGCAACATCCCGTTCCGACGTGATGATTCTTTTGCGCGTAGATCCTACCAACGGCAAAATTACCATGGTTTCCATCCCGCGCGATACCAAGGTTGAAATTGAAGGCCACGGCACTCAGAAGATCAACGCCGCTTACGCTTTCGGTGGGGCAGCCGGTGCCGTAACGGCGGTATCTCAGTTCGCCGGTGTGCCTATTCTCCATTATGCCGAAGTCCATTTCGATGAGTTGGAACAGTTGGTAGACGACCTGGGCGGCGTTTGGGTAGATGTTCCCGTTTCCAACAATCAAACTGGTGCTAGTAATACAGGTCAAAAGCTGAACTCTGGTTATCAGCTGTTGAACGGCAGCCAGGCTTTGGCCTTCGCTCGTGAACGTTACGGCTATACCCGTGGCGATTTCCAACGTGCTGACAATCAAAAGCTGGTAGCGCAGGCTATCGTCAAGCAGGTGCTTGATCAGCAGCCCACAGAGTTGCCGGGCACCATTCAGGAATTGGCTGGCTGTGTAACCACCGATCTTTCCGTTTCAGACATTGCTTCCTTGGCTCAGCAATTCCAAAGCACAGGCGTAACGTTCTATTCGGCAACCGTGCCTTCCACTACGCAGACCATCGATGGTGTTTCCTACACCATCACCGTGCAAGACAAATGGGACGAAATGATGGGCCTTGTTAACCAAGGTAAAGACCCAAGCGCGGTAGACCAGGTAGCAGCTGGTCAAGGTTCTCTTTCCGCAAGCTCTGACACCACAGGAGGAACGGCTCAATAATGACGCTCCTAGAATTGTTCGCGCTTCTTAAGAAGCATTTGAAGTTGGTAATTGCACTCCCCATTGCATGCGCACTGGCAACGGCAGTGTTTTCTTGGGCGTTTTTACCGAACACCTACACTTCTACGGTTTCTATGTACGTGCTTACACGCGCCAATGAGAATACTTCGGTGCTTACCAGCACCGACCTTACGGCAAGCCAGATGCTTACCAACGACGTAGCCACGCTTATCAAAAGTGATCGTATTGAATCTGATACGGCATCGAAGCTGCAGATGGATAGCTTGAAGGGCTACGACGTTAAGGTATCCAGCGAAACCACCACGCGCGTTATCACTGTTTCGGTAACGGGCAAATCGGCTCAAACCACAGCCATTGTGGCAAACGGTTTAGCGGAAACCGCCGATAGTGTTGCGCGCGAGGTTATGGACATTAAAAGCATCAACGTTATCGACAAAGCCGTTGAAGCCAGCGCTCCTTCCGGTCCCAACCGCATTATGTACACGGCTGTAGGTTTCCTGGCTGGCTTGTTCATTGCCATTGCGGCAGTGGTCCTTATGGACATGACGAACACCCGTGTACGCAATGCCGACGAACTGGAAGAGCTGTTGCCCGTTCCGGTTATTGGCCGAATTCCCGTAATCAAGTAAAGGAGGGTACCCATGGCAAAGAAGAGAAAGGCATCCTCCAACATGCAGGAGGTTCAAAACGCGGCGAAGACGCTGTTTGCGAACATCCGCTTTATGTCACCCGACTGTCCGCTGCGCACTATTGTTATGACGAGCTCTGTGCCCAATGAAGGCAAAAGTATCACTTCGATAGAGCTGGCAAAAGCCATTGCCACTTCTGGCAAGAAAACGCTTTTGGTAGAAGCGGATATGCGCCGCCGGAGCTTGGCAAACGCTTTGGGTGTTCGCGCCCAAGCAGGTGTGTATTCGGTACTTACTGATGCTGTAACAATCGAGCAGGCGGTAGTACCTACCAAGGTGCACGATTTGTATTTGCTGGACTCCGAACCGAACATCCCGAACCCGGCGGACATTATTTCTTCAAAGAGCTATGCGTATCTAACGCGTGAACTGGAAGATCGCTTTGATTACGTGATTTACGATACGCCTCCGGTAGGCACGTTCGTGGACGCTGCCATTCTTTCCACGTTGGTGGACGGAACGGTATTGATAGTTAAGCCAGGCCTTACTAAACGTGTGGAATTACAAGATGCCTACGAGCAGCTGAAAAAGGCTGACGCTAACGTAATTGGCACATGCGCAACCTTCTGTGAGGGTACGGGTAGCGAATATTACTACGCCTATTACACGCAGGACGGTAAGCGAGCGAAGCCGGAAGATAGTGCGAATGCTCCGCAGATGCCTGGCCGTTCGAATACTCCGCGGGTTACAGGCCGTTCTGCTGGCGCTAACCGAAGGGGCGGCAGATAAATGCGCGACATGCACTGCCACATACTGCCCGGGGTAGACGATGGTGCGCGCAACTTGCAAGAATCGCTTGAAATGCTGGAAGCAGCAAAGCAAGTGGGCATTACTTCCATAGTGTGCACGCCCCATTGCCGCGATCCGTACTTCGATTTCGATGCCATGTGGGAAGCTTTTCGTTTGTTGGAGCAGCATGCAAATGGTTTTCCATTAACCATGGGTTTTGAAGTCAATCATGCAAAGCTGATGGACTTGGGTATTGAATGGGCGCCGAAGCTTGCTTTTCAGGGAAGTAACGAGTTTTTGCTGGAGCTTTCCACACGGGCTACGGAATACCACTTCAGGGAGTACGAAAGCACCATTTACCAGCTGCAAAGCGTGGGGTTGGATGTGATTATTGCCCATCCAGAGCGTTACAAGGCCATTCAAGAGAATGTTGAAATTGCCTACAACCTGGTTGAAATGGGCTGCAAATTGCAAGCTTCAGCCGATTTCATAGTGGGTGGCCGTACAGGGGCGGAAAAGAAGCCCGCCAAGCGCTTGTTCGAAGAAAACCTCTACACCTACATTGCTAGCGATGCTCACAATGTAGCCCACTACGGCTTCTACCAACAAGCAAGGCAAAAATTCCGAACCCGCGGAAAACATGCCCGCCTGTAACGTTTCCAGCAGGTGGTCCAATGGGGACTGGCTCTTTTGGCAAGAAGGAAAAAGCATCAGCTGGAAAAGGCAAGCATCTTTTTCTGGCTTGCAGCAGCAGCGAATGCGCCAAAAGTGCCAGTCCCCATTGGACCACCCACATATAACAAATGCCTTGAAAAAGGCTGTCAAGGGTAGATACAGCAGCCTTCCTTCAAGCCATTTGGCTTAACAAATCCAAGAGTGCGCGGAATCGTCGCTAGAAGCGCGTTTCGTTAGCAGCTTGAAATCATCAGAAAGCACCCCGCGAAAACGCAATGGCGAAGCCATGCCCAGATCCTGTTCTTTACGTCATTCGCTCAAACAAGACAGGTTTTTGTGCGAAGAAGGGCAAGCCAGCAGGTGCTCCAATGGGGGACTGGCTCTCTTGGCAAAAGGAATAAAGCCTCAGCTGAAGTAATCAAGCATGTTTTGTTCAGCAAACAGCAGCAATGAAACATGCCAAAAATGCCTGTCTCCATTGGAGCACCCTCCCAACCCACACGACGAAAGGAGGTTTCCATGTGGTATGTAGTGCAAGTGATCGGCGGTCAAGAAGATGCCGCAGTGCTGAAAATCCAAAAACAGGCAAGTAACGAAACGTTCAAAACCGTTTTCGTTCCCAAATACGAAATTCGCAAACGCTATTTCGGGGCTTGGAAAACCCGAAGGGAGGTCCTTTTCCCAGGGTACGTATTCATAGATACCAAAACACCCGATTCATTTCGCCAAGAACTGAACAAGATAACAACTATGACAAAACTCCTTTCAGGCGAAACCGAAACAGGCAAAAAGAAGTTCATCCCACTTTCTAATGAGGAAAAAACGCTGATCAGCGCATTCATGGGTGATGAAGACCACGTTATGAAAATGAGCGAGGGAATCATCGAAGGCGACCAGATTAGGGTGTTGAAGGGCCCGCTTCAAGGATATGAAGCCCTAGTTGCCAAGGTGGACAGGCATAAGCGCCTGGCCTACATCGATCTGAATATTCTAGGACGAATTAAAACTGTGAAGGTTGGATTGGAAATTGTCCAAAAACGTTGAAAACCAAATAACTGAAACGCAGAAGAAGCCCGTACTTACTCCTGCGCAGGAGCGCTTGCTTGGCTTCATCGTTTCCCAATGCATGGAAAACGGCAGCGTACGCCTTACCAAAAATGAATTAGCCCAGCACATGGAATGTTGCGTACGCACTATCGATCGTGCTGTACGGAAGCTCCGCGACGAGGGCTACATCGAAGTAGTGGTCCTCTACGGCGAAGATGGCGAGGCCGTTCGGTCAGATTCAAGTGCGGTGGCCGTGGATGATGCCCAGGTAGCTCGCACCACGTCGGCACCGGTCGTGCTCCGGGTAGGTTTCAAAGCAGGGAAGATGACGGCTGGCAAGCACGGGGAAGACCCAGAGGTTTCTGAGGCCGTGCGGCGCCTGCAGAAGAGCCGGTTGGGTTACCGCTTCACAAAGCGAGCGTTCGACATAGTCTTCAGCGCCTTTGTTCTCGTATCTTTTAGCTGGTTGTTCGTAATCGTGGCCATCGCCATCAAAATCGAAGATCCCAAGGGCCCCGTCTTTTTCAAACAGAAGCGCGTTGGTAAGGATGGCAAAGAATTCAACATGTACAAGTTCCGCAGCATGTGCGTGGATGCCGAGGACAGGCTCGCCGAGCTCAGGGAGCTTAACGAGAAAAGCGGCCCAGTGTTCAAGATCGCCGCGGATCCGCGCATCACTCGCGTGGGCAAGTGGCTGCGCAAGCTGTCGCTCGACGAGTTTCCCCAGTTCATCAATGTACTGCGATCGGATATCCCTTTGCGCATATTAAAAACGCGCCCGGAGTTCTCTAAGGAATCCATGGGTGCGTTCGCGCTTCCCGCCAAATCTAGCACGAACAAAGGAAAGGCGTTTTCGCAGGTCGCGAGCTGTTTCGCGAGCGGCCTGCGAATGCGCCGCATCTCTGGGTTCAATTGTAAACGCGTTGGCAGCATGGGAGGGCAATTTCTTGCAATACCCGTTTTTAAGGAGGCGTGCGCATAGTGTCGTCGTCAACTGAAGCCAGCCGAGTGACGGCGAGCAGCGATGCTTTGGAGCGCAAAACTGTTCGTAGTGGTTTCGCGTATGACATCAATGGCGTCAGGGGCTCAGCCGAAAGCTCCGAGCGCGCCAGGCGCCTCAAGGAGGAGCTTGGGAGTGTGCCGGTACCGGCATCGAGGACAGGGTGGCGTACCGCTTTCTTAAACGTGCGTTCGACATCGTTTTCAGTGCGGCGGTGCTCGTTGTGTTTTGCTGGCTGTACGCTATCATCGCGATCCTCATCAAGGTCGACGATCCGAAGGGCCCCGTGTTCTTCAGCCAGGAGCGAGTGGGCAAGGACGGCAGAACCTTCCGGATGCTGAAGTTCCGCAGCATGTGCGTGGACGCCGAGGACAGGCTCGCCGAGCTCAGGGAGCTCAACGAGAAGACTGGCCCGGTGTTCAAGATTGCCGAGGACCCACGCATCACCCGCGTTGGCAAGTGGCTGCGCAAATTGTCGCTCGACGAGCTGCCGCAGTTCATCAATGTTCTACGCGCGGATATGAGCATCGTGGGTCCGCGTCCCGCATTGCCGGCTGAGGTCGCGACTTACGACGACTACCAACGCCAAAGGTTGCTGGTCAAGCCCGGCCTCACCTGCTATTGGCAGACGCGCCGCAACCGCGACTCCATCACTTTTGACGAGTGGGTCGACCTCGACCTGCTTTACATCAAGAAGTGCTCCGCGTGGAGCGATTTGAAGCTGATTATTCAGACCGTGGGCGTCGTGCTTACGGCACAGGGGAATTAACAATGAAAGAGAAGAAAATGAAAATCGTAGTCGCCGGAACCGGTTACGTGGGGCTCTCCCTCGCGGTCCTGTTGTCACAGCATAACGAGGTTCACGCGCTGGATATCGTTCCCGATTTGAAGCTGCGGCGTAATCACTCCCAATGGGTGTGTGGGCTCGATTTGTTCGGCGTAAGAAGCAATTTGTCGTGAGCGATTTCAGATGAAGCGCACAAACCGTAGGCGTCGTGTTGTCGGCGCAAAGAAACTAACCATGTTGGCATCGAATTAGATGAGACTGAAATGCGTATCCTGTATTTTTCGCAGTTTTATAAACCTGAGAATATCGCTGCATCATTCAGGGCGACCGAGCATTCGCGTATCTGGGCGCGTGAGGGCCATGATGTAACTGTGTTCACCGGATGGCCGAATTATCCCGTTGGTCGCTTGTTCGACGGCTATGAGATGAAACCTCTAGTCGAGGAATTGATTGATGGTGTTAGAGTCTTTCGTTCCGCGTCAAAGATTCAGCCAAACACAAGCTTTGCGAAGCGAATAGAGAGCGGTGTCAGTTTCATCGCTAATGGCCTGAAAAACCTGGGTAAGAAATCGCCTGTTGGTAATAATTATGATGTAGTGCTCGTCACATGCGGGACCGTCTTCGCTGCGTGGCTCGGCGTTCACTATGCAAAGAAGTGCCGCCTGCCCCTTGTGGTTGAGTTTCGCGATCTTACTTACAAGCAGATGCTGGCGACAGGCAGCAGGGGCGCAAAGGTAGCTGCGATGAAATCACTGGAGTTATCTTTCTGCAAAGCTGCAGATTGCGTCGTTGCGCTTACCGATGGGTTTAAGAAAGACCTTGAGGCGGCTGGTGTTCTGGGCGACAGTATCGTTATTGTTCCCAATGGAGCCGATGTTGTTGCATGTAAGCACATGTGGGATGGCCCTTTGCGTCTCGGTTACTTTGGGACTATGGGATTATCCCAGGACGTGCCTGCGACGGTGAAGTACGCGAAGCGCATCGTCGACCTTGGACTTGCGTCAAGCTATGAGCTGATAGGCGAGGGCGCCGCTCGTGATGAACTAGAGCGGTTGGTTTCTGCCGGAGGCTATGGTTTTCTCAAACTTGAGCATGGCGTTCCAATGGCTGAGCTTGAGCCACGCTATGCGGGGGTTCATATGACCGTTGTCTCGCTTCAAAAGAGCGCTGAATTCTCGGGAACCATCCCATCGAAGATATTCCAGTCGTTTGCCCGAGGTGTGCCTGTTCTATTCGTAGGGCCGGAAGGTGATGCATCCGAGCTCGTTCGTAGGAGCGGTGCTGGTATTGCTCTGTGTGGAAGCGAGGAGGAAGACATCAACGAACTCGAGGCTTTTGCCTCGAGGGCTGATCGCGCGTGCAATCTCGCCAGAATGAGCGAGGCGGCGGTTAATTTCATGAATCGGGAGTACTCAAGAAAGCTTATGGCGGATAAGATGATCGCTGTTTTATCCGATGCCGTATATAAGACCAAACAAACAAATGAAAGGATTAAAATCAATGGTTAACGTTATCGGCCTCGGCTACATCGGACTGCCCACCGCACTTATGATGGCTACGCACGGCGTGGAGGTTGTGGGAACCGACTACAACGAGGAACTAGTGGCAACCCTGAATGCCGGCCACACCACCTTCAAGGAGGAGGGGCTCGACGAGCTGTTCGCCGATGCACTTAAGGTCGGCATTAAATTCACGACCGAGTATCAGGTGTGCGATACTTACATCGTGAGCGTGCCGACGCCCTACGACAAGCTGGACAAGAAGATTGACCCCTGCTATGTGATTGCCGCCTGCAAGACGGTGCTCGAGGTCGCCCCGAAGGGTGCCGTGCTTGTAATTGAGTCGACTATTTCGCCCAACACGGTGGATCGCTTCGTGCGCCCGCTGCTCATTGAGGCCGAGCGCGAGGACGTTAAGCTCGTGCACGCTCCGGAGCGCATCATTCCCGGAAACATGGTTTACGAGCTGCTGCACAACAACCGTACGGTTGGCGCGGACGACCCCGAGGTGGGCGAGGAGGTTGCTAAGATTTACGCAACCTTCTGTCAGGGCGAAATCAGTGTGACCGACATCCGTACCGCCGAGATGACCAAGGTCGTTGAGAACACCTTCCGAGCAATTAACATCGCTTTCTCCAATGAGCTCGCTAAGATCTGCCGCATCGGCGGTATGGATGTGGCGGAGGTCATCCGCATCTCCAACAAGCACCCTCGCGTAAACATCCTGCAGCCCGGCCCCGGCGTTGGCGGCCACTGCATTCCCGTCGACCCGTGGTTCTTGGTGGGCGATTACCCCGAGACCGCAAACTTCATCCGCCTCGCGCTTCAGACCAACGCAGGTATGCCCGAGTACGTGCTTCAGCGCGCACATGAGGTTATGGCAGAGCGCGGGATCAAGGACGCCTCCAAGGTGGGCATCTACGGTTTGACCTACAAGGAGGACGTTGACGACGTGCGCGAGAGCCCCACGCTGCAGATGCTCGAGTCCATGGAGGAGCATCTGTGCGGTGGCGCCGTGAAGGTGTATGACCCGTGGATCGAGCGCGACGAGGTGCCGGGCCAGGTGCACTCCATGGAGGAGTTCCTGGATGGTCTGGAGATAGTTATCGTAATGGTGGGTCATTCCCAGATCAAGGGCAAGCCCGAGGCTTTCGGCGGTCGTATCTTGATCGATCCGCGCAACGTGTGCGGTGACGGTGAGAACGTCTATAAGCTGTAAGCCATTTAAAGAGATGCAGGGAGAAGCAGGTTTGAAGAAAGTGATGCTTGTCTTCGGGACGCGCCCGGAGGCCATCAAGATGTGTCCGCTCGTGAAAGAGCTCAAGAGTCGTCCCGACGAGTTTCAGACGGTTGTGACCGTAACGGGCCAGCACCGCGAGATGCTTTATCAGGTCTTGCGCGTCTTCGACGTGACACCAGACCATGACTTGGCAATCATGAAGCCGGGGCAGACGCTGTTCGACGTCACGTGTGACGTACTGCTGAAGCTCAAGGCGGTTCTCGAGGAAGAGGGGCCTGACGTAGTGCTCGTGCACGGCGACACGACCACAAGCTTTGCTGCAGCACTTGCCTGCTTCTATCTGCAGATTCCCGTGGGGCATGTGGAGGCGGGCTTGCGTACTCACGACATTTACAGCCCGTGGCCCGAGGAGTTCAATCGTCAGGCTGTGGATATCGTCAGCGAGTACTATTTCGCGCCTACCGAGGCGAGTAAGCAGAACCTGCTCGATGAGGGCAAGCGTGCAGAGAAGATTTGGGTGACCGGCAACACCGGCATCGACGCCCTCCGCACCACGGTGCGCGAGGACTATACCCATCCAGAGTTGGAGTGGGCCAGTGACAGCCGCCTGATTTTAATTACGGCGCATCGCCGAGAGAACCTCGGCGAGCCTATGCACCGTATGTTCCGCGCAATCCGACGTGTAATGGAGGAGCATCCCGACACCAAGGCGATTTATCCTATTCACATGAACCCACTCGTACGCAAGGCGGCTCACGAGGAGCTGGACGGCTTCGATCGTCTCCATATCATCGATCCTCTGGAAGTGCTTGACTTCCATAACTTCCTGGCTACGAGTCATCTTATTCTTACCGATTCGGGTGGCATCCAGGAGGAGGCTCCTAGCTTGGGCAAGCCGGTGTTGGTGATGCGTGACACCACCGAGCGGCCTGAGGGGGTTACTGCGGGCACGTTGAAGCTTGTGGGCACTGAGGAGGACGTTATCTATCTTGAGTTTTCCCGTCTGCTCTCAGACGAAGAGGAGTATGCGGCGATGAGCCGGGCTTCGAACCCGTATGGGGATGGGCATGCTAGCGAGCGAATTGCGAGCGTGCTCGGTAAATAGGGGAGATTAAAGAATTGTCAAAGCTGCGACTTTATATAGACACCGCGCTGCACCTCAAGCCTAGTCAGATTGCCTATAGAATCTGGCGAAAGCTTGGGGGCAGTACGCGTTTGCGCGTTGGTTACAGGCCTTGCCCCGATGCGGACAAGGCGGATATTCGCCGCGTTCCCACATTATCGGAAATTGACTTCGATCCAGTTTTTCTAGCGCGTTTTGATGTGGATGCTCTTCTTGATGACAGGATGGAACTCCTAAATCACGAGGAGCACATGGATTGGTGCGAATCGTGGCACGCAGAGCTCTCGACCCCGCTCTGGCGTTTTAACCTGCATTACCACGAATACTTGCTTCCTCTTGCGAAGGCTTTCCTTGATGAGGGTGATAAGCGATACCTTGATAAAGCTAAAGCTATCGTGGACAGCTGGATAGATGCCTGCCCGCGGGAGCGCGGAGACGTTGCCTGGGATCCATACGTCATATCGATGCGCATCGTTAGCTGGCTTGCTTTTAGAGCTGAGCTTGATGACACATTGAGGGTTGATAATGCCTTTTGTGAGCGTATTGACGCATCGCTGGCTGAGCAGTACGTACATCTTTCCCAGCACCTGGAGAAGGACCTCCTGGCCAATCACTATCTAGAGAACTTGAAGGCCCTTGCTATCCTCGCGTGTTATTTCGACGACCGCGAGACGCTCGAGCTTGTTCTGCCTATGCTAAAGGCGCAGGTTGACGAGCAGGTTCTCGACGATGGGATGCACTTCGAGCAGAGCCCGATGTATCAGAAGATTGTGCTTGAGGACCTGATGCGTGCTGCAATTGTCTTGCGCGACTCGGGCTTTGGTGAGCATGCCGAAGCTTTTAAGCTTCGGCAGATGTGCGACTGCCTATACTCTATGGAGCGCGGGATCAATAGGACTCCACTGTTCAACGATTGCGGCGATAACGTGGCTAAGAGTCGCGATGCGCTGTTGCTTTGCGCTCGCGAGCGTTTCGGCGTTGTACCGGAATTTCATGGTGTGCTAGAGAATTCGGGCTACTGCATTCTCGAACGGCAGACCAAGGCGGGCTTCGTCAAGGTGATTTTCGATGCCGGCAAGCCGGGCCCGGCCTATGCCATGGGGCACGTTCATTGCGACGCATTGAGTTTCGAGTGCTTTGTGGATGGAGAGCCGTGGATTGTGAACTGCGGCACCTATGCCTATCAGGATGCGAAAAGGCTTGAGTTCAAGAAGACGCATTCGCACAGTACCGTGATGGTGAATGGTGAGGAACAGCACGAGTGCTGGGCGCCATTCCGGGTTGCCAGGTACAGTACGGGCGCTGTTGAGGATTCGGCGGCAACGATAGTACGTGGTGCTCTTCTTCAATGTGGCGGGAAGTGCAAAGTGGTTCGAGAGATTGTGCTTGAGGCGGATGGGCTACGTGTTGTCGACCGCCTTGTAGGCGACGGGTGCATTGAGAGTGCCTTTGTCTTTGCTCGTGACGTTCCCGAAGTCAATGGGCAAATGGACGAGGTCGCATATGCGCCAGAATTTGGCGTGTACCGCGACTCCTGTCGGATCATTAGCCAACCCGCCAATTCCCACGAGGTTTATTTTACGTATCCCCGCTACAAAAAGGCAGTTGTATAACATGGATAAGATGAAGCTCTATAATACCATGCCGATTTTCGTGCAAAACATCGGTTGTCGCCGTGAAGGTGGGCGACTTGCCGAGCTAAGATTCGGTGGGGACTTTAAGTCGCGTCTAGCCGATTACAACTCGCGCATCGCCTGCTCGCGTGACGAGCTGCTCGATATTAGGGACCGTAAGCTTCGGAAGATGGTGCAGTTCTGTTATGACGAGGTTCCTTTCTATACGAACATGTTTAATGAGGGCGGAGTCAACCCTACGTCTATCAAGACCGCTGACGATCTTGCCCTTCTTCCAATTCTCGACAAGCAGATCGTTCGGGACAATGTTGAGCTGTTGAAACCTAAGAGTCTCTCGCAGATTCCTCATATCACTGAGCACACGAGCGGATCGACGGGGTCGAGTCTTATCTTTCCGCAGTCGGTCGACAATGTTCGCGATCTTTGGGCGGCCTTTTGGCGCTTCTGGAACCGTATTGGCATTGAATACGGCACGAGGTATGCCGACTTCGGCAGCAGGACCATTGTGCCGCCGAACCAGAAAAAGCCGCCTTTTTGGCGGGAGTGTCAGCCGCTTTTCCAGATTAAGTTCTCGGCTTTTCACGGCAACGATGAAAACTACATGGCTTACTTCAAAGCAATTAATGATTACGGACTAACCTGGATCCACGGGTATCCTTCGTGCATCATGCCGTTTGCGTCATTCGTTGCGCAAAACGGCCTGACTTTTGATAAGCCTATCAAGGCCGTGACAGCGAGTGCTGAGAACTTATATGACTATCAGCGGGCCATCATGAAGAAGGCATTCGGGGTGGAGCCCCATGCTCTGTATGGCCTCACTGAGGCGGTAGCGTGTATCGGCGAGGATGCCGACCATGATTACATTGTTGACGAGGATTACTCCGCCGTTGAGTTCATTGAATGCGGCGATTATTCGCGAATTGTTGGTAGTAACCTCACCAATTTTGCCTTCCCGCTCTTGCGCTACGACACCGGTGACCTTGCCATTACCACTGATAGGCTAAAGAACGGGCGAAGGGTGATTGAACGGATCGATGGGCGGACTGGCGAACTTTTGTCGCTTCCCGACGGAGGCAAGGTCGGCGCGCTCTCTGCTTTGTTTACTGAGTCGGCGACGATCAAGGAAGCTCAGATTCATCAGCTAGAGGACTATTCGGTCGAAATCAGCTTTGTCCCCCTTTCGGATAACTACTTTGAGGACATCGCTGAGGCGGAGAAACGCTTCCGCGACAGGACCAAGGGAATGCTCCCCGTATCCTTCAAGCGCGTCGACGGAATCGAACGCACGAAGCGCGGAAAGCTTCGCTACGTTGTGTCGGACATCAAATAACTGGACGGTTGGAGGATGATGAAAATGGCTAGACGAATCGCACTGCTCTGCGGTGGTGCCAGCGGGGAGCGCGAGGTCTCGCTCTTATCGGCCGCAGCCGTGGAAGAGGCTCTGCAAAAGCGTTACGAGGTCATAAAGATAGACACAGGCGTTGAAGGCTGGGCTCATGCGCTCCTCGACTCTTCTGTCGAAGGCGTCTTCATTTGCCTTCACGGAGGGGCTGGAGAGAACGGGTCGATTCAGGGATTCTGTGAAAGCGTTGGCTTGCCCTATACGGGGCCGGGCGTTCTCTCCAGCGCGATTGCAATGGACAAATTTGTGGCAAAGCTGTTGGTCGGATCTTTCTGCATCCCAACACCTGGATACATCAGGGTGCTTCGTGGTGAGGAATGCAATATAGAAGACATTAGGACTAAACTGGGAGGCAAGCTTGTCGTAAAGCCTTCAACCGAAGGGTCCGCCCTTGGCGTCTCCATCGTCGACAATGGAGACGATCTCGCTTGTGCGATTGACACTGCGCTGGAGCTTGCTCCCTCGGTTCTGGTTGAGCAGTTTATTTCGGGCAGGGAGCTGACGGTCGCGGTGCTGGGCGGGGAGAATCCTCGCGTTCTTCCTCCCATTGAAATAATCCCGGCTAATGAATTCTATGATTACGAGGCAAAATACGAGCAGGATATGGCGCAGCACATTTGCCCGGCACGTCTCACCGAAGAAGAACTTAGGCAGTGCGAGGAGATGGCGTTGGGAGCCCATGAGGCTCTCGGCTGTTATGGTGTATCCAGAACCGATTGTATTCTGGACGAGCACAACCGCCTCTGGTATCTGGAAACGAACACCATTCCCGGCATGACCGGGACCTCGCTGCTTCCTGATGCAGCAAAGGCTGTTGGCATCACTTTTGATGAGCTCTGCTGGAATATCATGGAAGATGCCTGGAGTAGGTGTTAGCAGTTGAAGGTCTACTATCTGGGACAATTCCCTCCTCCGTACGGCGGAGTGACGGTTAAGAACGCCTTGCTCGCCGAGGCGCTTGCTGATCGCGTCCCCGTTGAGAAGGTTGGCTTCAGGGATGAGGGGATTGTCAAGATCATTCGGCTTCTGATGACGTCGAAGGATGGCCTTTTCGTGCTCGGGTTCGGTAACGCGAGGATGCAAAGGACTCTACTTTGTTTGCTCTCAATCGTTAGACCGAGCGTTCTCTCTCGGTGCTATCTAATGGCAATGGGGGGCCTTCTTCCGAGCCATTTGTCGAGCGATTTAGCATATAGGAAAGCCTGTGCGAAGCTGGGTCGTATTTACGTTGAAACCAAGACCATGTGTAATGCAGCAAGGAATCTTGGCTTGGATAATGTGTCGATTTACCCTAACTGCCGCAACAGGCCGACTGCTGCGGTCTTGCCGCATAAAACGGGCAGCGTCCTTAAATGCGTCAGCTTCTCGCTTATTGGGCCAGCGAAGGGGGCCGACGTCATTCTTGACTGCGCCGAGCGCCTTGCGGGAGTTGAATTCTACTTCTATGGGCGTGTTGAGGAGACATTCAAGGATACTTTCGAAGCGCGGGTTTCGGCGCTTCCGAACGTTTTCTATCATGGCGTCTTCGATTCGGTGGCAAATGACGCGGTTTCCGAGCTCTCTATGTATGACTTGCACCTTTTTCCCAGTAAATGGGCAGCAGAAGGCGTTCCTGGCGTTTTGGTGGAGACCAAAATGGCTGCGGTGCCGACCGTTGCGAGCAATATCAACTACAATGCCGAGCTTGTCGAATCTGGTAAGGACGGCATCGTTCTTGATGAGTGTACGGTCGAAGCGATGTGCGACGCGATAAAAGCTTTGGACAGGGATCGCGAGCTTCTTGCTTCGATGAAGGAGGCGGCGCTCGCGTCAGCGGAGTACTTTTGTGTAGACCACTACCTCGAGGAGCTGGTCGCGGATTTGGAGAATGGGCGGAAGGGGGCCCTTAGATGAGCTCTTTTATGAATGCGGCGAACAAGCAGAGAAGGGCGCATTGGCTTTTTTGCCATAAGCTCAAGCCTCTGGCAAAGCTGTACGAGATGTGGATCTATCTTGTGCACAACTCGTTTATTCCCGCTCAGTGTGAAATTGGCGAGGGCACAAGCTTCGGCTACAAGGGTATCGGCGTAGTGATACATAAGCGTGCGAAGATTGGGAAGAATTGCGTGATTGCACAAGGCGTGACCATTGGTGGGCGTAGTGGGCACTACGAGGTACCTGTTATCGGCGATAATTGCTATATCGGTGCAGGTGCTAAGGTGCTTGGGCCAATCGTGATTGGTGATAATGTGACTATTGGCGCGAATGCTGTGATGATCAAGGATGCGCCCTCTGGGTCTGTCTGGGGGGGGGTGCCTGCGAAATGTCTAAAGCAGGCACCGAAGGAGGATGTCGAATGAGCGTCCTTTTCACTTCCGCAATTGACTTTAACTCGAACTCATCTCTCGGCATCTCCGCTAAGGTGATGTCTCAGGCAAGAGCTTCTGAAGAGGCTGGACACGATGTCTTTATCAGCAAGGACTACGGCTTAGAAACGAGGATAGAACGGCCCAGCAGTGGAAAAGTCGTTGCCAGCCATGTTCGGAAGACTGCGGGAGATCGCAGAAGCAAATATGCTTTTCTGAGCGATTGGTCTCTTGCGAACGGTGTTGAGGCGGTGGTAATTCGTTTTGACCATCTTGACAATGTTTTCTGTTCATTCTCAAAACAGCTTCGAAGCCATGGGGTTGTCCTTGCGGTAGAGTTTCCCACCTTCCCTTTTGAGCTGGAAAGGGACGCGCGCCATAAAAGGCTTCTCGAATCGCGCAAGTATTTGAGCTATGTTGCACACAGGACTTATGCGTGGCTGGAGTCGCTTAGGGCGAAACATGCCCCGCGCTACTTCGACTACGCCATCACTTACCTTGATGACGACACTATCTGGGGAGTACCGAACATTACCTACGACAACGGGATTGACCTTGGGGCCATTCCATTGAGGAAGGCCGGCGCGCCTTGCGAAGTCGTGAGGCTTCTTGCTGTCGCCAAGTTTTCCCCTCATCATGGTGTCGACAGGCTCATCCACGGGCTTGCCGAATATAAGGGTGATCGACCTGTGCGGCTTACCCTTGTCGGTGTGGGGGCAGAGAATCCTTCCTTGGAAAAGCTTGTTTCCGAGCTGAAGCTAGGAGATTCTGTTGTGTTTGCGGGTGCCGCGACCGGAAGCAAGCTTGACGCTTTCTTTGATGATGCGGATGTTGCTGTCGGTTCTCTTGGATTGCACAGGATTGGGATTTCCCTCGGTTCAACGATGAAATCCAGGGAGTATTGTGCCAGAGGCATACCGTTTATCTATTCATTCCCCGAGAAGGGTTTTAGCGGGGACGAGGAATTCACTCTCTTGCTTCCTAGTAATGACGACCCGATACCCATTGACAAGGTTATCGCTTTTTCAAATAGGATGGCTGCAGACCCGGAGACTGGCAGTAAAATGCGTGCCTTCGCCGAGGAGCGGTTCGACTGGAAAGTGCAGATGGACAAGGTGCTGAAGATTCTAGAAGCGGAAGTTACGGATAAGAGAGGCAAGAAAGGCTAACATGGTTCAGCGTATATGCCGGCGTCTTGCCGTTGCGGTCGCCAACAGGACCACGCGTAAGGTTAAGAGGCAGATATACAAGAGTAGTAGCAGCGCCATCCGCCAGAAGGCATCTTGTTTAGGTAACGAGCTTGCCGAGGGTTTTAACGGGAACATTTTTGTCGATAATGGCTCTGCTGGATTCAAGTCCTTCGATATCGAGATAAGGAGAGCTGCCGAGAGGATAATCGGTGGCTCCTTCGTGCTTTTCGGGGAATGGTTCGATCTGCCAAGAGATATTGCCGTGGAAGACGAATGGTGCACTGATTTCATTGCTGGATATCGTTTTCCAGACGGGCCTTACGATGCCATCAAACCGGAATCTGGGGTTGCCGACATAAAGGTGCCGTGGGAATACGGAAGGATGCAGTACCTTCTCCCCCTTGCGGCGGCATTCCGTCAAACGGGTGATGTAAAGTTTCTTGCTTGCTATCGCGATAAAGTTGGGTCTTTCGCCTCTATGAATCCTATGGGAAGGGGTGTTCAGTGGACGTGCACTATGGAAGTCGGCATACGCGTATTCAACCTACTTTCCTCATACGAGCTTTTGCGGTGCGGGCTTTGCGAGGACGACCCAATGCATACGGTGATTGCGGAGCTTGCTTTCTGCCATGGTGAGCATATTTGGGCAAACCTCGAGACATCAGCTAGATTGCAAGAGAACAACCACTACATCGCCGACCTGCTTGGACTTGCCGCTGTCGTTGCGGCCTACCCCAACCTGCCCAAAGCACGGAAGTGGGGGGAATACACCCACAACGAGCTGATGAGATGCGTGCGGAAACAGGTTCTCGACGACGGCTGTTGCTTCGAGCGCAGCACCCGCTATACACGGCTGGTGGGAGAGATGCTCTTCTTCGCGGGCAAGTGCTTTGCTGAAACGCCCTATAAGCTGCCTGCGGATTTCTTTGAGCGTCTTTCGATTCTCGGCCGTTTTCTTGATGCCGTAACAGGCGAAGATGGGTGTTCCCTTCAAATAGGTGACAATGATTCAGGACGCGTAGTGTGTATTTCACCTGAGCGCTATGATGACTTACGCCTCGTGAGCAGGCTGGCTAACAGGGAAATCGGTCCGGATGCTCCTGATGAAGCGTTCTTCGCCGAAGAAGAGCTGTTTTACGGTGCTTCCGGCCGTGTTGCATGTATTCCCTCATGGCGCGGAGGGGCGAGAACGTTTTATGATGCGGGTATGGCTCTTGCTAGGTATGGAGACTGGTCGTTGGGATTCTTCGCTTCCGATGGCTTTGTCGATGAGTCCGAGCCTGGACATACGCATAACGATAAGCTTTCCTTCACGCTTTGCTTCAAGGGCGTGCCGTTTTTTGTGGACCCCGGTTCGGGTGTTTATACGCGCGATCCCAAGGTGCGCAATATCCTTCGCGGTACCGCACAGCACTCGACGTTGCGGTTCGGGAATCTTGAACAAAATGATTTCCAAGGGTTGTTTGGGTATACGAGGCGTGGCGGCGCGAGCCTTGATGTTGCGGAGGCCGATGGGTCAGTTGTTTTCAGGGGCGCGACGGATTGCTGGGCCACCCGTCTTGGCGTGACCCACAAGAGGGTTGTGGAGGTTTGCCTGGAGGGGGTTGTGGTCAAGGATGACGTCGAGGGCTCTGAGCCTGCTGTTGCTGCGACGAGGTCATTCGTTCTTGCGCCGGAGGTTGATGTTTCCGTCATAGGACGTAAAGAGGCAATCCTTGTGAGTCGAGGTGTTTCGGTTACCTTTTGCGCCGAAGGAGATATTGTCGTTCGGAAGGGGCTTTATTCTCCACATTATGGCACCGTCGTAAAGAGCACGATTCTTGATGTTCCTTTTGAATATGGCGGGACTAATGTGATTACTGTTAGGGAGAGCCTTAATGAAGACTAGAACCTCCGACGCCTCTTACGCGTCGAATGCGAATCGAACGGGGCTTGTATTCTGCTTCTCTCTGATAATACTTCTCTTCTCTAGTGTTTCGCTGCCGGTAGGCTCTGTCATTAGCTCTGTGGTTGGAGAGGTTCTCGGATCGCTTCCTGGCGTTGCCGTGGTGGCGAATGTCGACTCGTTTTCCCTTACTCAGGTCCGTTATTCTGACCTGAACGTTGCGATGCCCGTGGCTTTTCTTCTCATGGTGGTTGTTCTCGTTTGTAATGGCAAACGAACTCTGAGTTTGAGAATGAACGTTGCCTACGCTTTCCTCCTAGTTTTCGCGTTGATTGCTGGGATTTCCGCGCTTTTCTATAAGGAGTACGTGGAAGCCCTGAAGCTTGCGGTTTATGTGGTGGGTATCGCTTGCTTCTTTTCGTTTGAAGACGCAGATAGGAAGGGCATCGCTAGAAAACTGCTCTCTATATGTCTAGTAGCTGGTATCGTGAACGCCGGCATAACAATTTGGCAATATGGTTCTATGGCCAGTTGGGAGTTCTCTCCATCGACGATTCGCCTTTATAGACCGGATGGGATTTTTGGCGACTCGATCATTTCTGCTCTGTTTAGCAATGTGACTATCGCGGTTTTGGCTTTGGGCGCCACGCGGCTTAAAGCGCCTGCGCGCATCATTGTGATTTTGCTGTGCATGGTTGCAGGCGTTGTCACCGGTGCGAGAACTTTCTATTATCTGCTGGTAATAGTTGGCGCTTACCTGATGCTGGCTAAGACTCGCGATGTCTCGCTTGAGAAAAAGACATTCCTGCTCTGTTTGATAATTGCCGTTGTTGCCGTTGTTGCTAGTCCGCTCGGACAGTCGATGATCGATTCCCTGACATTTCAAGATGCCGTTTCAAGCCGAGATATCAAGAGGCAACTGGCGATAGAGCAGTTTGGCAACTCTCCCATTTTCGGTATTGGCACCGGACAGTACGCTATTTACGAGGCTTCGCTTGGCATGCCGGCCAACTCCGGTCTTCATGGAACGAACCCACATAATGTCTATGTGCAGATTCTTTGCGAGAATGGACTGGTTGGATTTATCCCCTTTGTTCTAGGTCTAATTTGTTCCCTTTGGCTGGCGTTCAAAAGAAAGAACGCTTTGGCCGTCGTGTTGCTGGTCCTTTACACGGCGATTGGCTGGTCATTGGGTATTCTGTATTCAATCGCGTTCACCTCGTTCTTTGTTGTTTTCGTCTGCTCCCTTCTAGGGACCTCGGAGGATTAATCTTGAAGATTAAGCAGGTTATACCGCGAGACTTTTCGGTTGTGACTGTGTTTAACATGGCCGCAAGGGCGCTACAGCTGGTTGTGACCGTCGCATTGGTACGGATACTTTCAGTTGAGGATTATGCAAGCTACACTGTGTTCTTCACAACTTCGTCGACTATTTTAGGGATTGCCGGGCAAAGCATCGCGCTTGCCTATGTTCGCTACAATACCGAGAGGATGACCAGGGATCGAGCATACCGCGATTCGCTCATTTTTATTTCGCATGCGATTAACGTAGCTTGCCTTGTCCTTCTTCTTGTCGGGTCTTATCCTATGGCTGAAGTTATGGGAGTCGCCCATCCAGTCATGCTGGCCGCTATCGTTTACGGCTTTTTGCTGGGTACTGTGCAGCTGAATATCGCCTTCTTCCAATCCCGTGAACTCTATGCTAAGTCCGGCGTTGTCGAGAATGCGAAGCAGTTGACCTTGCTCGCTTGCATTGCGCTTGCGGTTGTATTGGCGGCGGGTTCGTTGGGGAGCATTCTTGCATCGTACTGCTTTTCGGGATTAGCCTGTTTTGTGATTTCGCTTACTATGATAGGGAAGCTTGTTAGGCGCGGCGATGCGGCTATCGCGGTTGACTTCAAGGCTGGTAGGGAGTTCCTGGCTGTTTCTGCTTGGTTGATTCTCTATAGCGTCGCCACGCAATTGTATAACCAGGCGAATATCACTATGCTGGCGTCCTTTGGGTCTACCCAGGCGGTCGCCGAGTTCGGCGTTGCATCGAAATATTTCAACATGGTGCTGCTCTTCCTTCCTCCCATTAAGACCGTCCTTCGCGTTAGGATGTCCAAGGCGGAGATGACCGAGAGTACCGAGAAACAGCGCGAGTTTGCCATCAAGTGGTTCAAGAAGACTACCGTGCCATTCGTGGCTTTGGTTGCAATTTGCTGCGTCGGGGCTCAGCTTGTTTTCCCTGTTTTGAACGGCGATGGATACGATGCCTCCATATCAATGTTTCAAATACTGTGCATCAACGCATTTTCGGCCTATGTCTTTGCGCCGGCGTCCGCGCTCATCATGTCGCTGAATCGCTATGGTCTGCAGTTTGCCATAGCACTTATCTCCCTTGCCATCAACCTTGTGGGCAACTATCTTCTGATTCCTCTGTACGGCGGCATCGGTACTTCAATTGCCACCACAATATCGCAGATAGCGCTCAACGTGATGATGACGGTTGTCGTATTCAGGGCTGGTGCCAAGAGCATCAAGTTGGGGTAGATGCCTAAAGGCAATCTGGGGCAGCAGTTGCTGTTTAGAATCCGTTTTAGAGGGGTTGGTCGAACGAAGTTCAATGTAGAAGGTGTGGTCTAGGAGGTCGTCAGGATGGCCGACGGCCCTCAGCTGCGAGTTCACCCCTCCCTCGAACATGTTGTTGGTCGACGGCAGCGGGCCGGCCTTGGCCAGGGCGGGGTCGAGGTAGGTGAACAGCGTCCCCGCCGACACCGGCGACGACAGCGACGAGCGCGCCCGCCTCAGCCTCTCGTGAGTATAGACTCTCCTGCCGTCCACCACGGTCCTGTCCTCCGGGAAGTCGGCCCAGAATCCGCACCAGTCAAGGTGGTGCTCGACCCAGGGCTCGGCCTGGTGCAGCGTCTCGATGCCCATGAGGTCGCGCGCGATGAGGTAGAGCTCGCGCCCCGCCTGGAGCTTCGGCTGTGTCGTCGTGTAGCGCTTGACCTGCGAGAGGGCGTGGAAGGTGCACCTCTGGACCCCGGTGCGCGGCCAGGTCTCGCGCACGGCCTTGGCGAACCCGCTCCCGCCGTCGGTGACGACCACGTCGGGCGCCGGGATCGGCGCCATGAGGGCCGATCACGCCCTCGAGTTCTCCGACCTTGCCATGTACCAGGAGACCACCCTCTCGCCGCTGCAGCATATGAGCACCACGAGCTCGCGCGCGACCCGGATCCCGTCGACGTGGAGCACGCGGTGGAGCTCGCCGCCGGGGACGGGCATCGGCCAGGCCTCCTGGAACTCGGCCGTCCTGCGCCTGAAGGACCACCCGCCGCCCGGCATCATGGTCTGCGAGTCCTTCGAGAGGAGCCACCCGAGGAACTCCTCGAGCCTCGCCGCCGTGTCGTCGTACCTCAGCGTCGTCGAGGCGCCGCAGGCCGTGCACCTCCAGCGCTGGGACCCCGATGAGGTTCTGCCGTTGCGCTTGGTCCGACCGCCGCAGTAGGGGCGATAAACGGCCTTCATGGGCACCTCTTCCGAAAGGGTATTTAACGGTTCCAGAAAAGGCTATCTACCGGCGGGAACGATGGGCAACCGGACACACATTCTGTCCGAGCGGTTAAAAGCGGGCACGGAATTTATACGACTGAAAAAAGGGCATCGACCTGCGCCGACGCCCCTAAAGTAGACACATATTTTGTCCTAATCGCCGCCCCACGGCAAATCAGGGCTCCATTCCCCAATGCCGCCGCCACCGACGTGCTCTCCGCCGGGAGTGACAACATCATAACCGGAGATGACGCAAACGATGTCTTCCTTGCCGAATTCGACAACTTCCATAGCAGGCGCATCGTACTAATTCTTGGACATTTGCAGGCCTCCTTTCCTCTTGTAATCTTGCAATGCGATTTGTAATCTAATTCAATGATGACTGGCAGTCAACAAAAAAAAGGGGGGGGCTGACATGTGGAAATCCCCACATATGCTGTACCTATGGTAACTTTTTTCTCGGATTCGTGAATGATGGCTTTCCGCCTGGGGCCATGGGCATATTCCGTTGTGCTTGCTAGTATCATCCCCACCAAATGGGGGTAATATGCCTGCTATGGGTTGTTCCGATATGCTGGCGTGGCGGTTACCATAGGAATTCCCACTGCCATGCGGGCTATCTGAACAGACCGGAAAGACGACGACATTGCTTGAAAGTACCGTTTGCCAAATCATCCGTTCGGCGTTCTCCGAAGACGGGTCGCTGAAGTTGCCGGAAGGCCTTGAGCCTTCGGTTGTGTATGCCGAGTTGCAGGCCCAGGCTATCCCCGGGTTTGCGTTGTTGCCGGGCGGGCTGCTTGACGCCTGCGCCGACAACGCGCTTGCCGCCGCCTGGTTCAACCGCGATCTAGGCCGTCGTGCTTTGTTTGGGCATTTGCTTGACGTGCAGGATGAGATGCTCTCCGTTTTGGAGGTAAAGGGTATCCCGACCGTCATCCTAAAAGGCGCGGCGGCGGGTATGCTGTATCCTGATCCGGGCTTGCGCTCCTATGGTGACATCGACTTCATGGTGTCTCCTGCCGATTTTAAGCGCGCCCGCGCTGCGTTGGTGGCCGCAGGTTTTGAGGACAAGGACGACGACGGCGTTTGCGATCACCACGTAGGGTTGGACAAGGACGGCGTGTGCCTGGAGCTTCATTGGGAGCCAAACGGCATTCCCCAGGGCACACCTGGTTTGAAGGCCCTGTTCCAGGAAGCGCTCGGACACACGGAAGCAGCTTGCGTGCAGGGGCACAGCTTCCCCGTGTTCCCCCCGATGGTCAACGGCGTCGTTTTGCTGCTTCATGCGCGCAAGCACCTGGCGCTTGGGGGCTTGGGCTTCCGCCAGGTGATTGACTGGATGCTGTTTGCGAAGGCATATCTCGCCCATGATGGCTGGACGGAGTTTTCCGAGCTTTTGGGCAATGAGCGCGTCAAGCGCACGGCAAAGTGCCTCACGCGTTTCTGCCAGATATACCTGGGCCTTCCCGAGGAGGGCTTCGAATGGTGTGCTGAGGTGGAGCCTACCGTTTGTGCCGACCTGCTCGAGCATGTGATGCTGCTGGGTAATTTCGGTAAGAAGATCAAGGGTAAGACCGGTGCTACATGGCTATCGGGAATCCGAGGCCCCGTCGGCTTTTTCAGGTATCTCCAAAGAGGCGGCGTATGCAACTGGAAAGCCGCGCGCAAGCATGCGTTGCTGCGTCCTTTCGCCTGGGTGTACCAAGCGGGGCGGTGCGTTCGCGTGGTTTTGACGCGCAAGGACATCGCGGGTAGCGTGCGTTTCGATATGGAGGAAACCGCCCGGCGCCGCAACCTCGGTTCGGAGATGGGGCTGTATGATCGCTGATAACGAAGCGATTCACGTAACCAAAAGCACATTCAAGGAAGTGCTCGCCCGCGACGGCGTGCTCGTGTACCGCACGCGCGGCGTGTCCATGGAGCCTATGCTGCGGCAGGGTCGCGACCTTGTGACCATCAGGGCGGCGAAGCCCGGCGAGCGTTTCCATGAGAACGATGTGGTGCTGTATTACCAGGCGGTTGGTAGGTACGTGCTGCATCGCATCGTGGGAGTGGGCCCTGCGGGCTACGTTATCCTTGGCGACAATTGCGTCGCCTATGAACGCGATGTTCCGTTTGAAGACGTGCTCGGCATCCTGGTCTCGTTCGTGCGCGATGGCAAGATGTGCTCGGTCGACGATCCCGATTACCTTGCTTATGTAAGCAAGCTGCGCCGGGGCGAACGCTGCCGTATCGCAAGGCGTCGGGTGGCTATGCGAGCAAAACGGACGCTCAAGCGCGCGTTTCCCGGCCTATCAAAACGTTGGAATCAGCGGAAGCGAGGAAGGGGGAGGTCATGACGCAAAGCGAAGGTAGCGAGCGTCTTTTGAGGTTTAGGCTCGCGGGCGTTCCGGTGCAGGTGGCTTCTCGTTTCGGCATGCTCGAACAGGTTGGCGAGCCGTATCTCGAGGAGCACGCGGACGATGAGCCCTTGTTTACCATAAGGGCCAACGATGACGATCTGGCATTCGATAGGGCGATGGCTCCAGAATATCCCGACCCCTACGTTGAGCTTTGCACCGTGCATCGGCTGATCGCCGAGAAGGTTGCTCCGCTGCGCCGCGTGGTGTTCCATTCTTGCGTGGTCGAGTATGAGGGACGCGCATTCGCCTTCACCGCACGCAGCGGCACCGGCAAGTCAACGCACGCACGGCTATGGATGCGATACCTTGGCGACCAGGGGGCGAAGATCCTCAACGGGGACAAGCCGTTCCTATACGTCCCCGAGCGTGGGGAACCCATGGTCTACGGATGCCCGTGGACGGGCAAGGAAGGTTGGGGCTATAACGGGCACGCTCCACTTGCCGGCATCTGCGTGCTTCGCCAGGCACCAACTTGCTCCATCGAGCGCTTGGCCCCAGCCGATGCCTCGGAAGCCATCGTGAGGCAATGCCATATACCGCGCGAAAGTCCTGTCGGCGCATTGACGGTCTTGAGATGCATCGATCGGGTGCTCGCCGAAGTGCCCGTGTGGGCAATGGGGTGCGATATATCCGAAACCGCTGTCAAAACCTCGTTCGAGGCCATGACCGGGCAGCCATATGCAAAGGTTGTTCGCAAGCAATAGGGAAACGACATGAAGGGAGTTGGCCATGAACATCAAGAAAGGCTTCGTTATCCAGGAAGTAGGCGGTCAATGGGTCGCCGTCGCAACGGGGGCGGCGGCTGCGGAGTTCAGCGGCATCGTGAAGCTTAACGACACCGCCGCGATCGCATGGCGCGGTATCGAGGAGGGTTTGTCACGCGACCAGATCGTTGCGCGCGTGGTTGAATCGTACGATGTGGACGAGCCGCGCGCGGCTGCCGATGTCGACACCTTCCTGCAGACGCTTGTGAAGGCGGGGATCGCCTCGGAGTAGGCTACGCCTTTCGGGCGGCAGAGATGCGCCGATTCGGGGGGGGCAAACGGCAAAGTGCCCCTTGCTGCGCAGCGCCCGACCCTGTGTCCTTAATCGCGAAGGGCGCTTCGACTGCGGGATCGGGGCCCCTCACATCGTGTTTCCCGCAAGGAGGCCAGTCTCGTGGATTCCGGTTCCAAGCTGCATGCCGTTCCCTGGATGATTCGCGTTTTAGGGAGCCGTCTCTGGATGGTTGCCGCCCTTGCCGGACTTGAAGTGGCCATCGCCGGTGGCGGTGTTTACACCGCCTGGGTGATGCGCGACCTGGTCAATGCTGCGGTTGGCGGCGCTTCTGATGCGCTTCGCCTCAGCGTTGTCGTGTTCGCGGCCGTTTCGGCTGCGTTGATCGCGCTGCAGGCGCTGTATCGCTTTCTGCAGGAACGCGCGCGCACGATGTTTCAAAATATCCTTAGGCTAAGATTCCTCGACAAAGTGTTGCATGCCAAGCTTTCCAGCGTGCAGGCTGTCCGCACCGGCGAATGGATGAGCCGCCTGACCGATGGCGCGTATCGTGGCATCCGGCGCCACCACGGTTGTGCCTTCTCCGGCGGGCATGCTTGCCCAGCTTGTTGGATCGCTTGCGCTGCTTGCCATCATGGTTCCCCAAATCGCTTGGATGCTCATCCCCGCGGGAATCGTGTTCGCTGGGTTCACGTTGGGCTTTCGTCGCGTGTCCAAACGCCTTCACAAGCGCATCCGTGAAACCGATGGATGCGCACGTTCCCATCTTATCGAGTGCCTTAACAGCCTGCTTGTCGTGAAAAGCTTCCAGAGGGAAGATTTCGCCGAACGCGGCGCGGCTGCGCTGCTGGAAGACCATCGGGCTGCATGCATGCGGCGCAATCGATTCTCCAATTTGTGCAACGTCGGCTTTGGATTGGCCATGCGCGCCGCGTATCTGGTGGCTGCCGCCTATTGCGCATATGGGATCCTCGAAGGCTCGGTGAGCTATGAGTCGACCCTTCCGTTGGGCCTGCTATGGAGGCGGCGGGAATTGCCGCTGGGAGATTATTCTCCAATAAGAAAGAATCTGAAAAGAAGGATGCGTATTCTATCAGCCCGAAGGCGGATCTCGACAAGGAGCTTCGCAAACAGGAGCGAATGCTGGTGGTTTTCATCGACGATCTGGATCGCTTGTCTAGCGAGGAAATCCGGCTGGTCTTCAGAATCGTTACCCTACTGCTTATTTTCCTAAGATTATTTATGTGCTCTCGTTTGATCGTGGTGTGGTATCAAGAGCGTTAAGCGAGGTGCAGGGTTTCGATGGGGATTTATATCTAGAGAAAATAGTGCAACTTCCAGTAGACCTGCCGCCCGTTAGCCGTAAGGAAGTTAGGGAGAAGGTGAACGCGCTATTCGAAAGCCTCAACCAGGATGGTTCTTTTAGGTACTCCAATAATGATTCTTTGCGGCTGGAATTAATTGGTTTGAATCTGGTTGTCTCCTCTCTTAATACTACGCGCCGGCTGATTAGGTTTGAAAACATTCTTGCGCTGAAGCGACTTCATGTTGGCAAAGGGATAGAACCCATCGATTTGCTGGGTATGGTTTCCATTCAACTGTTCTTTCCTAAGGTGTTTGAATGGGTAAAGCGAAATGCGTTGTATCTTTGCGACGAACGGCGGTCGGATTTGCCCCCCTGAATCCGTGGCAGTTTGATCGATGTTGTTTACGTGATTGAAGAAAACATCGAGTTTCTAACGAATGGGCATGCATGCTTGCTTGGCCAGGTTCTTGCTTGTTATCTGGGGAAGTGCAGGAACGAGGCCCGTGGCCCTCTTGGTGCAATCGGCTTCGACAGAGCATATTTACGGCTGATGACTAGATTTTCCAAGAGGTTTGAAAAGGAAGGGCTAACAAATTCGCTTTTATCTGCTTTTGAAAACTTCGATGATGAAAACTGGCAGAGCTTCGCATTCATCCTTAGGTACGAAGCAAACGATAGGGCAAAAGGCGACAAAGATAGCTGGATGTCGGATGACGGCTTTATGGAGCTTTCCGGGCGGTATATCAAGCTTGCTGCGAGCCGGGCCGGCAAGATGCTGAAATCTGGGTATTTTACCGAGCTGGGAGCATGGCGGGATGCGGAGAGCATTGTTGGTGGAGAAACATACGTTTGTTTCTTGAAGAGCCTGCAGAATAATCGGCCCATGCTTGTTTTGTATGAGGTCAGCCGTCTTTCCGAATGGACATCAGGCTCGGCAAAGGGGTACGGATTATCCGATGCTGTATCGGGCGCTCCTACGACGATAGCGTATCCACGGCAGATGCTCTAAAGCTGGCGAATGAAGCGAGGGAGAACTTGGGCGCTGATCCGCTGGAAGAGGGATTTGATGGTTAGCGCGGTTAGCTGCAGAAGCCAAGTACAAGGCCTAGGGGCAGTAGTTCGTTTCTGGTCCAAGCCGTTCTGTGCTATGCGCAGATGTTTTGTCTGGATTGAGCTTACAATCGGTGCATAAGGGAACACCCTGGCATTTCGGCGTGGTTTTCTAGAATACAATACGTGACAAGTCGGTCTCCCTTCCGGGGTCCGCGATTCGTAAACTGAGCCCCCTCGCGGGGCTCAGTTGGTTTTGGACGTTAACCCTGCGAATGGGGTTTTACCCAGATAAAAAACTAGGCGGAACCGCTTTCGCAACTCCGCCTTACAAAGCCCGTAGGCTTTTTTATCTGAATCTATTATGGCCTATGAAGCTTAACTGTCAACGTGCTGCGTCCCGCCTTTGGTGGTATGCAGTCGGGCACTGCTTTACTGCAGGTAGACGTTCCCGTCACCTCGACGACCTGCTGCGCTCCGACACCTTTGATCTTGAGCGCTTTGGGGTCAACGGGGTCCGACTCATAGGCTTCCATGAACCGCTGCATGTCAGCGCGGATGCCCTTGCTCATGGCGGGGTGTTTCGCCGCCTGCGAGCAACATGGCGAGGCGGCAGACGTCGTTGCGGTGCTTCTTCACGCTCTTCTCGTCGACGGCCTGGCCGCCTGCCCTCCTACCCGAAGATGGCCCACTGCTCCAGAGAGTACAGCTCCCTTAGGTAGAGGGGGATCCCCGAGGCATCGATGGCCTTGCTCTCCACTTTCGCGTATAGCATTTTCTCAACGTATTCCCGCACGCTTCGCCTTCTTTCGTAGCTAGATAATGGTGCACTGTGTATTCTCGTGGTTTGCTGAAAGGGAATACGTAATAAGTTGGTCTTCCTTTTGCGGTCTGCAATTCGCAAGCTGAATCCCCGGGAATCGCAGTCTTTTTCCATGCTGAAATCGTTAACGTAGACGTAAACGATTTCAGCAATGCGGAACCACTTTTCGAAATTAGATTTTGTCGGGTCGAACTATGCCATGGGTTTCTATTGTTAGGAGTCTGCTGTGAATACCGTGTTGACCGATGTTGATGGAGAGAAACCCTTCGCTGGTACTTTGCCTGCTGCTCGGGAGGGGGAGCTTTTTGCCTCGCAGGAGTCCGTTTGCAATGATCCCAATGTTGAAAGCCTTGAAGCTATCCGGGAAGGCGATGCGTTTCTGAGGTCAGGTAAAGAGGGTTGTTTCACTAATGGGGCCGATCTTATTGCGGCGGCGATGGCCTGATGGCTAGGTTTATTGCGGAAGACGTTTTAATTGTCCTTGTTAGTTGTTGCTCATTGCTGTTTGAAGGAGGGTGGGAACGTGATGGTGCTGTGGACTTGCGCTCCATGCCACGACATCAAGATTTCAATTCTGTTTGCATCTTTTGCTTTCGCCAGGAATTCCTGGTACTGCTCTACCATCCCGTTGACGGGACCGATGGCTTTCAAGAAGAATGATTTTTTGATTTAGCTGAAAAGACATTTGCCCTAAAACGAGGTACCTCTCACCCCAGTATAGCTCTTGTGTAAATAGAACATATGTTCTATAGTAATACCATCATGATTATATATCCACCCATCTGTAAGGATTATGCTGATTATGGACGTTAAGGAAGCGGTTAAGAAAGCGGCAGCGTATGTTATTGACCTTGAATCTATGTCTGCTGGTGGCACTAAGCCGGTGAAAGCTGAAGCACTGCTTCGGGATATCCGTTTTGCTGTCGAGGGTACCCATTTCGACGAGAAGAAGGATGAATGGGATATTGAAGTTGGATTCACCCGAAAGTGGGATCAAGCAACTGCGTCTCCGCTGATGGGGCTTGCGGGCAATGTCAAAGACAATCGAACATACAAGCATGTGTTGATAAGTGACAAAACCGGTGAAGTGGTCTTTTATGGCTGACAGGGTTGCCCTTGATGCCAATATCCTGATTGTTCTTGCTTTTGGTGCAATTGATATAACCTCTTTGGGCAGAAAGAGGCGGGTAAAGGAATACATGCCCGAAGATTACCAGGCTGCTATCGATTTTATAAGCGGATTCAAACAGGTGGTTGTCACTCCGAATGTGGTGACGGAATGTTCTGATTTGCTTTCAGATGATGATGACTTTCGTGAGAAGGAATGGCTCAAATTATTTCTTCAGCCCTGTGATTCGTTGCGAGTGGAGGAATACGTCCCGAGCTATAAGGCCTCTCTGCTTGACCAATACTCATATTTGGGCATCGCGGATTGCTCTCTTCTTTCTATTGTTGACGATGAAACGGTGTTGCTCACTGCCGACTCGAAGCTTTACGTTGCGGCATTGAACATGAATCCTAATTGTGTGAATTTCAACCACCTTAGAAATTATCTGTAGCTCTTGTGCGCGAAGCGCTGCGTTCAGGCAAAGGCTATGTGGACTTACGGGTGTAGTTTTATTCCCTCCCGTTAGCCTCCACGATCTCCTGCAGTGAAATGTGCTTGTTGCGGTAGTGGGCTTGGGGGGGGTTGGCTTCGCCCATGGGCAGGGCAATGGCTCCGTTGGGGCAGGCGTGGATGTAGGCAAGGCACGCGTTGTAACCTTGGCCGGCCGTAGCGCGGCGTACGGCCTTTCCTTCTTCTACCGCTATTCAGCCTGCGGGGCAAACGTGCGAGCAAATGCCGCAGCCGTTGCAGCGTTCGGCATCTATCGCAAGAAAGCCCTGCAGCTCGGCAGGCTCGAAGCTCAGCCCGCGGCTTAGGAACTGCGCATGGGCCGCACGGTCTTCTTCGGTTACCTGCTCTATCCATTCTTTGCGGTCCGCAACGCCTGCGCTAATGCGGGCCAGGTTTTCCTCAACGTGCTTCTGGGACAGCATCTTGCGCTGCTCGTTCATATCGAAGTTGGGCAGCCAGTTATCCACCATCAGCAGCGTTGAAGCGTAGCTTACGTTGAATCCATTCCGCTCCATTTCCCTAACGCCAAGCTCGATGGCACTGGCATGGCGGCATCCGTACGTAAGCACCAGGTAAAGGTAGGGAGTGTCGAACTTCGCGCGTTCAACGAAGCGGCGCACCATGTCGGGCATCATGTGGCTGTAAATGGGGTACACGATGCCAATGGCCTCGTCCTGGTAGGCCAGTTCGCCTTCGCGTTGCATTTCCCGCGGGATGCTGCACGCATCGCTATCAAGCTGTTCAGCAACGTAGCAGCAGTTGCCCGTAGCGGTGAAGTAGAAAATCATGCTTTGTCCCTTTGCATTCTTCTTGAATTAGGCGCCGGCATGCGGCTCGTGGCCGGCTTCCAATAAAAACGTTATAGCAACCGATAGCAGCAATCGGTAAAGGAGAGTTTTGTCTCTAAACTTCTTATGTTGTAATACGTACAAATGTTCGATATATTGGATGCATCAGCAATAAAAGCTCTGCAGCTTGAATTAAATTATCATGTTTGATAATTTAATTGGGTAAGAATAGCCAATGCAGGAAATCCAGTATTATGCGGACGAAGAGGGCAGGAAGCCAGTTCAAGAGTTTATCGATGCACTTGACTGCAAAATGCAAGCGAAGGTATTTGGCCGGCTTGAGCTTCTTGAAGAATATGGCCCAATGCTTGGAATGCCATTGGCAAAGCATCTGGACGATGGCATTTTCGAACTCAGAACCGTACAAGGCAACAACATAACGCGCATTCTGTATTTCTTTGTTGTTGGGAAGACGATTGTTCTGACGAACGGATTCATCAAGAAAACGCAAAAGACCCCAGCGAAGGAAATCGAAAGGACAAAGCGCATGAGACTGGATTGGAGGAGAAGGAATGAGTGATTTCAGGGATCATCTTAATAGCCGTATGGAAGATTGCGACTTCAAACGGGAGCGGGATGCTCAGGCCGACGAGCGCCAGGTTATGAGGAAAATAGTAGAAGCACGCATGGCCGAAGGCATGACTCAGGTGGAACTTGCGGAGGCTTGTGGGATGAAGCCCGCAAATCTTTGTCGGCTCGAAAACGGCAATGGGAACCCTTCGGTGGCAACGCTAAGCAAGATAGCACATGGTTTGGGCAGACGACTGGAGATCTCTTTCGTTTAGTTTATTCTTGCAGCTAGGTTCCCGGCCCGAACCGTGTCACCCTCCCTCTGCCTGCGGCCTGTTCCAGCATCGCTTGCGGCAATCAATGCTGGCCATACATATATACTGTTCCGAAGAAGCAATCGAATACATTTTGCAAGAGGGGTGGGGTATGGCAAGCTTGCGACAGCAACAGCAAGCTGGGCTTCATGCGGGTTATCCAAGTTTTCAGCGCCATCAGCGTTTTGCTGAGCCTTGTTGCGCTCGTTTTCGTTTCGGGCAGTAGGCCGTCTCGGCGCGTATTGTGCCTGCCCAACCCCATCTACGTGCCTGTTTTATGGGATGCGTGGGTCTGCGGCAGGTGCTCTGATATACTCAAAAACAATCTTCCTACTGAAACACAGAAAAAAGGTCCTCCCAGCAGTGAAGTTCAATATTCGAAATCTTATGGGCGGCTTGGTCATCATCGTCGTGCTGGCCTTCGTCTTCCTCCGTGGCGATCAGATCAATGAACTGGCGGCCACTATGGCGCAGGGTGCTATGATTCCCCTGGTCATTGCTATTCTTACGCAGCTTTGTAAATACATTTCTCAGAGTTTTGCGTACAGCTTTTCTTTCCAAGCAGTGAATGAAACCATGCATCCAAAGCATACGTTGCCTCTGGTATTTGGCACGTTCTTCCTTAACACGGTGGTTCCTTCCCTGAACCTTGCTGGTACCACCTTGGTGGTTGACGATGCTCGAAGGCGCGGCATCGAACCAGGTAAGGCAACTTCTGCAGCATTGCTTATGCAGATTACGGTAGATTCCGCTTTTGCCACCATTATGATTATCGGGTTTTCCATCCTTGCGTTAACCGTAGGGTTATCTCCCATCTGGCTGTTGTTCGGTTTGGTGGTAATCGTTTTGGTGGGAGCCATGATCTCTGTCATGGTTTTGGGTCATAAGAACCCCGATCTGGTTGTTCGGATCCTTATCCCCATTGCCCGTTTCATCAACAAGGTCTTGGTTCGTTTCCACAAAGACCCGATGGCTCCTTGGGTGGAAAAAACGGTGAAGTCGTTTTCCAGTGCGGCGAAGCTCATCGTGCAGAATCCTAAAACCACACTGAAGGCATGGGGCTGCTCTCTTATTGCAAGCTGCTGCGAGCTTTCTGCGTTTTGTTTGGTTGGCTATGCGTTTGGTGTTGCTGTTCCCGAGTCGTTGGTGTGCGGCTATGTGGTTGCAACCCTGTTTGCCATGGTTTCGTTTACGCCGCAGGGCGTTGGTGTTGTTGAGGCGGCGGTCACTGTTGCCTTTACCGCTTTTGGCGCTTCGGCAACTGCTGGTATGGCAATTGGCTTGGTCTACCGCGGCATCGTGTTCTGGATGCCCTTCCTTATTGGTGCAATTCTTATCCAGACCACCAAGACCTTTCGTCCTAAAAGGGAAAAGAAGGAAAAGATTCCCGACAACAACTTCAACCGTCAGCGCGTTCGTGCGGAGTTGGGACGTGAAGCCGCCGAGCACAAGGCCCAGCTTGATGCGCTTCGCCCCAGCGCTGTAAGGGAAAACAATTACGATGAAGATCTGCGGTCGGGCAAGGGGGATCAAGCCTCTTCGCCCGATGAGCCGGAACTTGAAGAAGCGCAATGAAAAATGTCATTTTTAAATTGAGAGGAATTCCATGCCCAGTTTTATCGAGCATCTTTCGCATACTACCCGCAGTTACCGTAGATTCCGTAGCATCTACCGCGTGCCTGAAGGCCACATGAAGAAGTGGGTCGACAATACGCGTTACACCGCTAGTGCCAAGAACTTGCAGCCTTTGCGCTATCGCATTGTTTCCGATAGGGAAATGTGCGCGAAGGTGTACGACACGCTTGCATGGGCTGGCTACCTTACCGATTGGGAAGGCCCTGAAGAAAAAGAACGCCCAACTGGTTACATCGTAATGGCGGTCGACACTGAAGTCTCTTCGGTTCAGGCCGCTCAGATTGACATGGGCATCTGCGCGCAAACCATTATGCTTGCATCTACAGAAGAAGGCTTTGGCGGTTGCATGATCATGTCCTTCAATAAACAACAGCTTAAAGAAATCCTGGGGATGCCCGAAAACCTTGAACCGGTGTTGGTGCTTGCTTTGGGCAAGCCTTGCGAAGAAGTATGCATCGTTGATATGGAAGATGACGATGTGAAGTACTATCGCGATGAAAACCAGGTGCACTACGTACCTAAGCGTTCGTTCGATAGCATCATGTTCTAGCCATGAAGAAGTCAGAGGCACTTAATACCCTTGGTCTTGCGCAGGGCGCTTCGGAAGAAGACATCAAGAAAGCGCATCGCAAACTGATCATCGAGAACCATCCTGACAAGTTCGGGCAGGATGAACAGGCGCGAGCTAAGGCTGAAGAAAAAACGAAACTCATTAACGAGGCGCGCGATGTGCTTCTGAACCATTCGTGGGATCCTGAGTACAGCACCTCGGGAACTCCTTATGGAGCGCCGTTTTCCTATAACCCTTCTGCGGGTCGTCCTCAGAATGCCCAAGGCAATCCATTTGAAGGATGGCCGTTTACTGAATCGTTTGTTTGGACCACATGGGATGAAAACGGAAACAAAACTACGTACACCAGCACAGGGGGCAATCCCTTCCAAGGGAATCCATTCGGTGCGAATCCGTTTTCGTGGACCGATCCCTTCGACATGGGTGGTGCGCATGCGGGCGATTCTGGCTCCAACGGGGCAGGGGGACGTTCCTACCAAGGCAACCAGTGGGGTGGCAATCCTTTTGCCAATTCGTCGAACCCCTTTAAGGGAACAGTGTTCGATTTCAGTTCATTCTTTTCGAATGCCCCCACAGCAGAAGAACTGGTCCAGGAAGCAAAAGCCGATTTGCGGCTGGATATTGAGCTTATTGTCGCGAAACTTGTTATTTTGGCGCTGTCGTTTTTGCTGAGCGCCCCAGCAACGGGCTTGTATCTGTACACCATCATCTCCATTGGCCAGGGCATCTGGAAGCGTCTGAATTTCCTTTCCCTTGTCCTGCTCGTGCCTTTCGTGATGTTGGCGCTTATCTTCACGCCAGGGGGAGACGCGACCATTGGGATAATTGCCCTGATTCTGTTTGCCTGCGCGGTAGGCTTCGATATATCGAATGTATATCGCCATGTGAAAATGATTCGTACCCTAAAGAGGAGCTAGGATCAAGTTAACGGTTGGTTAAGATCGTGCGAGGCTCGCTTTGGCGGGCCTCGTTCCGTAAGTAGGGGTGATATAATCTGAAAACTTAGCAGTAGGTATTGATGAAGGAGAGCGTATGCCACGTCCTATGACCATGGCAGAGAAGATCCTTGCAGCCCATGCGGGGCTCGAGGAAGTGGTTCCCGGCCAATTGATCGAGTGCAACCTTGACCTCGTTCTTTCCAACGACGTTACCGCACCCATCGCCATTAAGGAATTCAAGAAGATCGGCGTAGAAAAGGTTTTCGATCCTACCAAGATCGCTTTGGTTCCCGACCACTACGTACCCAACAAGGACATTAAGAGCGCCGAGCAAGCCAAGATGACGCGCGATTTTGCCCGTGAGCAGGGTATCACCCATTACTACGAAGTGGGTTGCATGGGTGTAGAGCACGCACTCCTACCTGAGCAGGGCGTTGTAGGCGCTGGCGACCTCATCATTGGCGCCGATAGCCATACCTGCACTTATGGTGCGTTGGGCGCATTCTCCACTGGCGTTGGTTCTACCGATGCTGCTGTGGGCTATGCCACCGGCAAAGCATGGTTTAAGGTTCCTGAAAGCCTGCTGTTCAACGTTGAAGGCGAGCTTCGCCCTGGTGTTACCGGTAAGGACATCATTCTTCATATTATCGGTATGATCGGCGTAGATGGCGCTCTGTACCAGGCAATGGAATTCCGTGGAAGCGCCATTGAAGGCCTTACCATGGACGAGCGCCTTTCCATTTCCAACATGGCTATCGAGGCAGGCGGCAAAGCTGGCCTTATTCCTGTTGATGATGTTACTCGAAAGTACATGGACGGCCGCACCGAGCGCCCCTATACCGAGTACCACTCTGACCCCGATGCGGTATATGCGAAGGTGTACAACATCGACGCGCAGGATATCGTTCCTACAGTTGCTTTCCCGCACTTGCCCTCTAACACGCGTCCCGCATCCGAGGCTCGTGATATCGTTATCCAGCAGTCCGTTATCGGCTCTTGCACTAACGGCCGCATCGAAGATATGCGTCAGGCCGCCGCTGTGCTGAAGGGTCATAAGGTTCATCGTGATGTTCGTTGCATCATCATCCCTGCAACGCAGCAGGTTTACCGTCAGTGCATCAAGGAAGGCCTGATGGATATCTTCCTGGACGCCAACTGCGCAGTCTCCACTCCTACGTGCGGTCCTTGCCTGGGTGGCTACATGGGTATTCTTGCCGCTGGCGAGCGTTCTATCGCAACCACCAACCGCAACTTCGTAGGCCGCATGGGCGATCCCACCAGCGAGGTGTACCTCTCTTCGCCGGCAGTTGCTGCTGCCAGCGCTGTGCTGGGTCATATCGGTCTTCCTGAAGATCTTGATTAATTAGGAGAAGCGCAATGCAATTTAAGGGAACAGTTCATCGCTACGGTCGCGATATTGATACCGACGTAATTATCCCAGCTCGCTACCTCACCACTTCCGAGCCTTCCGAACTTGCCAAGCACTGCTTGGAGGATTTGGATGTCGAGTTCGTCAACAACGTAAAATCCGGTGACATCATTGTTGCCGAAGAAAACTTTGGTTGTGGCTCTTCGCGCGAGCATGCACCTATCGCCATCAAGGCTGCGGGTGTAGATGCCGTTATTGCCAAGAGCTTTGCTCGCATCTTCTATCGCAACTCTATCAACACGGGGCTTGCTATTCTTGAATGCCCCGAAGCGGTAGATGCTATCAAGAATGGCGATGTGGTTAGCGTCGATACTGAAACCGGTACCATTACCGACGAAACCACGGGTGAAAGCTTTACGGCCCAGCCTTTCCCGCCCTTTATTGCCGATATCATCGAGCAAGGTGGCTTGCTGAACCGCACGCGCCACGTGCTGGGGCTTGCCTAAGCGTTCGTTTTGAACGTAATTTGCTGAAACGCCTTTCGGGGCGTTTCTTTCTTTGCAGTAATATCGTTTGCGAACTGTTTTTCGCTGAAAGAGGATTTCACTATGACCAAGACGTACAAGATCTGCACGTTGCCCGGCGACGGAATCGGCCCCGAGATCATGGCCGAAGGCGTTAAAGCGCTGAAGGCATTGGGTGAAAAGTACGACGTCGATTTCGCATGCGAAGATGCTTTAATCGGCGGTTGCGCTATCGATGCTACAGGCGAAGCGCTTCCTCAGGCAACGCTTGATGCTGCCAATGCGTCGGATGCGGTACTGCTCGCTGCAGTGGGCGGCCCGAAGTGGGACACCACCGATCCCTCGAAGCCTCGTCCTGAGCAGGGTTTGCTCGGCATTCGTAAGGCGCTGGGCTTGTATACCAACCTGCGCCCCGTTCAGATTTTCAACGCATTGGCTGAGGCCTCTACCTTGAAGCCTGAGGTGATCGATGGCGTAGACATGATGATTGTTCGCGAGCTTACCGGCGGTTTGTATTTTGGTAAGCGCGAGCGTTTCTACGACGAAGAGGGCGCAGGCACCGATGGCAAACCTGGCCAGCGCGCATACGATACGCTTGAGTATCGTGAATATGAGATTGAGCGCATTGCCCGTCAGGCATTCGAGGCTGCCCGCAAGCGCGGCAAGAAGGTTACCAGCGTTGACAAGGCTAACGTTTTGGAGACCAGCCGCATGTGGCGCGAAATCGTTCATCGAATTGGCGCAGAAGAATATCCCGATGTTCAGCTCGAAGATCTGCTGGTAGACAACACGGCAATGCAGCTTATCAGCCGTCCCGCTGATTTCGATGTAGTGGTTACCGAAAACATGTTTGGTGATATTTTGTCCGACGAGGCTGCTCAGATCACGGGTTCGCTGGGCATGCTTGCAAGCGCTTCCTTGGGTGACGGCGTTGCTCTGTATGAGCCGAGCCATGGCAGTGCGCCCGACATCGCGGGCCAGGGCATCGCGAACCCCTTGGCTCAGATCATGTCGGTTGGCATGATGTTGCGTTACAGCTTCGACATGGGCCAAGCGGCAGATGATATCCAGCGCGCTATCACCGAAGTGCTTGACGAGGGATGGCGCACGGGCGACCTGAAGGACGCTTCCACTCCTGCCGATAAAGTAGTCGGCACAGTTGCTATGGGCGATCTGATCGTTCAACATCTGTAAGCTTAGATGTGCTTTTGCGGCCTCTGTCTTTCTCGACGGAGGCCGTTTTTCGTTTGTCGGGAATATAGGGACAGGTACCAGATTTCCGCTTTTCGTGGGAATCTGGTACCTGTCCCTATTTTCCTACCCGTGTTCCTTTTTTGCGTGCTAATGCAGCGCTATAATAGTGCGGTTACAGGCACAGGAGTGCCTAAGTTGAGTTTTGAAAGAGAGCAGCACAGAGCATATGGCAGTGAAAGCACCTGAGGGAACCTTCGATCTTCTTCCCGATGATGTGCGGTTTTGGGATCATTTCCGTCAAACCGCATTTGAGATTTTCGGTCGTTGCGGCTATCAGCCCATTGAAACCCCGCTGTTTGAACAGACGGATCTGTTCGTGCGCGGCATCGGTCAGTCCACCGATGTTGTTTCTAAAGAAATGTTCACTGTTGTTTCCGGTGGCAACATGGAAAAGCTTCTTGCTGGTGAATCGCTGAAAGCAAAAAGCCGCCTTTCTCTTCGCCCGGAGGGAACGGCAGGTACTGTTCGCGCCGTGGTGCAGCATGACATGGTTCCACAGGGCGGTGCTCCCGCAAAGCTCATGTATGCTGGTCCGATGTTCCGTGCTGAGCGCCCTCAGAAGGGTCGCTTGCGTCAGTTTCGCCAGGTGGGCGTTGAGTGCCTGGGTGCTGATGAGCCAACGGTAGATGCCGAAGCAATCATCATGCTGATGCGCTTCTATGAAGCCATCGGTATTCCCGCTTCGGAAACTCGCCTGCTTTTGAACTCTATGGGCTGCGAGAAGTGTCGTCCGGCTTACCGTGAAATGGTGCGCGAGCACATCCACCAGCATTCGGAAGAGCTGTGTGAAGAGTGCAACCATCGTGCCGATCTGAACCCACTTCGTGCATTCGACTGCAAGAACGAGCACTGCCATGAGGTGATGGAGGGTGCTCCCAAGATCACCGATCACCTGTGTGACGACTGCCGTGCTCATTATGAGGCAGTTAAGGGTTATTTGGATGCCGCAGGTATTGCGTATGTTGAGGATCCCCGTCTGGTTCGTGGCTTGGACTATTACACGCGCACGGTGTTTGAGATCCAGGTTGATACGGGCATGGGCAGCCAGAACGCCATCGGCGGCGGTGGCCGCTACGACAAACTTGCTAAAGAGGTTGGCGGTCGCGATACTCCGGGCTTGGGCTTTGCATTGGGCTATGAGCGTTGCGTGCTAGCGCTGGAAGCACTCGGTGCCAAAGCGTCAAGTGAAGTTGCGCCTGCGGCATTCATTGCCTGTGTCGACGATTCCACCCGTGCAACCGCCTTTAACTTGGCACAGGAGCTTCGTGCTCAGGGGCTTTATGTTGAGGTGGATCATCAGAAGCGTAGCCTGAAGAGCCAATTCAAATTGGCCGACAAGCTTTCTGCTCGTAAAGTTATCGTGCTCGGCCCCGATGAGGTTGCCGAAGGCGTTGCCAAGATCCGCGATATGGAAACCCATGAAGAGCAGGCTGTGAAGCTCGATGCCGTTGCGGGGGCTTTGGCATAGAGAAAAGGCGTTTTGCCTTAGTTTGATTACCGCACCGAGTTGCGCATGGGCGCTTCTCTGGTGAAGAGATACCGTAGTAAACAATGGCTGCTTTACATGGCAGCTGGTAGCGATAGGAAAGAGGAGTAAGCACTACCATGACCGATTATCTGAACGAATACTGCATGCACTCCCACACGTGTGGGCAGTTGCGCCGCAGCGACGTTGACGCAGAGGTTACCCTGACCGGTTGGGTATGGCACAACCGCGACCATGGCGGTCTTATCTTCGTAGACCTGCGTGATCGTGAGGGTTACACCCAGGTTGTTGTTGACCCCGATTGCGTAAGCGAAGAGGACTTCCATGTAGCTGAGCATCTGGGCCGCGAATACGCCCTGGAGGTTACCGGCAAGGTTCGCGCGCGCTTGGACGAAGCCGTTAACCCGAATATGGCAACAGGCGAAATCGAGGTTTTGGCAAGCTCCGTTAAGGTGCTGAACACCTCCGTTACTCCTCCGTTCTCCATCGAAGACGGTATCGAAACCGATGAAACCACTCGCATGAAGTGGCGTTATCTCGACCTTCGTCGTCCCGAGATGTATGCAAACCTGAAGCTTCGCCATGTTGTTGCCCAGGCAATGCGCTCTGCTCTTAACAAGCGCGGCTTCCTTGAGGTTGAAACGCCTATCCTGGCAAACTCCACTCCTGAAGGCGCACGTGACTATATTGTTCCTTCCCGTCCTAACCCCGGCAAGTTCTATGCATTGCCTCAGAGCCCTCAGCAATTCAAGCAGATGCTGATGGTTGGCGGCATTGAGCGCTATTACCAGATTGCACGTTGCTTCCGCGATGAAGACCTTCGCGCAGATCGTCAGCCCGAGTTTACTCAGGTTGATATCGAGATGTCTTTCGTTAAGGAAAACGATGTAATCGACATGATGGAAGGCGTTTTCCAGGAAGTTCTGGAAGCGGCTGGCGTAGAGCATGAGTTCCCGCTGCAGCGCATGCCCTGGAAAGAGGCAATGGATCGTTTTGGTTGCGACCGTCCCGATATCCGCTTTGGCATGGAGCTCGTTGAGCTTACCGAAATCGTTCGTGGTTGCGGCTTTGGTGTATTCTCCAAGGCGGTAGAAGCCGGCAACATCGTTAAGGCCATCAACTGCAAGGGCGCTGGCGACTGGAGCCGTGGTGAGATTGAGAAGCTGGGCAACATCGCTTCCGAAAATGGCGCTAAGGGCATGGCTTGGATTGCTTACACCACTGATGGCAAGGAAAAGAGCCCCATCATCAAATTCTTAGGTGACGAAGTTCATGCCAAGATCAAGGAAGCTATGAACGTAGAAGCAGGCGACTTGGTTCTGTTTGCTGCAGATACTTTCGATATCGCAAACGCTGTTCTTTCTGCCTTGCGTTTGCATATGGCTGATGCGCTGGACATCCCTCGCCCCGGTCATAAGCTGCTTTGGGTTGTTGACTTCCCGATGTTCAAGTTCGACGAGGAAGCCAACAAGTATGCAGCAGAGCATCATCCCTTCACGATGATTCCCGAGGCTGACTGGGATAAGATTGAAACCGATCCTCTGGCTTGCGGCAGCTACAGCTACGACATCGTTATGGACGGCTTCGAAGCTGGCGGCGGCTCCATCCGTATTCATAACGCCGAGCTGCAGAAGCGCGTTCTTGCTCGTTGCGGCGTAGATGAAGAGGACATGGAAGTGAAGTTCGGTCACCTTATCCATGCTCTTGAGCTCGGTGCGCCCCCTCATGGCGGCATTGCTATCGGCCTTGATCGTCTGGTTATGCTCTTGGCTGGCAAGCAGTCCATTCGCGACGTTATCGCCTTCCCGAAGACGAGCTCCGCTTCTGACCCCATGACGGGCGCCCCGAATGCGGTTACCGCAAAGCAGCTGAAGGAAGTAGCCCTGCGCACCCTGTAAGCGGGAACATAGAGGCAGGTATCGTTTTTCCACTTTGCTTTGATTGTGGAATGCAAAAGGCTTCTCTCGGCGTAGAGTGAGCATGCTCCTTTTTGCTTTAGCAAATACAGCTATATGCCCGTTGGTTCATTAGCGAACCAACGGGCATTTTATTGTTGGCGTATTCCCAAAATGGTCTGTCGCTATTTAGTTGTGTGGGGTAGGATTGCCCTTGGTTCTTTGTTCGGTGGAAAGGAATTGCGATGGGGAACAAGAAGTACTTCTTCTTTGATTACGATGGCACGCTGGCAGTGCCGCGTACCCGTTCAATTCCCCAAAGCACCCTCGAAGCCCTTGATGAATTGCGAGCGCAGGGGCATTTCATTGCTTTGGCTACTGGACGATTGCAGGTAAATGCGGTTGATTACATCGATTCAGCTGGTATTACCAATATCGTTGCCGACGGAGGTTATTCAGTTACGTTGAACGGTGAGCTGAAGTGGATGGAAGGACTCCCGCTTGCTCCAGTGAAGAAATGCCTGCATATCCTTGAGGATCAGGGGATTCCCTGGGCGGTTAGCACCACCAATGAGTTGGTGCGCTATTCCCCGCGGGAAGACTTTGCCGAGATAGCGGGTGATTACTACGTTCCCACCAAGTACGACCCCAATCTGCGCATTGATGATTTGGACTGCATTTATAAAGCGTATATACCTTGTTCAACCAAGGACGAGGATATGGTGTTTGCTACAGGAGCCCTCAACGAGGTTCCCCATGTGCGCTATGACTCTGACACCATCTTTGTTGAGCCGATGGATAAACAACGGGGCATTAAACGAATGATGAATTTGCTTGATGCGCCTTACGAAGATGTCGTGGTGTTCGGTGACGGCTTCAACGACGTTTCCATGTTTATTCCCGAGTGGACTTCGATTGCCATGGGAAACGCACGGCAGGTTTTGAAGGAACGAGCGAATTTCGTTACCACGAACTGCGATGATGACGGAATCATGAACGCTTGCAAGCACTATGGATGGATTTGAGGTTAGCATGGGGCGTTTCAAAAACGCATGGCAGCATTTCTGCACCATCTCACATCATAAGGTTTTAGTTTGTCAGCATTGCTTCAAGGTCGGTTTATATCGCCAGGGCATTATGCATGATTTGTCTAAATACTCTTTGACGGAGTTCAGGGTGGGCGTTAATTACTATCAGGGCGATAGAAGTCCTAATACGGCCGAGCGTTCCGATTTGGGTTACTCTACGGCTTGGTTGCATCATAAAGGGCGCAATCGTCATCATTATGAGTATTGGATCGACATGAAGGGCAACCGTGACGCAACACTTGAAGGCAAGCCTATGCCCACGCGCTATGTGGTTGAGATGTTCTGCGACCGTATGGCGGCTAGCAAGGTGTATCAAGGTAGCGCTTATACCGATGCAAGCTCGTTGGAGTATTTGAGGCTTGAGCAGAGCGCCAAGGGCGAGCTGCTGATGCATCCCGATACAAAGGCGCTTCTAGAGCGCATGCTTACCTGGCTTGCTGAAGATGGTGAGGAGATTGCCCTTCGTCGCGTGCGCAATGAAATAGTGAAGCCGCGTCACCGCGAACCAAATACCCCAAAGTTTTAGTGAAGGCATAGGGATTGGGAATATAGGGGAGGTCTTATTTTCCCGTCTAACGAGAAGAGCCTCGCTTGCGACTTGTTGCGCAAGCGAGGCTCTTCCTCTGTAAACCATAACAAGGTGAAAAAATGGGACTTGCCCCTATATTCCCACTATTCGGTTTCTTCAGGCTTTTTCTTTGGTTGACGGACATTTACTTTCAGGCTTGCCAGGCTTACGCGCGAATGCGCTGGAATGGACTCGGTGACAAAAGCGCCGCCTGCTATGACGGTGTCTTCGCCGACGATGGTCTCTCCGCCCAGGACGCTGGCATTTGAGTAAATAGTCACGTTATCTTCGATGGTGGGGTGACGCTTCACGCCAGCAAGCTTTTGCCCCGCGCGAGTGGAAAGAGCGCCAAGCGTTACGCCTTGGTAGATCTTCACATGGTTGCCGATAACAGTGGTTTCGCCGATGACAACACCCGTTGCATGGTCGATAAAGAAGTATTCGCCGATGGTTGCGCCTGCGTTGATGTCAACGCCAGTGCCGCTATGGGCGTATTCGGTCATGATGCGGGGGATAAGCGGGACGTTCTGCGTGTACAGTTCGTGAGCGATGCGGTATACGAAGATAGCGAAGAAGCCCGGATACGAGAAGATAATTTCTTCTTTGCTTTGCGCGGCTGGGTCGCCATCAAAAGCGGCCTGAACATCGGTAAGCAGCACGCGCTGGATTTCGGGTAGCTTCTCGAAGAAATTCTTGCAGATCTCGTTTACGCGAGCCTCAACTTCCTCTTCGCTGATATTTTCGGCTCCCTTGAACAGTAGTGCTTCTTTCAGCTGACGGCGCAAGGAATCTTCGATACGGATCAGCGTTTCGCCGATGAAGTATTCGGGGTTGGTGCCAGTGGGGGTTTCATCGCCGAAATAGCGAGGGAACATCACGCGGCGCAGATCCTTGATGATGTTGATGATGGCTCTCTTGTTGGGAAAGTGCTTGTCGGGGTCGGTGAAGAAGATCTCGGTGGCGCTGTAGTTTTTAGCGATACCGGCAACGATTGAGTCGAGGTTTTCGTTGAACATGCGGTCCTCTTTCGGTTGATGATGCGCTTTTGGTTGGTGGGCACGTTTTTGTTTTTCCTATCGTAGCGTGAAGCGATGCGCACTCCAATACACGAACCGTTAATTCCGACCATTTTTGTAGGTTTTTGGCACGGAAGCGTTGATCGGATGCGGTTGCCAGCCAGCTGCATCTATGCGACTGCGGTAGTTGGGGTGTTTCGGGCGCTGGTAGAGCAGGCGTAAGCCAGATTGATGAGGAGGACATAGGCCAGAGCCAACTGGTGCGACGGATACCTATCAGATTAAAGATATGTGGGGAAATAGTTAGATAAACTAAGTAATTTACAAAGTGCGCTACAGTTATATCTTGTAGTTATTGGACAAAACATGCATTTATGAAGAGAACTTAGCGCATTGTACGCAACGACAGTGGTGCGCATAGAGCCGCGTATGGTTTTTCGTGGCATTGAGGAGATCGAATTGATTCGCATTATCGTTGATTCAGGATCCGACCTGTTGCCGGAGGTTGCCTGTGAGCACAACATTCAGGTTTTGCCTCTTCTCGCCAATGTGAATGGGGTCGAGTATCGCGATGGGATCGATCTGGAACGCGATGGCTTTTATGCGTTACTCGAAGAAACAGGCGCGTTCCCCAAGACCTCCCAAGTGTCACCCCATGCGTTCGCTGAGGCATTCAAAGAAGCGCGCGATTCAGGTGATGAGGTTATTGCCATTACTCTTTCCTCGGCGTTGAGCGGTACCTATCAAAGCGCCAAACTTGCGCAAGCCATGGTGGGGGAAGAGGGCGTTTATGTCGTTGACTCCCTGACTGCAACGTATGCCATCGCCATGATTGCGGAATATGCCTGCGCGCTGCGTGACGAAGGCTTGTCGGCAAAGCAGATCGTTGCTGAAATCGAACGATTCAAAGGTCGAGTGAAGCTGGTAGCCGTGCTTGACACGTTGGAGTACCTGCAGCGCGGTGGGCGCTTGCCCAAAGCCGCCGCCCGCTTGGGCGAGGCTGCTAAGCTGAAGCCCGTTGTGGTAATCAGCGAAGAGGGAGAGGTGGGCCTTAGCACCGCTGTGCTTGGGCGAAAACGCGCTCTCGATACGCTATTGAAGAAGGTTGCTAAATATTCGGTTGATGCTTTCTTCCCGGCTATTCCGATTTATTCCTTTGGCACAAAAACGTGCGCGAAGATGGAGGACGAGATGATAGGCGCTGGTATGAATTTGTCTGGCAGGCGTCAAATCGGGTTTGTAATCGGCTCCCATATTGGCCCAGGCGCTTACGGCGTTGTTTTTGTAGAACGGGAGTAACTGCACCGAATCCCACGTCAGTCCGTTGAAAGTTCACTACGGCTAATTTCTGACGATATTCTTTCTGCTTGCGGGTATCATGGGCATCGATAAAGAATGCCCTTTGCACTGGGCATAAGGGCTGTAATGCAAGAATCGAGGGCTCCATAATGCGTTTACTCGGCGAGGATATTACGGTATTGGCGGGACATGGTTTCGATGAAAAAGGACCGTATCTTCTCATCAACGATATAAGCAAAGCGGCGCAGTATCGTTTTAGCGTGAGGAATAGAGCATTCACTTTGAAACAACTGCCTGAACGGTATTGCGTTGGCAGGTTTGATTTGCTTACGCACCAGAAGAGCATGTGTCCTTTGCAAGTGAAGTTGCTGCCTTCGGAGCAGGACAACATGTGTCCTGCTTGCAGAGAAGCAACGGGATTCAACCCATCTTTCTATTACGCTGAAACAATTTCGCCGCAGCAGCGCGCCTACAACGAAACACCCCATTACGTATATCTTGCCTATTTCTCTAAGCAGCATATTAAAGCGGGTATTTCATCGGAAACGCGAGGCATAGAACGTTTGTTGGAACAAGGAGCTCGCGCCGCTTGTATTGTTGGGCGCTTTCCTGATGCGTATGAAGCTCGCATTTTGGAGGCTGCATTGTGCGCTCAGTCGCAGATACTGGAAACTATGCGTGCATCGGTGAAAGCGCGATTACTTGCGGAAGAGCCCTATAAACCCGTGGAGGCTTGCGAGGCGCTAGAAGCTAGGGCGAGTGCTCTGGCACAGATCGATGAGGTGACCCGTGCGGGGTTCTCGTTGAAGGAACCAGCCCAGGATCTTTCTCATTATTATTTTGGCGGCCCTTCGCCTGATGTCAGTGAGTTACAGTTGCCGAAAGGCCATGAAACCGACTGCACGGGAGAGTGCCTTGGAATGGTTGGGGATAAACTAGTTATGAGGCAGGGTAATTTCGGGTATGTGGTTTCCCTTAAAGAATGGGTTGCTCATGCGATCGATCTTTTTGAGGGAGAGGTTCACTTCGAATATGAGTCGGCACCGCAGCAGATTTCATTATTCTAGCTCTGAGTGCTTGGGGCTCTACAAATGCTTTAGTTTTAAGCGTCGTTCCGGTTTCGGGCGGCGCTTTCTATTTTCTCAGGGAAGCTTCTCCAGAAACGAGACTTTTAGAAAGCTCGGCTAAACGCTTAGCCGAAAGATGCTTTCCCTCTTTAACCCACTGTCGATAGAGGGTTAGCGCAGTATTGCAGCTAAACATAAGAACAAGGGATATTTCGGCAGCGGAAAGGCGCCCGAACTTTCGGGTATTGATGCGCTGAAGTTCGGTTAATCGGGCAATGAGTGTGCTGCTGATGCTTTCCGAGCTGGTACCGCAAATCAAGCATTCGTATACGGGATTCTGATTTCCTCCCTCGCAGAGATGGAGGATCAATTCGGCGACGAACTGCTCGTTGTTTTCAGGCAGATTCAAGCCTTCGGTTTTGTCGAGAAACGACCCTATGAAAACGTCGAGGTATTCCTGGGCAAGGTTTTCAAGTGCAGGGTAGTGACGGTAGAACGTCTTTTTGCCGATGCGCGCTTGGCGGCATAGTTCAGCAACGGTAATGGACTCGAACGCTTGTTTGCCAGCGAGCTCTTCAAAGGATCCGTGGATGGCGTCAAGGGTCTTTACGATGCGAAGGTCGGTGGCGTTGGCCATTCGTTTCTCCTTGCTGCTTTTGGGTGCTTGTCTGCCTGTTTGATTCATAGTACCCAATAACACTGCAGGATTGGATTATTATGACGAATAACACATGGGTATATTAAGCTATCTAAGTATCGTAACTATTTATAATCCCAGGTAAGAACGGTGCTACTAGAGTATTGTAGGTACGGGTTTTGGCATAAGAAAGGGCAGCTGTTTTGCTGCCCTCGATTCAATGATGGTTTAATTCAAAGCGTCTGCGTGGATTATTTTCTGGATGCTTTCTCTAAGGCTTCAGACAAAAGCGCATCTACATTTGCCCCGATTACATCTAAGCCTGCGGCGCTTACACATTCCGTTTTCTCAATGCCATACAAGCGGGCAAGGACAGCGATGTTTTGGTAACCGCAGTCCGCTTCATCGGGAAGCGCGCCTCCTCGAGTGGTGACGTACGTGAGCTTGTCGGCCTTGCAGAGTCCAACGGGGCCATGCTCAGTGAAGAGATAGTTGACCCCCACTATATCGATGTGCTCGATATATGTTTTCAGCGAGGCTGGGTAGCTGGAAGCCCAAAAGGGGGCCGCAATAACGATCCGGTCGGCATCGCGGAACTGACGGGCGTAGGAAAATACCCCATCGTCGAATTCCCCCTTTTGCTCCAATGCTTGTCGCGCATTCAGCGATTCGGTAGTGAGTGGGGCGAGTTTTTCTTCTTCGAGGACGATCTCTGTAACCTCAAAGGGCTCTTGTGTCTGCATTGCCTCAATAACGCCTCTGGCGAGTTTCAGAGTGCGGGAAGTTGCGCGATTCACGCAGGCATTTACGAAAAGCAGTTTCATTATGGGTCCTTCTTCAGTTGGATCAATACGAGAAAGCCCCTTTAGCGTAACGCTAAAGGGGCTTTCGTGATCTGGTTTGTTGTGTTTGATCGAATGATCGTTGGATGGCTATGCCTGTCGATAGTGGTGCAGGAAGTCGTCCAGATTGGTCATGCATTCACTGAGCACTTCGATGCGCGGCAGATATACCACGCGGAAATGGTCGGGCTGTTGCCAGTTGAAGCCCTTGCCTGGTACCAGCAGGATCTTCTTTTCGTGCAGCAAATCAAGAGCAAATTGCTCGTCGTTAGTAATATTGAATTTCTTTGCGTCAATTTTCGGGAAGATGTAGAAGCCGCCCTTGGGTTTTACCGCGGTAATACCGTCGATGCTGTTGAGGGCGTTGTACACGTATTCACGTTGTTCGTATACGCGTCCGCCGGGAACCACATAGCTTTCTACGCTTTGGTGTCCCCAAAGCGCTGTTTGAACGATGCTTTGCGCGGGAACGTTGGAGCACAGGCGCATGTTCGAGAGCATATCGATTCCCAGGATGAAGTCACGAGCGCAGTCGCGGTTGCCGGAAAGAACCATCCAGCCAATGCGATAGCCGGCAATCATGTGGCTCTTCGAAAGGCCGCTGAAGGTGACGCAGAACAGGTCGGGAGCCATGCTTGCGATAGACACGTGCTCTTCACCGTCGAACACCAGGCGGTCATAAATCTCATCGGAGAAGATCATGAGCTGGTGCTTGCGAGCCACATCGACTATCTCCTGCAGCACTTCGCGCGGGTACAGTGCGCCCGTGGGATTGTTGGGGTTGATGATGACGATGGCCTTGGTGCGCGGTGTGATTTTGCTTTCGATGTCTTGAATGTCGGGATACCACTCCGCCTGTTCGTCGCAAATGTAGTGAACGGGATTGCCTCCAGCAAGGGTTGCGCAAGCTGTCCAAAGCGGGTAGTCGGGGCTTGGGATAAGGATCTCGTCGCCATTATCGAGAAGAGCTTGCATGCATAGGTTGATAAGCTCGCTCACGCCGTTACCGGTGTAAATGCTGTCCATGTCCACGTTGGGCAGGCCTTTGATCTGAGAGTACTGCATGATGGCCTTGCGGGCGCTGAAGAGCCCCTTCGAATCGCTGTAGCCTTCGCAGTCGGGTAGCTGGTGACGCATGTCCTGCACAACTTCATCTGGGGTGCGGAAACCAAAGGGGGCGGGGTTGCCGATGTTGAGCTTCAGGATGCGCATGCCTTGGCGTTCCATGCGTGCCGCTTCGTCAACAACCGGGCCTCGAACGTCGTACAGGACATTGTCGAGCTTGGAGGATTTCTTGAACTGACGCATGGGTGCACTTCCTTCTGTGATGGTTACAGCAGTACCGCTTGTTTGTTCGCTGCTGGCTTCTGTGGTGTTGCCTTTGATGGTTGCAGTGGTTGCCGGCTTGGCCTGGGCGGGGTTATCCTCGCGAGTTTTACCTTCGGCGAGCCATGATGTAGGAACGTTTAGTGTTTGGGCTAGCGCCGCCATGACGTCGGGACGGGGAATCGTTTTTCCGCTTGCATATTGGCTTACCTGACTTTTGCCCAGTTTGAATCCAAAAGCTTCAGCGGCATGGATAAGGTCGGTTTGTTTCATGTTAGCGCTGTGCATGGCAGCTTTAAGCCGATCGGAAAACGTTTGCTGCGCCACATTGTCTCCTTAAGTTCAAACCTTCTTTGAACTTTTCTTAGCACTGAAGTGAAAAGTTCAATTTATAGAAGGATAGCATGCTATTAAATTGAACTGAAGAGAATATCGGTAAAGTAAATTGAACTAGTGCTACAAAAAAGCGAACGGCAACGCGCCGTTCGCTTGAAAGAGTTAGGGGTGGGTTGTTTCCCGCTCGCATCGTGTTAAGTGCGAATAGTGGGAAAATGGGACCTGTTCCTATATTCCCACTATTCCTGCAGACCTTCGATGTAGTTGATCAGGTCGCCTACGGTTTCCAAGTCTTCGGGCTCGCCGAACTCGACGCCGCATTCGTCTTCCAGATCGCAGATGAGTTCAACCATGTCCAAGGAATCAATTCCCAGAGAATCGAAGGTAGCGTCTTCGGTAACCTGCTCGGGCTCGATGTCGAGGTTGTTGTTAAGGAGGGTGGTAATGGTGTTCATGATATCCATGATGAAAATCCTTTCATTGTGCGGTAAAACGCGAGGACATTGTACCCGATTACGCCGTATCGACGCGCGAAAGCGCGAGATCCTAACGAATTAGCACCGAGGGGAATTGCAAAGTGGAAATGGCGGAGACGTGTGCGAATCGAACACACCTGAGACGTTCTGCGCGCCTCTCAGCGGCTTTGAAGGCCGTGGGGCCCACCAGGACCCATCCATCTCCCTATAGAAACCGTGCCCATAATACCTTTTCAGGCGCGAGAAGCCAGACTTTTACCGCTTAATTCGGTAATCGGCAAAAGCTGGACAGGCGGTCTTTTATCTGTTTAGTGGATAGAGGGCGACCTGCATATTTAAGCTAAACATCTTTGGTCTTCCGATCGTTTTGTGATGCGCTTTTCGTCAAAGTATTCAAGAAGGGGAATGGCGTACTTACGGCTTGTGCCCATCGCGTCTTTTAGCTCGGTTGCTGTGGCGCTCCCTTTTTCCTGGAGGCATTTAACGGTTGCTTCCTGCAATTGCTGCAGTGATTCTGCGGTAAAGCAGTAGGTTTTGTTCACGCGCAATGCCCGTCCTTGTTGCTCAAGCGTCAAGAGCGCTTTGCGGCCTTGCGCGGCATTAAGCCCTGCCTCCTCGAAGATATCATCAACAGGGGGCGGGGTAGTGCCATGCGAATGCAGCGCGGCGTAGAGGGAATCGGCTGCCTGCTTTTCCAGATTGCGGGCTCCGGCTCCTGCCTTCGGGTGGCTGATCTCGTTTTTCTCAAGGACAAGCTTTCCTGTTGTTATGGCTTCTTCCAGCAATGCCTTGAAGCATTCGTCTGGTAGATGACGTGGGTAGCGCTGATTGAGGGCGTTGATTGCCAAGCCGGTAGCAGCTGGTTCGTTTGCGTGGAAGGCCACCAGGATATTCTCCATGGCCATGACGTGCCGTTGAACCGTGGTGCGCTTGGCCCAGAGTTCATGGTTTGCGCCCAATGATGTGTACTCAGGGCGTTTGGCGCTTTTGGCCTCCGACCCAAGCAATTTGGCAATGCGCTCCACAGGGAGGTTGGCTATACGGGAAATCTCCTTTTCCGAAACGGGGATATCGTACGAATCGATAATCGCATGGCAGATGGCAAGATCGTCGCTTTCCGTTAAGGCGGCCAAAAGTGAGCGGTCCGTATCCCTCAGATTCGTTCGGTGATGCGGGATGCTGTTAAGGACGGTGCCGCCACCGATAACGCGAACTGGTGAAAATGATCGGACGATAAAGCGGTCGCTGCGTGAAATGGGCAAGGGTACGTCAAGGCGTATCTGCGCAAAGGCGGTTTGCCCTGGGGCGAGTTCGCTGAGGCCATCCATCAAAAGAAGACGTCCCGTTACTTCTCGGGTGCCGTGTGCAATGTGCACGGTTGATCCACTCTCGAATGGCTTTGCCTGCGTGTTGGTTGCTGGCAGGTAGGTAAACTGAGCGTCAAAGCGGTTGCTTGCCTCCAAAGTGCCTGGCGTTATCAGGAAATCGCCAGGGTCGAGGTCTTCTTTTTTAACGCCGACCAAATTCAATGCGGTTCGGTTGCCGGCAAGGCTTTCTTGAACCTCCGACCCATGAACCTGCACCGACCTTACGCGCGTGAGGATGCCCGAAGGAACCACCTCAAGCTCCATGTCGGGCACGACAGACCCCTGCCATAGGGTTCCCGTTACAACCGTGCCTGCGCCTTTGATGGTGAAAACGCGATCGATGGGAAGGCGGACGGGACCTTCCTTAAAGGCGCTTCTCAGTTCCCGTGCCTGATCCGCAAGAACGTTCTTCAGCTCATCGAGCCCCTGCCCAGTTCGTGCGGAGACGGGAACAAGCGGAGCATCGGCAAAGGGTGTTCCTTCTAAGCCTGCCCGCACTTCCTCGCTTACCAGCTCAATCCATTCTTCATCCACAAGATCGCATTTGGTGAGGGCGATAACACAATTGGTAATGCCGAGCAGTTGAAGGACCGCGGTGTGCTCGCGTGTTTGGGGCATGATCCCGTCATCTGCCGCTATACACAAAAGAGCAAGGTCAATGCCTGAAGCGCCGGCAATCATTTGACGAACAAAGCGTTCGTGACCTGGCACATCTACCACGCCGAGAGACGTTCCGTCAGGAAGGGGGAGACGGGCGAACCCCAGTTCGATGGTGATTCCCCTGCGCTTTTCTTCGGCAAGGCGGTCCGGGTCAGTGCCGGTAAGCGCTTCGATCAATGTCGATTTGCCGTGATCGATATGGCCGGCAGTGCCGACGATAAGGGGGCTTTCGCTTTTATGATATGCCATAAGGGATCTCCAAACTAATGTGAGTGAGCAAGGAAGCCTGCGAGTGCTGTGGCGATTTCTTCGATCTCTTCGTTGTTCATGAGAGTTCGTGCGTCAAAGAGCAGTTTCTCTCGGTTAATGCGAGCTATGACGGGAGTGCGACGGTTTTGGGCAAGGTAGGCGGCACACTCTTGTGCGTTCCAGCCCAAGGGTTCGATCTCAACCGAATAGGAGGGGATGTCGTACATGGGAAGAGAGCCGCCGCCTGCCCGTGCAATGCTCGTTATGACAGAGATCCTGCACGAGCCTTCGGGGACTGAAGCGGAAACTGCTTTGCGCAGTGATTCCGCCTGCTCTTCTACTGTTTCGACAGGTGCGGTGAGCATATGCAAGGTGGGTATATGCTCGTGTGCCTTCTCGGGGTCAAGGTACAGGCGAAGGGTGGCTTCAAGTGCGGCGATGGTCATTTTGTCAAGGCGTAGAGCACGTGCTAACGGATTCTTCTTCAAGCGATCTATCAGGCATTTGTTGCCGACAATGATGCCTGCTTGTGGGCCGCCGAGCAGCTTGTCTCCTGAGAATGAAACCAGGTCGCACCCTTCAAGCGCTTCGGTGACCGTGGGTTCCCCGTATCCCTCGAGACCTCGCAAGGGGAGAAGCATACCGGAGCCAAGGTCTTCATACACCAGAAGGTCTTCTTCGTCGGTACCGCTTCTGCGCTCGTTTTCGCGAGCAGCAATTGCTTTCAGCTCTTTTGCCTCAACCGATTCGGTGAAGCCAATAAGGCGATAGTTGGAGGTGTGAACCTTCAGCAGCATGGCGGTGTCGGATGTGATGGCGCGCTCGTAGTCGGAGGGGTGGGTTTTATTGGTGGTTCCCACTTCAACCATATGTGCGTTGGAGAAGTCCATAATATCGGGGATGCGGAACGAGCCCCCGATTTCGATGAGCTCGCCACGGGAGATGACCGCTTGACGGTTGCGGGCGAATTCGTTGAGCACCATCATCACTGCAGCAGCATTGTTGTTGACCGCAATTGCTGCTTCTGCTCCAGTCAGGGTGCAGATCAACTCTTCGCAGTGGGAGTGCCTGCTGCCGCGCTGCATGGTGGTCAGGTCGTATTCCAATGTGGAGTAGCCCTTTGCTGCGTTTTCGACCGCTGTTAATGCCTGCGGTGCAAGGGCACTTCGCCCCAAGTTAGTATGGAGTATCACGCCTGTGGCGTTGATTACCTGCTTGAGCGAGGGTTCGGCCTGCGCCTGCAGGCGACGGAGCGTTCTGTTTGCTATCTCTTCTTCTGTCGGTGCCGTATTGTCTTCGAGGATCATAGTGCGGGCTGCTTCAACTTCCTTGCGAATGCAATCGACTACCAGTTCGTGGGGAAAGACTTCCATCGGGATAGACCGAGAAAGCGTGGTGAGCACTTCGTCTACAGCAGGAAGGGCTCGCAGGGCTTTGAGCTGGAGTTCTGTTGGCATAGTTTGCAACCTCTTCTGTGTTTGATCGGTTCAAACCCAAGTGTCGGGAGTGTATTCAAGCGCACATTATAAAAGCTTCGTATTTAACGGGCTTGCTTTTCCCATTAGTGGACAATTTGAGGCACTGAAGTGAAAAGCTCGCGTGACAATCTCGCGTCAATGGGTATAATCAGCGCGGCAAAAGCATGATGTTCAGCTGTTTTCTGCCTATGAGCTGATCACGATGTGTTTGCCGTCGTTGCCCGATCGGGCATTTGCTGCGCTTGATTCTGCTCCAGGCGCCATCTTTTCTGCATTCCCGCCCGTGTGGTGGGTTTCCTGTTGTGTCGGGCGAACTGCGCCATCCCCCCCCTAGTGCGGCATTAGCGGTTTTGCCCCTTTCCCCCTCAATGAAGGAGACTTGCGTGAATTCTGAGACTAAAGAACGAGTGATTCTCGTTGTATGCGGCGTTGTTGCTGCCGCCGTTGCCATCATGCTCGCATCGAGCGGCAATCCGGGCAACATGGCAATTTGCATCGCTTGCTTTGTTCGTGATACTGCCGGTGCTATGAAGCTGCAGACTAACGAAACGGTGCAGTACCTGCGCCCTGAAATCATTGGAATCATCGTTGGCGCTTGCGTTATGGCTTTTGCAAACAAGGAATTCAAGGCCACGGCTGGTTCTTCCCCCTTTACCCGCTTTGTCCTTGGCTTTGTAATGATGATTGGCTGCCTTATCTTCTTGGGCTGCCCGTTGCGCATGGTTTTGCGTATGGCGGGCGGCGACCTTAACGCCTGGGTTGCCCTGATTGGCTTTGCCGCCGGTATTGGTGTTGGCGTTCTGTTCCTGAAAAAAGGCTTTTCGTTGGGCCGCGCTGAGGCGGTAAAGAAGGCGGAAGGTCTTGCTCTCCCCGTTATCGTTATCGCCGTGTTCGTCTTGAGCATCACCACTACCGTGTTTGCCGTTTCTCAGTCTGGCCCTGGCAGCATGCATGCTCCGGTTGCTCTTTCCATCATCGGCGGTATTGCTTTTGGCGTTATCGCTCAGCGCACGCGCCTTTGCTTCGCTGGCGGCCTGCGTGACACCTTCCTGGTACGCGATGGTTGGGGTTTGGTTGTAATCGGCATCCTGTTTGCTGGCGTGCTCGTTTACAATCTTGCTTCCGGTCATTTCAACCTTAGCTTCGCCGATCAGCCTATCGCTCATACCGATGCCCTTTGGAACATTTTGGGTATGTTTGTTGTGGGCTTCAGCGCTACGCTTTTGGGCGGCTGTCCTCTGCGTCAGATGGTATTGGCTGGCTCTGGTTCCGGCGATTCTGCCGTAACGTTTATCGGACTTCTGGTCGGAGCGGCGTTTGCTCACAACTTCGGCATTGCTTCTAGCCCCAAGGGCGTAACCGAGGCTGGTCAGATTGCCACCGTAGTTTGCATCGTCGTATTGTTCGTCATTGCCGCTGTTAACCTTAAGCGCGCACGTTCGTAAAGGAGCTCAATATGGTTACCGTAGACGCTAAGGGTTTGTTTTGCCCCGAACCATTGATGATGACTCAGGATGCCCTGAAGAAGAATCCTGGCGAACAGGTGGTTGTAGAGGTTGATAGCGCAACTCCGCGCGATAATATCCTGCGCCTTGCTCGCCGCAAGAAGCTGAATGCCACTGTTGATGAAAAAGACGGAGTGTTCACCATTGCTATCGGCTAACGTTTCGTAGCTTTGTTTGCCCCGATCAGCGCCTTGTTTCCGAGGAAAGTCTGGTCGGGGCTATTTTATGTAAATGAGAACGGATTAAGACCAAGCGTTTTGCAGCGCATTTGTCGTTCTGGGTGTAACGTAGGCGCTTTTCCGCAAGGGGTTTTTGCCATCGGTGCGGCTGACGTTCTCACCGTTGCCTGGGCGGAACTTACCGCTTTGATCGGTTGGGGTGATGTCTGGTGGAGTAGGGTTGTTTTCATGATTATTGTTGCTTTCTATACCACGGCTGACGCATTCGGGTTTGAGGAAATTGCCAAACGCTGCGGCCTTGATGGTCGTTTGGGCACTATCCCGCGGAGCATTTCGGCTGGTTGCGGTTTTGCTTGGCTTGTCGAACAGGGCTCGAGGGAAAAGCTTCAGCGGTTCATCGTCCAACAGGGACTCGAATGCGAAGGGATATACGAACAATGAGGATCCTGAATGTTACCGCCCAAAAGCCAGATAGCACGGGCAGCGGTGTGTATCTGGCCGAAATGGTGCGTTGTGAAGTCGCTGCTGGCCATAGTGCCGCAGTTATTTGCGGAATCGCCCCCGATGATCCGCTGCCGTTTCCAGCTGGTGTAAGTGCGTACCCGGTTCGCTTCGAAACGGACGAGGTGCCGTTTCCCGTATGCGGTATGTCGGACGAAATGCCCTATCGGGCAACGCGTTATCGCGACATGGACCATCAGATGGTTTCTTGCTTTCGCGCTGCTTTTGCGAAGAGAATCGAGCGGGCTATAGAGGAATTTTGCCCTGATGTGGTGGTATGCCATCACTTATATCTGCTTACCGCTTTGGTGCGAAGTATGGTTTCCGACATCCCGGTGTTTGCTATTTGCCATTCTACCGATCTTCGTCAAATGCGCACGCACTGTCTTGAGCGCGATGTCATTACTGAAGGCATCCGTTCTCTGACGGGCGTTTTTGCCCTCCACGGTGAACAGCGCGGCGAGATCATCGATCTGTATGGATGCGAGCCTTATAACGTTCAGGTGCTGGGTACCGGGTACAACTCCTCAGTGTTTAAGGCTTCATCCCCGCATTCGCAGGAGGAAGGTGAGCTATCGCTTTTGTACGTTGGCAAGATTTGGGAAAAGAAGGGCGTTGGGTGTTTGCTTGATGCCGTTGACCAAGTTCAGGTCCCTGGGAAACAGCTAAGTCTCTGTTTAGTGGGTGGACACAATGATGCTGCCGAATATCAACGCTTTACCCAGCGAGCGGCTGCCTGCACTGCTGCTGTTGAATTTGCTGGCCGCCTTGAAACGCATGAATTGGTGCGCGCCTATCAGAATGCCGACATCTTCGTGCTCCCGTCTTTTTTTGAAGGGTTGCCCCTAGTTGTTGTCGAGGCGCTGGCCTGTGGCTGCCGTGTTGTGGTGAGCGATCTGCCCGGTATTCGTCCGTGGCTTGAAGGCCATGTCCCTGATGCGCCTGTGGTGTTCGTACGTCCGCCTCGTATGCGCACGGCAGACGACCCTTGTCCCGAAGAGCTGGGTCCTTTCTCTGAGCGTATTGCTTGCGCTATTGATGAAGCGGCGCATTTGGCTCCATTTGAGGGCGATATGCATTCGCTTACGTGGGAAGGTCTTACGGCTCGTTTTATTTCCTTCGTTCGCCCATTCTGTAAGGGGTGATCTTCATGATCTATTTCGACAACGCCGCCACTACACTTATGAAGCCGCCCAGGGTTGCTGATGCTGTAGTGCGCGGTATCTCGTCTTTTGGTGGCGTGGGGCGTGGGGTGCATCCAGCATCCCTTGAAGCGGGTAGGGCTGTGTTTGAGGCTCGTCGCAGTGTGGCGCGTTTGCTTGGCGCGCCTTCGCCCTCATGTGTCTCGTTTGCCCTCAATGCCACAATGGCATTGAACATTGCCCTTCAAGGCTTGGCGACTCCTGGCTGTACGCTCGTCACCACAGCGGCTTCGCACAATTCTGTGTTGCGTCCCTTGAACCGTCTTCGCGATGAATCAGGGTGTGTGGTAAAGGTTGCTTCGATTAAACCCGATGGCAGCCTCGACTTCGACGAATACGAGCGCATGCTTTCGGAAGGTGGCGTTCGTTATGTTGCCGCAACCCATGCATCGAACCTTACAGGCGATGTGTACGATGTTGCTCGTATGGCTCAGATTGCCCATAAGCATGGTGCCCTGCTTATCCTTGATGCCGCTCAAACCGCTGGCGCTCTTCCTCTGTCCCAAGAAGAACTCGGCGCCGATGTGGTGTGCTTCACGGGGCACAAGAGCCTGTTTGGCCCGCAGGGCACGGGAGGCCTTTGTATAGTGCCCGACCTCGATATAGCACCTTTGGTGGAAGGTGGGTCGGGAACCCATACATTCGATGAGCGCCATCCGCGGTTCATGCCGGAAGCGCTTGAGGCAGGTACGGTAAACGCCCATGGATTGGCTGGCTTGGCGGCTGGCGTACGTTATATTGAAGAAACGGGCGTTGACGCAATCCATGAAAAGGTATCTCGTATAACGTCCCAGTTCGAGGAGGGCGCTTGTGATATTGGGGGCGTTTCTGTTCTGGGCGGTCATGGAGGCATCGATCGAAGCGGGGTTGTTGCCATCGATGTCGAGGGTGTCGACTCTTCTTTGTTGGGCGATGCCCTAGCACGTGATTGGGGCATTTGCACCCGTGCTGGTGCTCACTGCGCGCCTTTGATGCACAGGGCGCTGGGCACCGAACAGCGCGGGGCGGTGCGATTCAGCTTCTCGTGCTTCAATACCGAAGAGGAGGTAGCCAAGGGCATCGTAGCGCTAAAAGAAAGCGTGAACGCACTCAGGTAATCAATGGCGCTGTATCTATGGCGCCTTGCAGGAAAGGAAACGCATATGAAGGAAGTTGACGCACGTGGGCTGCAGTGCCCCAAGCCTCTGATGATGGCGAAGAAGGAACTTGATGGTGGCTGCGATTCGTTGTTGGTGAAGGTCAGCAACGAAGCCGCCGTCTCGAATCTTCAGCATCTGGCGGGTCGTATGGCACGTCCTGTTTCGGTTGAGCAGGAAGATGATTTCTGGAATGTTCGGATCGGCGGTACTGATGGGGAAGAGGCCAACGCTCAGGCTGCTTCTTGCGAATGCGCCGAGCTGGAGCCTTATGCCGTATTTGTTGGTAAGGATTATGTGGGCGATGGTGACGAAACCTTGGGCAAGAGCTTGATGAAAATGGCGCTGTATACCCTTTCGGAATCGGGCAATCCTCCCGCGCATTTGCTGTTCATGAACAGCGGCGTAAAGCTGGTTGCCGGCGGCGAGCAGGCGATTATCGACAGTGTTAGCTCCCTTATCGCCCAAGGCACAGAAGTCCTGGTATGTGGAACCTGCCTCGATTTCTACGGGCTGAAAGAACAGCTTGCTGTGGGCGAGGTTTCCAACATGTATGACATTTTGGGACGCATGCAGGAATCTTCAAAAACCATCACCTTGTAATCATGGCGGAATATCTGGTTGCCTTTGGTTCAACCCATGCGGCGCTTTCGTTCGAGGCGGCGTTTGGGCCCGAGGGCTCATTAGTGCCTGTGCCACCCAAGGTGCGTGCGGGCTGTGGAATGGGACTGTTGTTTCGCTGTTCTGATGACAGCAAGGCGGTAGGGCAGGCGCGCAACGTAGCTTGTGAGCTGGGTGTTGAAGATCAGATCGATGGTTTGTTCGCAAAGGAGCTGGGTGCTTATCGCTCCGTTCCTTTGGTTGGATAGAGCAGGGCTTTGTTTGCGGGTTTGGACCTTGATAGCACGGTGAGCAACGAAGCATCTGGAGGGTTTGCTCGATAGCGATCGATCGTTGCAGCGGCTCTCGGTCCATATCCCGTTTTCATCTCGATAGCAAAGTGGGCCGAAAGAACACTCTTCCGGCCCACTTTTTAATGGCACCTATAACATCATTCGTTCGTTGCCCTTTTGCCGGCTCCCATTCCGCAAGGGATAGTTTTCAGGCACGGGCAGCAACGGTACGTGCTTCGTTAGTGATTGCGACGTCTTGCAGCTGCGGCGCCTGCTGCTGCAGCAGTGCCGGCAAATCCCAGGGCGGCAACTGCCACTGCGGTATTGTCGCTGGTGATGGGTAGGGCTTTCTCGTCATACTTGGCGGGTCTATCAGATTTGACCGCCGCTTGGGTCAATTTGTTGGCGTCGTCAATGGCGGCGTTGCTGCCGGGCTGGGGCGTGGGATCGGATGTTGGTTCAGCCGCTTCGGGTGTAAAGGTTAAGTCGGTGTTGAGCCACAGTGTATGGATCCAGCCGCTCTCAGGGTCGACCACGCTTAGCTCGCTCGCCTGGTAGCCACACTCCACGCCATTGATCATCAGCTTGGTGTCGGGCGTGAAGTAGAAACCACGCGCCGGCTTAAAGTACAGGCCATAGCGATAGGTCACACCAGGCTTAAAGGCATCGATGTGGTTGGTTATGTTCTGGTCCCAGAACTCAACGGAATTCACTTCGTCGCCGTCACTACCCGTCCAAAACTCACACTGAAGGATGGAGTTCGAACCCGTCGGAGTGCCCGCTGTAAAGGCCGGCCTATCGCCCGCCTTAAAGGTGGTCGTGGCACCGCTGATCTCGATAACGTCGATGGCCTGCCATTCGTCAATCGGCTGCTCGCACAGCATATTGGCCGCATTAGGCGCGAACACGCCGTTAATGGTCTTGATGGTATTGCTCGCCCATTGGCCGTTAACGTTCACGTTATAGACGTCGGCAAGGGTGTTATCGTCCTTGAGCCTTAGCTCGACGGAATACATGTAAAACTTGCCCTCTTCGAAGTGGTCAATCTTTTTCATGCCCTGCGTGTACTTTGCGGGGTCGGAATACCAAAAGGCAACGGGCGTGAGTTCCGTGGGGTCACTGCCGTCCATTTCCTCCCAGCACTCATACGCGATCTCGTACTTGTCGGCATCGGCGGCAGGGATCGTTCCCGTTGCGCGCGGAGCCTCACCGGGTGCGTAGTCGGTCTTCACGTCGTTGACATTCAGGTTCTCGAGGCTCTGCTGCTGCGTTGCGGCAAGGGTAAGTTCGGTGCTGATGTTGTAGCGGAGATAGTAGTCGTCCCTGGTTTCGTTGATGACGACCGAACCGCCCTGCTGGTTGCCGTTGAATATATCATCGGGGTTCCCAGTGATGATGGGGCCACCTTCGTAGTCGGTACCAGTGTAGGTGAGCGTTGATGCGACCTTCTTCTCTTTTTGCAGCGTCAGGCTGTAGTTGACACTTGGATCAACGTTGCCGCCGGTGTACGTCAGCGTCCCTTGCATATGCGTTCCTGCTGGAGTCATATGCAGCATTACGACGGATTCGGAGGGATCTTCCGTTTCGACAAGAGCATGGGAAGATCCATTTGTCTTGAAGTACGCGGTATCTTCGGAAAGACACTTGGCATCGGCATCGGGAACCTCTGCGAAATCGATTGTTTGACCTGTTCCCTGAGTGAGTGCAAAGGTGCCGTTTAGCGTGCAATCAGCGTAGTGGTTGACCACCGTTGTATTTATCTTAATACCGCCTGGGTTGTCGGTTACGTCGGTCACGCCGCGGGTCTGGATGGCATCTGTTGGCATTGCGTTGTTTGCTGGAGGTGCAGGCGTCTGAGAGGTTGCCGCTGCCTCGTTTTGATTGCTTGCCGTAGACGCAGCCGTTTCTGCCGAAGCCTTCTGGGATGTGTCAGTTTGCGAGGGGTTTGCCTTCGGAGCAGATTGTGCCTCTGGTGCCGCTGCGGACTCCTTGCTTGCTTGGGTTGGGGTCGACGGTGCTTCGGTTCCATTCGTCGCGTTGTTGCTCGCGGTCGGGGCAGGAGCGGCTTCCTCGGCTGCGACAGTCGCAGTGCTGTTTGCCTGCACCACATTTTGATCTGTATCTTCAGCTGCTAGCGATATACCTGGCATCATGAGTTGACCCGCTATCAGGGCGCTAACTCCAACGCGAGCTATCCTGGCGCTTGTGCGGCGCTCTGTTCCGTTGGAAGGCGAGCAGTTGCGCTCGCGCTGGGTTTGCTGCGCAACGTGTTTTCTGTCCATGGGGGAACTCCTTGGTCGTGGGTGGTATTGATGCAACCACCGTGCACCGGATTGACCAACCTGCCAAGGTACGTACATACGCACCCCAATTATGAGCTGCGGGTTTATGTATCGATGGCATTGTTTTTTCTGATGGTGGCAAAGCTCAAAGGTGAGAACGATTCGCATGTTGCTATGCGATCAAAAGAGTTCTAAACACAGAAGGACCTGGAGCGATTATTCTGCTCCAGGTCCAAAATGAGGTTTGCTATTCGTCGAAGTTCGCTTTCTTGCTGGGGGCAAACGAGTGTGGGGGTATCAGCTGTCGCTGAAGGTAAGGTGGCCAGCGTTTCCTTCGGTTATGTATCCGATGCGTGCGGGCTTGCGACCAGAAAGCTCTTCAAACGTTTCCTCGAAGAGCCTTGAACTCTCAGCAGGGATGGCGGCCAGTATACCGCCTGAAGTTTGCGGGTCGCAGATGACCCCTAGGCGATTATCGAACTCTTCTTCTTCGATATCCCCTTGGTCGATGAAACCCTCAAGGTCGTCCATGATAGAGAACGTGCGGCTAGGACGGCAGTAGTCGCAGGAAAGCTGCCAAACCTGCTCGAATAGGGGGAGCAATGCGAAATCGATAACGGCGCTGCAATTGCTCGATTCGAGCATTTCATGCAAGTGACCAGCCAACCCAAAGCCCGTTACATCGGTTGCAGCATGTACGTCTGCGGCTCGCATGGCCGCACCGCCTGCCGCGTTCAATTCCATCATCGAATCGATTACGGGCCTCATTTCTGCTTCGGTGATCTGGTCGATCTTTGCCGCAGCACTCATGATGCCGGTGCCCAAGGGCTTGGTGAGATACAGTACGTCACCAGGGCATGCGCCTTCATTGCGCACAATAGCATCGGGGGCAACCGTTCCGAACACCGAGAGGCCATACTTTGGTTCCGTGTCGTCGATGGTGTGACCGCCGGAAACGAAGGCTCCTGCTTCAGCTACAGCGTCTGCTCCGCCTTGGAGGATAGCCGCTGCGACATCGGTTCCGAGTGAGCAATCGAGAGCCAATAGATTCAATGCAACATGAGGTTGAGCGCCCATGGCGAATACATCCGAGAGAGCATTAGCCGCCGCTACACGTCCGAATTCGTAAGGATCATCTACCACGGGAGTGAAGAAGTCGACAGTGAGCACGGCAGCTAAATTGTCGTTGAGCTGCCAAACGGCGCAATCATCGCTCGTCTCGTATCCAAGCAATAGGTTACTAGCTGCGGGTGGTGCACCTGCAGGATGGAGGGAAGAAAGTATTTCCTTGAGATCGCCCGGACCCCACTTTGCAGCTCAACCGCCTTTCGAGGTAAGTTGCGTGAGGCGTATGCGCTCTTCTTTCTCGCTCATATTCTCTCCTTATACCAGTATTCCAGTATATCAGGTCAAGCGATTCGGGTTTATTCTTCTATGCTGCAAACTTTGGCTTTTACCTGGTATTTTGAGTTATTTTCAGTTGAGAATTATTTAGAATAATCGACCGTTTATCGATATTTTGCAAAATGGCGTCTTTTTTCGAGATGGTCGACCCTAAGAGCTTCGATACGATACGCCCGTAGAGCCCTGCCCAACAGCAGGGAAGGATAGCAATCGAAAGGAGTGGGAAATGGAGCTGTCGCGCAGAAGCTTCTTCAAGGCTGCCGGTGCCGCATTCGCAACCAGCATGGCCTTCGAGTTTATGCAGCCTTCACCGGCTTTGGCAGTGGAATCCTCCTCCGAGTGGAAGCTCGTTAATACCGAAGAGTACACGAACATCTGCTGCTACTGCGCAGGTGGTTGTGGCTCCCTTTGCTCGGTGCGTGATGGTGAGCTTATCAACTTGGAAGGCGATCCCGATCATCCCATCAATCAGGGTGGTTTGTGTCCCAAGGGTGCAACGATGTTCCAGCTGCGTAACGTCGTAAACCCCGAAACCCATGAAATCGAAAAGAGCAAGGTTCGTCAGACCAAGCCTTTGGTTCGTCGTCCCTTCTCAAAGAAGTGGGAACCCATTACGTGGGAACAGGCAATTCAGGAAATTGCCCGCAAAACCAAGGAAACCCGTGATGCTGGTTTCGTCGAAACCGAAGAAGTCAAGGGCAAGACCCTTACCGTGAACCGCTGCGAAAGCATTGCCAGCTTGGGCGGTTCTCAGCAGAACTCCGAAGAAGAGTACCTCATCCTCAAGATGATGAGAGCGCTTGGTATCGTGGCAATCGATAACCAAGCCCGTGTTTGACACGGCCCCACCGTCGCCGGTCTGGCGGCATCATTTGGTCGCGGCTCAATGACTACTCATTGGTGCGACATGCAAAACACCGATGTCATTATGAACATTGGATCCAATTCCGTTGAAAACCACCCCGTTAGCGCCAAGTGGCTGCATAAAGCTCATGATAAGGGCGCAAAGTGGATGGTTGTCGACCCCCGCTATACCCGTACTGCAGAGCAGGCAGACATCTATTGCCCCATCCGCAGCGGCACGGATATCGCGTTCTATGGCGGTCTGTACAAGTACATCATCGATAATCTGATTGAGCCTGGCTTGGCAGAGTACACCCGTACGGGCAAGAACCCCGACAACTACAACTTCGAATACCTGATCAACTACACCAACGCTTCCTACATTCTTATGGAGGAATTCGACTTCGATCCCGAAACGGGTCTGTTCAGTGGTTGGGATGCTGAAAAGGAAACTTACGACGCTCATTCCTGGCATTACGAGACCGATCACGAGGAGCCTTGGGATACCTCTGAATCTGGTGCGTATGCATGGTCGGTAAAGCCTGGCGTACCTGGGTTTGAAAAGCCGGTCCTTACTGTTCCTAAGAAGGATGCCACACTTCAGCATGAGCGCTGCGTATACCAGAAGTTCAAGGAGCACTACTCCCGCTACGACATGGATACCGTTTGCCGTGTTTGCGGCATGGACAAAGAAGACCTCGAGTTGGTGTACTCCACTTGGGCTACTTCTTGCGCTCCTGGCAAGGCGGGCACCATTCTGTATGCACTGGGCCAGACCCAGCACACGTATGGCGCTCAGAATACTCGTTCTATGTCGGTTCTCCAGTTGCTCTCTGGCAACATCGGTGTTCCTGGCGGCGGCGTCTGTGCATTACGCGGCGAGCCTAACGTTCAGGGCGCAACCGACATGGGCATGCTGGTAAACGAGCAGCCCGCATACTTGAAGTGGTCGAACACCACCGACCGTGATATCTTGGCTCACTGGCTTTCCAGCCAAACCTATTCCGATGGCTATTACACGAATAAACCCAAATTCATGATTAGCCAGCTCAAGGAATGGTATGGCGAAAACGCTACCGTCGAAAACAATTACGGTTACGACTGGTGGCCAAAGGTTCCCAGCCACGATGGCTCCGACTGGTCCGAGATGTCCTCCTTCGAAAAAATGAAGGAAGGCACCATGAAGGGTTACTACGCATGGGGCATGAACCCCTGCCACAGTGCGCCCAACTCCGGTAACGTTCGTCGCTCTATGGCCAACTGCGACTGGGTCGTAGTTGTAGACCAAGTAATCACTGAAACTGCTTCCTTCTGGGATGCTCCCGACATGAACGCCGAGGAAATCGGCACCACGTGCTACTTCCTGCCTTGCGCTCTTATTTATGAAAAGCCGGGCACCATCCTCAACTCTGGTCGCTGGATTCAGTGGCGTCAGCAGGCAGTTGAGCCCTGGGACGAGGCAAAGCCCGACTACGAGATCTGTGATCTTCTGTGGAAGGAAATCTGCCGCCTGTACAAGGAAGAGGGCGGTGCTAACCCCGATCCTATTCTGAAGATGAAGTGGGACTACTACGTTGATGGCAAGATCGATCCCCGTCCTGTTGCTTGGGCTCTGAATGGCTACAAGCTGGAAGGCTCCGATTGGTCTCGGGGCTTCGAGTCAAACGCAGACGGCGCAACGCTCGCAAAGGGCAGCATCAACCTGCTTCCTGGTTATGCGAAGTTGGAGGCCGACGGTTCTACTGCATGCGGTATGTGGATCTACTCCGGCTTCTACGCCAACAACGATGCTCCGCTTTCCGCTGAAAGCCAGCCCGTTTACAAGCGCAACAACGTGGACACTTCAGGCTTGGGTCTGTACTCCGACTGGGCCTATGCTTGGCCGAACAACCGCCGCGTCATCTACAACCGCGCTTCTGCAGACCTTCAGGGTCAGCCTTGGGCGGAGGACAAGGCGTTGGTCAAGTGGGACCTGAACGAAAAGAAGTGGGTAACCGGCTATAAGGCCGGCATGGATATCCCCGACTTTGCAGCTACCAAGGCTCTGCCCGACGGCACCACCCAGCAGATCGAGCCCAACAACAAGGCGTTCTTCATGCTGTGGGAGCAGAATGGCCGACTTGAAAGCTACGGCATGGTGGATGGCCCGCTGCCCGAACACTACGAGCCCTTCGAAACCCCGCTTTCCGAGAACTTGCTCAATGGCCGTTTGAATAGCCCTTGTTATCTGGGTCGTCCTGACGATGAGGGCAAGAAGGGCCTTGGAACCAAGTACTCTGACGAGTCCACGCGCCGTGCAACGGCAGACGAGTTCCCCTATGTTGCCACTACGTATTCCGTTACGGAGCATTGGCAGACGGGTGCTCAGACGCGCGCCTGCCCGGCACTTGTTGAGGCTATGCCTGGCGATATGATTGAGCTTTCGCCTGCTTTGGCGAAGGAGAAGGGCATCCAGACCGGCGACGATGTTCGTGTTTGGAACCGTCGTGCTTCTGTCGTGGTTACGGCAGTGGTTACGCCCCGTATCCGTCCGCTTACCGTCAATGGTAAGACCCAGCATCTGGTTGGCATGACCCATCACTATAGCTGGAGCAAGCTTTTCGGCCTTACTACGCATGGTGCGGTAAATGATTTGACACCAAACGTCGGCGACCCGAACAGTCAGACGCCTGAATACAAAGCGTTCCTTGTCAACATCGAGAAGACTACGGTTTAGGAGGAGGTGACCCTAGATGACTGAAATGGCTATTTTGTTCGATTCGTCTCGCTGCACTGGCTGCAGGGGTTGCCAGGTTGCCTGCAAGTGTTGGAACGACTTGCCTAGTGAACCCACCGCGGAAAACCCTTATGATTCCGTGAATTGGGACGGTAAGTTCACCCATCCTGCCGACCTTAATTCCTGCACCCGTTTGATTATGACGTTCGAAGACTTCGAGGATGAAAAGTCTCAGAAGCGCGTTGGCTGGGCATTTGGCCGCCGTGCTTGTCAGCATTGCACCAACGCGGGCTGTGTAAACATGTGTCCCGCAGGTGCGCTGTATAAGGATGAAGAGACCGGTATGGTCACCTACGACCAGGACAAGTGCATTGGTTGCCAGAACTGTTCGGCAGCTTGCCCGTACGATGTTCCTCGCTACGAGGACCGTGGCGGCAAGACCGTTATCAACAAATGCTCGGGCTGTGTCGATCGTATTGCTCAGGGCATGATGCCGGCATGTGTTACCACCTGCCAGCCTGGCGCCCTGCAGTTCGGCACGCGCGAGGAAATGATCGCACTTGCAAATGAGCGTCTGCAGCTGCTGCGTGACCGGGGATACGAAGATGCCTGCATCTACGGCGAAAACGAGATGGAAGGCTTGCACGTTATTCAGGTTTTGAAGCACGGCACGAAGCCCCATGGTGCAGTGGAGAATCCGCAGATTCCTCCTGCTGCTTTCCTCTCGGGCATCATGAAGCCCGTCACCGCTGTTGGCGCTGGTGCTACGGTTCTCGGTCTTGCTGCAATGTTCGGCCTTGCTGCTGGGTACAAGCGCGATACGTTGGTTTACAACGACGGCAACGGCGATACCATCAGCCTGGAAACAGGCGAGGTTACCAAGCAGGGCAATGGTCCTGACGAACGTACCGTGATGGAGGCCATTACCGAGAACCTTCCCATTGGCAAGAAAGGGGGCGATGACCATGAGTAAGCACGCTGAATTCGACATCACGCCTGAAGAACAGGCTGAAAATGAAGCGTTCTTGCGCGGACGCGAAGTAGCTGGCGAGCGCTATATCAAGCGTCACTCCAGGCAGGCTCGCTGGACGCATGGCATCACCGTTAGCTGCTGCATGTGGTTGATGTTCTCTGGCGCTTTCGTGTTTGTGCCTCCTCTGGCCGCCATGGTGGGCCCGGATGTGGTCTTCGCATTCCGTATGAGCCATCGTATCCTTGGCGTCGTGTTCGTATTGGTTCCCATCATCAGCGCCATCATGGCACCAGCCGGTGTGAAGCACATTATTCACAACAACATTTGTCATTGGACCGAAGACGACAAGAAGTGGATGATTCTGTTCCTGCCGTATCTGTTCATGGCCAAGTGGATTCACATGCCCGACCAGGACGAGCAGAAGTCTGGCCAGCGTGTGGCTGACGGCGCTTTGTGGATTTCCGGCATCATCATGGGTATTACGGGCGTGCTGCTCCTTCTGAACTCGACGATCTTGCCTATGGGCACGGGAGCTCATTCGTGGCTGCTGTTCTTCCACGACCTGTTCTTCTGTATCATGCTCATTTTCGCCCTTGCCCATATCTTCTTGGGCGCAGGCATCTTCCAGCCGTATCGCGGCATGTGGAAGGTAATGTGGAAAGACGGTCTGATCTCCGAATCCGATGCGTTGTACCATTGGGGCCACTGGGCACGCGATGTCCTTAAGACCGACAACAACGTTATCCGTAAGAAGGACGACGAAAAATAGCGGTTGTATAAGGCCAATTAAAGATGCCGTTCCTCCTTTTGGCGGAGCGGCATCTTTCTGCCAAGCTGCACCATTCAGGAACATTTTCTTGTTCCGTGTGCAGCGGAGATAGAGGCAATACCTATCCGGAAGCAACAAGGGGATGTGGAATGAACCTTAAGTTTATTGATCGTGTAATAAAGGCGAACGAGGATACTTTTTCTGAGGAAGACGTCAATCGTCTAAAGTACTTTTATGGCTTATGGGATGACATGGATCGCTGGTCGAAAGGCCCAACTACCGCCGAAAAGCACTATGCAGTTCCGTCGGCAGAGGAGTTGGAAGAAGCTTGGATGGCCGATCGCCCTGTGTTCTCGTTTGCCCCTCCAAAAATCCAGAAAAGTCGTTTTGCGGCGATATGCTATAGCCTTCGTGAATACGTTTGCGACGAGGGGGGATTGAGCGAAGAAGATGCTAAGGCGCTTCTTGAAGTCAATTTCCGCTCACTGGTTGAGCAGGAGGATATGGAGCTTGCGGCAAGCGACCCTGAGGCATTTATTGGGGGATTGCTTTCCAATGCCTACGAGCAGGAAATCCCCTCTGCCGCAGCTCACATGGTCGCTATGGTTGGCATGATGGCCTTGCGCGTTGATTTGGAACTCGTGGCAAAAGCTGTGGTAAAAGAGCAGCGCAAGATCAACAAAATGAATCATAATCCGCTTTCCTGCCCCGTGTGCGGAAGCACACCTGCATTGGCTAAAGTTGGTGGCGAAAGCCCTACTGATGGTCGTGGCCGAACCCTGTATTGTCAGCAATGTGGAACCGAATGGGCATTCGAGCGCATTCGCTGTGCGCGTTGTGGCTCACAGAACCCTCAGCATCTTCATTATTTCAACGTTGAGGGTGATGATGCTCATCGCATTCACAAGTGCGATGAATGCAACGGCTATATTCGCACGGTGTTCATCGAGGATGCTTTGCGTCCGTTCTCTTATGAGGTTGAGGAAGTGGTAACCGCAAAGCTTGATGCTATTGCCCGTGATCCAAAGTTTCAGACGCAAGAGTAGTATTGAAGCATAGACTTGAAGGCGACCATGAAGGTCGCCTTTTTTATTTGTCGGTAGTTGGAGGACTGTGTTGATCAACCTGGCTGAAGAGTGGCGAAGGCTCGATGGGCGCCGTCGAAAGCCTGACTCTCAAGATCATTGGGACGAGCGCGCGAAATCTTTTTCATTCAAAGATGCCCCTGATACTTATTTGCGGTCTTTTATTTCGAAAGCTGGCATTACCGGCAAAGAAACCGTGCTTGACATGGGCTGTGGGACAGGTTCGCTTGCCGTTGCCCTTGCCGCTATGGGTTGCTCGGTTGTTGCTGCCGATTTCAGCAAAGGGATGCTTGATCGATTGCATTCGAAAGCGGCAGAGCGGGGGATGCTTTTGGAAAGGGAAACGTCTGGATTTGGTTCGGACGACTTTCCTGCTGGCGATTTTGAAACATGCCCCTTTGAGGTTCGGGCGGGGAAGATCCTTCCTCTTCACATGAGCTGGGAAGAGGACTGGGCGAACTATGGTTTGGAGGAAGATTCGGTCGATGTGGCTGTCGCATCGCGTTCAGTGATCACCCACGATTTGGAAGACTCGCTGAAAAAGCTTTCAGCGGTTGCTCGCGAAAGGGCGTGCGTAACTGTTTGCACGGGTGTTTCTCCACGTGTTGATGCGCGTGTGGCTCGCGCGATGGGCTTGGAGCTTGAGCGACACAATGATGCGTTGTTCGTGTTCGGCATTGTTTCCGATTTAGGGTATGAGCCCACCGTTTCTTACATCCATTCGCCCAGAACCAAGTCTTATATTTCACCTGATGAAGCTTATTATTCTTTGTTGAGAACAAGAGACTATCTTACCGATACAGCTGATCAGATCAGCGTTGAGGAAAGTGCTTGTCGTTTACGCAGTTTTCTTGCCGATCATTTGGTAGAAATCGAGGAAGACGGCGCTAAGCGCTGGACGCTTGACCAGCCACGAGTTGTTCCCTGGGCATTTATCAGCTGGGATGTGGGTATCTGATTTCGCTTGTGGCTGGTGCTTCGGCGAGATCCCGATTCCTCTTATCCTGGGGAAGAAAGGCTGTTTAATTTAATGCGGTCGATTATTTGGCTGTGTCGGCAATGAGACGCAGAAAGGATACTGCATGAGGTCGTTTGAGGAAGATCTGAGCCGCGCGATAACCTTTCATGGTCATCTGTGCGGTGGTCAAATAACGGGTGTGCGTATGGCGCGTTATGCGTTGAAGTATTTCGGCATTGAAGACCCTGATCATTACCGCGATCTGATCGTCTATGTAGAATGCGATCGTTGTCTCACGGATGCGATCATGGTGGTTACTGACTGCCATCCTGGTAAACGCCGCATGAAATGCTTGGATTTTGGCAAGCAGGCGGCGACGTTTTTCGACATGAACCGCAATGAGGCAATTCGCTTGGTGAACGTGAGCGAAAAGTGCCCTAAGGGCGAGGATGCGAAAGCGTGGTTTGCCACCCGTAGCGACGAGGATTTATTCAGCGTCCAGAAAGTAGCTGTTAATTACACCGACCTTGATGCCCCAGGAAAGCCCCATTCCCATGTGATTTGCGCAGTTTGCGGCGAAGAGGTTACTGATGGCCGTGAAGTTCAGACAGGCTGCGGAAAGGCTATCTGCAGAAGTTGTGCCGGGCAGGCTTATTACGAAATGCTGCAGCCTTAGGGGATAGACCGTTTTGCGTTCCCCAGCGCAGGGCTGCGGCAATCGCAGGTTGTTGCAGCCAGAGATATTTCCCCATTCCTTTTGAAACCCCCTAACGTAAGGATTCTTATGAACCCCAATGAAATGATGAGCGTCGAAGAGGCACTCGATTGTGTGCTCTCTCATGTTGCACCTCTTGATGTTGAAACCGTTTCGTTGCTCGATGCAGTTGGGCGCGTTGTTGCTGAAGATTTGATAAGCGATTGCGACATTACCCCGTTTGACCATGCGGCAATGGATGGTTTTGCGGTTCGTGCGGCCGATCTGGCGAACGCATCTGAAGACTCGCCTGTTTCCTTGCAGGTGGTGGGTGAAGTTCCTGCCGGGTCTGTCTTCAACGGCGAAATTGGCTTCGGCGAAACTGCGCGCATTATGACGGGCGCATCTGTGCCGGATGGCGCAGATGCGGTAGTGAAATACGAAATCGTCGATTACCTTGGTGGCGACGGAAGGCAGGGGGGCACCGTTTCGTTCTCTCGGCCGGCGGCGCCTTTCGAAAACATCCGCGCTAAAGGTGAAGAGATAGCGCAGGGGGAGGTTGCTATCCATGCGGGTGAGGTAGTAAGTGCTGCTGGTGTCGGGTTCTTAGCAAGCTGCGGCGTTACGACAGTTCCAGTGTACCGTCGTCCGCGTGTCGCCATTATCCCCATCGGCTCCGAGCTATTGGCTCCGGAAGAACCGTTCCGTCCAGGGTGCATTCGCGATAGCAATTCGTATGCCATGGCGGCATGTGTTGCCAAAACTGGGGGTATCCCTGCTCAGCTGATGATCGTTCCTGATAAAGAGGAGTGTTTGGCGCGCTCTATCAAACTTGCAGCAGAAGATTACGATTTCATTATCACTACAGGTGGAGCCTCTAATGGTGATTACGATTTCATCAAACCCGTAGTTGAGGATTTGGGTGAGCTCTACATGACATTGGTGAACATGCGCCCTGGTAAGGCGCAGACTTTCGGCATGGTGGATGGCACACCGGTGTTTGGCTTGCCAGGAAATCCTGCGGCAGCTTACTGCGGTTTTGAGGTTTTGATCCGCCAGGCGTTGCGCAAGATGCAGGGTTATTCTTCCGTTGGGCGCCCTTTGGTTAAGGCTCGTTTGGTGGGCGACCGCAAAAAACGCGATCCACGCCGCATCTATCTGCGCGCCTCGCTTTCCCGAAACAAGGAAGGGGTTCTTTGTGTGGTGCCCGCAAAGAACCAGAGCTCGGGCTTGTTCAGCACTCTTCATCGGGCTAATTGCCTGGCAATACTCCCAGAGGGTACCGACCAGAACCCTGTGCCCGACGGCACCCTTATCGATTGCCTATTGCTTGATGTTGAAGAAGGAACGGTGCTGTAAATGATCACGTTTGCTGTTATTACCTGCTCTGATACGCGTAGTGAAAAGGAAGATACGGCTGGCGCGTTGCTACGAGAGCTTATTGCCGATCAAGGGTGGCAATGCGCTGCGTATGACGTGGTAAAAGATGAGCGCCCTGAAATAGCGGCCGCCATTGTTCGTGCGGCGGATGAGGAAAAGGTCGATGTGGTGCTCACGTGCGGCGGCACGGGCTTGAGCCTAAGGGATGTGACGCCCGAGGCCACGCGTGATGTGTGCGAGCGAGAGGTGCCTGGCATCGCCGAGGGCATGAGAGCGCACAGCCTCGCCATTACACCGCGTGCCATGCTTTCGCGTGCATTGTGCATGCAGCGTGGCACAACATTGGTGATCAATTTGCCAGGAAGTAAAAAAGCCGCTCAGGAGAACTGGGACGGCATAGTTGAGGTTTTGCCCCATGCTGTTTCTATGATGCATGGGGGCGGGCATTAATGAGCTCTAAGCTCTATTCCATGTGCCGGTTTTGCCGCCTTCTTTATGAAGTAGGCGAACCGCATCGATTTCCATTCCGCGATCGATTGCTTTGCACATGTCATATACGGTTAGACCCGCTACGCTTACTGCGGTAAGCGCTTCCATTTCCACGCCAGTTTTCCCGACGAGCGAACAGGTTGCTGCTAGGTGGATGCCGCAGCGACCGTCTTCACGCTCTTCGGCATGCTGCGGTGCGCACTTAACCTCAACTTTAGTGAGAGTCAACGGATGACAGAGAGGTATAAGGTTGCCGGTTTGCTTGGCTGCCATTATGCCGGCAATACGTGCGGCTGCCAGCACGTCCCCCTTTTTTGCGCTGCCGCTTTCGATGACCGCAAGGGTTTCAGGTTGCATGGCAACGAAGCCTTCTGCGATGGCGGTTCGTTTAGTTTCTGCCTTTTCTGAGACATCGACCATGCGGGCATCGCCTTCGGCGTCGATGTGGGTAAGTTGTTGAGTCATATGATTCTCCTTGGGGTGGGGAATAGGGACAGGTACCAGATTTCCACTTTAGCCGCCGACCTGGCTCATCATGCGGCGGGTTCCTACGCGATGTTCATGGCCGCTTGGTTTATGGAACAGCGCTGCCTTGAACACCGAAAGTACTTCTTCTTCGCTGCCTTTCCGAAGCGCACTGCGAATATCGTACTCGGTGTCGCTGAATAGGCAGGGTTTTATCTTGCCATCGGCGGTAAGGCGCAAGCGGTTGCAGCTTGCGCAGAAGTGGTTTGAGATTGCCGATATCACGCCGACGGTTCCTTGAGCGCCGGGAAGGCGATAATATTGCGCCGGACCCCATCCATCGGGCGTGGCAATGGCGGGCTGCAGGCTTCCCAATCCGATGGATTGTGCTTGGGCACTGATGGTTTCGATAATCTCCTTTGCGGGAACAACATCGGCCGGCCCCCAGCCGCAACCGCCACAGTCATCACCGTTTCCGATAGGCATGTATTCGATGAAACGAACATGTAAGGGGGCATCTACCGTTAAGCGGGCAAAAGAAAGAAGATCTTGGTTTAAACTGCGGACGACAACCGTATTGAGCTTGACGGGGAAAAGGCCTGCCGAAAGGGCCGCCTCTATACCTTTGAGAGCATCATCCAGGTTACCGAGCCTGGTAATGAAGCGATACTGTTCCGCGTCAAGCGTGTCCAGCGATATATTCACGCGGGAAAGGCCCGCAGCTTTCAGGTCGGCTGCCATACCGGGCAGGAGTATTGCATTGGTGGTTAGCGCAACGCTTTCGATGCCAGGGGTTTGAGCGGTTCGTTCAATGAGGCTCAAGAGTCCTTTGCGAACGGTTGGCTCGCCGCCGGTGAAGCGGATATGTTTGATTCCGAGCTGCGATGCGCATTTGATTGCTTTATGGATTTCTTCGAGGGTTAGTACGCTTTCGTGGGGAATGCTCTTAACGCCATGCTCAGGCATGCAGTAGATGCAGCGCAGGTTGCAACGGTCGGTAAGCGATATACGCAGATAGTTGATTTGTCTTCCCTGACCATCTTTCATGGCGTCTCCTTTCGGGTGATAGTGGCATGCGGGTTGAGCCGTTGGGCGTAGCCGTGTTGGTACGGCTATTTGGATACGAGGTAAACCTTATCGGAAGGGATGCGGATCAGAAGCACTTCGTCTTTGACTGGTAGCTTTTCTCTGGGCACCTTCAATTTGTCGACGCGCCAGAATAGGTGCTGCTTAAGGTATTTCATCTCATTTTCAGTCTGCTCAACTACAGGGTCTGAGCCTGACGTACGGTCGAGGAATTCCAGCAGTACCGAACGATCAAAACGCGAGTCGCTCGTGCGAACAACCCGAACACGATAGGTGTTTCGTCCTGGCTCTTCCGCGCGTTCCAGAAAGAATGCTCGGACTCCCATATAGGTTAAGTTCTTTGGTGCGGGCTTGTCGGTATCCACTTCGATGCCCCACGCGGGCAAGAACACCCGATGATCGTCAATCCGATGGGCAGGGGTTGTGTTCTTGCAGCCGGAGAGCCTGATGCTTGCTGCTGATTGGGGGTTGTTGACTAAATTGTTGCCCGTGCTCACCTCCATGACATGCCCCTTTTCGATCACGGCGATACGATCACAAAAATGCAGTGCCTCATCGATATCGTGGCTAACGTATAGAATCGTTCCATGGAAGGTTTCGAACAGTCCAGCCAGGTTCTGCTCCAATACTCCTTTTAAATGTGCATCGAGGGCAGAGAAAGGCTCATCAAGCATAAGGATGTCAGGTTTTGCTGCCAACATGCGAGCCAGGGCAACGCGTTGCTGCTGTCCCCCTGAAAGTTGGGAGGGGTATCGTTTGCCGAATCCGTCTAGGCCAAAGCGCTTCAGTTCAGCGTCCACTTGAGCGTTACGTTCTTCTTTAGGCAGCTTTCGGTCGATTCCCGCCGCTACGTTTTCTGCCACGGTTAAGTTGGGGAACAGCATATAGTTTTGGAACAACAGAGCGGTTTTGCGTTCTTGAGGGGAAAGGTTCACGGCGGGGCGTTTCCCGGCTTCCCGTTCAAAGAACGTTTTTCCGTTCACTACGATCTTTCCTTCATCGGGTGTTTCGATGCCTGCAATACACCTCATGGTAAGGCTCTTTCCGCAACCTGATTCGCCCAGCCAGCCTATGGTTTCGTTGCCGGCTTCTATATCCACGTCGAGGGTAAATGCGGGGAAGCTCTTTTTTATGGATACGGAAAGGCTCATTGCTCAGCTCCCTTACGGTATTTGGTAGTGCGGTTGCTCCACAAGTTGATGAACAGGAACGCGATGAAGCTGAATCCGATAACGATTGCGGTCCAGAACCAGGCAACGCCATCGTTCCCGTTCATCCATTCGAAGTAGATGGCGATGGGAATAGTGCGGGTGATGCCCAGATAGTTGCCTGCCAAGAACAACGTTGCGCCGAATTCACCAAGTGCACGTGCGAATGCGAGTGCGGTTCCAGCGGCAATGCTGCTCCAGGAAAGGGGGAGCATCAATTTCAGGAAAATGCGTGTATTGCTCCATCCCAAGGTGCGAGCTGCATCGAGCATATTGGTATCGAGGTTTTCAAAAGCACCCAGGGCACTTCGATACATCAAGGGGAATGCAACCACTACTGCGGCAATAACCGTTGCGGGCCAGCTGAAGATAAGGGGAAATCCGATATCGATGAAGAAGCTGCCAAAGGCGGTATTCCTGCCGCATAGATACAGCAAGATGAAGCCACATACAGTCGGGGGAAGCACCATGGGGATGGTGAATATGCTGTCGGCGATATTCTTTGCCTTTTGCGAAAGATGAAGACACCAATATGCAGCCAGCAGGCCAAGGACGAAGATGAAAACGATGGCAACGCCAGTAGTTTTAAGGGTTACCCACAGGGGACTCCAGTCAAGTTCTGAGAGAAATTTGCCCGCTGCGGCAATTCCTGTGGCCCCTTCGTTCACGGTAACCTCATTTGCTGGGGCCAGTCGACCGAAATCGGCAAATGAGGGTTTGAAGTAGTTTGGATTGTCACTGTCGGTGAGGTCGGAGCCATCGGTGCCTATAACGCTAGCATATACAGTTCCATTTATTTCTTGATCGAATGAGAAGCGGATGTTGCCGATTTCGTAGGTTGGGTTGCTCGTGAAGTGCCAGGTACCGATTCGGGAAAGGGGAATCGAGCCCGCTGCCGTTTCGCCATCGAGCGCATAGAGGTAGCTTTTTAAGAGTTTTATATCATTCTCGTCGTTGATATCGATGCCAAGAGTCTGTGCTGCTTGGGCGGGAACGTAAGCAACTGCATAGGATTCGGAGGCAATAAGCTGAAAGAATTCGCCTGTCTCGTTTCCAACTAAATACGAGTAACCGTAATACGTTCCATCGATAGCTCGATTCGACCCCTTTTGGGCACGTGCGAAATCGCAGACTGCGTAGGAGGTGCCCTCAATCGATGCGCTGGTTGCATCTTCCGATACGCTAACTTTAGTCAATTCTCCGTTTTCAGAGGAAGAAGCTTGGGAATTGGTAGTTTTGGGGGCTTGGGGAGTGTCAACATCGCCCAAAGCCTCATCGGCAAATGCCTTGCAAGGGAACAACGCCGTCGTCAAAACCAGTATCAGCATGAATAAGCAGGTGGCGCTTGCCGTGCCTCGTTTTGTATTCATGGAAGGTCCTTATCTGAAAAGGTAGCGTATCGAAAAATGGGAGATGGGCGTTGCTGCGCGCCCATCTCTAGAAACTAGCGAAGTTGAAGTGGTTGTTTGCGGATTACGCCAACTCGAAGCCCCACTTCTGCCAGATTGCCTGAGCCTTTTCGCTGTTTATGCACCAGTCAAGGAATTCCTTGGCGGCGTCAACGTTCTTGCAATCCTTAGTGATAGCGCCAGGATACACGATGTTCTTGTGGGTGTCGCCAGGTACGGTGCCAACAACCTCTACGCCACCAAAGCGATAGACGTCGGAGGTGTATACAAAGGCAATATCAACATCGCCAGACTGAGCATGCTTGCAAACGTTGCCAACAGAGGTGTCGGTTACAACCTTGTAGTCGGAGCCGTAAGAGCCGCCCTTACCGGAGATTTCCTTGCCGGTTTTGCCTGCGTCATCACCAGCGGGGGTGTAAACGCCAACGGTGGAAAGGGACTGTGCTGCATAGTTGCCTGCTGGAACAGAGTCATCGCCAACGCAGATGGAGTACTTGCCGGCGGCAATGTTATCAAGCGTTATATCGGAGAGACCAGAGCCTTCCTTAGAAACCATAACCAGATCATTCTTGAACAGGTCAACGCGGGTTCCTTCGTCAACATAACCTTCCTTGACGGCGGTATCCATGGAACCCTTGGATGCAGAAATCAAAAGATCGGCATAGGATCCTGCACTGAGCATCTCGTTCAGCTCGCCTGAAGCCTTGTACTGGGTGTCGGCGAAGGATACATTGCTATGACCGTCCTCAATGTAAGCTTGTTGAGCTTCTTCCATTGCCTTCGAAAGAGAGTTGGCGGCAAATACCTGAAGCTGAACGTCCTCTTTCCTTTGCTCTTGTTGGCAACCGGTAAGAGCTACGGCAACCAACGCGCAGCAAGCGAAAGCCGCAAATGCGGCGGCGAGTTTTTTCGCCTTTTGGGTGACAGTCATGGGGGAGTCCTCTCAACTCGGGGCATGGTTTTGTCCTTTCGCGAGAATAAATGCAAAATCTCTTGTTTGGTTTGGGAAAATAGTCGAAACGATTGTGAGGTGTCGATTCCGAGAGGTAAACGGTATGCGCAGCGATGAAGTATCGGCAGACATCAAAGTTTTCATAAGTTCAAAGAGCCAAGCGCGCCACAGCCCCGGGCTTGGGCTTGGCGTTGTGGAATTGTGTGAGCGGGTTGAACGGTTGGGCTCTCTGAATAAAGCTGCAGCAGATATGGGCATGGCCTACAGTAAGGCATGGCGTATTGTTAAGCAGGCTGAAGAGGGTCTTGACGTGGCTTTATTCCTTCGCCAAGGTGCCCGTGGCTCTTGTTTGACCGAAGAAGCCAAAGCGCTAATCGAGTTGTTCCGCAAAGTGGAGCGCGAAACGAACGCCTGCGCCAATCAGGTGCTTCGTGAGTCTTTGGACGATTTGGTTGACAAAGGCGTTCTTTCCCATGCTTCGGCCCCTGATTTGGAAAAGAAAGCCACACCTGAGCTTATTGCGCAGGTGCGTGCGTTGGGGCTTTAGGTATCCTTCTTCATTGTTCATTTGGCTGATAGTCTGATATGGCGAAATTACCAGGTAACCGTTTACCGCTTATAGCCAACCGTTTACTGAGGGTCTTTTCGGTAAGCGGAAAAGCCGTTTTCTTGCTACTTTTTGAATCGGTTTTTTTAAGGCAGCTCTTAGCTATACATGCGGTATAGAACCTCTGCTTGAGCAAGCTCTTGGGGCGTATTCACGTTGGCAAAGGGATCAATCGATCCAGGCTTGCGCATGAGCTCGGCGTTGAATCGAGTGCAGTCGATTGACTCGATCAAATCACGCATGCGTTTTGACCCTTGCGAAGTGATGGTCTCCAGAATAGGCTGGCACGTGCTTTTGCGATACACCGCTGCAAATGGTTCGTAATTCCCGTTATTGAATGGCACCACTGCATCGCTTCCATTTGCCTGCATCGCAAGAGCCTCGCGGGTAAGAATTTGTGGCGAAAAGGCAATCATGTCGCAAGCAACAACGCCAACGGCATCGTTGGAGCTCGCCTCAATTGCGGTAAGGAGTCCAGGTAGGGCTCCTCGTTCTTCCATGACATCGCTGACAAGGCGGAGCTTGGGGTGCCGCTCATGGAGATAACGCAGCTCTGGTTCTTCGTTGGCTGTGACGATGAGCTCGTCGGCAAATGAGGCAACTACTTCCAGCATATGCTCGATTAGAGGGCGTCCCAAAAAGGGGGTCAATGCTTTTGATTGTCCCATTCGTTTCGATTCGCCGCCTGCCTGAATGGCAATGGTAAGCGGCGCACGCGTGTATCGTTTTCGCAAAAACGTCGCAATAGCTTCAATGTCCTCGAAACCGAATACCTCGACAGTGGTTTTGCGGGCAATTTGCTCAACGGCCGGCATGTCGGTAACGATGGCGGCCGGCATTGCGGGCCGGTCGGGTGTTTCGTCGTCAGACCGTGAGGGTTCTATACTGGACAAGCGATCGATGAGAGCTTCTGCGGCTATTTGATCTTTTGGATTTTCTGCTCGAAGCAGTTCGATGGTTGGCAATCCTATGCCGCGAAACCCTTCCACGAGCACCAAATCGTAGTTCGGCATAAGTTCCAATGCCTCGGAGCAGGAAATTTCTTGGGCTAGGTCGCATGTGAACGCCAAGCGTTTACTTGAAAGGATCGCGGTGGCTTTTGACCCAGCGGCACGATGACGGTATGAGTCTTTCCCCGGAATGTCGATTTCAAAATCAGGGTGTCCGTGGTGCTTTATGGTGCCAATAGCAAGTCCCTGGCGAGTAAGCTCGGTTATGATTTTTTCCAACAGGGTTGTTTTCCCTGAATTCTGCCTTCCCACGAAAGAAACGGCAGGGCTTGGTCGATAAGGCTTATGGGGTAGAGGTTCGTAGATCATGCCATTCCTTGTGTTTGTTTTAGGCTGCTCAGCATGGCAAGTGTAGGGCATCATGTGGGTTTTCGGCATCCGCAATATATGAGTGGTTTGGGTGGGGGCGTGTAGGCAAATTCTTTTCGCCGTGAATAGGCATCCGTTAGCCCAGCTGATTCTGCCGAAGGAAGGTTGAGCGGAATGCTTATTGCGCAGTCGTTACTACTATTGGAGCGTTACTTATTGGCGTTCGAGGAGGCATCAATGGCTTGCATCACATCCATCAACATTTCTGCTCGCAAAGGAGTTCGGAAAACGCCTGTTGGTGATGCTCCTCAGGTTGTCCTTGTCGATGATGGGTTGGAAAACGATGCTCATGCAGGAAAGTGGCACCGTCAGGTTTCGTTTTTGGCAGAAGCATCCCTTGCGAAAGCTCGTGATATGGGCTTAGAGGTTGGTCCTGGCGATTTTGCCGAAAACTTTACAACCGAGGGAATCGATCTGCTTGATTTGCCTTTGGGTACGCAACTCCGTTTGGGAAAAGACGTGCTGGTGGAAATCAGCCAGATCGGTAAAGTGTGCCATACCCGTTGTGCCATTTACCATTTGGCGGGCGATTGCATCTTCCCCCGCGAGGGCATTTTCGGGGTGGTGCTGCATGGTGGTGCTGTTTCGGCTGGTGACGCCATTGAGGTGGTAAGGCGTGGTGACGGCACGTGCACACATACTCCACCTGAGGCGTTAGCCGAAGTGGAAGCAGCACGAAAGGCAGGCACCCTGTGAGCAGCGAAATGCAAGACCTCTCTATAAGCGAGAAGAATCAAAGCTCCTATCGCGAAGCTTATCTAGACAACGCAGCCACAACCAAACCGCGCCCCGAAGTGGTGCAGGTTATGATGCGGGAACTTCGGAACTACGGCAACGCGTCTTCTGTTCATGCGCTGGGCAAGAAGGCAAAGCGCGTGTTGGAAGATAGTCGCGCTGTTGTTGCAGCAGCTTTGGGCGCTGAGTCCGACGAGGTTTTTTTCACATCGGGCGGAACCGAATCGAACAACCTTGCCATTCGCGGTTCGGTTATGGCGCGCGGAATCGGCGCAGGTCGAATCGTAACTTCTGCTTTGGAGCATCCTTCGGTAACGCGATCGGTGCGCGGTCTTAAGCGAGAGGGCGATTGCTGCGTTTCTTACGTTGAAGCTGTTCATGGCAATTTTGATCTAGAAGCATGCGCGCGTTTTCTGCAGGAACCAACAACATTGGTAACGGTAATGTCGGTGCAGAACGAGCTTGGATATCGGCTTCCTATCCCTGAAATCGTCAAGCTGCGCAATGAATATGCCCCTAATGCATTGGTGCACACCGATGCTGTTCAGGCTTTTGGCAAAATCGATGTCCCCGTACATGAGTGGGGTGTTGATTTAGCTTCCCTTTCTGCTCATAAGATTGGGGGCCCGAAGGGTATCGGTGCATTGTTCGTGAAGCGTGGGACGAATATGTTCACCACGGCGTTTGGGGGTGGGCAAGAGCGCGGCCTTCGTTCAGGAACTGAGCCCGTTTACCTCGCCGCCGGTTTTGCCGAAGCGGTTCGCTGCGCATTTTCTGACAGGCAGGCTGAAGAAATGCGTGTTCGCGGATTGTGGGACCATTTACGCATGCGGGTTAACGCAGAGATTCCTGATGCGGTAATCAATTCTCGTGAAGATGGGTCGCCTTATCTGTTCAATTTCAGCGTTCCCGGTATGAAAAACCAGGTGGCCCTCCGTTTTTTGAGTGACCACGGCGTCTATGTTTCCAAGGCTTCTGCGTGTGAGTCAAACATCAATACCGTTCCAGTTGGCACATGGCGTCATAAGCATCCGCTTTCGCTCCAGGCGGCTGGCATTCCCCTTGCAATGGGCAAGCGCACGCTGCGTGTCAGCTTCGGTTACGATTCATGCGAAGACGATGTCGATCAATTCGTGGATAACCTGAAAGCGTATCTTGCTAGCTGTTAAAACATCGCCGTTTTGTTTGCGTTAAAGATCATCAGTGTTAGCTTTTTTTACACTTGGTGTTGTTAACCTGCGGTAACCGAATTCGGTGTTAAGGTGTGGTGAATCGCTCACGTAGGTGGGCGATTCTTTTTGCCTTTAAGCGTCTAACTTTGAGTGGCGTTATTTGATGGAAGAAGTTGAGCGTTATGAATAGTGGGTCTTATCAGACATCGAGAATGGCCGAAGTGCGTCATGTTCTGTGGATTGTTCTTCTGCTTAATCTGCTGGTTGCGCTTGCGAAGTTCTTCTATGGCTTGGCCACCAATTCTCATTCTATGCAGGCTGACGGTATCCACTCGGTGTTCGACTCTATGGGCAATGTAGTTGGTTTGGTTGGAATCACGCTTGCTCTCCGTCCTGCAGATGAGGGCCACCCTTACGGGCACTTTAAGTTCGAGACATATGCGAGCATGGTTATTGGCATTTTGCTCATAGTTGCCGCGTTTGAGGTTGGATCAAGCGCTATCAGCGCGCTAATTTCGGGTGACCACAATGCTTCCGTTACGGTGGTTTCCTATGTGGTCATGGTAGGCACGCTGTGTATCAATATTGGGGTTACAACCTATGAGCGAAGGGTCGGTAAGCGTTTGAACAGCGATATCTTGCTTGCAGATGCAAGCCATACGCTTTCCGATGCCATGGTTTCCATTGGCGTCATTGTTGGTCTTGTGCTGATCCAGCTCGGCTTCGCTATTGCCGACTCCGTTATGGCTTTAGTCGTCATGGTTGCTATTTTGTATACTGCATTCGACGTGTTCCGTTCTGCTTTTCAGACTCTTTCCGATAAGGCTCGAATCCCCGAAGAGGAAGTCCGCAAGGTCGTGGAAAATATCGCAGGCGTTCGGAATGCGCATCGTATTCGTACGCGCGGTACGCAGGGTGATGTATATGCCGATCTGCATGTGCTGGTTGATCCGAGCATGACCGTTGCTGCTTCGCATGAGCTTGCTGATCGTATCGAATCCGAGATCGTCCATAAGTTCCCGCAGGTAAAGGACATCCTTGTCCACATCGAGCCCGATGACGCCTATCATCGAGCGGAGAGTCATACGGAATAACAGTTCCATTTATGAAAAAAACGAACCTAGACAGTTGACGCAAAGTGCTGTTCTGGTAATATACAAGCTCGCTGAAGCAGTTCGGCATTTTCGGGCGATTAGCTCAGGGGGAGAGCGCCACCTTGACACGGTGGAGGTCACTGGTTCGATCCCAGTATCGCCCACCACTTGCACACAGGCCAGAGGCTTAAAGCCCTGGCCTGTTTTCATTTGCGCAGCGTTTACTGGGGAAGGGAAGAAGCATGCACACCAACATATCGCTCCAACAGCTTCGTTACATTATTGAAGTCGCTGAATGCGGCTCCATCAACGCAGCGAGCCAGCAGCTGTATGTTTCCCAACCCACGCTTTCAACCACCATTAAAGACACCGAGCAGGAACTGGGAATTTCCATTTTTAACCGTACAAACCGTGGCATTACCCTCACAAATGAGGGTACCGAATTCATCGGTTACGCTCGACAGATCCTTCAACAGTTTGATTTGTTCGAGGCGCGTTATTCCAACTCGAACAGTGCCGCCAAGGGCAGGCTTTGTGTTTCTTCCCAGCATTACGCCTTCTGCGTCCATGCATTTGTCGATTTGGCTGAGGAGTGCGACGAAGAGGAGTATAACTTTTCCTTGCGTGAGACGCGCACAGCTGAAGTGATTGATGACGTTAAAGAATTTCGCAGCGAGATCGGTGTTTTGTACCTGAGCGAGTTCAATCGTAAGGTGCTTACTAAGGCTTTTTCCGATGCAGGGTTAACTTTTACGCCGCTGTTTGAAGCACACCCGCATGTGTTCGTCGGCTCGAACCATCCTCTTGCTGGTCGAGCAAGCTTGAAGCCCGAAGACTTGGAAGAGTATCCTCGTTATTCGTTCGAGCAGGGCAGCAACAATTCTTTCTTTTTTGCGGAAGAGCCGTTGAGCCATCTGCCTCACAGCCAGAACATTACCTATTACGACCGCGGTACCTTGACCATTCTCCTTAATCGGCACAACGGCTATACCATTTCAACGGGTGTTCTCTCCGGTGAAATGGGGCAGAGCATCTGCTCCATCCCTCTTGAGGTTGATGAAAGCATGACGGTTGGCTATCTGTATCATGCCGAGCGTCCGTTCTCTCCTTTAGCGCAGCGTTACATTGATAAGCTTCGTGCTTACATTGAAGATAACCCCACGGTAACCACGTACTATCCAGTTGATTGATAGGTTTCTCTCTTTTTGTGCGGTTAATGGTCTGCGCTTTCTGTTGGACTGCTGGTAGGGCCTACAGTTTTATAAGGGTTGAATAATTGTTCCTTTCGCCGATAAATAGATGCCGTTGCCGTTGGATGGCATCGAAAGCAAGTACAGTGTTCGCAAGTGCCTTCCCCTCGGGGAGGGCGTTTTTGTTTGCTGGATGTTGAGTTATTTGGTGCGGCTATCGGCTATAGTTCGTTGCTCCTGTTCGAAGCTTTATAAGGCTAAATTCGCGATGCCGTACAGGGAAGGGGGATGCGTGTCTGCGCTATCTATTGAGCCCAAGACGGCGGCCGATGTGAAGGTGGAATCTTATTTAAAGCGATTCGAGCGAAGGGTTGAGGCTGCACCTCCTGGTCAGTGCCCGCTGACCACCGTTTCGTCTTATCTTGAGACTGGCGCAAACCAAACGTGTGGGAAATGCGTTCCTTGCCGTGATGGCTTGCCAAAACTATCTGAGCTGATGCGGGAATTGGCAAACTGTCAGGCAAACAACGAAACACTGGAAACTTTGCGTGCGCTCGCCCAGATGATTCGCGATGCGTCGGATTGTGCGGTGGGGTACGAAGCTGCCCAGGCAACGCTTGATGCGCTCGATATTTTTCCCGAAGAGGTCGAAGCTCATCTGGTTGGGCATAGTTGTACCCAGGGCATGGGCCAAAGCGTTCCCTGCGAAACCCTATGCCCAGCTCACGTTAACGTGCCGGGGTACATTGCCCTTGTTGGCGAGGGGCGTTATGCCGACGCTATCAAACTTATCCGCAAAGACAATCCGTTCCCCACGGCATGTGCACTGGTGTGCGAGCATCCTTGCGAAAAACGTTGCCGTCGTATTCTCATCGATGCGCCGCTGAATATCCGCGGTATCAAAAAAATGGCAGTCGATCAGGTTGCTGCGGATTCTGTTTCCACGCCCGGACGTTTGCCCGATTCCGGTAAGCGAATTGCAGTTGTTGGGGGGTGGCCCTTCCGGTCTTACCTGCGCCTATTATGCGGCACTGATGGGGCATTCCGTAACGGTGTTTGAGGCGAATCACTCGCTGGGCGGCATGATGCGTTATGGCATTCCTGCATATCGTTTTCCCCGCGAACGTTTGGATGAAGATATCCGCGCCATTCTTTCCGTGGGCAATATCGAAGTGAAATGCGACGTGCGCATCGATGCCGTTGCTATGGCTAAGATCAACGACGAATTCGATGCAGTGTACGTTGCCATTGGCGCTCAATTGGGAAAAACGCTAAAACTCGAAAACGGTGATGCCGAAGGTGTTGTGTCTGCGGTTGACTTGCTGCAGAAAATTGGCGATGGAGATTACCCCGATTTCTCAGGTAAGAAAGTTGTTGTGGTCGGCGGTGGCAATGTTGCTATGGATTGCGCGCGAACCTCGGTTCGTGCTGGCGCATCGGAGGTTACGGTTGCGTATCGTCGTAGACAATCGGATATGACGGCTTTGGTTGAAGAAGTGGAAGCCGCCGTTGCCGAAGGTGTCGAGATGGCTGTGCTTGAAGCCCCTGCTCGTGTTGAGGTCGATGAATCGGGGCACTGCACTGCCCTTATCACGCAACCGCAGATGATTGGTGCGGTTAAACGAGGCCGACCTGCACCCGTTGCCGCCAACAAGCCCGAACGCCGCATCGAAGCTGACGTAATTCTCATTGCGGTTGGACAGGATATCGACGTAGATCCTTTTGCCGATTTCGGTATGCAGGCGCAACGCGGCAGCTTTGTTGCCAATGGACAACTTGAATCTCCTAATTTGCCTGGAATCTATGTGGGCGGTGATTGTCAAAGTGGCCCCGCAACGGTGATTAAAGCCATCGGTGCGGGCAAGGTCGCCGCGCGCAATATCGATGAGTACTTTGGCTACCATCACACTCTTCCTTGCGATGTTGCGCTCCCTGAGCCCAAGCAAAATGATCGAACGCCAAAAGGACGTGTCGAAATCGCAGAGCGCCCTGCTCGCGAGCGCAAGAATGATTTCCTGGGAGTTGAGTATGGTATGAGCTTGGAGGAAGCGGAACAGGAGTGCGGACGCTGCCTGCGTTGCGATTGCTTTGGTGCTGGCTGCCAGGTTGATGGGAGGTTCCAGTATGTCTAACGAATGCGCAAGCTCTTCTGTGGTTGCCGATGAGCAGGCTATTTCGCTCATTGTTGACGGCGTTTCGTTGTCGGTGCCCAAGGGCGCAACGATTCTTGACGCTGCCGAAAAAGCTGGCTCCCACATTCCTACGCTTTGCTTCTTAAAAGAACGCAGTGCCATCTCTTCGTGTCGTATTTGCATGGTTGAGGTCGAGGGCGAAGATGCTCCTGTGCCTGCCTGTTCCACCGTTGCAAAAGAGGGCATGGTCATAACTACCGTCTCGGAACGTTTGGTTGCCTATCGTAAGTTGGCTATGGACCTGATTCTTTCCGATCATGGCCTCGATTCCACCAACTATTGCTTCAGCTGCAATAAGAACGGCGCATGTGAGCTGCAGGCGGTGGCCCGAGAGGTTGGGGTGCAGCATCCCTCGTTTGAGGGAGCGGGAAAACGCAAGCCGGTGTTCGACTCGAACCCCTTCATTTCGTTCGATCCTAATCTTTGCATTCGCTGCCAACGCTGTGTGGCCGCATGCAATTCCGCTGCAGGCAATCATTCGCTTCATGCTGCAAAACGTGGTTTGCGGACATCGATTGAGGCGCCTTTTGGTCCCAACTGGAAAACCTCAGGGTGCGAATCGTGCGGCAACTGCGTGCAATCCTGTCCGACGGGCGCCCTTACCATGAAGCGTCGCGCAGAATACCGGGAATGGGAAGTTGAACGCGTACTTACTACGTGCCCCCATTGCGCTACAGGATGCCAATACAATCTCATTGTGAAAAACGGCAGGATCGTTGATACTGAAGCGGTTGATGGACCCTCAAATCATGGCTTGCTGTGTGTGAAGGGCCGCAGCGGTAGCTTCGATTTCGTTCATTCGGAGGAACGTCTTACTACGCCCCTTATCCGCAACAGCGAAACAGGGCAGCTTGAGCCCGCTACATGGGATGAAGCCCTTGATCTTGTTGCAGCTAAGATGGGTGCACTGCGTGATGAGTTTGGCGGTCAGGCCCTTGCTGCGTTTGCGTGTGCTCGCTCTGCCAATGAAGACATCTACATGCTTCAGAAAATGGCACGTACGGTGTTCAAGACGAATAACATCGATAACTGCGCCCGCGTTTGTCATGGCCCTTCGGTTGCCGGTTTAGCACAAACCCTGGGTTCTGGCGCTATGACCAATCCCATTACCGACATCGCTCGGAACGCTGATGTAATCATGCTGGTTGGTTCGAACCCAGAGGAAGCCCATCCGGTTATTGGCATGCAGATCCGCCACGCGGTCGAAACGGGAACAAAGCTTATCGTGGTCGATCCGCGCAATATCGGCCTTTCCGCTAAAGCCGATATTCATCTGAAGCTACATCCTGGCACCAATGTCGCGTTTGCCAATGGTGTTGCAAGGGTACTTATTCACGAGGGTCTTATCGACGAGACGTTTATCGCAGAACGCTCTGAGGGTTTTGACGACTTCAAGGCGATGGTGGAAAAGTACACGACTGAATACGTAGCGGAAATCTGCGGCATCGATGCTTGCGATTTGATTGCTGCGGCAAAGCTGTATGGTGAAGCGGGTGCCGCTGCTATCGTGTACTGCCTTGGCGTTACCGAGCATACTAGTGGCACTGAAGGTGTAATGGCGTTGTCGAACTTGGCTATGATCACAGGAAACTTTGGAAAGCCAGGGACGGGTGTTAACCCTATCCGCGGGCAGAACAACGTGCAGGGCGCCTGTGATATGGGTGCAACCCCCGGCGATTTCCCCGGCTACCAGAAGCTCGCCAATGCCGAAGTGATGAAACGCTTCGAGGGCCATTGGGGAGTTGAGATCCCCAAGTGGAAGGGCACCTATGCAACCGAGTGCTTCCCCAAGATGATCTCGGGAGATATCAAGGGATTGTTCATCTTCGGCGAGGACCCGGTACGAACCGACCCTGACACCAACCATGTTATCAAGGCTCTTGAAGCACTCGATTTCTTGGTGGTAGACGATCTGTTCTTAACTGAAACAGCCAAGTTTGCCGATGTTGTTCTTCCTGGTCGTAGTTATGCGGAAAAAGAAGGTACGTTCAGCAACACCGAACGTCGTGTTCAGCGAATCCGCACGGCAGTCACTATCCCTGGCACACGTCTCGATACCGACATCTTCATCGATTTGATGAATCGTATGGGGTATGCGCAGCCGCAGCTTACAAGCGCTCAGATTATGGATGAAATTGCGGAGCTTACTCCAAGTTTTCATGGCATTAGCCATAAACGGCTTGATTCGGAAGAAGTCGCAGGTCGGGGCTTGCAGTGGCCTTGCCTCGACAAGGACCATCCAGGTACGCCGATCATGCACGTGGGTGCCTTTACTCGCGGTTTGGGCATTTACTCACTGGCCGACTACATTCCTCCAGCAGAGCTGCCCGATGAAGAGTTCCCGCTTATGCTCACTACGGGTCGTATTCTGTATCACTACAACGCAACGGCTATGACGGATAAAACTCCTGGTTTGAACGAGATTTGCAGCCATTCGTTTATTGAGGTCAACTCGTTTGATGCCGAACGATTGGGCATTTCGGATGGCAGTAGGGTTTGCGTTGAAAGTCGTCGAGGAAGCATTGAATCGGTGGCACGCGTTTCGGGCAAGACCAATCCTGGAGAAACGTGGATGCCGTTCCACTTCCAGGATGGTAATGCCAACTGGCTTACCGATGCAGCGCTCGATCGTATTTGTTCTACGCCTGAATACAAGGTGTGTGCGGTTCGGCTTTCCGCAGTGTAGCGCTGGCTTATAACTGGTTTTCGCCCTGTCGGCTTATGAACCGCATCTCCAAATTTGGATTGAGAAACGAAAGTCCAAGTTCGGGAGGTGCGGTTTGGAGTCTGTGGGGCTTTTCAGTAGGCGCCTGCATGCTCGGAAGGGCGGTGGTTGATGCTTCTTGTATATCCAAAGGGGATGTGGAAATAAATAACGTAGTGTTGTTTATTTTGGTGTGGAAGAGGACAATCGGCAGCGGAACATGGCAATTGAAGGGGAATGCGGCGTGAGCACTGCGGCAGAAAGCAAGAAAACCAACAGTATAGATATGCTTCATGGCCCCTTGGCTAAGAAAATCGTTCTGTTTTCCATTCCCCTTGCTATTACCAGCATTTTGCAACAGTTGCTGAACTCCACCGATGCGGTATTTGCCGGCCAGTGGCTGGGCGGGGATGCGCTGGCTGCTGTTGGTGGCGTTGCTCCAATTATCAGTTTGTTTGTCGCGGTGTTCGTTGGGCTGTCGGTTGGCGTAAACGTGGTAATCGCAGTCCATATCGGGCACGACGACATCGACAAAATCAAGGGTGCGGTACAGACCTCAGCCGCCGCCGCAGTGGTTTGTTCGCTTGTTTTGGCTGTTGCCGGTGTTCTTTCAACCGATTTTATTCTTGCTGCAGTGAATATGCCTGCTGAGGCGTGGGCTGAGGGAGCGCAGTACCTGCATGTCTACTTCATCGGCATCGTTTTCTTGGTTATATACAACTTCGGTTCTGCTGTGCTTCGAGCTAAGGGAGACACGCGTCGCCCCTTGTACGCCTTGGCGATTGCTGCAGTGCTCAATATTGCATTCGATTACGCTGCGGTAGAGTTTCTTTGCTTAGGCGTATTTGGCATTGCGGTAGGTACGGTTATCGCCGATGCCGTATGCGCTGCTGTTATTGTTTATTTCTTGCTTACCGAAGATGAATCCTACCGTCTGGAGCTTAAGAATTTTAGGGTTGTGGGAATCGATCTCAAAACCCTTATGCACATAGGCCTTCCTGCTGCCTTGCAGGGTGCGGTATTCGCTCTTTCCAACATTATTATCCAGGGCGAGATCAACGGCTTTGGCGCAGACGCAACTGCAGGTTCATCTGCGGCTATGAATTTCGAGTTCTACACCTACTTCTTCGTGAACGCCTTTTCCCAGGCCGCAGTTACCTTTATTGGCCAAAATTATGCGGCAGGCCAGTATAGGCGTTGCGACAAGGTCATGAAATTCTGCATGGCGGCATCGTTTGTTTCTACACTGGCATTAAGCTTGCTTTTCACTTTAGGTGGCGATCTGTTCTTGGGCATTTTCACCGCTGAAGCGGGAGCACTTTCGTTTGCCTATATTCGCTTGTGGCATGTGGAGCTGTTTGAGTTCATGCCGTGTTCGTATGAGGTCACGGCGAGCGGTATGCGTGGTATGGGTTGGTCGGTGCTGCCTACCATTGTGGTTATCGTAGGCTCATGCCTTTTGCGCATCGTGTACGTTTTTACTTTGTTCCCGCTTATTCGTTCGTTTGAGAATCTGATGCTTATATACCCCGTAACGTGGATTGTGACAGGGGCAACCATGATTGCGCTTTACTTTTATGCCAGGAAAAAATCCTACGGAAGGTAGTGACGGTCGTGCATGCTAACCGTGTTCTCTCTATCGGTGCCGTGCGCTTATCCTGACGCTCATTAGGGCAATAGAGGCAACAACCAGCACAATGCCGAAGATGGCGGCAGGGGACAAATACTCGCCGAAGAACGCAACACTTATGATGGCGGTAGCAATCATTTCTACGGAAGCGATGATGGGGACTTTGCTCGTTTCCTTCATCTTCAAAATACCCTTGTAGTACAGCAGGTATGCCAGCGAAGTAGGAATCAAGGCCAGTAAAAATCCATAGGCTATGGTTGCGGCGTTGTACGATTCGGGACAGGTCCATGGTTGGAAGAGGATCAGAACAGAAATAGTGGCGAATAGGTAACTGTAAGCACTCATGACGTAGGTATTGGTGGCGCTTCCCGCAATGCGCGTGATTATCGCTGCCATTCCGTAAGTGAACCCCGATGCAATGCCACAGCTAACTCCAAGAACTGATAGCGTTTCCAGGTTAAGCTGGCCTCCCGTTGCAGCAAGCGAGCAACCCACCACATTGATGCAGAGGGCGATAACCTTTAAAAGGGAGATGCCCTCATGGAATATCAGCATTGAAAACACGGTGGTAAAAATAGGCGCGGTGTTTAGCAGTACCGCCGAAACGGCGATGCCGGCATTGGCGATGGCCATGGTATAGAACATGTTGTAGATACCGTTGGAAACAACGCCCAGTACAGCGCAGGCGACAAGGGTTCGCTTGTCGACTATCAGCGCTTTTGGTCCAAATTTCATAGCGGTGAATGCGGTCATGATAAGAAAAGCAAAGAGCATCCTGATAAAGCTTGTGCTCGCCGCTGTCGAGCCGTGCAATTCCATCATCTTAACCAAAGGCCCAACAAGCCCCCACAATATGCCCGCAGACAGAATTTGCAGGATTGCTAAGGTCTCTTTGCCGAGGGGCGGCTGACTCACTGATTTCCTCATTCCGTGGTGGCGATGCTTGCTGCTTTAGGAGGCAGCTATAGTGATTTGCTTTATTTAGATAAAGTGTAGCGGTAAAACGTGTTCAATCTTCTATACTCAAGTGCATTCTTTACCGTCGGTGCGTCGATTTGCTTGACTTCATGGGCGAATCGTCAGAAAGAGGGACTTTGATGGAAACCCCATCTCCTGTTGCGTCCACCCAGCCTCCATCTGCAGAATGTGCTTTTCAATGCGCGGGAAGTGCCGCTGGCGGCCTTCCGTTGGCCGAGATTGATATTCCCGATAGCTTGCGGGGCGACCTAGCCTTGTTCCTTCGCCTGGAACGAAAAGTGCTTGATGAGTACGATCCTGAAATCCGCAGTCTGTTCGATAGGCTTTTGCAAAGCGTAATTGCTGCCAACGAGGGAGATCCGGGTAGCGCTGCGAGTGATGAACCCGTTGACGAGCAGGGGATCCCGCTCCCTTCAACTGAGGGGAACAAAGCATTTCGCGAAGCGGTTGATCTCCTCGACATGCTTCCTATTGAACGCGCTCAGGTGGTGGTGCGAGCATTCACCTCGTTCTTTCATCTGGCTAATCTATCTGAGGAAAATTATCGCGTTAAGACGTTGCGTGAGCGTGGCCGTGAGCCCTTGGGGCAAATGGAAACCGACCCGACCAATGAACTTACCGTTGCCTATCGTCAGCTGGTAGATGAAATGGGTGTGGGTCGTGCCACCGAATTGCTGAATCGTTTGGAGTTCCACCCAGTGTTTACGGCTCATCCCACCGAAGCGCGCCGCAAAGCGGTTGAAGGAAAAATCCGTCGTATTGCATTGCTGTTAGCGGAACGTCCTTATATGGGCGGTTCTGATTTAGCGGAAAATGAGCGTCATCTGCTTCAGGAAATCGATGCATTGGTGCGCACTTCGCCCATTTCAGTGAAGAAGCCTACCCCCGTAGAGGAAGCGGACACCATTATCGATGTGTTCGACAACACGCTCTTCACCACTATTCCTAAGATTTACCGTCGATTCGATGATTGGGTTCTTGGAGAAAAGGCAGGTCGCGTTAAGCCGGTTTGCCCTCCGTTTTTCCGCTTGGGAAGCTGGATCGGGTCCGATCGCGATGGTAACCCGAACGTAACTGCAAAGGTAAGCCGTCAGGTAGCTGCTAAGTTTTCCGCCCATATGGTTTCCGCTTTGGCGGAGGCATGCCGCACGGTAGGGCGTAACCTGACTTTAGAATCGGGCTACACTTCGCCTTCGGCCGAGCTTTTGAATCTCTGGAATCATCAGGTTGAAATGAGCGAGGAGTTAACCGGTCGGGCCGAGGTCATATCCGCTTCTGAGCCGCATCGCGCGGTAATGCTCGTCATGGCGACGCGTCTTGATGCTACCGTTACGCGTAATGCTGACACGATGTATCGTTGTGTTGAAGATTTTTTAGTTGACCTTCGGGTAGTGCAGCGTTCACTCGTTGAAGCAGGCGCAGTGCGTGCGGCGTATGGTCCCGTGCAAACGCTTATGTGGCAGGCGGAGACGTTCGGTTTCCATATGGTGGAAATGGAGTTCCGTCAGCATTCAGTGGTTCATGAGCGTGCGTTGGCTGATATTCGCGAAAACGGGATCCATGGAAACTTGCAGCCTATGACCCGCGAGGTTCTTGATACGTTCCGTGCCATCGGTTCTATCCAACGTCGTTACGGCAAGAAGATGGCCCACCGTTACATTATTTCGTTCACGAAAAGCGCTCAGCATGTTGCCGATGTATACGAGCTGGCGCAGCTCGCCTTCGCCCATGCCGAAGATGTGCCGGATTTGGATGTTATCCCCCTGTTTGAGCAGCTGGAGGATTTGGAGGGCTGTGTTGAGGTTCTGGATAAGATGCTGGAGCTTCCTGCGGTGCAGCGCCGCCTGGCCCAAACCAATCGCAAGATGGAAGTGATGCTGGGGTATTCGGACTCATCGAAAGATGCTGGTCCGACCACGGCAACGCTGGCATTGCATTCAGCTCAGGGCCGTATTGCCCAATGGGCGGAGCGCAATCGCATCGACCTTGTCATGATGCATGGTCGTGGTGGTGCGGTTGGCCGTGGCGGTGGACCTGCTAACCGTGCGGTCTTGGCGCAACCGAGGGGCTCGGTGAACTGCTGCTTTAAGGTTACCGAGCAGGGTGAGGTAATTTTTGCCCGCTACGGGAATCCTGTTCTTGCCCAGCGTCATGTGGAAAGTGTGGCGGCGGCAACGTTGTTAAGTTCGGCTCCCTCAATTGAGCATACCAACACTCAGATGACCAGCGAATTCGCTGGCGTTGCTAAAGAGCTGGATGATGCGGCCCACAAGAGCTATCTCGATTTGCTGAATACGGATGATTTCACCCCGTGGTTCGCTACGGTAACACCCCTTGCTGAGGTCGGTTTGCTTCCTATTGGCAGCCGTCCAGCCAAGCGCGGTCTCGGTGCTAAATCCCTTGATGACTTGCGTACCATTCCCTGGGTGTTCTCCTGGTCCCAAGCGCGTATCAATTTGGCTGCGTGGTATGGCTTCGGTACCGCCTGTGAAAAGTTGGACGATATCGAGCAGCTCCGTCGCGCCTATCGCGAGTGGCCCCTGTTTGCCACCTTTATCGACAACCTTGAGATGTCTATCGCTAAAACAGACCAGCGCATTGCGAAGATGTACTTGTGCTTGAGCGATAGGCGCGATCTTTCCGAGAAAGTATTCGGTGAAATGCAGCTGACTCGTAAATGGGTACTTTCCATTACTGGCAGCGAATGGCCCTTGGCCCAGCGACGAGTGTTGGGGCGCGCTGTTCGTGTGCGCAATCCCTATATTGACGTTCTTTCACTTGCTCAGGTTCGTGCCCTGCGTGCTATTCGCATTCGCGGCGAGGAAATGGCAGCTAAGGAAAAGGCGGATTATCTCGCGCTGATTCTTTCTACCGTTACAGGTGTTTCTGCTGGTCTGCAGAATACTGGGTAAAGAGCGGTTGCCCTTTTGCGTTGAAATGCTGAACGGCAACTGAACGGTAGATAGCAAGAAGCTAGTAGCAAGTGTGTATTCCGTCTTTCGAGAAGATAAGGAGTGAGTCATGCAGGTAGATTTCGATTCCATCCAACCTGAAACCATTGAGCATTTTAAGGGCGGGGAAGGCTCCGTTACTACTCGAGCGTACGTTGACGGAAACAATCGGATTATGAGGGCAACAGTGCATCCGCATTCTTCCATCGGTTGGCATCAGCACAGTGGCAATTCAGAGATCGTGTACGTTATGTCTGGTGTTGGCAAAGTGGTAGTTGAGGGCGGCGAAGAGCCTTTAGCTCCTGGCATATGCCATTACTGTGCGGAGGGGCAGTTCCATTCTGTGGTGAATCCTAATGAAGAGGATTTAGTCGTGTTTGCCGTGGTTCCCCAGCACGGCTCTCTGTAGCTTCTGGCGCTATTTGGAACGCTCTATTAATTTGCGATATACGTGCTCTACCATCCAAGGCTCGGTTGACGCGGTAAGGGCTTCGTCGAACGTGAGCCAACGCACTCCAGAGTTTTCTTCGGGGGCTATGCGTAGCGCGTCTTTTTCATTTGCCTCGAACAGGTAGGTTGCATTGAGGTGCAAATGGGAGGGGACGTATGCCCCGCGTTTCCAGTGCCCATCAACGGTAAGCGTTTCGCAGGAAAGAAGGCCTGAGTGTGCCATTTTGGCGCTGCTCAGGCCTGTTTCTTCTTCGAGCTCTTTTGCGGCAACGAGCGAAAGGTCGTGTATGCCATCAGCGTGGCCGCCAATCCATGACCACGATTGATAGATGTTGTGATATATCATCAGCGTTTTTGTGCGGAGGGGGTTTACGACCCAGGCTGATGCGGTAAAGTGCGCCGGCCATGCCCGATTGTAGGCCTCTTCGCGATGAGCGGCTTCGAGAAGTAGTGTGTAGTCGGCTGCTTCTTCATCGTTCTTGGGCGTAAACATTTTTAGATCCTCGATCAGAGTGGCCATAAATGGGCTCCTTTGCGGGCGTTGCGTTTCTCGGCTTTGGTCATATTATCGCCTCGATATGTTGTTTGGTGATTTTTCAATTTTGAGTTGCCATATTGCAGGGTTTTTCAGTTGCGGTTGTTTTGGGTTGGATCTATGACAATCTGCGATATTTCGCGTAGGTATTGTTTTCGGTCTACGCGTGGAGGGGTATCTCCGTGCGTATGATCCGGACACCATGGTTTTGACGTATCCGATTTGACTGATTCTCCGATAGGGAAGGTGAAAATTTTTTTCAAAAAAGGGGTTGCGTGAAAAACTGGTTTCCGTATAATACTTTCTTGCGCGCGGACGTGGCTCAGCTGGTAGAGCACAACCTTGCCAAGGTTGGGGTCGCGGGTTCGAACCCCGTCGTCCGCTCCATTTGATTTCTCAAGCCGATTCGATTCTTTACGGTCGGCTTTTTTAATCGGCGACGTGGCCAAGTGGTAAGGCAGAGGCCTGCAAAGCCTTTACCCCCGGTTCGAATCCGGGCGTCGCCTCCAATACGCACTCAAAAGGGATTGCACACCGTGCAATCCCTTTTTTGTTTCGCGTAAGGCGTGGTAGCGCTACGGGCAGGTTATAAGAAATAGCGGGCTATAGGACAAAAAGCGTGTCCTATTTTGCATCTAAACCCCAGTTTGCAGCTCCAGTTTTAGCCGCTTAAAAAACCCAGACCCTTTAAGACGCCAGTAGAGAAGTGCGTTTGGCTTTAGCTTGGTGCTGCGGGGCGGGCCGCAAATTCAAACCCCTAAAAACAGCGAATGGGAAAGGAATATAGGTCATGAATTGCATCCATCCCCCTTCTCTGACTTTGCCCCGTTGCCATTATATGGGGTCCGCTTGGCTTTCGAGGGCTGCTTCATGGTGCTACAGGCCTGTTGCGACAGATCAGCCTGTTGAAAAACAAAAAATCCGACTTTTATGCAACTTTTTTGCGATTAGGGACTCTTTTCGGTCCCTGGAACGTGCAAACAAGCTACTGTACGGCTGGTTACCTGCGGTTTTTACATCTTGAACCGCGATCGGGGAACTTGAACAATTCCTAATCGCAAAAAAGTTGCAAAAGCGACCGTTATTTTGTTTTTGGGTTCCCGAGGTTGCCGCGCGCAGGCTCCGTGGCGGGGTGGCGGCGCGCTTATGTTTCGACTGACCCGCTTTGCGGGGGAGTCGTGCTCGAATCATTTGTTCGACCTAAACGGTGCGCAATCGCATCACTTGATACATTGCGCTTGGGCATAAAAGAAGCCGCTCGTGGCGGCTTCTCGGGTGGGTTATGTCCTGCTCTGCTTATGCTGCTGCTTTGGCGGCTTGGCGGGTTTCTTTGCGGTTCTCCAGGGCATTGACACATACAGCGGCGGACTGGTCGCCGGTGATGTTTACCACGGTACGCATCATGTCCAGAACGCGGTCTACGCCAGCTACGAGGGCGATGCCTTCAACGGGCAGGCCAACAGACTGGAGTACCATAGCGAGCATGATCATGCCGGAGCCAGGGACGCCGGCAGTACCGATGGACGAAAGCACGGCAGTGGCAACAATAACGCATTGTTGGCCAATGGTGAGGTCGATTCCGAATACTTGGGCAATAAAGATGGCACAAACGCCTTGGTAAATAGCGGTGCCGTCCATGTTGATGGTAGCGCCAAGGGGCAGCACGAAGCTGGAAACTTCGCTGCGAACGCCCAGCTTCTTAGAGCATTCCATATTGATAGGCAGTGTGCCGACAGAGGATGCGGAAGCAAACGCAAATGCCATTGCACGCATCTGACCCTTGAAGAAGGTAAGCGGACCCATTTTCGCAATGGTTTTAACAGCGCCAGAATATACGACAACCATGTGCAGAATCATGGCCAAGTAGGCAATGAGAATGAGCTTCAGCAGTGGCAGCAGGATGTCTGGGCCGTTGGTGGCAACGACGGGGGTGATCAATCCAAATACGCCGAATGGGGCGATAGAGATGATCATATGCATGATCTTGATGCAAACCTCGCTCATGCCGTTCACGAAGTCGGCAACAGGCTGAGCCTTTTTACCCGCTGCGAGGATACCGAAACCGAAGAAGAGGGCGATGACGATGATCTGAAGCATGCTGGCGTCAGACATGGGTTGGACGAAATTGCTGGGGAAAATGTTCACGATGGTATCGATAAACGAAGGGGCTTCTTTTGCCTCATAGTTCAGTTCATCGGTAGAAAGAGTGTAGCCTGCTCCAACGTTGAGGACGTTGGCAATTACTAAGCCGATTACGATAGCGCATGCGGTGGTGCATAGGTAGTAGGCGATGGTTTTACCGCCGATAGCACCTACGCGTTTGATATCGGAAAGGCTGATGACGCCAGCAACCATAGAAAAGATAACCAGCGGAACAACGATCATCTTAATGAGGTTCAAGAAGATGGTTCCAAGCGGTTTTATGTACGTGGTTGCGATGTCGGGAGTACCTTGCAGAGCCAAGCCAGCTACAACACCCAATGCAAGTGCTATGAAGATCCAGGTAGTAAGCGAAAGGCGTTTGACCCAAGGCTTATTTGCCTTTTCGGCTGCAGTTGCTTTCTGAGCCTCCCTAATATCGGCTTTTGCCTCTTTTTCGAAGTCGGTTAATTCGGACATGGATGACCTTTCTTGCTCGATGTCCTTTTTTCGATTAAGCGCCTGGTGATTTACCGTGAGCGGCAGATGCAGACGTAACGATATATTTTACTCCATGGTTAGGTGTGGAGCTTCGTACGACAGCTGAAAAGTGTTATGAAGCTAAAATGCGAGCCAGACGGCACGTAGGTTAGTCTGGTTCGCATTCGTGAATAGAGACTGATGCATTGGTTAAGTTATTTTGGTTATTACCCGATTGCGCTATCGAGTGCGGCTTCTAAGAATTCCCATTCGTCTTTTGTCGTTATGGGAAGAAGCTCGGTTTCTCTTAGCGGCATAGCGTTTGGGGTTTCGGCATTTGTCCTATACGCGGAGGCGAATACCGTTAGGGAACCGTCATCGCCGATGCTGTTGTCGGTGTATACCAGATAATTTTTGGTACCGCAGCTGCTTTCCACGAGCAGAAGCGCTTCGCATTCTGCGACCTGGCCATCTTCCATGATTAAGGGAAAACGAGTTTCTTTCATTCGGATGGAGCGCATCGGTACTCCTGTCAATAACTACCCGTTAAACAGGTGTTTCAATGGATACTAAAGATAGATTTCGAGAAGTGCTTTTTGGACGATCTTGCGAGCGTCTTCGTTGAAAACGTTGTGCAATACCCTGAGTTCATTCAGGGTTATGGTTCCCGGATTGGCGTCCTTTTGGGCGAAGGCGTCACGGGAGAGGAACAACGCTGAAGCGCAGTCATCTAGGGACAGCCCAGAGGCTTCGCGCGCTTGTTGAACCCAGTTTTTCATACTCATCCTCCGCACTTGATCATTACCAGATTAACGGGTAAAAAACTGCTGTCAATCTGGGAATACCACCTTATTTGATAGCATGTTTCGCGTGGATGGGAGGACCGATGGAGAACTATATTGGCGATAGTTGCGTGAAATCATCAACGCACTTGATAAACGCAGCTCAAACGCTGAAAACGCTCCTAATCTCGTCTGCGCTGGGAAGAGTTTGGGAAGAATCGGCTCCAAAACGCTGAATTTTAGCGGTTTCTGCCGCCAAATCGCGCTCGTGAATCCTTGCGTATATGTCCATCGTTGTCGTTATGTCGCTGTGCCTTGCCATCTGCTGAATAGCCTTGATGTTCATGTCGCTCATGCAGAGATACGAGACGAACCAGTGGCGCAGATCGTGGGGGCGCGGGTCATCGAAGCCAAGCTCGGAACCGAGCTTCTTCCATGCCCTGTTGAGCGTTGAGTACGATTCCTGCTCATATATAAGATTGGTCGATACGTACGTTTCGGGCGTTTGCGTCAGTTGAAGCGCCTTCATGTTGTTTGCCTGCGTCACGCGCCACATAGCGAGCATATCGGCAAGCGTGTCTATCATCGGGAGCGTTGCGTTCGCCGCCTTGCTCTTCGTCCCCTTGATCGTTATGAAGCCGCCCTGAATGTCCTTCCATTGCACAGCCAACGCTTCGTTTGCTCGGCAACCAGCGAGCAGGGCGAGCAGCAGAGCCATACAACGAGGGTCTTGCTGATCGTATATGTCGTAAGCCAAACGCTCGAACTGCTTAACGCTTATGGCGTTGACCTCTCGCTGATCCTTCTTCACGCTTGAGTACCCTGCAAATGGGTTGCGGCTTGCGTAGCCTTTGGGGATCGCAAAGTGCGTCATCATGCCAGAGAGCGCAGAGCAGTATATGTTGATGGTGTTACCGCTGTAGCGCCTTCCGCTGAGCGTCTTCCCATCTATCCAGCCTTTGACCATATCGACAACGTGCTTGTCGGTGATCTGCGACACGGGCAAGGCTCCGATACAATGGCAGACCGCCTTAACGGCACATTGGCGGGAGTACCGCGCATTTTCGGAAAGCTGGTGGAACGGATCGGCGGTATCAAGCCAAAGCTCGCAGCATTGGCTGAGCGTCATCTTCTTCGATTCTGCGTGGCTCATCCCGAGCAGCTTGCGCTTGAAATCCTCGCGAGCTTGAACGGCTTCGGTGTAGCTGCCGTGAAAGGTCATCGCCCTTTGGGCATACTTTCCCGTGGCAGGGTTGATTCCTACGCTTATCTTGATCTTCCATTTGCGGCATTTCGATTTAGGCTTGTCCTCCATCGCGTATATGCCGCCTATGCCCTTCGTTCTCATGGCAGCCGCCTTTCAGCTCATGATGCCGTACTCTGTTCTCTCGCTTATCGTCTCCCAGCCTTCATCGCCGTCTACTTGCCTGTACTTGAGCGCGTATATCGAGTATCCGTTTCTGTTGGAATCGAACTCGAGCATGTACCCATCACGCTTGCGCCAAAGCACGTACTGCCCGTTTTCGAGGCTTCCGTCCTGCGTGTACCTCGTTGTTAACTGCATCGTGTCCTTGTTGTCGTAGGTGCACGGCGCGTCCTCGCCTGTAGGCACGCTGCATTCCACATAGCATTCGACAGGGCACCTTGGGGGGGTCTCCGTATGGCTCTGGCGGAATCGCTTTGATAACGCCGAACGTGTAGTGGAACCTGCTCTTGTCCTTGTAGGACGGTCCAAGCACGCAGGCTTCCTTCATGATTCGTCCGTACTCGTTCGAGGGCCAGCCGTCCGTTGCGCGATCAGCTTGAGAGAACACGTACCAAGAGTGCAATATTGCCTGCATGTTTCTGGTGTAGTTCGGCTCTTCGAGGTCGCACCACTCGCTTTCTTCGACTTCGCCGGTTGCCTTGTCTATTCTTCGGCGTACGTGATAGCTGACGTTGCAGAAGTCGAACCCGCACGGCGCAACAGGCTCAAGCGTCCTGATTTCATCGAACGTAAGGAACTCGTATCGCTTTTGTTCGCTTTGCGAAGTCGGTTCCTCCTGTGGCCTTGCGTGCTTTGCATTGATGACGTTTCTCTCCCCGAACCTTTCGAGCAATCCCATGTCTGAGACTCCTTTATAACCGAACGACCGCGTACACGACCTTGCCGAGAATCCTGACCTCTGGCGAAGATTGGTCTGTGGCATCGATGATCATCCGCTTGTGGGACGGATTGGTGCTGTCAGGCTCAAGCACGATGAATCCGTCCATCTTCTTTATGCGCTTGACGGTAGCGTCATCGCCGTTGACCTTCACCAGCGCAACATCCCCGCTTTGAGCGTCAACGTGCGTATCTATCAGGGCGTACGACCCATCGGTTAGGACGTTGTTCATCGAATCGCCCGTTATCTGGATGAAGTAGTTCCCCTTTTTGCAATACTCTTCTGGGCATGGGATCGACCCGCAGTCAAGCTCGAACGCTGGGCATGGCTCGCCAGCGTATGCGGCTCCGATGATGGGAAGCGAGCCAGAAGCGGCAATGGGCTTTATCTTGCCATCAAATCCAGCAAGGCGCGTTTTGGCGTAATATCCATCGGAGTATCCGAACAGATCGTTCTCCGTGACGTTGAAAACGCTGCAAAGTTGCTCGATCGCGTCTTTGCTGTTCGGACTTGTTCCCCTGTTCTCCCAATGGGAAACGGTTGCAGTTGTTATATCGAGTGCAGCGGCTAGCCTTGCCTGCGTCATATTCCTATCTTCGCGAAGAGCGCGGAGGTTCTTCCCGAAGTTGCTGTTTCGTGCCATAGGGTGTCCTTTCTTTCGCCCTATATACATTTTAGTTTTTATAAAAAAGTTTTGCATAAACCAAAAATATATATTTACAAACTTAAATGTATAAAATAATATATACATCAACGAAAGGAACCCAACCGAAAGGCGGCAGCGAAGATGATGAACGCAGATGACATCAAAAAGGGCATCGAGTGCATGAAGGCTCAGAAGAAGAGCCTTGAGGAAGAGATGATTGATCTTAAAACGCACCTGGTCAGGGGCATTTACGACATGGGAAGCGAGGAGCTTATCATGGTTGCAAACAGGATCGCATACCTTGAGAAGCGAATCGAAGCGGGACGGGCGAAGATCGATCTTGCTGAGCTTATCGTCCGCTGATTTTTTTTGCACTCGATGTATACAAAAACGTATACATCAGTCAGTTAGCCGATGAATGGGCGGCTGCAAGCCGTATTAGAAGCGGGGATTTGGAACACACCGCAGCCGTTCATTCAGCGCCTAACGGCGGCGCTAAGCGCCTACGGGACTAAACACTTCTCCTAACCAGCGGATTCTTGCTAACCCTCCACCCGTAGGCGCTTTTAGAAAACAAAACGACAGACAGAAAGGAGTACGAATGGACGAATGCGAGCATTACGAGAAGCGCGTTCTGCGGTATTGCGGATTCACGCCTACTAAGATGGCTCGAATCCTCGGTATCTCGCTTCCAACGGCAACGGCGAGGTTCAACGACCCGTCAACCCTCAAGGCTGACGAGCTGAAGCTTATGTTCGAGGAGCTTCACGATGATGACGCTAGGGAGATGTTCCTATCGATCATCGGAAAAAGGAGCGCATGATGCGCGAAATCCAGCGATGGAGCAGAGCCGAGGACGCTGTTATCAGGCGCTATCGGGATCAGGGAGCTTACAGGATTCGCAAGCAGCTTCGCACCATGTGCGGCACGGATCGAACGATTGAAGCGATCCGCATGAGGGCAAGCCGCAAGGGCGTATCCCTTGCCAAATACAGGCAATGCGATGTTTGCGGCGCTGTTCTCAACTCGCACAACAACAGCGGCAAATGCCCCGACTGCAACCTTGCAGACCGCATAGAGAACATGCAGCAGCGCAAGCGCCACCTCGAATCGCTTGAGCGCAAGGAAGCCGATACCGAGCTAAGACGCATATACAACGCAGAGCGCCAGGCGGTGCGGCGAATGGAAAACCGCCTGAAAAAAAGTTCCGAAAAAAATACGGCGCTTTGACCAGGCAATTAACAGTTTTTGTAACGGAAATTCACGTTTCCAACACACAAGAAAGGACGAAGAAAGATGGAAAAGAAGATCACGAAGAAAATCCGCAAGAAGGTCGCAGAGTGCATGAGTGAATCGATCGATGCAGTCGAGGTCATGCGAGTTTCGGAATCTATCGGAATCACCGCTGACGCTATCTATGCGGTTCCTGGCGATGCTGTTCATCTTGCGAAAATCATCGTTCTTGGCGAGGACGAGGAGATTGACGATAAGCGATTAAACCGTATCGCTTACGGTCTTTGGGTTTCCGTTGACGCGCTTGAGGAATGCGGCATCCACTTCGGCGGCGATGTCTACTGCACAACCGTCCTTGTCTGGCTCCGTACTGATGGGAGCATCGCGCATGTTGCGATCATCGCTAAAGGAATGTAGCGATGGCAACGCGACTTTACACACCGCCTGAGCTGGCGAAACTGCTCAACGTATCGGCTAAGACGATAAGGGAGAGTTGCGCGGCTGGGAGGATTCAAGCCTACGACTTCGGGGACGGAAGCTCCGTCATGTGGAGGATTCCGTTCGATGAATCTGAGATGAAGAGCATCGGAAGGAGGAACGCAAAATGCGCCTATACGAAGGAAAGGCTCCGCGCCAACGCACAGCAAAACCGATGATGCGGAAGCCTAACCCACAACGCAATCATACCACCGCAGCAGCAGCGGAAAGGGAGCTGATGGCTTACGTGACGATCTTCTTCCTTGCCTTTTGGGCGATGGTTCTGCCCGAGTTCATAGCAGCAATAAGCAAGACCATCTTCGGATAAACGGAACCAGAGAGAAAGGAAAGGCATGGAAGAAGCAAAGATCATCGAGAACGATCTTGCATTGATCGAGATCGACACAGGCGAGGTAACGAGCCTGATCCTCGGCATGGATGCCGAGATAAGGAACTGCTCGGACATTGTAGCCGAGCTGAAAGGAAGCATCGACCAGCTTCCAGAGATGCAGACGGAGGACGTTAAGCGCATCGCAACCGACATCAACGGGCATCTGAAACACGCAGATGAAGCGCGCAAACGCTTCAAGCGCGAGTGGAAGAAGCCGCAGGACAAGGTTGAAGCGGCTTTCAAGCAGGCGATTGAGCCTATGACCGAGCTTGTCAACGCCTACAAGGGCGAAGCGGCTAAACGCGATCAGCAGATCAGGCAAGAGAGATATGAGCTGCTCTGCGAGTTTTACGAAGCCGATGCGCCAACGCTTGCGGCGCTTGTCCCGATCGAGCGTTTCGGGATCGTCAGAGACAAGATGAGCATTGCAAAGTCTTGGAGCCTGATAAAGGCGCAGGAGAAGCTTCACGCGCTGCTTGTGCAGGCGCTGAGCGATTGGGCGGCTCTGAAAACAAGTCACCTTGCGTTCGAGAAGGAAGCGGAAGCGGAGTTTTTTCGAACCCTCAGCCTACAGGCGGCGCTGAACCTCAACGCCATGAGGGAAGAGGAGCAGGCGCGGATCGACCAGCTCAACGCAGAGATGGGCGTTGCGCCAGAGCCAGAGCCGATGCCAGAACCAGAACCGCAGCAAGAGCCTATGCCGCAGGTTCAGCAGCAGGAACAGCCACCGTGCGAAGAAGAGCCTAGGAGCTTCACGATCACATGCAGGATGACGGAATGGCAGAAGCAGCAGGTCATCGGCTTTTTGAAATCAATCAGCGTATCAGGAACGATCAGGGAGGTTCGCGATGAACCAGCTATCTAAAAGCTATGAAGCAAACGGGCAGTCGATTACCCTCACGGCGCAAGACGTGATCGACTACATCTGCCCACTTGCAACGCCAACGGAAGTGAAGATGTTCCTAGAGATTTGCGCTGCTTACGGCTTGAACCCGTACGTAAAGGACGCTCACCTGGTCAAATACAAGGCTAACTCGCCTGCAACGATGGTCGTGGGGAAAGATTTCTACACAAAGACTGCGGCGAGCAACCCGACATTTGACGGAATGGAAGCGGGGATTTCCGTCATCGGAACCGATGGGTCGTTCCACAGGCGCGAAGGCTCGATGCTCATGCCGGGCGAGCAGCTTGTGGGTGGCTGGGCAAAAGTCCACATCAAAGGGAGAAGCGTTCCGAGCTTCGATGAAGTCGGTTTCAACGAGTACGCAGGGAAGAAGTACGATGGCTCGCTCAACCAGCAATGGGAATCAAAGCCAGCAACGATGATCAGGAAATGCGCGGTTGTCCATGCCCTGCGCGAAGCCTTCCCCGCCAACTTCGCGGGACTTTACGACAGCGCGGAGATGGGGATCGAGCCAGAGGAGATTCCCGCTGCGACAGCACAGCAGACTGCTACAGAGCAAGAGCAAACTTACGAAGAGACTTTCTAAAAGGAGACAGAGCCAATGGCAATCAACAAGGCAACCATCACGGGCAACATCACCCGCGATCCTGAGCTTCGACAGACGCAGGGCGGCACAAGCGTCCTCGCAATCGGCGTAGCGGTGAACGATCGCCGCAAGAACCAGCAGACGGGGGAATGGGAGGATTACCCAAACTTCATCGACTGCACGATCTTCGGGAACCGCGCAACGGGCGTTGCCCCTCACCTGGAGAAGGGCATGAAGGTAGCGATCGAAGGCAAGCTCAACCAGTCGCGCTGGCAGGCTGAGGACGGCACCAACCGCAGCAAGATCGAGATCATCGTTGACGAGATCGAGTTCATGAGCCGCCAGCAGGGACAGACCGCGAGCAAGCCAGTACAGCAACAGCCGCAGCAGTTCGCCCCTCAGCCTATGCAGCAACAGGCGCAGCCGCAGCAGTTCGCCCCTCAGCCTATGCAGCAACAGGCGCAGCCGCAGCAGTTCGCCCCTCA
>OLNW01000030.1_pt1 | contig 176709 bp, 163 predicted proteins | sample 1672121 | NCBI WGS metagenome assembly OLNW01 (sample SAMEA3136648, study PRJEB25190) | human gut metagenome
CAACCATAGACTCGGTGAAATCTTAATACCTGTGAAAATGCAGGTTACCCGCGACTGGACGGAAAGACCCCGTGGAGCTTTACTGTAGCTTGATATTGGAATTCGGTAAACTATGTAGAGCATAGGTGGGAGACTATGAGATTAAGGCGCCAGCCTTAAAGGAGTCACCATTGGAATACCACCCTTAGTTTATTGGATTTCTAACCTAGGACCATAATCTGGTTCAGGGACAGTGTCTGGTGGGCAGTTTGACTGGGGCGGTCGCCTCCTAAAGAGTAACGGAGGCGTTCAAAGGTTCCCTCAGAATGGTTGGAAATCATTCAAAGAGCATAAAGGTATAAAGGGAGCTTGACTGCAAGACCTACAAGTCAAGCAGGTGCGAAAGCAGGACTTAGTGATCAGGCGATTCAGAATGGAATGGTCGTCGCTTAACGGATAAAAGTTACCCCGGGGATAACAGGCTGATACCACCCAATAGTTCACATAGACGGTGGTGTTTGGCACCTCGATGTCGGCTCGTCACATCCTGGAGGTGAAGTCGCTTCCAAGGGTTGGGCTGTTCGCCCATTAAAGTGGCACGCGAGCTGGGTTCAGAACGTCGTGAGACAGTTCGGTCCCTATCCGTCGTGGGCGCAGGAAAATTGAGGAGAGCTATCCTTAGTACGAGAGGACCGGGATGGACCTACCTCTGGTGTATCTGTTGTCACGCCAGTGGCAGTGCAGAGTAGCTATGTAGGGAAGGGATAAACGCTGAAAGCATCTAAGCGTGAAGCCCTCTCCAAGATGAGTTTTCCCATTGTTTAACAAGTAAAATCCCAGAAAGACTAACTGGTAGATAGGCTAGAAGTGGAAGTGTAGTGATACATTGAGCGGACTAGTACTAATAGATTGAGGATTTAATCCCAAAATTATTTAATTTGATTAACCGCATTATCATGTTTTCAGAGAACTATTAAAATAAAAATTGATAAAATATATTGGTGATAATTGCGAAGTGGTTCACCTGTTCCCATACCGAACACAGAAGTTAAGCACTTCAGCGCCGAAGATAGTGATTAGTTGCTAAAATAGGTCGTTGCCAATATTTTTTTATGTCCAAATATCTCTAATTAGAGATATTTGGGCTTTTTCTTTTCTTGCTTCTATGTTATAATAACAATGGTGATTTTCATGGCAAACGAAATCAGAGAAAGATTTAGAGAAAGAAAGTATTCATATAAAAATAAAAGAAAAAAGATAAAAGAGAATAATGAAGAAATAAAAGCAAAAAATGATGATAGTCCTATAAAAATAGTACTATTTTCTCCTTTTTTAATTTTAGGAATTATTGGAAAAGGTATAGAAAAACTAGGTATTAAAAGTCAGACATATGAAAAAACTGATAATAATAATATAAGTAATTCTATTAGCTATACAAAAAGCAATAATGTGTCACTAGAAGAAAAAAATAATATTTATATTAAAAAAGGTAATTCAAAAAAAATAACAACAAATAAAGAACTTAAAACAAATGATATTAAAGTACATTATAAAGAGAATAAACAAATAGTAAATGATAATAATAAATTAGAAAATAAAATTTTATTAAAATTTGGAAAAGAACTAGAAAGATTAAAAAATGAATGTGAAATAGTAGAAAGTGAAGAATATATACTAAATAAATATGAGGATGATAATAGTATATATTTAAAAGCAATTGATATTAATAACAAGATAAATACATTATTAAAAAAACTAGAAAAGATTAATAAAGAATATAAATTATTAAAAAATAATAATCTAATTGAAGAACCATTGTTACTAGATGATAGTTTATTAATTGATGATATAATAAATTATAGAAAAACTTTACAAAAAGAAGAAATCAATAAAATCCCTAAAAAAATAAAATTATTAGAAGAGTATAAATTTCTTTATAAAAACTTAGATGATCTAGTTGAAAAAACAGAAAAAATTAAAGAAATAAGTAATGAAAGAGTTCAAGAATTATCTGCAAGAGATAAAAAATATAAAGATGCAAAAAACAAAATAGTAAATTTAGAGGAAGTAGAAAATTGTTGTAATTTAATAATAGAAAAAAACAATAATTATCTTGAAGAATTATCAAAAAAAGTAGATAAAATAAGCGAGAGAAAGTATGTTGAAAGTAAGTTAAAAGGAATGAATGGTTTTTTAACATCAAGTTTAAGATATATTTGGTTGCTTTCACTTACACCACTGCGTGGAATATTACCAGGTATTGGTGCCAGAACAGTAGCAACTAGAAAACTATTACATAACATGTTAAAAAATATGCATTATGAAAAACAAGAAAAAATAATCTATTCATTAGGTAACTATGAAAGTGAAATCAATAACAAAATATATGATATAGATAGTTTGAATTATAATATTGATTTAGCATTAGAAGATGTTCAGAAACTAAAGAAAGAATTTAAAGATTACTTTCTATCATATAGTTTTAAAGAATATGATAAAGCCTACAAAAAAATTGAATTAATTGAAAAAAATATAATTGATAATAAAAATAAAGTATATTTAATTAAAGAAAAATTAATAAAAAGTAAAGAATTAAATAGAAATACTTTGACCAAAGTGAGAAAATTAAATGATAAAAATTAATTTTAATTTCAAATAATGCTTGTAAGAGTAAAAAAAATGTGATATACTTACTTCAGAATAAATGATAGTGGCTATCATTAATATAATTAAGGAGGACTTTTTTATGAATAAAAATTTTATAATTATGAATAAAAATAACAATACTCAAATGCAGGCATCTAGTTTAGTAAAGTTTAATTTTAATAACAAAGATTATTTAGTATATTTCATTGATGAAAATGAAGAAAATAAACAAATTTTTGTATCTAGATTAATTTTAAATTCAGAAGGTAAATATTTTATTGATAATATTATGCCGGAAGAAAAAGCAAAATTAAGTGAAATTGTATATAATATTGTTATTTTAATTCCAACTAATAATCAAAAAGGCGAGCCGGCAGATAAACTATTAAGTAGTTTAACAGAAAAATATACGTTATTATTAAGTAATGATATTCCGACATTAGGTGAACAAGAGTATTATAATAACTGTTCTATAGCAATAACTAGTAAAGAACTAGTAGCATTAGCAGAAGTTTTTTATAATACTAATTTAAAAGTTGAAGAACCAGTATTAAAGACATCAGAGGTGCCAACTTGGGAAATTCCATCAAGTAATGAAGTGGTACAACCAGTTGAACAAGCAGTTAGTACTGTACCTATTTTTACTTCTGCAGAAAATGAAAATACATTATCACCAGAAGTAAAAGCTGATGAACCAATGGTAAATGAGACACCTGTTGTTGAACCAATACCACCAGTAGTAAATAATAATAGCCAAGCAACAAATGTAATTCCTAACACTATTGAAGAAATGCCTGCTAATACATTAAATAACAATTTGGCAAATAATAGTATTAATAATAATGTTAATAATGTATTACCAGAAAATAATATTCCAAATCCACAAGCAGAAAAATTAGCAATTGTTTCAGATCCAAGTTTAGCAAGTATTACTGGAACAGTACCTATAGCAGGACAACCTAATGTAGCAAAATTAAATAACAAAGGAAAAGCTAATGTAAAATATATCATTATTGGTACAATATGTATATTGTTAGCAATAGCTGTAGTAGTAGTTGCATACATATTAATTCAGAAAAAAACTACTGGGGTTTAGAATATATACAACCACAATAGTTTTGTCTATACAAATTATATTTATTAGATAATAAGATGGATGATTTATATCCATCCTTTTTTTTAAAGTCAGAATATAACCATTTAACATTATATTTATTTTCAAGTTCTTTTCCATAATTATTAATCCATTCGGCGTTTTTGTAAGGACTTACTGATAAAGTAGTACAAAAGAAATCATAATCGTTCTCTTTGGCTAAGATAGCCGTTTTTTCCATTCTTAAGTAATAGCAGACTTTACACCTATTACCTCTTTCAGGTTCCTTTTCTAATCCTTTAATGCATTCATTATAATAATCATTATCATAGTCACAATCAATAATATCAACACAATTAACTTTATCAATTTCATTAATTAACTTTATTTGTTCTTTTTTTCTTTTTAAATATTCATCATATGGAAAAATATTTGGATTATAATAAAGAATAGTAATATCAAAGTTTTTTGTTAAATAACTAATTACATAACTACTACAAGGTCCACAACAACTATGTAATAGTAGTTTCTTTTTATCATTTAAATTATTTAAAATATTTTCACACATAGCACTATAGTTTTCTTTCATTTCCTCACCTCAAATAAGCAACAATATTATAGCATATAATTAAAAAAAAATCATATAATTTCTTGAAAAACAAAAAAAATATGATACAATATAAAAGGAGGTACCAAATGAAAAAAGAAAAAGAAATACCATTAAAAAATTATATATTATTATCAATAGTATTAATATTAACAATAGTAGTAGTAATTTATTTTTTTCTGTGGAAAAACACCTATGAAAAAAGCAAGTTACAAACACCAATTCTTGATGATTATTTGTTAGTAATTAATTATAATGAATTAAATAATTACTTAGTAGAAAATAAAGATGCAATTATATATGTATCAAAATTAAATAATGAAAATATAAGATTATTTGAAAATAAATTTAAAAATATTATAAATAAAAATAATTTGAATAATAAAATATTGTATTTAGATTTAACTGAAGAGTTAAAAGAAAACAACATAGTAAAAGAAATAAATAAAAAATATGGTAAGGAAATGACTGAAGCTCCTACAATAGTAATAATAAAAGATGGAAAAATATCAAGTTCTTATAATATAAAAGAAAATAAATATAACATCAAATTGTTAGAAAAATACCTAGAAAAGGAAGATGTAATAAATGATTAATGTAGTTTTGTATGAACCCGAAATACCAGAAAATACAGGAAATATAATGAGAACATGTGCTGGTACAAATAGTTATTTACATTTAATAGAACCACTTGGATTTGTAATGGATGAAAAAAGAATAAAAAGAAGTGGAGTAAATTATATAGATAAAGTACATTACCAAAGATATATAGATTTTGATGATTTTAAAAATAAAAATGAAGGGGAATATTATTATTTTACTAGATATGGAACAAAAGCATATAGTGAGATAGATTTTTCTGATAAAAATAAAAATTATTATTTAATATTTGGAAAAGAAAGTACAGGGATACCAAAAGAAATACTTCATAATAATTTAGATAAATGCTATAGAATACCAACCAGTGAGAATATTAGGGCATTAAACCTATCTAACTGTGTAGCATTAATAACATATGAAGCATTAAGACAACAAAATTTTCCAAATTTATTAAGAAGTGATCCTTTTAAAGGAGAAGATTATCTAAAAAAAGAAGATGGCCTTAATCAATAAAGCCATTCTTTTTTAATTTATCAATAATTTTATCAGTGGATACATCTCCTTCAATTCTAGTAGCGGTCGTTTTTTCCTCTCCATTTTTAATAAATATAGTAACAGGAGTACCACCATCAAAACTAATTAACTTATTAAATTTTTCTAAGTCAGTTTTATTATACTTATCAATATCAGTATAGTAAATATTAATTTTATATTTATTAGCTACTTTTCTAAGTTTAGGTTTATAATCATCACAATGAGAACAAGTAGTACGAGAAATACAAACTACGAAATCTTCTTTATTCTCAATTTTAGTTGTTAATTCATTATAATTCAGTTCAACTAAACCATTATCACCACTATTAAATAATAAATATCCTATTCCTACACCAAGTAAACAAATTACAATAATCATAATTATATTTTTTTTATTTTTCATAACATCACCAAAATAATAATATCACTTTTTTATAAAAAATGCAAAAAAATTCTTTTAAATTAAGCAAAAAAATGATATAATTCATTATAGAATAGGACAAGGTGAGATATATGAAAAAAAATATATATCAATCGATAATTATATTAATACTATTTTTGAGTATTCCATATATAAAAGCTGATTGTACTACCGAGGAAATAAAAGAATTAAAAAAAGAAACAAAACAAATTAAAATAATATATGAACACATTGATAATGCAACTACAGAAGAAGGTGGTACTGACTATAATAAGTTTAGTGTAGACATAGTAAATATTCCAGATGACTATTATATTATAGTTAACGATGGCTTGAATTATAAGGAAGCACCACAAAATAATAAAGTAAATATGACATTAAGTAATGGCTCATGGACTATAAATATATATTCTAACAAGTGTGAATCAGAAATAGATACAATAAGATTTAAATTACCAAGATTTAATATATATTATCTAGATCCCCTATGTAAAGGAGTAGATGGTGAAAAGTTTCCCTTATGTGGCAAATATTATGAATATGAAGTAAGCTATGATAGTTTCAAACAAAGAGTAGAAAATTATCGTATTACAAATGATATAAAAGATTCAGATAATAGCAATATAAAAAATGAAAAAAATTATTTTAAAATAATAATAAATTATCTAAATAAATATAAATTATATATAATAAGTGGTGTAGGAGTAATTATATTAATTACAGTAATAACTATTATCATTAAGAAGAGAAGAAATAGAGGTGTATTAAAATGAAAAAAAAGATATTCTTATTCTTATTCATTATAATTACATCTTTATCATTATTAGAAAATGTAAAAGCAGAAAAAGGTAATTGTGGTGCTGTAAGGTATGATGTAACAAATTTAAATATTAGAGATGAAAAAATCACATTTACTGGATGGGCTTTCATAAATTGTACACAAAACTATACAGATTATAAAGGAAACGATTCAAGTATAGTTAAAAGTGGCGGTGGCCAAAAAATCAAAATTAGAGCTATTGATTCTAATGGTAATCAGGTTGGTAGTGAAAAAGAAGTAAATGGTTCAATAGTAAATAATATAAATTATAATTTTTATTGTCAACAATATTACTTTCAAACTGAAAAAAGTGAATGCCAAAAAGCGTATAATGGTACATTTCCTTCTTCAGGATGGAACAACAGATGTACTGATGGGGTGGCCTCAAGTCAATGTCTTTATCAAAATATTGGTTTTTCTATAACTTTTAATACATCAGAATGGAATGTTGAAGATGGAACCCAAATAAGATTTCAAATAGCAGTTACTAATAGAGATTATCAAAATAAATATAATAGAAGTTATTCAAATTGGGAAACTCTTTCACTAAATAAGGCAGTTAAACCTGATATAAAAAATAATCCTAATATAGAAATAGTAAAAAATAGTTCAGGAGAGTCAGTAAAGGTTATAATATCTGAAGGTATATTTAGAGATATAAATGGAAATTATGTAGTCGAAACATCTGATGGAACAAAAGGAAGTTGTGCTCATGTAAGAAAGGACTATGCGCATTGTGCTCCATATTCATGGAGCGACGCAGTAGAAGGAGAGGTATATAAAATATCATCTTCCACAATAGGAGCATTCAAGAATGGATATTCTGCTTCGACAATTAACGAATTTAAAATACTTGGTAATACTACAACATACTCACCAGGAAGATATATAGTATATGTAGAAAAAGGATGGCGTGGTGAACGAAAAAGATATCCTGGAAGTGATAAAGAAATGGTATTATATGCATCATGGGTAAAACCAACCGGAGAGTTTGTCATAAAAGTATATAATGACAAAAAATGTAAACCAAGTCAGCCAAATATAAAAGCATCGTGTAATAGTTCTAGTTCATCTTTTTCAAGCACATGTGAAGAATTAACTGTTAAAACAAATGATGCAAATGACGAAATAAAATCGAAAGCAAATGTAAAAATATCACAAACAGGGTCAATAACGACAATATTAACCCCAACAAATACATATGCTGGTGGAGGCTTTAAATTTGGTATAATGTATCATAATACTATATCTTGGAGTTTAGTAAAACAGTATAAAGGTACAATAGAAGATATTACTAAAGAAATGCAAGCCAAATTAAAAGAAAATTTTGTTGATGGTTTTGGACTAAAGAATGTCAAATTTGGTAATGAACAAATACCTGATGATTATTTTAAGCAAAATATAAAGTGTCAAGAAACTGGTAGTTTTACTAATGGAAATACTTTAACAACCATGTGTATAGTATATTTACCAAATTCAGTAGTAGAAGAATATACTGGTAAAGTAACCTATAAACAAGGTGATAACCTTGGTCTAAATAATAAATATTACACTCCAATAGATTGGGATAGTAATAAAAAATATGAAGTAGTAGCTACTATTAGTGGTATGGATAGATTAAAAGAATCATCCGTAAAAGCAGATAGTAAAGATAAAAATAAAGTTTGGACAGGAACATGGGAGTATACATTAAATGGTTCTAAAGATAATTGTGATATTAATTTGTATCCATTATATGGACAACCTACAGGAGGTAAGAAAAATCTTAAATATACATTTATATATAGACCAATAGATTTAAATAATCCATTTCCTAATAGAAATCCAGGAATGAATTGGTATGATTGGTATAATATAGAAAGAAATAAAGAAAGATTAGAAAGTTCTTATAATAGAGAACAATATTCTATTACATTAGATAGTCAAAAGACTAGTGAGATTAAGAAATATAATAAAGATGAACTTAATAAAGGTGGTTATTTTGATTGGAAAACAATTGAAAATGGACAAAGTTCATTCATTGATAAATATTTTGATAAGAAAAGAGATAACATAGTAGGTGATAATTCATGAAATGGTCTACAGTAACAGTAGGAGTAATGATTTTAGGAATAATAGGAGTTTCAATAATACTATTATTTCAACAATTAACTACTACTAATGAAAACGATTATTATTTATTAAAAGAAATCACTGAAGCCGCTATGGTTGATTCGATTGACATTTCATATTATAGAGAAACAGGAGAACTTAAAATAGTAAGAGAAAAATTTGTTGAAAATTTCACTAGAAGATTTGCAGAGTCTACTCTAATAATTGGTACAAAATATACAATAAAGTTTTTTGATATAATGGAAGAGCCACCTAAAGTATCGGTAAGAATAGATACAGGGATAGAAAATTACAAAATATATAATACTAGCGGCAATTATGAAGTATTAAATCAATTAACGGGAATATTTGAATATGTTGGCAAAAGAGATAATGGGAAGACAATATCGGGAGAAGAAAATCCATATGAAAAGAAGAAAAAAGAAATGACATACTATTCAATAGTAAAGAAAAGTAATGCTACCAAAAAATATGATGCAACATTAGAATTAAATATACCTGACGAATTAGTTTCAGGTAAAATAAAAAATGTAACATTATCAAATGTAGAATATAAAGATTCAAGTAATTTAACTCAAGAAGAGTTAAATATGGCAATATTACAAAGAGACATATATTTTAAAAATGCCAATGATGATTATGATTATTTTTTAACACTTGCAAACATAGAAAAAAACATGTATAATAAAGATAGCATAAAAATAGATAAGCAGAATAAGAAAATAACAATTAAAAGTCTTACAAGTGCTGAAAAAGAATATGCGATAATAAAATACATAGTAACATGGCAATATGAAGAATATAAATATAAATTAAGTTAAAGAAAATAAAAAGGAGGAAAATTATGAATAACTTAAAAGCTTCAATGAAAAAATTTCTTGGTAACAAGAATACTGTTACCATATTAGGTATTATAGTATGTTTGGTAGTGCTATATATCGGTTATAATTATCGTATTAATTCAAAAGTAGAATTAGTACAAGTACCATATGCAAGGGAGACAATTCAACCAAGAACATACATAAAAAAAGATATGATAGGAACAATGAATGTACCAAAATCATTTTTAGTGGGAAACTATTATACAAATATAAATAGTATAGTAGGAAAATATTCCAATTATAACACTATAATAGCAAAAGGTAGTTTATTCTATTCTGATTTAGTAGTATCAGGAGATGAATTACCGGATTCAGCATTTGCTGATGTTCCAGAAGGCTATACAGTAATAAACTATCCAGTTACCATAGCATCTACTTATGCAAATTCAATGGCACCAGGTAGTCATATTAATATTTATTATAAATCATTAAATGATAATGGTGAGGTAATGTTTGGAAAATTCATAAGTAATATTGAAGTACTAGATGTTAAAGATTCATCTGGACAACATGTATTTGAAAATAGTGATGAAACAAGAACTCCAGCATACATGCTATTTGCAGTTCCTGAAGAAACACATTTACTATTAAGAAAAGCATTATACTTAGATGACTATGATGTAGAATTAATATTAATACCAAACACTGCTACTCTAACAGAAAAAGATACAGTAACAGTAAGTAGTCATGATATTGAAGAATTTATTAATTCAAAAACAGTATTTGTATCAGTTGATGATCTACCTAACATCACAGATAAAGTAACTGAAAACAATACAAAGACTGATAATAACACAAACACTAATAATAATACCCAAACAAATGGATAAAAAAGAAAATAAAAAGGAGGTTAAAGTATGGATGAGGCTTTTACCCAAATAGACTTTGGCCCATTAAAACAATATTTAGAGAACGATGATATAACCGATATATCATATAGTAATAATGGACAAGTATGGTTAAAAACATTGTCTCAAGGAGTATATAGAGTAGAAAACACAGGAATAAATAATCAATTAATGGAAAAAATAGCTTTCCAGTGTGCCAATTCTATGGGTAAATCATTTAATATGGCTAATCCATTTCTGGATGCAGAATCAGCAGAACTAAGAATGAACTTCGTACACGATTCGATAGCAAAAAATGGAATAGCAGTATTAATAAGAAAAACTCCTGCTAAAATAAGATTACAAAAAGATAAGATAATAGCAGAGGATTATATAAGGCTAAATATTCATGATTTCTTATTAAAATGCGTAGAAGGACATTGTAATATTTTAGTAAGTGGAGAAACAGGATCTGGTAAAACAGAATTCATAAAATACCTAGCAGCTCACACAAAAGAAAATGAAAAAATAATAACAATAGAAGATACCTTAGAATTACACTTAGATAAAATATTTCCTCATAGAGATATAGTAGCTATGAAGACTAATAATATAGCTTCATATTCTGATGTGCTAGTAACTTGTATGAGACAAAATCCTAGATGGATATTACTATCCGAAGTAAGAAGTGCCGAAGCCGTAATGGCTGTTCGTAACAGTATATCATCTGGTCATAATATTTTATCTACAATACATGCTGATAAAGCAGAATCAATTCCAAGTAGAATGTATAGTTTATTAGAAACAAATCAAGATGTAGAACAATTTTTAACAACTATTCATAGATATGTACAATTAGGAGTTCATATCAAAGGATATTATAGTCAAAAATATAAAAGATTTCATCGTGAAGTATCTGAGGTAGTAGAATTTTATGTTACTGATGATAATAAAGCAGAATACAAAATACTATACAAAAAGACTCCAGACGGACATGAAACAGTGGCTAACCCATCTAAATATTTATTAAGTTATTTAGAAAGTCAGGGAGTAATAATGCCACCAGACATCTTAGTAAAAGAAGAATTTAAATCAATTGATGATACTAAAGCAACAGATAATAATGAATTTGTAATAGATAATAGTATAGTAAAAAATGAATTACCTCAAAATAATACTATAAATAATAATGTAAATAATAATCCTAATATAGCGTGGAGCGTTCCAAACATTATAAACCAAAATAATAATCCACAAAATATTCAAGGAAACATACCAAATCCAAATATGTACACTAATCAAAGTATACCAAGACCAATAAATATAAATAATATAAGTAACAGATAAGGTAGGTGATATAATGGAAATAATTATAATAGGAATAATTATAATATTTATAGTTTCGTATCGTACAAAACAAGGAGAATCCGTATATAAATTTATTTCTGAACAAGCTATAAATACATATAAAAAAATAGAACCTTATTCCTTTAAAGTAATGAGAGATAAAGTAAAGGAATTAGGCTTAGAATATACACCTAGACAATATCTATTTCAAATATTAGCCTTTGCAGGTTTAGCAGGAGGTATAAGTTATTTATATTTTTATAATTTATTCATATCAATAATATATATCATAATAGCAGTATCATTTATACCATATATAACATACCTAAGATGTAAAAGACAATATAGTGAATATATATTTGAACAAGTACAAGTATATTGTACTAATACTATAATGGAATTTGCTACTACTCAGGCTTTTGTAAAATCACTTGAAGGAGTAGTAGAATCAGGAATATTAGAAGAACCATTATTATCAGATGTAAAGACTATGATAGCTTTATCATATGAAAAAGGAGATGTCTATGATTCAATAAAATATATGGATACAAAGTACCCATATTATATGGTAAAAAATATGCATCAACTATTTTTACAAGTAACTAAAGAAGGTGCTAAAGATACTGAAGAAACATTTGAAAATATGCTATCAGATATCGATATATTAGTAGAGGGAGTATATAGAGATAGAACAGACAGAGCAAACTTCCATAGACAGTTTATAATATTTGGAATAGCATTATATGGAATGGTAGCATTAATACAATTATTAATAGGTCAAGAAACATACATAGCCATGATAGATAATTTCTTTATTAGATTATTTGTTCATGCTGTAGTAATAATAAATAGTTGTTTTCTTCTTAATGGAGAAAAATATTACAACGAGAATGTAGGTGCTGAGTAATGTATATAGAGATGCTTATAATAGCAGTAGTAGTATTTTACATTTTCATTGTAAATAAAAAAATAAATACTTCTGGAATGTTTGGAAGTAATAGTAAATTAACAAACATATTAAAAGAAAAAGACTATGATTTTCTTCTAATAGCTAAATATGGTGATAGAGTATATGATCCAAATGAAGTGTTTATGAAGAGAGTAAGAAATGGAGTATTAGTAACAGTAATATTAGTTTTCTTATTTCTATCACAATTAAGTTATTTAACTGTAATAATAGCATTAGTAATTGGATATTTAGTATTTAAAAGCCAATATCTAAGTTTAAGAAGATGGTATAAACAACATCTAAATTATATAGATTCATTACTACCATATTACTTAAAAACACTTGAAGTACTAATTCATCATTATACAGTGCCAGTAGCACTTGCTAAGAGTGTAGATGATGCCCCTGAAGTATTTAAGCCAGGATTAAAAAGAATGCTAGCAAGAATAGAATCAGGAGATTCATCAATAGATCCATATATGGATTTTGCTAAAGAATACCCAGTAAGAGATTCAATGAGAATGATGAGATTATTATATAGATTAGGCTTAGGAGAACAAGAAAAGAAACATCAACAATTAGTTTCATTTTCTAAATCAGTATCAAATCTTCAAGCTAAAGCTAGAGAAATGAAATATCAAGCAAGACTTGGAACAATGGAAAGAAAAACATTAATAATGATGGTTGTAACAGGGGCAGGGTCATTATTACTATTATTGATTTCAATATTTATATTAGTATCAACTGTATAATATTTGAAATATATAAGAAAGAATAAAAAAATATATATAAGAAAGAAGGTGAAAAAATGAAAGAAGCAACAGGTGAAGTTTCAATGACAGTTATTACTATCGTACTTTTAGTAGCAGTATTAGGAATTGGTATGTTCCTATTTGGTAGTAAAGATTCAGTTGGTAGAAAATGGATTGAAAACACATTTAACAATATCACAAATAAGGGTGATAATGCCATGGACAACATGGGATAATAAACAAATAACAAAAGTAGGTGATAATAATGAGAGATTCAGTTGGTGGAACATTTATGATATATGTACTAATAATATTTTTATCAGTTTATATTGTTTTTGTAGCAGTAGCTTTTAACTATGCAAGAGCATTTAGAGTAAAAAATAAAGTATTAGATATCATAGAACAAAATGAAGGAATACAAGAAATGGAAAATAGTAATAACTTACAAGGAATAACTTCAGGTGTTTTCGGACAAATTAATGATTATTTGCAGAGTATTTCTTATCGTGTAAATGATATAGGAGAAAGTAACTGCAAAGGATATGATTATATAAATGAAGATAGAGGTTATTGTATAGCTAAAATAGATCAAAATAGTTCTATAGATGGCATTACTAGTAGTTATTATAAGGTAAGAACTTTTGTTTATATAGAATTTCCATTTTTAAAACTAAAATTCACAATACCAGTAAATGGAGAAACACGTCGTATAGAAAGGATAAATAACTAATGGATACAGTCATATCAAATAAATATAGTAGTGTATTAAATGAATTAGATATTGAAGTATCAAAAAAGTTAGAAGGAGAATATACTGTTGATGAAATAATATCTCAGTTTAAAAACTTTTTCTTTAATAAAATGTTTTTAGATATAACTGCTATTAAAGATTATAAAGATTTAACTAATTTACAAAAACTATCAATGAGTATAGATATGGATAAAGTAATATTATTATTAGATAAAGATGATAGTATAAGTGATTCTGAACCATTTTTAGCTAAATTAGTTAATATGGGTATTTATAATTTTACCAAAGATCAAAATAATTTGATGTATCTATATACTAATCCAAATGTATATCGTGATGTAGCTTATTTACAAAAAATTGATACAGGCGAAAATAATAATACCACCACCGACTCATCTCATTCAGTCTCCAACAAAAGAATAATAGGAATAAAAAATATTACTGATTCAGCAGGAGCAACTTCACTAATATATATGTTAAAAAAAGTATTAAGTAGTTACTATAGTGTAATGGCTTTAGAAGTAGATAAAAGAGATTTAACTTATTTTAAAGACAAAGATACATTAACAGTAAAAGATGATGAAATAAATAATATAATAAGTAAGTATAATAGTATAGATATATTTTTATTAGATTTAAATAAATCTAATAAAGAATATCTATGTACCGATGTATTATATTTAGTAGAACCATCCATACTTAAACTAAATAAATTAGCAATAATTAATCCTAAAATAATTAATGATATAAAAGGTAAAAAAGTAGTATTAAATAAGAGTCTATTATCAGAGTCAGAAATAGCAGATTTTGAAGTAGAAACAAGAATAAAAGTATACTATAATATACCACCATTAAATGACAAAAAAGATAACAGTGATATATTATCACCATTATTAGAAAAATTAGGATATATCAAGAAGAGTGAAGAAACAGAAAAGAAAAAAAGTATATTTGATTTCTTAAAGCTAAAATAGTAAAAAATTACTATTTTTTTAATTGCTAATATTAAAAAAATATAGTATAATTAATACAGAAAGGGAAGTGATTAGTGTGGAAAATCAAAGATTTAATATTGAAATAGATGGGGTAGATAAAGTAGCAGAAGTGCTAAAAGTATTAAGCATCGATGGAAAAGAGTATGTAATATACTCAGTAGATAATGGAGATGATTCTTCTGATATATTTACTTCAGAAATAATAAAAGATGAAGAAGGTTATGATAAATTAATTGATATTGAAGATGAAAATACAAAACAAAATCTTTTAGAAATAATTAATGTAATATTTTCGTAAGATAGGTGATAGTAATGAATGAAAGAGAAGAACTACAAAGAGCTAGAGAAGAACTAAAAAGCAGTATAAAAGTTGTACAAAAAAATTTAAAAATATTTGGTAAAGCAGTAGTTAGTAGTCAGAAAGCAGCTTTAAGAAATGTAGGTAATAATATAATAAATACCTATAAGCAATTACAAAGTGATATATATATTCATAAATTAAACAAAGAAATAGCTCGTTATCAAAAAGAAAGAGAAGCTGCTATTAAAAGAGCAGAGGCCCTGGAAGAAGCAAATAGAATAGCAAGAAACAGGGAAAATACAAGAGCATTAGAAGCAGAGGCAAGAAGAGTAAAAGCACAAGAAAGAGAAGAGAGAGAATTGAAATTTAAACAAGGAATAAAACAAAAGGCTAGTTCTTTAAAATCAAGAATAGGTAAAGTAAAAAATTCGTTTTTAAAAACATTGACTACTAAAAACATTGATTTAAAATTAAGAGAAGCTTTTGATAAAGTAGGAATATTTGGTTTAACAGCAGCAGGAGTAGGCTTAGCAGCTGCTAATAAAGGTAAAAATAAAATAACAGATTTTACTTCTACTCAAATAGCAAAATTAACTGAATACAGAATAAGAAAGCAAGAAGAAAAACAAGAAAGAGCAAGACAAGAATCAATAAGAAGAGCAGAAGCTTTAGAAGAGAAGAATAGAAGATTAAGAAATAAAGAAAATACAGTAGCTTTAGAGCAATCTTTAAGATTAAAAGGCAAAGAAGAAGAACTAGAACTTGATGAAGAAACTAAAAGAAATATAGAAAATACCGTAATGACAGAAAAAGAAGATAAAAGAACTTTGAAGTTTAAAGATGGAGTAAAACAAAAAGCATCATCATTAAAGTCTAAACTAGCAAAAGTAAAAAATTCATTTTTAAAAGCATTAACAATTAAAAATATAGATTTAAAATTAAGAGATGCTTTTGATAAAGTAGGAATATTTAGCTTATCAGCAGCAGGAGTAGGATTAGCGGCAATTAATAATGGTAAAGATAAAATAACCGATTTAACATCTACTCAAATAGCAAAATTAACTGAATATAGAATAAGAAAACAAGAAGAAAAACAAGAAAGAGATAGACAAAGTGCTATAAAAGAAGCTGAAGCATTAGAAGAAGCAAATATAAGAAGTAGAACTATGGATCATAAAAAAGGAATGATTGAAGCATTAACTGCCCAAGAAAGAACAGAATATGATCTTAAACATGAAGAAAACTTAACTCAAAAAGAACAATTAAGACAAGCACTTTTAGCACAAAGAAATAGACTTTTAAATATTCAAAATGAAGAATTAGAAGCAAAACCAAAGTCAAGATAAGCAAAACTATGTAAAGAAAAGTCAAAACAATTGACTTTTCTATAAATATAGTGTATCATATAAGTATATTTAAGGAGGGAACTATATGTTTATGATAGACATTTGTACAGATCCAGAATTCGCTCCAATATGGAACGTTGTTGGAATAGTAATCAATATTATTTGGATAGGAGTACCTATATTATTAATCGTATTAGGATCAATTGATTTAGGTAAGGCAGTTATTTCAAGCAAAGAGGATGAAGTAAAAAAAGCAAAAAAATCACTTTTAAACAGATTTCTATATGCCGTACTTGTATTCTGCGTAGTATGGATTGTCCAAATAGTTATGGGAGCAATTACTAAAATTGGTATTAAAGGCTCAGACACTAGTTCATGGGATAAATGTTGGCAACAAATAAGAAAATAATGAACATATAAAAGAAATCACAAAAAAATGATTTCTTTTTTTTATTTTATATGCTATAATTTAATTATAGTGAATTCTTATGTCTAATGAACGGAGTGAAAAATTATGAAGAATAAAATATTATTATTAATTATAGCTATATTTAGTTTTGCTTTATATGTTGGGAAAGTAGAGGCTATTGAATATACATGTGCTGATTCAAATTATTATGTTACTGATAGGGTTGATGACTCAGGAAGACTACAGTGTTGTCCAAATGGATTTTATTATGTACCTAGAGTTACTCAAGGAGTAACTTATTATACTTGTGAAAGTGCGAGTATAAAAGATAAAAAAAGTTGTAAAAGTGCTGGTGGTTCTTGGAGTCAAAATGTTTGTTCCGCAGATTCAAAAGATGCTTTGGGTAAAATGACAATTAAAAATGTTAACAATTCTTCCTCTGAAGAAAATATTGAAACATGTAAATTCAAAGAGAAAGGGAATAAATGTACTATTGATTTACCACAATTAGATGATACAAGTATTGAAATGTTTATTGGCTATAGTAAAGATTCAAATTGTAGTAACATAATAGAAAATTCAATACATGGTAAATCTATTGACATAAAGAGTGACGATTTTTCTGAAGTATATGCTTGTTATGAAAAAACATATGTAAAGTGTGAATATGAAGATAATATTACTATATTGTATGGAGAAAAAAACATAAAAACATATACAAAAAATACTTTAGAATGGATTGGAATGCCAAAAAATGAAATGGATTTATACTATGAGAGTAAAAAATATTGCCCTACAACTATTTTTCATTATGGTGACAAGACAATGGAAAAGTTTTCGGTAACTAAAAATGGTGCATGTGGTGCTATTGCAAATTTTAAATGTAAAAGTGCTGATTTAAAAAAATCAACAGTTATTGTAAAAAAAAATACTACTCCAACTGAAAAGCCTAGTGAAGAAATTAAATCTTGTGAAGATCTATTTGGCGAAAATACTAGATCAATAATCAATACTGTAATGAAATGGATAAGAATATCGGTACCTATTTTATTAATTGGACTTGGTATTATGGATTTTTCAAAAGCTGTATTTTCTTCTAAAGATGATGATATGAAAAAAGCAAGAGAAAAATTTATTAAAAGAATCGTTGCAGCAGTATTAGTATTTTTAGTCCCAATATTTGTAAATTTAATTTTAGATCTAGCAAATATGGCTTGGAGTAATATTAATTCTGATACTTGTGTGAGATAGGGAGGTGACTTATGTATATATTAGATGGAAATGTAACAACCGCAATAGTAGATGCCATTAGATCATTGATGATTACTTTTTGCAGTTTAATATACAGACTGATTGTTTTTTGCTTTGATGTATTTGAAAAAATAGGTGCTGCTAATGATATATTAAGTACTGATATAATAGTAAATATTACAAATAAAATTAGTTTAATATTGGGATTGTTTATGATATTTAGATTAACCTTTGCTTTTATTCAATATTTAATAAATCCTGATACAATGACTGATAAAAATAAAGGTGCAGGCAATTTAGTGACAAAAATGATTGTGATGGTAGTTTTGCTAGGTAGTACACCTTATATGTTTAAACTTGCTTTTTCACTTCAAAATGCTATAAATGAAGATAAGATAATTCCAAGAATAATTATGGGTTATTCTCCTGACGAAAGTAATAATGCTACTATGGGTGGCATGCTTGCACAAAGTACATTTTATACGTTTTTTAGGATTAATGAAAATGTAACATGCAAGGATAGTGATGCTGATCTTGCACTTGTAACTACGGATGCAATAGAAGAAGATTTAAAATCTGCTGATTTTAGTTTATTAAGTACTTTTGTCAATCAGAAATGTAATCTTAATGATGATAGTTCTAAGAAAGATTATATATATGAGTTGGATGCTGGTGGACTTGGCTGTTTAGTTATAGGGGTTGCTGTTTTATATATAGTATTTATATTTACTATACAATTAGCAGTAAGGCTATTTCAATTAGCATATTTGCAGGTAATAGCACCAATACCTATAATGATGTATATAACACCTAAAGGTGATGAAAAATTAAAAAAGTGGGGAAGTCAATGTTTGACAACATTTTTGGATTATTTTTTAAGAACTGCTATAATATATTTCGTTTTGTACCTTATACAGGAAATAATTAGTAATTTTGATAGTAGTTCATTATCAAGTATTTGGCAAACTGGTAATAATGCTGCAGGTAAGGGCTATATTTTAGGAGTTTTAATTATTGGCTTGCTTGCTTTTGCTAAGAAAGTTCCTAATTTAATTAAAGAAATATTCCCTTCACTTGGTGGTGCTGCTGCATTTGATTATGGTTTAAGTTTTAAAAAGCAAGTTGTTGAACCTTTAAAATGGGCCTATAATACACCACTTGGCTGGGGATTACATGCGGCAAAATGGACAGCACAGGGTATAGACAGAAAGGCTCATGGAAAAAAATTCTTTGGTCCTGGTAGATTGAGAAAGAAAATTGATGAAATACTACCCGAGCAAGCAGCTGCTAGAAAAGAAAGAGAGGAAGCAGTTGCCGCAAGAAAATTATTTGAAAATCAAGAGAAAAAAGGAGAAGAATTATTTAATAGGAGACCTGACCATAAAATTGATGAAACATTTTTCAAAAGTCAAGAATTTAGAAAAAGTTGGCGAACTTTAAAAGATGCAAAAGATGCTGAAGACTTAGCAAATGAAGAATTAAAAGCAGAAAATGCAAGATATCAATCAGCTTTTAATAGAGGTGATCAGCGAGAAATTGCTATAGCAAAATCAAGAGTTGCCACAGCAGAAAAGAATTTGAAAGTTGCAAGTGGTGCTGTTGAAAAAGCACAAGAATTTCACGATAAGAATAGAGCAATTTATGCCAAAGATAGAGAAATCGAAGATAGATATACTCGATACAAGAAAACGCACGGAACTCCAGAAGTGTATAAAACAGATGCAGAGATATTATCTGAAGCTGGTATAGGAAATATAACAAACACAGGTACAAATACAGAAAATGGTCAAAACACAAATAATAGAATAATTGTTGAAGAGCATGTTCCATCCCAGCCAAGACAAGAAACAACCAGTCAAGAAACTGTACAAAATGAGTATTCTAGGTTAGTTAATCAATATAATAATGAAACTGATCCTAGTAAAAAAGCTGCTATTAGAAAACAAATTGATGACTTCGAAAGAAGACATTAAAATAAAAAGGAGCGTGATACATAGTGAATGGATATTTAGTACCTGCTAATGCTAAGAGGGGTACATTGATATTTAATATATTTAGACCAGTAGACTTAATAATGTTTAGTGTTGGTGCTGGGTTATCATTGTTGTTATTAATGATAACTCAGTCATCAAGTACATTAGTTGTAATACTATCTTGTTTACCAGTAGGTATAACAGGTTTACTAGTAGTACCGATACCAAATTATCATAATGTACTTTGTGCTATACAAAGCATATTAAGATTCTATAATGAAAGAAGAAATTATATATGGAGAGGTTGGTGTTTTTATGGCGAATTTGGAAGCGAAGACAAAAGCAAAAAGTAATTCTAAGTATACTGAGGATTGGATACCTATTAGAAATATTTCTAATGGTATGATTATACTTGATAATAAAAAGAAAGTAACAGGTGTTAAAATAAGACCTAGAAATATCTTTATATTAGATCAAGGAACACAAGATAATGTATTAATAGCATTAAAAAACTTTTATAATATGATTGATTTTGAATTTTGGCTAATATCAGCAGACCGTCCAGTAGATTTAAATAATTACTTAGCTAGATTACAATTATTATATAATCAGACTCCTAATCCAGCGGTTAGAAAGTTAATTAATCAAGATATTGATAAAGCCAATGATTTTATGAATAACAATATTACTGATACTGAGTATTATATCTTATTTAAAGAAAAGAATGATGATTTAATTCAGAAAAGGCTTAGAACATTAGTTACTGGATTAGCTAATGCAGGACTTGAAGCTACTCAAGTATCAAATGATGATTTAAGAATAATATTAGATAATTTTCTTAATAGTGGAATGACTACTAATTTTGGGACGGTGATTTCGTAATGAGTTTTAAAAGTGAACTAGCTCCTAAAGGATTACAATTTAATCCTTCTGATTTTGTAATAAGTGATAAGTATGCAACAATACTTACAGTAATATCTTATCCTAGATTTATAGGGCCAGGATATCTATCTAATTTAACAAATATGTCTGGTGTTAAACTAGTAATAAAAAATATACCAGTACCATTTACTGTACTTGCTAAAATGTTAAATAAAGAAATATCAGATTTAAGAAGTAGATATCAACAAGAAAAAGATAGAACAATTCAAGAAAGAATAAGACAAGATGTTGATTCATTAGAATACTTTATTCAACAGTTTACTGCTTCTCAAGCAAAGACATTTGATTTTCAAATGCATATTATGATAACTGCTAATACTAGAGAAGAACTTGAAATGAAAAAAGTAAATATCAAAAACTATATGGATGCTATGGAATTAAGAGCAGTACCATTAAGGTTTGAACAAGAAAGAGTATTAAAATCAATACTTCCTATATTTGAAAAGCAACCAATTGAAGATAGAATAGGAACTCCTATGCCATCTCCAACAATGGCTGCTATGTATCCTTTTATCTTTGATAGTATTAAAGATGATGGATTATCAACATTACTTGGTGTAGATTTCTCTGGTGGTGTAGTATTATTTAATCAATTCTTGTACCAATTAAAAAAAGAAAGCAATAGAAATAATGCTAATATGATTATTTTAGGTACATCAGGTAGTGGTAAATCTACAGCAGCTAAATTAATTCTCAGAAGTCATATCCGAAATGGCTACCAAATAGTAGCAGTAGATCCTGAAGGTGAAATAAGTGAAATGACTAGGATGTATGGCGGTGATGTTGTAGATCTTGGTAAAGGTGGAGAATACGGAATGGTAAATCCACTTGAAGTAATCATGGATGCTGATGAAAACGAAATTAAAAATGGTTTAGGATATACTGTTTTAAATAAAACATTGCAATCATTAAAAGCATTTATGAAATACTATTCTCCTGATATAGAAGAAGATGTACTAGCCCTATTTAGTGGTGTAGTACAAGATACATATGCTAGATTTGGAATAACATTTACATCAGACTTTTCTAAGTTTACATCAAAAGATTATCCAACATTTAGTGATGTCTATATAACAGTAACTAGTAAATTAACATCTATGACTGAGAAAACTCATGAAAGAGATGTAATGGAAAGATTAGAATTAAAATTAAGACCATTAGTTAGAGAATTAAAATACTACTTTAATGGACATACATCAATAAATACAGAAAGTGATTTTCTAGTATTTAATATTAAAGAGTTAATGAATTCTGATGCTAATATAAGAAATGCTTTATTATTTAATGTATTAAAGTTTGCTTGGGGATTATGTTTAAATCCTAATGTAAATACCGTTTTATCAGTAGATGAAGCCCACGTTTTATTAGGAGCAAAAAATGAATTAGGTGCTGAATTCTTAGCTCAAGTACAAAGAAGAGCCAGAAAATACAATACTGGTACAATAATAATAACACAGCAACCATCAGACTTTGTAGCAGATGGAATATTAATGCATGGTAAAGCAATATTTGACAATTCATCTTATTATTTAGTAATGGGATTAAAGAAACAAGCAGTAGAAGACTTAGCTATGCTAATAGATTTAAATGATAATGAAAAAGAATCAATAAAGAGATTTAGTCAAGGTGAAGCATTATTTGTATGTGGTAATAGAAGAATGCAAATCAATGTAATAGTAACTGAAGATGAATTAGAGTCATTTGGCTCTGGTGGTGGTTTATAATCGCTGTTAGGTGGTGAGAATTATGGATGAAAAAGAAACTAATAATAGTAAAGCAAAAATGTTATGGAAAAGTTTACCATTAAAGATTAAACTAATAATAATTGGTATTGCTATTGGTTTCTTTTTCTTAATAATTTTTTTAGTTGTTTTAATAACTCCTCTTATGAGTTTAGGAATTATTGAAATAGCTGAAGGAACTACAGGAAGTGGTAGTAGTAATTATTCTTATATTAGTTCTTCAACTAGTTATTGGTGGCCTATTGGTAGTAATGAAACTACTAGTGTAGGTGGAGCCTTATTTGCTGGAGGAGATCCGGTTGCCACTGTTATTACTTCTTATTTTGGTGGTAGAATTCATCCTATTACTGGAGAAAAAAGTAATCATACTGGTACAGATATTGCTTCTTACGGTGGTGCTAATTTAAATATTATAGCAGTTCAAAGTGGTACAGTTATTTATCCTACTAAGAATGATAAAGTTAATTGTTCATCATCAGGTAATGATTTATCTTGCGGTGGTGGATATGGTAATTATGTCATGATTCAACATGCTGATGGTAATATTTCTTTATATGCACATTTATATGAAAATAGTATTACGGTTAGTGCTGGTGATCAAGTTGGTCAAGGACAAGTTATAGGGAAAATGGGAAACAGTGGTCGTTCTACTGGAACACATTTACATTTTGAAATAAGAAAAAATGGTCAGAGAGTAGATGGACTTAACTATGTTTCTGAAGAGAATCCTAGACCTAAAGATAATAAGGGATATGTTGGAGGTAATGATAATCAACAAGCTGTTTGTTTATCTTTAAAGAATGCTGGTTACTCTAATAATTCAATAGCGGGTATTATGGGTAATCTTAAGGGTGAAAATTCAGCATTTAATCCTAGTTTAGTTAATGAAATTGATTGTGTGGGTATTGCACAGTGGTGTTTTGGAAGAAAAGATAATTTAAAATCTACTTATGGTAATGATTGGAATAAGATTAATTCACAAGTTGAATACTTATTATATGAATTAAATGATAGATATCCAACAATAAGAAATTATTTAATGGAAAATCATACTATTGATGATACGACTTATTATTTTTGCATGAATTTTGAGAGACCTGGAGAGGGACCATGTAAGGCTGGTAATAGACAAAAATTTGCTAATGAATTAATAACTTATATTAATAATGGTTGTAATTAAGGAGATAAGATGAAAAAAGATGATATTAGAACTTTTGTAGTAATAATTATAATTTGTACTTTGATAACAGGATTAGTTTTGTTTTTAAATAGGAAAAGTAATAGTGATAAATTAGAAGTTGTTGATGAATATAATAATTTTTTTACAATAACTAATTATGTTAATAACTATTTGGAATATTCTTCTACTTATAATGCTAGTAAATTATATGATGTTTTATATTCTGATTATATTGATAGCAAAGGAATAACTACTAATAATTTATTTGATTATTTAAAAGAATATTCTATTGATACTTCAGTTGAAGTAAATAAGATTGAATATGTTAGTGTTAAAAATAATTATATTTATTATATTCAAGGTAAACTTAATGAAATGACTTTTGATACCACTAATGTTATTGATAATGATTTTAGAATAATTGTAATAGTGGATTTTGATAATTCTACTTATGCTGTATATCCTCTTTCTGATAAAGATGATTACAAAAAGATTATTGATAGTATTAAGAAAATTAATATAGATAGTAATAGTAATAATAGGACTATTAAGTCTGATTTAATTACTAAGGAGAAGATTTGTGTATTATATTTATCTGATTATGTTAATAAGTTAAATTATGATATAGAGGAAGCTTATAAATTACTTGATGATACTACTAAGAAAAATTATTCTTTAGAAAAATTTAAAAGTTATATTAATAATAATTTTGATAAGATTACAACTGATGCAGATAAATGTTTATTTGAGACTGTTGGTGATAAGAGAATATATACTGTTATTGATAAGAATGGTAATAGATATGTTTTTAGAGAAAATGGTATTATGAATTATAAGGTTAATTTTTATTTGAATGATGAAGAAAGTGAATCTTAAGTAAATAAAAGAATATCTTGAAAAATAGATGTTCTTTTTTATTCTAAAACATTTACAATTCAAACTATTAATGCTATAATAAGGTTAGTAATTTTGGAGGACGATAAGTGTATGAAAATAAAAGTAGAAAAGAAAGATTTAATAATATTTATAGCCTTTTGTGTATTTTTATTATATTTATGTGCAATAGGTGTATTAAATGCCTCTAGTATAGCAACTGAAGGAAAGTTTTATGGCTTTTTACCATTTAAAGCCTTTACTCCAAGATATATAGGAATGACATTTTTCTTATTTTTAGCAGCCCTAATAGGAATATTTATGGCCGTAAAATCCTATATTTTTGATCGCGATAAAGGCTTTGGTATTACGATAGGTGGAAAAAAAGAGAAAGGTTATTCAAGATGGGCAACTGATAGAGAATTCAAAAATGGTTTAGTAGAAGTAAACATTAAAGATGAAAAAATAGATGCCGCTGGTATAGCTCTGCATAGTAAGAAAGGCAAAATGTGGGTAGATAATGGTGAAGATCATTATTTAGTAATGGGTGCTACTGGTTCAGGTAAAACTGTAATAGTAGCAAAACCAATGATAAAGTTATTAGCCAAACATAATGAATCAATGATTTTAACTGACCCTAAGGGTGAACTATATGAGGAGACAGCAGAGCTTTTAAAAGCTGAAGGATATAATATAATAACATTAAACTTTAGAGATCCACAGCATGGTAATGCATGGAATCCAATGAGTTTACCATATCAATTATATAAAGAAGGAAATACTGATAAAGCAATAGAATTATTAGATGACTTAGCGTTAAATATATTATATGAAGAAAAAAATAGCGGAGACCCATTCTGGGAAAAAACTGCTGCCGATTACTTTACCGGATTAGCTCTAGGTTTATTTGAAGATGGAACTCCAGAACAAGTAAACTTAAATAGTTTGAATTTAATGTGTAGTTTAGGAGAAGAAAGATTTGGTGGACCAAACAACAATTACATTAAAGAATACTTTAATGGTAAAGATCCATCAAAACCAGCATATATAAATGCTTCTGGTACAGTATTTACTGCTGACGAAACAAAGCAAGGTATTATAGCTACATTTAAGCAAAAAATTAAATTATTCTCTTCTAGAGAAAACTTATCTGAAATGTTATCTTATAGTGATTTTGATATGCGAAATATTGGAAGAAATAAAACTGCTGTTTTTTTAATTGTTCAGGATGAAAAGAAAACATTACATCCACTTGCTACTATATTTATCAAACAATGTTATGAAACACTAATAGATGTTGCCCAAGAAAGTGGTGGAAAGTTACCATTTAGAACTAATTTCATTCTAGATGAGTTTGCTAACATGCCACCTTTAAAAGATGTAACTACTATGGTAACAGCAGCAAGAAGTAGATTAATAAGATTTACATTTATAATTCAGAACTTTGCTCAATTAACTCAAGTATATGGCAAAGAAAATGGTGATACCATTCGTGGTAACTGTAACTTAGTATATTTAATAAGTAGTGAAATAGCAGCCCTAGAAGAAATAAGTAAAATGTGTGGTGAAGTAAAGTCTAAAGAAAAAGAAAAGACTGCTTCGACACCACTTGTTACAGTAAGTGATTTACAAAGATTAAATAAATTTGAAATCATAGTTTTAAGAAGAAGAATGTTTCCATATAAAACTAGATTCCAAACAGACTTTGAGGTAGATTGGGGTAGAACATATCCTAAATCAGTTCCACCAGCACGTCAAAAGAAAGAATTAGAATTATTCGACATAAGAGAATTTGTTAAGGAAAAGAAAAAAGAAAAGATGGAAGCCATGGGAGGTAACCCATTCCCAGGAGCAACTGGTGCAACTCCATTTGGAGCACCAAATCCATTTATGGGAATGTCTAATCCATTTAGTGGAGGATTGCCACCATTTATGAGCACTAATGATAGTTCAGAAGCTTCAGATACAAGTTTTAATATAGATGACTTGGTTAAGAAAATAGATGCTAAAATAGCAGAAATAGAAAAAGAAGATGAACAAACTAAAGAAGTAGAAGAAAAGAAAAATTCACCATTTGAAGAACTAGTTTCAAATAAAACAAATCAAGTAGTAGATGTTCCTTCAGAAGAAGTACATAAAGAAGTGCCTACTGCACCTGCTGTTGAACAAAAACCAACAAATGTTGAGCAAACACCAGTAAAAACAGAAAATATATCAAATATGTATCAAGACAATACTAATGATGATGATTTCTTTGATGATTTCTTTAGTGATGACTAAAATGATAAGACCAAAAGTTTTATCGTTTTTCTTTAAATAACATTTACTTTTATGCTAACATATGATATACTTGTTACGTTGATAATATAATTGTTTCAAGAAAAAGAGTTTTCAGTAATTATATTATTACCTTAAAAAATAGAATTTTAAATAATAGAAGTTTTTAAAGGAGAATTATTATGTTAGAAGTGGGAAGCACAATAAAGTCAATTGTTTTACCTGGCAATGGTACTGGGAAAATTTTAAAAAAATATGTTGATAGAAAAGGAGCAAATGGTGAGGATTTATATGAAATAATGGATGAAAATGGCAAAATTTATTCGATGGTTCCATATTTATTTGATAGTGTAGTAAGTAATAGTGTTTCAATAGAACAAATAAAATATGAAATAAATGAAGCAATCGATAAAATAATTAAACAATTAGATTTACGAGAATCTAATGACGTCATGGACCAATTAAGAAATTGTTGTCTTGTTCAAAAATATATTGTTGAACATAATACTTATGATGAAGACATAATGAAGAAAAAAGAAGATTACAAACCAGAAGAAATAGTAATTTTAGATTTATATAATGCTGTAGTATTGCATAGTGGTGTCTGTACAAGTAATGCGCTAATGTTTAAGAAAGTATTAGAAAAAGTTGGGGTGAAATCCGAAGTTGTTGGATTAATATCTAATGATGGTGGTGAAATGCATGCATCAAATATTGTTGAACTTGATGGAAAATATTATTTTTTTGATAGCACTTTAGAGACATCTATTTATAAATCTAACAGTAAGAATGGTAGCATTACTTTGTGTTGTGCAGGATTGGGAAAAAGTGAATATTGTCAATTTTATACACCAAAAGTAGTTCTACCTGATGATCCGACTGATAATGTTAAGCCTCTACCAGAAAAAATATCTGAATATAGAATACCATCTGAAATTGTTAATAGTTTTATAATTGATTCTTCTAAACATAATACAAAGTAATAGACTAGAAATAGTCTTTTTTGCTTATAGTTTATTCGAATCATTTTAAAATTAAAATTTGCTTGACAACATTGTAAAACTAAGATACAATTAAATTGTATAGTTTAAATTAAAATTAATAATTTTTTCTATAATATATAATTAAAGAATGGAGGTGTTCAGATGAATGAAACAGTTTTCTCCATTTTACTATTTGTTCTTGGATTAATTGTTGGACTAGTTAGCATTATAGTTATAAATATTTTAAAGAAAAAAAATCAAGAAAAAGAAGCAGATTCAATAATCGAAAAAGCAAAGAAAGATGCAGATAAAATTAAAAGAGAATCTTTATTTGAAACTAAAGAAGAAATACATAAATTAAAAATTGAAGCGGATAAAGAAATAAAAGAGAAAAAAGGCGAAATAAAAGAGCAAGAAGAAAGACTTCTTCAAAGAGAAAATAATATTGATCGCCGTGATTTAGCAATGCAAAATAGGGAAAATTCTCTAGAGGAAAGAGAAAATAATTTATTAGAAAAACAGCAAAAAATTCAAGACGCAAAAGAAGAAATGGAACAGATTAAGAAACAAGAACTAGAAGAATTAGAAAAAATAAGTAAATACAGCAAAGAACAAGCAAAAACTGAAATAATGAAAATCGTTGAAGAAAAAATGTCAAAAGAAATAACAGCATATATCAAAGAAAAAGAGGCTGAAGCCAAATTAGAAGTTGATGAAAAGAGTAAAGAATTGCTAGTAGGCACAATGCAAAAATATTCAGCAGATATTACTAGTGAACAAACAGTATCTGTAATAGCATTACCTAATGATGAAATGAAAGGTAGATTAATTGGTAGAGAAGGAAGAAATATTAGAACAATAGAATCAGTAACAGGTGTTGATTTAATAATTGACGATACTCCAGAAGCTATTGTAATCTCAAGTTTTGATCCATTAAGAAGAGAAATAGCAAGACTTACTCTAGAAACATTAATTAAAGATGGCAGAATTCATCCGGCTAGAATAGAGGAATTATATGCTAAGACATGTGCAGACGTAAGAACTGCTATTAAAGAGTATGGTAAAAATGCTTTATATAAACTTGGATTATCTAAAATGGATCCTGAATTAGTAGAAATAGTAGGAAAGTTACACTTTAGAAGTAGTTATGGACAAAATGCCTTAAAGCACTCTATGGAGGTTGCTAATTTATCTGGTATATTAGCAGGTGAATTAGGAGAAAATGTCAATCTTGCTAAAAGAGCAGGTTTACTTCATGATATTGGAAAAGCAATTGATTTTGAAATGGAAGGAAGCCATGTAAAAATTGGTGCTGATCTAGCTAAAAAATATGGTGAAGATGAAGTTGTTATAAATTCTATAGCTTCTCATCATGGAGATGTACCACCAACAAGCATTATAGCGTCTATTGTTTCAATAGCAGATTCAATCTCAGCATCACGTCCAGGTGCTAGAAATGATTCTTCAGAAAATTATATTCAAAGATTAGAAGAATTAGAAGCAATAGGAAATGATGTTTCCGGTGTCGAAAAAGCATATGCCGTTCAAGCTGGTAGAGAACTTCGTGTAATGGTAAAACCTGAAGAAGTAGACGATTTAACAGCATATCAAATAGCTAGAGAAATCAAAGAAAAAATAGAAAATGAATTAAAATATCCTGGTACTATAAAAGTAACAGTAATAAGAGAAACAAGATGCACAGAAGAGGCTAAATAGTCTTTTCTGTTTTCTCTAAAGGAGTATAATTATGCTAGAAAAATTAACATTAGAAGAAAAAATTGGTCAAATGTTTATGTTTGGAATAAACAGTTCCAATACAGAAGAAATTTTAGAATTAATCAAAAACAATCAAATAGGAGGAGTAATTCTTTATAAAAAAAATTATTCCTCTTATAGTGAAATGTTAACTTTAATCAATAAATTAAAAGATGCCAATAAAGAAAATAAAATACCCTTATTCGTAGCGGTAGATGAAGAAGGCGGTCGCGTAAACAGAATGCCATCAGAAATAAAAAATTTAAAAAGTATTAATAAGTTTTCTAAGTTAGAAGACAAGAAATTAATAAAAAAACATTCTGAAATAATATCCAAAATGTTATATAATACTGGTATCAATATGAATTTTGCTCCAGATTTAGATATCGATAACAATTCATCAAGTAAAGTTATAAAAGATAGATGTTTTTCTGATAATGTTGATATAGTAAAAGAATATGGAATACTATATATGGAAGAAATGCAAAAAAATAATGTAATTTCTATTATTAAGCATTTTCCAGGACATGGAATAACAAAAAAAGATTCTCACATATTATTACCTTATACTTTTAATTATAAAGAAGTATTAAATAAGCATATATTACCATTCAAAGAAGCAATAGATAATGGTTGTGATGGTATAATGATAAGTCACATAGTTATAAGAAAACTAACCCAAGGATTACCATCATCTTTATCAAAAAAATTAATAAAAGAATATTTAAGAGAAAAACTTCATTATGACAATTTAGTAATAACTGATGATATAAGAATGAAACCAGTTGATTTATTATATAAAAGTGTTTCATTAAAGAAAGCTTTTACATCGGGAGCAGATATTATCCTATTTAAATATCGTAAAGAAGATTACAAAGTAATAAATAAAGTAATAAAAATGGTAAAAACAGGTAAAATAAAAGAAGAAGATATTGACAAATCAGTGACTAGAATACTCAGAATAAAAGAAAAATATAATATATCAGATAAGAAGAAGATAAATGGTTGTAATATTGAAGAATTAAATAAACAAATAGAAGAATTAAACAGTATTTTAAATTAAATATCTAAAATAGATGTTTAATTTTTCTTTATTTTTATACATAAAAATGTTATAATGTATATAGATAATTAACAGGAGGTAAAAAAGCATGGGATTATTTAATAAGATAAAAAATGTCTTTTCAAAAGACAAAGAGGCAGCAAAATATGAAGAAGGACTTACTAAAACAAGAAAAGAATTTTCAACTGAATTAGCTAAATTATCTAAGAAGTATAAGAATATTGATGATGATTATTTTGAGGAATTAGAAAATATTCTAATAATGGCAGATATTGGTGTAAATACAGTTGTAAAATTTGTTGATAAATTAAAGAAAAGAGTAAAGGAAGAAAATATAAAGGATAGTGAAACTCTAAAAGAAATAATAATTGATGAACTATTAATAATGTATGTAAATAATGGCGTTTTAAAAAGTAAAATAAATTATAGTGAAGAAGGGCCAACCGTAATTCTCTTTATTGGTGTTAATGGAGTTGGAAAAACAACAAGCATCGGAAAAATTGCCAATAAATTAAAAAAAGAAGGTAAAAAAGTTCTATTAGTAGCGGGGGATACCTTTAGAGCAGGTGCTATTGAACAAATAGAAGAATGGGGAAAAAGAACCAATATTGATGTTGTTAGTACTAAATCAAAAGATCCATCAGCGGCAGTATATGATGGCGTTGACAAAGGAATAAAAGAAAATTATGATGTAATCCTAATAGATACAGCAGGAAGACTTCAAAATAAAGTAAACTTAATGAATGAATTATCCAAAATGAATTCCGTAATAAAAAAACTGATTCCTAATGCTCCACATGAAACACTTTTAGTAGTAGATGCTACTTCAGGACAAAACGGAATATCACAAGCCAAAGCCTTTAGTGAAGTAACAGATATAACAGGAATAGTCTTAACCAAATTAGATGGAACAGCTAAAGGTGGCATAGTTCTTGCTATTAAAGAAGAAGTAAATATACCAGTAAAATATGTAGGACTAGGAGAACAAGAAGATGATTTAGAAGCCTTTGATATTGAAAAGTATATTTATGGTTTATTTAAAGATTTATAAGAAATAGAAAGGGAGATAAAAAAATGAAAAAAGAAGAAAAAACATCAAAAATAAAAAAGAAGAAAGAAGAGAAATATAAATTAGTAGACGCTGAAAGATTAAAAAAAGTAGAACTAATAATATCTTTAATAGTAGGAGTTATATTCCTAGTATTATTAGTCCTTTCCATAATAAATGTTGTCTTTTTACCAGCAACACTAATATTATTTGCTTTATTCTTATTTTGCATTTGCTACTATTACATTGAAGATGAATCAAAGAAAAAAATGGTATATATACTATTTGGATTAGGAGTATTACTAATAGTTATTGAAGTAATATATACATTAGTAAAAATAATTTAATGGAAAAAAGAGAATATTTAATAATATTATATGACTTCTATAGTGAACTATTAAGTGATAAACAAAAAGAACATTTTGAAGATTATTATTTTAATAATTTATCATTAGGAGAAATAAGTGAAAATGAAAATGTAAGTAGAAATGCTATTCATAAAAGTATAAAGTCAATAGAAAATAAATTATATTTTTATGAAGAAAAATTAAAATTATATCAAAAGTCACAAGAGTTAAATACACTATTAGCGAATATTAAAGATGAAAAATTAAAGAAAGATATAAAAAATATATTGTAGGAGAATACCATGACAAATCGAAAATATAAAATGTATTATGATTATAAAAAAAGAACAAACGGTGGTTTTTTAGATGCCATCTTTCTATCTGGTATAATGGTAAGTGGATTAATATTAATCCTTCTCTCACTAGGAGGCAAATAAATGGAAAGTATATTAGAAAGATTTTCGGATAATTTAACTGAAGTAGAATACATAACAAATCCTGCTATAGCAAGGGATGAAGAAATAAAAAAATTAATTTTAGTACTACTAACACCAGAAAAATCAGCTGTGCTAGTAGGTAAGCCAGGTATTGGTAAAACCGCTATAGTTGAGGGCCTAGCTTATCGTATTCAAAGGCATGAAGTACCAAAAGCCTTAGATGGTTATACTATATATCGTGTCAATACAACAGCATTATTAACTAATGATGGTGAAGAAAATAGAGTCCTTAAATTAGTAGAAGAATTAAAACAAAAAGAGAAAGTAATTTTATTTATTGACGAAATACATACATTAATAGGTAATGATGCAGCAGGAGCCTTAGACCTAGCCAATATGTTTAAAGAAGGACTAAGTCGTGGAACAATTAAAATGATCGGTGCTACTACAACATATGAATATGAAAAATATATCATGCGTGATAAAGCCTTCTTAAGAAGATTTGAAAAAGTAGATGTATCAGAACCAACTGAAGAAATGACCGTAGAAATTCTTTTAAAAACATTACCCAAATTAGAAAAACAAACAGGAGTAATTCTTCCTTATACCGATTTTATTAAGGAAAAAATAATGAAATTCATTGTAAATATGACAACAGAATTTAAAAGAGTATATGAAATATCATCTAGATATCCCGATATAGCTTTAGTAATATTAAGACAATGTTTCTCTAATGCTATATATGAAGATCGTAAAACAATAGATTTTAAAAATATATACGATGCCGTAAGAACAACCAAAGCCGTATATCCAGATGTAATAAAAAAAGAATTAGTAAACTTTAAAGAAATATTTAAAGATGAATTAAAAGCAGAAAATATAGTTATAGAATAGGAATTTAAAGTTCCTATTTTATTAATTAATTGTGGATTTCTTATTTAACTGTGGAATAAAAAACTTTAAAAAATATTCGAAAAGTAATATAATAAATTAGAGAGGTGAAACAATGAAATTAGAAAAAATATTAAATAACATTGATTATAAATTAATAAAAGGAAGTCTAGATACCGAAGTATCAGGATTATACTATGATTCCAGAAAAGTAACTAATGGTTCAGCTTTTATATGCTTATCAGGAACTCAAGTAGATGGTCATGATTATATAAAATCCGCTATTGAAAAAGGAGCAACAACAATCATTATCGAAAAAGATGTTGAAGTACCTGAAGATGTAACTGTAGTAAAATTACCAAATACTAGAAAGAATTTATCATTATTAGCCATAAACTATTTTGATAATCCTGCTAGTAAATTAACTATGATAGGAATAACAGGAACCAAAGGTAAAACAACAACATCATGGATGATTAAGAATATTCTTGAAGAAGATGGTCACAAGACTGGAGTTATAGGTACAATGGGAGTATTTATCGGAAACACTCATTACGATACTGTAAATACAACTCCTGAAAGTTATGATATACAAAAATATCTAAAAGAAATGGTAGATGATAAAGTAGAATATGCCATTATGGAAGTATCATCTCAAGCTTTAAAAGTAGGAAGAGTAGAGGGCCTTTCCTTTGATTATGGAGTATTTACTAACTTAACCAAAGACCATATCGGTGAAGGAGAACACGAGAATATGGAAGACTATATTTATAGTAAAAGCCTATTATTCCAAAAATGCAAACATGGTATACTAAACATTGATGATATCCACTATGAAGATATGATAAAAAATAGTACTTGTGATATACATACCTTTGGTAAAAATAAAGAAGCTAATCTTTTAATAGATAATATCAAATTATTAAGGAAAGAACATTTTATAGGACTAGAACTAAATACTAAAGGAATCATAGAAGATACTTTTCTAGTAAATACACCAGGAGAATTCTCAGCCTATAATGCTTCTAGTGCTATTTTAACAACATATCTAATAGGATGCAAAGTAGAAAATATTAAAAAAGCCCTATCAAAAGTAGCAGTAAAAGGAAGAGTAGAAATAGTACCGGTATCTAGTAAATATAGTGTTATAATAGATTATGCTCATAATGGAGTATCAATGCAAAGTATACTAGATACTATGAGAGCATATAATCCAAAAAGAATCGTGAGTTTATTTGGTTGTGGTGGAAATAGAAGTAAAGAACGTCGCTATGACATGGGCGAAATATCCGGAAGACTAGCAGACTTTACCATAGTAACTGAAGATAATTCTAGATATGAAGATATAAATGATATCATGAATGATATCGAAATAGGCTTAAAGAAAACATCTGGAAAATACATAAAAATACCAAGTCGTAAGGATGCTATAAAATATGCTATTGATAATGCAAAAGAAGGAGACATAATTCTTTTGTTAGGAAAAGGTCATGAGACATATCGTGAAATAAATGGTGTAAGAGAACATTTAGATGAAAGAGAAATAATAAAAGACATCTTAAATAACAAATAAATATTTACAATAAACAAAATATCTGCTAATATATAATTAAAGAAAAGGAGAGTGCAGAAATGTTGCCATTTAAAAGAGCAAACATCTTATTACCAAAAGATGTAGACATGACCAAATGGTCAGTAGTAGCTTGTGACCAATATACAAGTGAACCAGAATATTGGAAAGAAGTAGAGAGTATAGTAGGTTCTTCACCATCAACCCTAAATCTAATCTTACCAGAATTATATTTAGAAGAAGAAAATGTTGAAGAAAGAATCAAAAAGATAAATTTAACAATGGAAGACTATTTAAAAGAAAATATTTTCCAAGAATATCCAAATACTATGATTTATCTAGAAAGAAAACAAAGTGATGGTAAAGTAAGAGAAGGATTAATGGGAATGGTTGACTTAGAAGACTATTCTTATGAAAAAGGTTCTCAAACACTAATAAGAGCAACTGAAAAAACTGTAATTGAAAGAATACCACCAAGACTAAAAGTAAGAGAAAATGCTCCCTTAGAATTACCACATATAATGATTTTAATAGATGATGAAAAGAAAAATATTATCGAAAGTTTAAAAAACAAAGTAACAGCTAAAGATATCGTTTACGACTTTGACCTAATGGAAAATGGGGGTCACATTAAAGGTTATAACTTATCTGATGAAGTAATTAAAGATATTGAAAAAGGATTAGAAGGCCTTATGGATAAAGATTACTTTGAAAAGAAATATAATGTTAAAGATAAAGGAATACTACTATTTGCAATGGGAGATGGAAATCATTCATTAGCAACCGCTAAAGCAAATTATGAAAACTTAAAGAAAACTATGAGCAAAGAAGAATATTTAAATAATCCAGCTAGATATGCCTTAGTAGAAATAGTAAACTTACATAGTGAAGCTTTAGAATTTGAACCAATACATAGAGTAATATTTAATACAGATGTAAATAACTTAATTGAAGAATTAAATAAATATTATGATATCAATGAAGAAGGAAAAGGGGAATACTTTGAATTGGTAACAAAAGATTTTGATAAAAAATTATATATTAGTAATCCCAAATCTAATATAGCAGTAGGTTCTATTCAAATGTTCTTAGATGAATACCTAAAAGATCATGAAGGAAAACTAGATTATATTCATGGCGATGAAACAACTAGAGGTATGGGCAAAGAAGAAAATAATGTAGCCATTCTATTTGAAGCAATGCCTAAAGAAGAATTATTTAGAACTGTAATATTAGATGGTGCCTTACCAAGAAAAACATTCTCTATGGGACATAGTTATGATAAGAGATTCTATTTAGAAGCAAGAAAAATAAAATAATAAAATTAACCAAATTTAGGTTAATTTTTTTTAATTATATGTTATACTTATAATAGGTGATAAAAAATGAAAAAGTTAAATATTTTTTGCATACTAATAGGCATAATATGCCTCTTAGTAGCGGGTTACATAGTAGCAGATAAAATATTAATAAAAGAAGATAATAAAATAGAAATAGATGAAGAAAAAGAACTAAAAGATATCAACAATCATTTATCTAAAATAGGTTCTCCTCTTGGTTGGTTAATAGTAAAAGAAGGTATTGATAGTCAAGATGATAATGGTAAATATAGTCCTAAATATAATTATAATTACCTAGAAAAATATGAAAATAGACAATTATTTGTTATGGAATATATATTAAGTTATCAAGATAATATAGATAGTTTTACAGTTTTATCAGCAGGAGACCAGTCTGTAGTAGAAGATACTCCTACTAGTGATTTTACTTTAGCATATTTAGATTACAGGATATTTAATAAATATTATAAAGAATTACTAGGAGAAGATTTTAAAATAACTAAAGGCAAAATGGGTAATACTAAGTATGATAAAGATTATGTTTACTTTGATAATAGACATCCTGGTAGTAATGGTGTATATGTATCAATGATTACTAGTGATAAAGTAGAATATAAGAAAGGAGAATATATAGCAAGTGTTAAAGCTACTTATAGTACTAGACTAGCAGATATTCTAGATAAAGAAACTAGTGATGGTATAATATCATATACAAAAGATGGCAATAATAATATTATATTAAAATCATTTATATTAAAGAAGTAGAGAGTTATCTCTTTTTCTTTTGCCCTTACAGCCTTATATAAAATAAGTCTTTCAGGGTATGACAGAGCCTAAGGTCTCTGTCATAGCACTTTTGTTATAAAATTCATGAAAAATATTTACTTATTTAGCATAATATGGTACTATATAAATGGCTTTTCAAAAAATATACACAAATATTGATTTAATAATCCCAGTGCCTAATAGGTGGATATTAAAAAAGAGATATTTGGAAGCAAAACGAAAGGAGAGTGTTTAATATGACAGTAGTATCTATGAGCTATTTGTTAGAAGCAGGAGTTCACTTTGGTCATCAAACTAAAAGATGGAATCCTAAAATGAAAGAGTATATTTATAACTCTAGAGATGATATTTATATCATTGACTTACAAAAAACTGTTGCTAAAATGGAAGAAGCATATGAAGCATTAAATAAAATAGCAGCAGAAGGAGGTAAAGTTCTATATGTAGGAACTAAAAAACAAGCCCAAGAAGTATGTAAAGAAGAAGCAGAAAGAAGTAACATGTATTACATGACTGAAAGATGGTTAGGAGGAACATTAACAAACTTCAAAACTATCAGAAGAAGAGTAAATCGTCTAGAAGAAATCGAAAAAATGGAAAAAGATGGTACATTTGATAGATTACCTAAGAAAGAAGTAGTAGGACTTAAGAAAGAATACGAAAAATTAAATAAAAACTTATGTGGTATTAGAGAAATGACTAAATTACCACAAGCAATCATTATTGTAGATTCAACTAAAGAATATAATGCAATAAGAGAAGCTAAAAAATTAGGTATTCCAGTATTTGGTCTAATTGACACTAACTGTGATCCAGACGATGTAGATTATGTACTTCCAGGAAATGATGATGCTGTAAGAAGTATCAAAGTAGTACTTGGTTCATTAACAAATGCTATTATTGAAGCAAATGGTGGAACTATTATTGATTATGTAAGTGAAGATGATAAAAAGCCTGTTAAAGAAAAAACTTTTGCTAAAAAAGATAAAAAAGAAGTAAAAGAAACTAAAGAAGTTACTGAAAAAGAAGAAATCAAAGAAGAAAAGCCAGAATTAGATTTAAATATCTTAACAGTAGCAGAACTTAGAGATTTAGCTAAGAAAAAAGAAATCAAAGGCTATTCAAAAATGAAAAAAGAAGAATTAATTGAAAATTTAAAATAAGGAGGAATACTATGATTACTGCAAATATGGTAAAAGAGTTAAGAGAAGCAACAGGAGCAGGAATGCTAGATTGTAAAAAAGCTCTTACTGAAACAAATGGTAATATGGAAGAAGCAATTACTTGGCTTAGAGAAAAAGGAATTTCTAAAGCTGCTAAAAAGCAAACAAGAATTGCTGCTGAAGGATTAGCTAAGGCTAAAGTAGAAGGAAATAAAGCTGTTATTGTTGAAGTAAATTCAGAAACAGACTTTGTTGCTAAAAATCCAGAATTTACTGGATTAGTAGATTTAATTGCTACTGCAATTTTAAGTAGTAATGTAAAAACAGTTGAAGAAGTAATGAAATTAGAAGTAGAAGGTAATACTATTGAAAATATTATTATTGACAAAACTGCTACTATTGGAGAAAAATTATCATTTAGAAGATTTGAACTAGTAGAAAAAGAAGATAATCAAGTATTTGGCACTTATTCACATATGGGTGGAAAAATTGTTACATTAGCAGTTTTAGAAGGAACTGATGAAGAAGTAGCAAAAGATGTTGCTATGCAAATAGCGGCTATGAGACCACTATATTTAGATAAAGATTCAGTACCTACTGAAAGAGTAGAAAAAGAAAGAGAAATCTTAACTGAACAAGCAGAGAATGAAGGACTAGATGCTAATAAATTACCTATGATTGTAAATGGAAGATTAAATAAATTCTATGAAGAAGTATGCTTATTAGATCAAGGCTTTGTAAAAGAAAACAAAATGAAAGTATCTAAATATGTAGAAAGCAAAAATATGAAAGTATTATCTTTCGTAAGATACGAAGTTGGCGAAGGTATGGAAAAAAGAGAAGAAAACTTTGCTGACGAAGTTGCAAAACAAATGAATGCATAAAATTAGAGACTGTCAGGAAATTTAAACAATTAATTTCTTAGCAGTCTTTTTGATTATGTAACAAAATAATATTAAGTGAATCTTAAGTTTCTATTATATAAAAAAATCGATTAGAATTTCTAATCGACTTTTTTTCCACAATTATCACAAAATTTAGCATTAGGTTTTAATTTAACTCCACATCCTAAACAAAATCTTTCAGTATTTGTATTCTCGGAACCAAAAGGACCATTAGGACTAACAGAAATAGTATTATCGAATTGATAACTATTAGATAAACCTAGTACCATTGCAACAATTGGAGCAAATAAAGTTCCTAAAATAGCAATTGGCACATGATTTTGTTTCATCTTCTTACCAATATTCCAGAAGATAAAGAATCTAGTTACTAAGGTTGCAATATTAGCAACATAATCAAGACCATTAATTTTTAACATGCCAAGAATAGTGCCAGATATAGCAATAAGGAAATACCACCAATTAAGTCCAGATATTTCTACAAGCACATATGTGTTATAAAATGGAATAATAGCTTCCCATCCTTGCTTTCCTGCTTTTTTAAACAATTTCCAAAGGCCAATAACATAAACTGCATATAATGCTATAACCAAAAGCAATATAAATACAGAGCCTCCTAATAACATAGCTATAAAATAACTAACCATATCTTACTCCTTTCATTATTAATATATCAAAAAAATAAAATAATTACAATAACAAACCAAATATTTATTAAATTTTTAATAAAAAGAAAATATACCAATATATAAAAAGACATAAAATAAAACTGTTTTTAAGAATTAAATTGTTTATTCAAGAATACTCTTTAGTAGGGTGATATCATTGTTTAGTAAGAATATACATAAAAGAATTAAAATAGTGTTACTAATAGTAATAATAGTATTTATAATAATAATAGCTAAAGTATTTTATATAGAAGTAATAGATTATAAGAAACTTAATAAATTAGCTAATGGATTATGGAGTAGAAATTTACCAATAGAAGCCGATAGAGGTAAGATATATACCATAGATGGTGAATTATTAGCAGGTAATGTAACAACTACGTCATTAGTATTTATTCCTAATCAAATAAAAGATAAAAACTTAGTAGCAGAGCAAATAAGTAAAGTATTAGGAGTTTCTAAAGAAAATATCGAAAAGCATATATATAAGAAGACAATGATGGAAAGAGTACACCCTGAAGGAAGAAGACTTTCCTACGAAATAGCGGATCAAATAAATAGTTTTCATTTTGATGGAGTATATCTTTTAAAAGAATCTAAAAGAGAATATACCCATAATGAAATGTTATCTCATGTTTTAGGTTATGTTGGAATAGATAATCAAGGCCTTAGTGGCTTAGAACTTCAGTATGATGATATCTTAACAGGAGAATATGGAGGAGTACAATACTTTTCTGACGCTAAGGGTAATAATTTAGATAGAAATTCCGTATATGTAGAACCAGAAGATGGGTTAGATATATATTTAACAGTTAATTATGAATTACAATCTTCTATTGAAAGAGAACTAGATAATATTGTAACTAAATATAATCCTGAAGGAGCATGGACATTAGCTATGGATCCTAATACAGGAGAAATACTTGGTATGAGTTCTAGACCTAATTTTAATCCCAATAATTATAAGAATTATAGTACTGAAGTAATAAATAGAAATATGGCTATATGGGCTAGTTATGAACCAGGTAGTACTTTCAAAATATTAACAGTGAGTGCAGCAGTTAATGAAGGTAAGGTAGATTTACTTAAAGATACTTTTTACGATGGTGGTTCTGTTAATGTTGATGGTGCTAGGATTAAGTGCTGGAAGGCTGGTGGACATGGAGCCCAAACTTTCTTAGAGGTTGTCCAAAATTCATGTAACCCTGGCTTTGTAGAATTAGGCCGAAGATTAGGAAAAGAAACATTATTTGATTATATAAATAAATTTGGATATGGTAAAAAAACAGGTATAGATTTAAATGGAGAAAGTTCAGGAATACTATTCAATTTAGATAAAGTAGGGCCAGTAGAACTAGCTACTACTGCCTTTGGTCAAGGAGTTAGTGTTACCGCTATTCAACAAGTAGCAGCAGTCTCCGCAGCAATTAATGGAGGTACATTATATAAGCCTTATATTGTTAAGAGAATTACTGAACATGAAACAGGCCAAATTATTAAAGAAATAGAACCTACTAAAGTAAGAGAAAATATTGTTACTAAAGAAACAAGCGAGAAAGTAAGAATGACACTTGAATCAGTAGTATCATTAGGTACTGGTAGGAATGCTTATATAGATGGCTATCGAGTAGGAGGAAAGACAGGTACTGCTCAAAAGGTTAATAATGGTGTTTATATGCATGGTAATTATATAGTATCCTTTATTGGCTTTATGCCTGCTAATGATCCCAAAGTAGTAGTATATCTAGCCATAGATAATCCTAAGGGTGTAACTCAGTATGGAGGTACAGTTAGTGCTCCAATAGTAAAAAATATCCTAGAAGATGCTATATCAGCCTTAAATATTAAAAAACAAGAAGGTGGAACCGATAAAAAGTATCAATGGTATGACCAAAAATATTATACTGTAGAAGATGTTGTAGGTTTAACTAAAAAAGAAGCAGCTAGTAAACTAAAATCTTTTACTATAGAGTATAGTGGCAGTGGAGATAAAGTAATTAATCAGTCTCCAGAAGCAGGAAGTAGAATACCAGAATATTCTAGTATTAGATTATACTTAGATTAATTTGCATTTTTATTACTTTTGTGCTATAATAGCGGCATCAAAAGAGGGGGGAATATTTATGCAAATAATTAATATGTCTAAGACTAAATTAAATAGTTTAGAACCACTTATATTACCAAAAAATGTAACTAGCACAGAGTGTGAATTATTTAAATATCCTTATTATGGTAAAGAAAAATTACTTAAGAAATTACATCGTACTGATGGAATAATATTTGCTAATAAATTATATACAATAGAAGTATTAAATGCTAATAAAGATAGTATGCCTAGTAATTTTGTATTACCCGAATCTTTAGTATCTATTAATAAAAAAATAGAAGCTTTCACTATGAAGTATATAAAAGGAATAAACTTAAGTGTTATATTAAATAATCCTGATATTACTTATGAAGAGAAGATTCATTATCTAAAGAGTATTGGTAGAATACTAGAACAGATGCAAAATATTCGTAAATATACTAATTTAAATAACTTCTATCTAGGAGATATTCATGAAGATAACTTTCTAGTAGAAAGAGATAAACAAGAAATATATATAGTAGACTTAGATAGTTGTAAAATAGCGGGTAATAAATCATTTCCTGGTAGATATTTAACTAATTCTTCATTAATTAAATATAATAATACTAAGTATCAAACATTATCACAGACTGATGATTTAGCAGATTATAAGATTGATGAAAATACTGATATATATTGTTATATAATTATGATATTAAATTATTTATATGATGGCAGAGTAGATAGATTATCACTTGATAAGTTTTATGATTTTATAAATTATCTAGAAGATATTAAAGTAAATATAGAGTTAATAGAGTGTTTTAATAAGATAGTAGTAGGAGGAAACAATATTAATCCTTGTAATTATCTTGATACATTAACTCCTAAACAAGTAGCGAGTGCTAGAAGACTATATAAAAAGAAGTGAATATCTTTACACTACTAATGTAAAATAAAGTAAAAAGATATATTTATTTAAATATATATATGATATAATATATCTAGAAGAGGAGTGGGATAATGTTAACATTAACTAAATCATTATTTGCCTTAATGTTGGGCTTTATAGGAGCTACAATATTCGGATTAATCATTATACCATTTTTAAAAAAGTTAAAAGCAGGACAAAATATCAATATATATGTAGAAGCTCATAGGAATAAAGCAGGAACACCTACTATGGGAGGATTAATCTTTATAATTCCTACATTTGCTATAACATTATTTCTATTATTAACTGGTAAGATAGAATATTCAGTAAACTTAGTTATAGTATTATTTGTATTCTTATCATATGGATTAATAGGATTCTTAGATGATTTTATAAGTTTAAGAAGAAAGACAAATAAAGGACTTACACAATTTCAAAAGATATTACTTCAGTTAATAGTAGCTTTAGTATTCTATGTATTATTTAGACAATATACAGCGGGAGATTCTTATTTAAGAATATCAGCTTTAGGTATTGATTGGAACTTAGGTTGGTTCTATGGAGTATTCATATTATTCTTATTAGTAGGATCTTCTAATGCTGTTAACTTAACTGATGGATTAGATGGTTTAGCAGGAGGGTTATCTGCAATTGCTTTCTTAGCTTTTGGTTTAATTGCTATGGGTAGTTGGTGGATTGAAGGTAATAGCGATATGGGTATCTTTTGCTTTATACTAATGGGAAGTATTATGGGCTTTCTGGTATATAATTCAAATCCTGCTAAAGTATTTATGGGCGATACTGGCAGTTTAACCCTTGGTGCTACAATGGCTACGATAGCTATCTTAACATCGCATGAATTATCATTAGCGGTAATAGGAGGAGTATTTGTAATAGAAACATTAACTGTTATTATTCAGATATCTTCAGTTGTATTATTAAAAAGAAGAGTATTTTTAATGACTCCTATCCATCATCATTTTGAAAGATTAGGATGGAGAGAGAATGATATTGTTAAATTATTCTGGATAGTAGGTTTTATATTAAGTTTATGTGCTTTAATATATGGAGTATGGTTATAATAAGATTACTTTTTAGTAGTCTTTTCTTTTTGCCATTTCAACCATAAACAAGTTTATGTTTTCCATGGTATGATAGAGCCTATATGATAGTCTCTATCATAAACAATTGTATATATATAAATTAAAATAAATAGTCATATTATATTGACTATTAAGTATAAATATAGGAGAGTTTCTAGGTAACACCAATAAGATGCATCTATCAAATTTCCTGATTATCACAAGGAAGAGAAGTAACGCCTATGGTGAAAGAACTTTTTTACTTCTCAGGGGGGTGGAAATTTAAGTAATGGATTACGTTGTATCACTTGCTATGATAGTCTTTTTCTTTGCCGTCTATATAGATAATGATACATAGAAGTCAATACTTTAAAAAAGATACTAGTTTATCTTCTTTTTATTTGGAATTATCTAAGTTAGAAAGTACTTCACTGTGAATATGATATCTTACTAATTATTTCTAGACCATGGCTAGAAATAACACTTTAAGACAATAAGACTTAAAGTGAATAGAATAAATATTAAGTATTATTAATAATATATAATAAGGTGATATCTTGAAAAAAGAAAGAACATTTTTATTAATAGGAATAATATTACTTAGTATATTTGGATTAATAATGATATATTCAGCCTCCAATGTATGGTCAGAATATAAATTTAATGATCCATATAAATATATAAAATCACAAGGTCTATTCTTAATAGTAGGTTATATAACATTATTTATAATATCTAAAATATCTTATTTAGAGTATAAAAAGAAATCTAATATAATATTTATAATATGTACAGTATTATTATCCTTAGTATTAATACCAGGAATAGGTACAGTAAGAAATGGAAGTAGAAGTTGGTTCGGAATAGGTAGCCTTGGTATTCAACCATCAGAATTCACTAAGTTAGGATTAATAATATTTACTTCTAAGTATTTATCTAATAATCAAAAAGAAATAAAAAATATAAAAAAAGGAGTATTACCAATATTAGGAGTACTCTTATTAGTATTTGGCCTAATAATGTTAGAACCAGACTTTGGTACAGGAGTAGTTATAGTTATGACTATAATAGTATTATTATTTATAAGTGGAGTAAAAATGAATTTCTTTATTAAGATAGGAATACTTGGTTTATTAGGAGTCGCCTCTCTTATCATAATAGCCCCATATAGAATGCAAAGAATAGTATCATTTCTAAACCCATGGAATGATCCATTAGGTAGTGGTTTCCAAATAATACAATCATTATATGCTATTGGACCGGGAGGATTACTCGGATTAGGCTTTGGTAACTCAATACAAAAACACTTCTATTTACCAGAACCACAAACAGATTTTATCTTCTCAATAATAAGTGAAGAATTTGGCTTTATGGGAGTATTATTAGTTACAACTTTATTTCTAATGATCATTATATCAGGCTTTAAAATAGCTATGAAATGTGAAGATTCATTTGGTAAATACCTAGCCTTTGGTATTACTTTTGGATTATCATTCCAGACTATGCTTAATCTAATGGTAGTAGTAGGACTAATACCAGTAACAGGAGTAACCCTTCCTTTTCTATCATATGGAGGTAGTAGTCTATTAATAACAATGTGTAGTATGGGTATTTTATTAAATATTAGTAGCCAAAATAAATAAAATGTGTTATAATATTTTTCCACGAAAGGGAGGATATTATGGTTTTAGAAAAAATCTTAACGGCTGATAATGTAGTTGTAGCTATTAATCAAAATATTGATATGTTATTAGAAGAAGTACCTGAATTAAAATATGTTATTAATTATAAGAAAAGAGGTAGAGAAAAATTAGATTTATGGAGTTTAACTTTACTTTCTCTATATAATTCTTTTAATGATTTAAGTGTTAGAATGACGCTATTATTTAAGAATTTAGGAATAGTACTTATGAATGATATGAATAAAAATAGTAACGAGATTGCTTCTGCCGCTACTACTGATATACTTAAGAGATGTGAATATAATGATGATTTTGTTGATGAGGTTTCTTTTTTGGTTAGAAATTGCAATAGAGAGATAGATGATAGTTTAATAGAAGAGAATTTCTCTTTAGCAGAAAAGTTATATAAGATTCAACTTGCTTGTTCAATGGGAGTTTTATCTAACGATACGAATAAAAAATATTTAACTGGTGTTAAGTATAAGATTAAGAAAAAAGAAAAATGTTTAGTTTACTACTAGAAGGAGAGATAGATAATGAATTTGCAAGAAATATTAGAACAGAATGATTTAGTTATATCTATTAATAATAATTTTAATGTTTTATCGTTTTATATACCAGAAATTAAATGTATGGTTGAATTTAACCAAAAACAACCACAACATCAACATGATTTATGGAATCATACCTTGTTATCTTTATTTAGAGCAGAAGAGAATGATTATACTGATTTTGATGTTAGACTTGCTTTATTACTTCATGATATAGGCAAACCTTTTGCTTATATTGAAGGACCTATTAGACATTATTATAATGTTTCGGGAGCTTCTACTAAGATGGCTTATGTTATTTTGAAGAGGCTTGGATATGAAGAAGCTTTTATTAATAAGATATTATATTTGATAAAGAATTGTAATGGTATTATTGATGATGATGTTATTGAAAGAAATCCAGTATTAGCAGAGAAACTATATGAAGTTCAATATTGTGATATTATGGCACAAGATACTAAGTATTTAAAAGACAGGGTTGATTATTTGACTACAACTAATTATAAGTTAAAAAAAAGAAGAAGTAGATTATATAAGAAGAGATAATCTATTTCTTTTTTTTCTCAAATTTAGATATAACTTTAGCGGTCATATACACAATTTTATGATTATTATCTATAGCTATTCTTTTACAAAAAGCTTTACCTCCAATAGTTAAAGCCGCTATTAAGGCCGTTACAATTAGACCAGTATAAAAAATATTTAAATTAAATGTACTTGCTAGTCCTCTAGCTACTGATACACCAGCAGAACCTGATATGATACCACATATGTCACCAATTACATCGTTACAAAATGAAGATACTTTATCAGCATTCTTTTTAAAAGATACAGCTTTTTTAGCACCTTTAATTTTTTTAGAACTCATAGCATGAAGAGGTTCTTCGTTACTAGAAGTTACTGCTACTCCAATCATATCAAAAATAATACCTATAAAAATAAATAATATTAATATCATTATACCTACAATAATACCTACTTTAGGCATAACCGATTCTGACATAAAAGAGAAGAGTAGGGATATAGTAAATGCAAGTATAGTTACAATAAGAGGCCAATTATTTCTTTTTTTCTTTTTCATAAATTTCCTTTCCAATATAATAAAAAGGCCCGAAGGCCTTACTTCATAAAATGGCAATTTCTAAAGTTAACTTTATGTCTTAGGTCAAGTAGGATTTCCCTATCTTCTACTAATTCGTTACCAAATTAGTGGTTACCCTTTAAAGAAGACAATATACTGTCACCAGATATATGACTTGATTACCACTTAGTACATACTGTAATCCCATAGAAATGTCACTCTAGGAGATTTCCTCAAGCAATTATCTTACTATTAATTCTTTTTTGCAAATATAGTTTCAAATCGCAATATTAGATAAAGTTAGCTACGCTATATCTAACTGATCAATTATTCCCTATATTCACTCAAGACAAGCTACGCTACTCGTAAGTTTCCCCACATAGTAGGTTCAAGCCCATTTCGTATTCCTGTTCTTGTCACAAAAAACACAAAGATAGGTCTCCACGGAGATTGGGGTAGTATCATATGCCATTATGACCGCCCAAAAACCTTACCTTCCAGCATCCACCCTAAGCTGGGCGCATAAAGCAAACACCAGAAGTTTCACAGATATGCTCTTTAGTGAGCTTTTAGGTTCACCTTCATAGTAAGTTAAATTGACTAGAATAATGTGCCATCACATGTACTAGATTATAGCAGATTTTCTCTAAAATGTCAAATTTTATTGTATCTACTTATTACATAATATGCAAGTATAATAAAAAATACTAATCATTTTTACTAGTATTTTTTCTATATAACTAACTATTATATTAGAAGGCTATTATTATTTTAATTAAGTATTATTTAAAAAAATTATTTCATTTCAATTTGTTTTATATTATCGATATTTTCTATGTATTTACGATTAATATTATTTTCTTTGGTAATGATATTTTTGCCAAGTTCTTTTTCTAAATTATCACGAGTACTTTTAGCAATCTTTCCTCCACGTCTAGCAATTTCTTTATTTTGTGTTAACCCCTGTGGATTATATGTTTTTGCCAATTCTTTTGTGGCAGTTTCACCAATATCTGTTAATAAGATTTCTAAATCAGACATATTATCTCTCAAAGATTCTTTTCTGATTCCTTTATATTCTTTATACTCATTTGCTTTCATACCAGACCAAGCTTTATATATTTCATTTGTTAGTATACCATATTCCATAGGTTCATTTATACCACCTGACTTCCATGCATCTGTTAATTGAAATCTATGTAATTGACCTTTTAATCTTTTTTCAATCCAAGCATCACTATAACCTTGTGCTCTATAAATCATAATGCTTCTATCAATTGCTTTTGACGGGTCAAATGTTTCGTCAATTTTTTCACTACCAAGATTTGCTAACCAAAGTTTAAAAGGTTCAGCCCTGGAACTAGGTACACTTTGTATAAGTCTTAATATTCCTTTTGTATCTAATACATCAGTGTTGTAAAATTTACCATCAATTGATTGCATTTTCAGTTGACTACAATTTGTAGTCAACTCAGAACCTTCTTTTTTTAATCTTGTTTTAAGAACACTCCAATACTTTCTTGGGTTTGAACTATCAGTTAATGCCTTGATAACATCAACAACACTAAAATAGTAATCTTCCTTTTCAGCATCCCATTTTGCTCTAATATTAGTTGTTTCAAATATTTTTATAATATTTTTCTTTTCTTCTAACTTGTTTTTTTCTTTAATTTCAGTAGCCATATCTTTTTCCTCACTTTCTTTATATTTTAAAAATACCAATATTTAATATTTATAGTACAGAATACTTGTATATTATTCTATAATAATCATTTCTTTTAGAGATAATCATATTAACAACATAATAATTGTATCAAACGTAAATGTAAAAGTAAATGCTGAAAGAAATTAAAATCTATTAATTCATTATATAATAAAAAATACTAATCATTTTTGACTAGTATTTTTTCTATATAACTAACTATTATATACATAAGGTAAGAGACTATCATTAATATAATAATACCTGAAATAACCAAATTTAAATTAAATACCTGAGAACCATAATTTATTAAATAACCAATACCACTTTTTGATACAAGAAATTCTCCCATAATTACTCCTATTAAAGTCATACTAATATTTATCTTAAGACTACTTATAATAGTAGAGTAACTACTAGGTAAAATAACATACTTAAATATTTGTCCTTTAGTAGCAGAAAAAGATTTAAGTAAATTAATTCTATTTTTATCAGTAGATATAAAGCCATTATATACAGTTATAATAGTAACAATAACAGATATAAGTAAAGCCATTATAATAATAGAATTAATATTAGCCCCAAAGAAGATAATAATTATTGGACCTAAAGCTATCTTAGGCAAACTATTTAAAATAGTAAGATAAGGATCTAATACTTTATAGATAAAATTAAAGTACCATAATATAGTAGCAGTAATTATGCCAATTATAGTTCCTAAACTAAAACTAATTAAAGTCTCGTAAATAGTAGTCCATATATTATTAAATAGATTATTATCATTATATAGCGATATAATAGTACTAAGAACCCTGCTAGGAGAAGAAGTAATAAAAGTATTAATAACTTTATATGTAGCAAGTAATTCCCATATAGAAATTAAAAGTACCGCTAATAAAATTTGAGTAAATATAACTAATATCTTTCTTATTTTCTTTTTTCTTAGATATAATTTGTGTTCTCTGCTATACATGAATATCAATATCCTTCCATATATCATTATAGAAGAATCTAAATTCTTTTAAATTTCTATTATGTGTAGGATTACCTTTATCTTCCATATCAATAGTATAAATTTTTTTTACTTTAGCAGGTCTATCAGATAAAACAATAACACGGTCAGCCATAGAGATAGCCTCAGCTACATCATGAGTTATCATAATAGTGGTCTTTTTCTCATTCTTAATAATTTTCCATACATCATCTGATACCGCTAATCTTGTTTGATAATCAAGAGCACTAAAAGGTTCATCTAGTAATAGAATATCAGGATTAATAGCAAGAGTTCTAATAAGAGCAGCCCTTTGTTTCATACCTCCGGATAAATTACTAGGATATTTATAGATAAAGTCCTTTAAACCATAAGTATTAAGCATAGATATTACCTTATCTTTATTTTCTTTAGTAATTTTTTTTTGTACTCTTAGACCTAACAAAGAATTATCTAAGATATTAAGCCAAGGAAAAAGAGTATCATTTTGCAGCATATATCCCATTTTAGCTTTACCTTTAGGGAATAATATATTACCACTAGATTTATTTTCTAATCCACACAAAATAGAGAGTAGAGTAGTCTTACCACAACCAGAAGGACCGACAATAGCTACAAATTCACCATCTTTAATATTTAAATTTAAATCTTTAATAGCGGTTATTTCACTATTATTAGTATGATATATCTTTGATAAATTATCAATTACTAATATATCATTCGAATTCATTGAAGTATTTTCCATATATTAATTTATCATATGGAGCATATTCATCAAGTTCCCCTGCTGCTATCATAATATCTTGAATATGTTTCCATTCTTCTTCATTAATACTAATAGTCTCTCTATATGCATCACCTTTCTTATATCTATCAATCATAGTAATTAGATCATTTAATGCAGTATCAGGAAAGAAACTAATAATACTTTTAGCTATTGTTTCAGCATCATTATCAGATACAAATTTTAATCCTTTATTTATAGCTCTAGAAAAACCTTTAATAATATCAGGATTATTATCAATATAACTTCTTTTAGCATTGTAAGCAGTATAAGGAACAGCTCCTCCTAGTTCACCAACATAAGCTACAATATAACCTAAACCTTCCTTTTCTACTGAAGTAGCATTAGGTTCAAATAGAGTAACAAAGTCTCCAGTACCACCTATAAAAGCACCTTGCATAGCAGCAAAAGCTATTGATGTATCAATATTTAAATCTTTTTTAGGATCAATACCATTTTCTCTTAAAGCCCATTCAAATGTCATTTCTGGCATACCACCAGTTCTTCCACCAATAATAGATTTACCTTTCAAATCATTTAATGTAAAATTATCTATCTTTTCTCTGGATACAAGAAAGGCACCATCTCTTTTAGTAAGAGCAGCAAATGTTACTGGATAATCCTCTTCGCCACCATTATAGACATAGATAGTAGCTTCAGTACCAGAAAAACCTACGTTTACATCTCCAGATAATACTGAAGACATAACAGCATCTGCTCCTGGTGTTAAAATTAATTCTATATCTAATCCTTCTTCTTCAAAATACCCATTACTAATAGCAGCATACTGAGGAGCATAGAAGATACTGTGAGCTACTTCTGCTACTTTTACTTTAGTAAGATTTGAATTATCATTATTTCTTTTCATAACAGCGCCCACTATAACAGAAGCTATTACAATTAAAAATAATATAATACTAACTAATGTTCTTTTCATATAAACCTCCTTAATCATAAATATTCTATTCAATAATATAATTAAGGTGTAGGCTTATTGTTACTTCCAAGCCTCAGGTCTTGCAAGTGTTTTTGAAGCCATTTGTCTTCAAAAAGAATTTGTAAGCCATATTGTCTTACAAATTTAGTTTTAATTATTATAAAAAAGCATAAAATAAAAATAGGATAGTTAATCCTATTAATTATTAAAATGCACTTTAAGGAAAAAGTAAAACAATTATTAATTATCTTTTATTTCTTCATATTTTATACTTTCACAAACAATATATATCACAGGATCTTGTTCATCGCTTGCAAAACATATAAATTCTTTATTGTCTAATTTAATATACTTTATAAATACTTTGTTTATATAATCCCACGAAAACATTTCTTTATTATTACATTTTTCAACATTATTTAAAATCATTCTCATTTTTATTTTATTAGTTTGATAAGCATTATCATCTTTTAGTATTGGTTCCCCAGACCAACAAACATTAATTAAAAGTTCTATTTCCGATTTAGAAATATCATAATTAACATTTGTAATATAACTATCATGAAATTCATAATAATATTTTATAAATTCATTTAAATTATCTTTAGTTATTTTATTCATATGTTTTCCTTTCTAATAAATTAAACTAGTAAACTATCTGATTGATATGTCTAATTCGCGAGTGTATTATTAATCCTTTAAAATAAAACTACTTTCAATTTTATTTGATAGTAGTTTAGTATTATCTCAAAAAAAAGTTCGAGTTTAATATCAATTTGGTGCGCCCAGTAGGAGTCGAACCCACAGCCTTTTGGTCCGTAGCCAAACGCTCTATCCAGTTGAGCTATGGGCGCATTTCTTCGAGATACAATGATATTATATACTAAAAAACAAAAAAATTCAATATTTTTGCATGTTTTTAATAAAAATCACAAAAAAAGGTTGTCAAACTAAAAAAAATGTTATATAATTAAGAAGTCAACAGCAAAAAGACATGAATGCCTGAGTGGCGGAATAGGTAGACGCACAGGACTTAAAATCCTGCGAGATTTAACCCTCGTGTCGGTTCAAGTCCGACCTCAGGCACCAATTTATTGGAGGAATACCCAAGTCTGGTTGAAGGGACTGGTCTTGAAAACCAGGAGGTCGCGAAAGTGGCGCAGGGGTTCGAATCCCTTTTCCTCCGCCATATTTGTTTATTAATTTTATCGCGGGATGGAGCAGCTCGGTAGCTCGTTGGGCTCATAACCCAAAGGTCGTTGGTTCAAATCCAGCTCCCGCAACCATGGTTCCGTGGTGTAGTGGTTATCACGTTTGCCTGTCACGCAAAAGATCGCGGGTTCAACTCCCGTCGGAACCGCCATTTATTTTGGCTTCATAGCTCAGTCGGTAGAGCAGAGGACTGAAAATCCTTGTGTCGCTGGTTCAATTCCCGCTGGAGCCACCAGATGAAAGAAACAAATCCTTAGTTATAAGGATTTTTATTTTGCACAAAAAGATGCAACTAAAAAAGTTACATCTTTTATTTATATAGAAAAAGTAGAGTAATAATTATACTCTACTATAGAATTCAACGATTAATGATTCATTGATATCTGCGTTTAATTCGCTTCTTTCAGGATATCTAACATAAGTACCAATTCTCTTAGTTTCATCATAGTTAATGAAATCAGGTCTTTTTACTTTATTAGCAAGTGCTATTTCGATACCTTTATGATCACTTGAGTTTTCTTTAATAGCAATTACATCACCAGGTTTAACTCTGTATGAAGGAATATCTACTTTCTTACCATTAACAGTAATATGACCATGGTTAACAAGTTGTCTTGCTCCTCTTCTAGTAGTAGCAAAACCAATTCTATAAACGATATTGTCTAATCTACTTTCTAATAAGATAAGTAAGTTTTCACCATGAACACCTTTCATTTTAGCTGAGTCATTAACTAATTTTTTGAATTGTTTTTCAGAAATACCATACATAAATCTAGCTTTTTGTTTTTCATTTAACTGAATAGCATAGTTAGAAGGTTTTCTTTTTCTGTCTTTACCATGTTGTCCTGGACCATAAGGTCTTTTTGCAATATCTTTACCATTTTCTAATATAGAGAATGATACTCTTCTTGCTTTTTTGTTATTTGGGCCTGTATATCTAGCCATCTTCATTTCCTCCTTCTCTTAGAGAAGTATACTATATTTTTATAGGGTGTCTTTAGCATACTTTCGCTATGCAGCTATAGTTACTTATAAATGACACATTACAAAAAAATAGTATCCGCTGCTAAGCAATAATATTATATAATTAATAATATTTTAAGTCAAGAAAAAAATAACAATAATCGCATAAATATCACATATTTGGTAATAATTAGGAGAAAAAAACATTAAAATAACAAGAAATTTATAAAAAAATGTCAAAAAAGTGTAAAGTATAAGAAAAAAGTCATTTTATGTGCTATAATTATTTTGAAAATGATAGAAGAAGGTAAAACTTTGCTATCATTTATGGAGGTGTTTATAGTCGGGGGAAAATATACTACACAAAAATACAAAATAAAGAAAGGAATGAAGAAAATGAAGAAAATGAAGAAAATAAGCAAAATATTCTTAGTTCTTACAATGATATTTTCACAATTATCTTCAGTTGTTACTGTTTTAGCAGATGAAGTTGTTTCTAAACCATTAGAAACATCATTAAGTGTAGCTACTGATGAAGAATTAGGTTATATTAAAGAATATAATTTAACATATAAAAGTGAAAAACAAGATTATGAAGAAGAAAAAGAATATACAATAGAATTAGAACCAAGTTTTAAGTATTTAAATGGTACAATAGAAAATGGTAACAAAATAATATTAACTAAAACTGGTTATGAATTAAATAATGAAACAAATACACAAAAAATAAATCCAATTTATGAATACTATAATGGAGAATTCAAATTAAAAATAACTGTAAAAGATAGCGCATCGGTTATTTGTGAAAAAGATATTTCATATACGATTAGTACAGTTAATAGTGGCTTAGTTGGAGCTTTATATAATGGAAAAAACACTCCTATTGAACCAACAAGTGAGACATTAGGAGTAGTATCAACTGGAGAGTATACTGTAAGTGAAGAAAAAGAATATACACAAAACCTAATTATAGAACCTGGCAATTTATCTCCAAATAGCAATTATAGAGTAAGCGTTAATTCAACAGAAATAATGACAGGCAGTGGTAATGAAATAGTAAATACTATTTTTGATGGCTCTATTACAGATACCACTTCTTCACTTGGTGGATTATATACTACTAGTGATACTATTACTATAGAAGAATTAAACGAAAATAATGAAGTGATAAATACAATAAATTATACTTATAATGCAAGCATTAATTATAATAAAGATAATGATAGAGAATTATCTGGGTTAACAGGCCTTAATTTTCACAATGGTTATCTATATGAAGAGGCAATCGGCTATAATGACTCCGATAAAGTAACTCATGTTGAAGAAATACTAGGTAATTTAATTAATACAGATATAGAATTATCTATCTATGACGAAAATAATGAATTGTTAGATTTAACAAATGAAGAAGTAATAAATAGTGAAGTAAAAAATAACTATAAATTAGTGTTTAAAAAAGGAACAGAAGTTACTTATACAGTAGTAGTAATTGGTGACAATAATAATGATAATAATTTTAATGAAGATGATATGAAACCAACTATGAACGATTATTTAGAAGGTAACAAAGTATTATCTATGGATGTCGTAAAAGAAGATAATGATGAAGAAGGACTATTAACTTTTGAGGACATAATGAGATTAAATACTGAATTAAATCCTGCTACTAGTGGGGATGCAAATATTAATTTAGGCCTAGTATACGGTGAATTACCAAAAGAAATATATGTTGGTGATACCTTTAAATTAAATGTATTAGTAAAATCAGAAAATGCAAGTGATTACATAAATGGTATTAATGCTTTAGTTACTACAGGTAATAATCTAAAATTAACAAATGTTACATATAATTCAAATTTAATAGGTACATTTAAAGATAATAATTTAGTCGCAGCAGGAACAGATTTAAAAAATGAAGAAGTATTATTAACATTAGAATTCACAGCTATTAAAGAAGGAAAAGATTCAATTACATTAAGTGGAAGCATTGCAAAAAATGAAAATATTGAAGAATTTGAAAATTTAACAACTGAAGTTAATGTTATAAGAAAAATTAGTAGTAATAATAATTTAAGTTCATTAAAAGCTAGTGTTGGTACTTTTGATATTGCTTTTGATAAAGATGTAACAGTATATACATTAACTGTTCCATATGATACTGAAAGTGTAATTTTATCAGGAAGCCTTGAAGATATAACTAGTACTGTAGATGGATTAATTGAATATAAGTTAACTGATGATAAAACAACAGCTAACATAACAGTAGTAGCAGAAGATGGTACTATAAAAGTATACACAGTATACATAATAAAAGAAGCAAAACCTGAAAATGTTGCTACACCTGTCACATATTATTATTCATCAAATAATTATTTAAAATCATTAGAAATAGATGGTTATGAAATAACATTTAACAAAGAAACTAATGAATATAAAATAACTGTTAAAAGTGATGTTACATCTCTTGATATAAAAGCAATTCCAGAAGATAGTAGAGCCAGAGTAGAAATAACAGGAAATGAAAAATTCAAAAAAGGTAATAACACTGTAACTATCACTGTAACAGCAGAAGATGGAAGTACAAGAGAATATAAAATAACCGCTAATAAAGAATCAGAAAAGAAAGAAGCATTAACAGAGATAGAAGGAAATAGTAACACTGCTGAAAAAGTAGTAATAATAATATTGATAATATTAGTAGTTCTTGGATTATTATATCTTATCTTCAAAAAAGATGAACAAGAAGTTGCAACTGTAGAAATAAAAAAAGAACAAAAAATAGATAATAAGAAAACAAATAAGAAAAATTAAAGAAAGATAAAAAAATCTTTCTTTTTTTCTTATTATTTGGTATAATTAAATAGAAAATAGGGAGAGTGAGTAACAATATGAATAGAAAGGGTCAAGCATTAGTAGAATTTGTTCTTATTTTACCTATATTTATTATGATATTATTCTCAATAGTAGATTTTGGAATGATATTTAATAAGAAAAATGAATTAGAAAACATCAGCATTGATATAATTAATTTATTAAATAATAATAATAAAATAGAAGAAATACAAAAAGAATATCCAAAGGTAGACATAAAACTAACAAATGAAGAAAAATATACAATTGTAGAAATTAGTACTAAAGTAAATATTATAACACCAGGCTTAAATAGAGTGCTAGGCAATCCATATATTGTAAAAGTAGAAAGGAAAATACCTAATGTTGAAGATAAACAATAAAGGACAAAGTTTAGTTATGTTTGTCTTAATAATACCAATATTTTTACTTATATTAACACTTGTATATGATGTAGGTAATGCAATATATGAAAAAGACAGATTATCAAATACTAATTATTTAACAATTGAATATGGATTAAATAATATAGATACAGTAACAGAAAATGATTTAAAAAATTTAATTGAGCAAAATACATCCAATCTCAAATATATATATGTAACTATTGAAGAAAATCAAATAGAAATAAAAATGGAAAAAGATGCAAAAAGCATAATAGGAAAAATGTTTAATTTCAATTTAGTAAAAATTATAAGTCATTATAAAGGGAAAATAATAAATAATCAAAAAGAAATAGAAAGGATAGTGTAAGTATGGCAGGAAAAATAATAACTATTTCATCAGTTAAAGGTGGAGTTGGAAAAACAACCATGACGCTTAACTTAGCAGGAATATACTGTGAATTAAACAAAAGAGTATTAATAATAGATTTAGATTTATACTCTGGAGGAATAGCAGCAAGTCTTAATGTAAAAAATAAAAAAGATATATATACAATGATTGATAGTATGGCTAATAATAGATTTACTGAACTAAAAAAATATGTAACAACATACAACAAAAATATAGATGTATTAGCATGCCCAAAAGATCCAAGAATGGGAGCAAAAGTATCAGGTAGATATATACCAGTAATATTTGACTTAGCAAAAAAAGAGTATGATGTAGTATTAGTAGACACATATCATATATTAGATGAAATAAATTTAACAGCTTTAGACTATTCTTATATGACATTATTTATTATAACAAACGATATTGTAGATTTAAAGAACATGAAAAGTTTAATTAGTATCTTTAAAGATACAGATAAGAAAAACTATTTAATATTATTGAATAATTCTAGAGATATAGGAAAAGATTATTTGAGTTTATATGATATAAGAACTATAATAAAAAACAACATCGATTATACATTATCTAAAAATTATTACATAAAAAATATAGACAAATATACAATATCAGGAGAAATATTGACATTAAATAACAGTATGAATTTATTTCATTCTAAGGATATAAATAATATGAAAAAAATGGCTCTGGACCTAATAGATGATAGTCATGGTAAGGAGGCAAAAAAATGAGTACAAAGAGTTTAACTGAAGCCTTTGAAGTAAAACCCAAAATAGAAATAAATAACGAAAATGTTAAAGATTATGAAGTGTTTGGAGATAAAGGTTTACTTGAAAGTATCAGAATAAAGATTGTTCAAAATTTAATTGAAGAAAATATACCAGAAGATACTTTACCAGAAGATTATATAAATAATGAAATAGATTCAGCCTTAGTTGGATATGATTTAAGTAATTTAGAGAGAAATCATGTTTTTAATTTAATACAAAATGAAATAACTGGATATGGCCCTATAACACCCTTACTTGAAGATAATGCCATAACAGAAATCATGGTTAATGCTCCAAATGAAATATATGTTGAAATAGATGGTAAAATAGTAAAAGATGAAACAGTATCATTTATAAATGACAAACATATCATTAGAACCATACAAAGAATAGTACAGCCATTAGGAAGAACCATAGATTCTGCTAATCCAATGGTTGATGCCAGACTAAGAGATGGTTCAAGACTAAATGCAGTAATACCACCTCTTAGTTTAAAAGGACCAATCTTAACAATAAGAAAATTCAATAAAAAATTAGAAACAATAGATGATTTACTTCGCCGTGGTAGTTTAACCGTAAATATGGCTAGATTCCTCGAGGTAGCAGTAGAAGCAAAACTAAATATTATAATATCTGGAGGTACAGGCACAGGAAAAACAACCCTCCTTAACATCTTATCAGGATTTCTAGGAGAAGATGAAAGAATAATAACCATAGAAGATGCAGCTGAATTAAAATTACATCAAAATCATGTTATATCATTAGAAACTAGATTAATTAATTATGAAGGTGAAGGTGAAGTAACAATTCGAGATCTAGTAAGAAACTCATTAAGAATGAGACCAGATAGAATAATAGTGGGAGAAGTAAGAGGTAAAGAAGCATTTGATATGATGCAAGCTATGAATACTGGACATGAAGGTTCGTTGACAACCCTCCATGCCAACAATCCGATTGATGCCTTAAATAGATTAGAAACAATGATCCTAATGAATGAAATGGAAATACCAGTATCAGCAGTTCGTGGTTATATAGAGAATGCCATTGATATTATAGTGCAAATAGACAGATTATCAGATGGTAAAAGAAAAATAACTTCCATAAGTGAATTAGAAGGAATTAAGGATGGCGAAATAATAGTAAAAGATATCTTTACATACAAACAAAAAGGATTATCGCCTGAAGGAAATGTAGTAGGAGAATTTGGCTTATATAAAAGAAAACCAAAAGTATATGACAAGATTCTAAGAAAGGGCTTTACTAAAATAAAAGATATATTCGAATAAAAGAAAGGTGATAATTATGAATATAGATAAAATAATACAATTCTTAATAGTGATAATTATATTTATAATTATCATCATACTATTAAGACAAGCAGTAGCAGAAAAAAAAGAAAAAAGAATAGCCTACTATTCATTAGAGCCACTAAAAGACGCAAGCGTACCATTAATTGATAAAATAAAAAATAAATATTTAATATTTGTTCAAAAAAATAGACAAATATTATTAAAAATAGACTATTTCAAAAAGAAATCAAAAAAATACGAAAAATATATAAAATATCGCCATCGTGACAAAATATCAGCAATAGATTTTATAACTAATAAAATAATAATAATGATATTATTTGTATTATTAGCCGTCATTTCAGGTATATTTACAACAGGAATAAACATTTTAGCTATAGTAATAGATATAATAGTAGGTTACTATTTATTAGATATAATTTTGAAGATATACTATAAAAGACAAACAAAATTAATAGAAAATGAATTATTAAGAGCAATAATAGTAATGAATAATGCATTTAAATCAGGGAAAAGTACCTTACAAGCTTTAAATATAGCGGCCAAAGAATTACCAGAGCCAATAAGCGATGAATTTAAAAAAATGTATCTTGATATGAAATATGGCTTATCAGTAGACACAGTATTTGAACGATTTGCCAAAAGAGTAGACTTAGAAGAAGCAGTATTTTTATCATCATCACTTACTATTTTAAATAAAACAGGTGGGAATATCGTTGAAGTATTTTCATCCATAGAAAGAACATTATTTGATAAAAAGAAATTAAATGAAGAATTAAAAAACATCTCTGCAAGTCCTAAGATGGTAACTAGAGTACTATTAATAATACCAATCATATTTATATTAATAATATATATATTAAACCCATCATATTTTGCACCATTATTTTCATCAACTTTAGGATATATGATTATAATAACAATAGTATTAATGTTTATAATTTATGTAATATTACTAAATAAGATAACAAAAATAGATGTATAAGAAGGGAAACCAATTATGAAAAATAAAGAAATATCTAAAAAGATATATAACCAAAGAGTTATAAACAAGATAAATAATAAAATAAAATTATTAGGAATATCTTCAAAATTAACAACAGAAAAATTTCTAATAATAAGACTTATTACTACTATAATAATATTTCTTTTTATCCTAATAAATTATAAATATGGCTACATACTTTCTATAATAGTTTCAATTATATATTATTTCTTATTAGAAAAAATAGTATTAGATAGCAAAATAAAGAAAAGAAGAAAAAAACTAGATATTGAAGCAATTTACTTTTTTGAAGTATTAACATTGTCTTTACAAACAGGAAGAAATCTATCTGAAGCAATATTGGTAACAACAAGTAGCATTGAAGATGAGTTATCACTCGAATTCAAAGAAACACTTAGAGAAACCAAGTATGGAAAGAGTTTAACAGAAAGTTTAACTGACATGCAAAACAGGATACCTTCTGATAGTATCAATAATATAATTTTAGCTTTAACTCAAGCAAATATATATGGAAGTAGCATAATAAGTACTATGTATAATCAAGTAGATTACCTAAGAGAAAAAAGAAAAATGGAAGTCAAAGCCACCATTTCTAAAATACCTACCAAAATAAGTATAATATCAGTATTCTTCTTCATTCCATTAATATTATTAATAATATTAGGACCAGCAATATTAAGCTATATAAAATAATAAATATATAAATATACTTGACAAAGACAATAGAAAAAGAGTATTATAAATAAGTAATATGTAAGGAGGAAAGAATATGTCAGGACATAGTAAATGGTCAACAATAAAGAGAAAAAAAGGAGCAATAGATAGTGAAAGAAGTAAAGTTTTTCAAAAGTTAGCCAAAGAACTTTACGTAGCTGCTAAAAATGGAGATCCTAATCCTGAAAATAATCCATCACTTAGAATGGTTGTTGAAAAGGCTAAATCAGAAAATATGCCAAAAGCAAATATAGAATCTGCTATTAACAAGGCTAAAAATCAAGGTGTTGGTGAAAACTATGAACAAGTAAGATACGAAGGATATGGACCAGGTGGTATAGCAATAATGATAGATTGTCTTACAGATAATAAAAATAGAACCGCTGGATTCGTACGAAGTACATTGACAAAACGTGGTGGTAATTTAGGAACCGACGGCTCAGTAAGTTATTTATTTGAAAGAAAGGGCGTAATAGTACTAGATAAAGCCTATGATGAAGATAAATTAATGGAAGATATTTTAGAATTAGATATATTAGACTTTATATCAGAAGAAGATAGCTTTGTAATATATACCGATCCAAGTAATTTTATAAAAATAAAAGAAGCTCTTGAAAAGAAAGGAATAGATAAATTCTTAATTAGTGAAGTAACATTTGTTCCTAATAATTATATATCATTAGATGAAGAAACAACTGAAAAAGTAACAAATTTAATTGATGCATTAACAGATTTAGATGATGTACAAGCTGTTTATCATAACCTAGAAATATAAAAAATAATATTGATAATAATTTTAAAATATGGTATTATAATAATGGAAGAATAATAGATAGGAGTGATATAAAATGAAATTTAAACACATGCTTTTTGTTTTAACTGTTACTACATCTATTATTTTTGCATGTATGTTAGGCAGCTCATATGCATATTATACACTATCAAATGGAACCACAGTAACTGCAACAACTGGAGAATTTGATGCAAATGTTTCAGTTGTATTTAGTGAAAGTGAATATATAAATTTAAAAACAGGAGTTCCTATAAAGTCTACAGATATAGATAAATATGCTAGTGCTTCGAGGTTTACTTTAATACCAGATGCAACAAAACTACAAGGATATGATGTCGCTGTAAAAATAGCTATATCAAATATAACAATAGATACAGCATTAAAAATAAGTGATTTTAAATATGATTTAAAATGTAATGATGGCAGCAGTACTACTACAATAAAATCAGGTACAGGGGCAGATTTTACTAGTACAGAATTAGAAATAGGCACCTTAAGCACTCAAAATAGTACTTTTAATGTATCAAAAACATATAATTGTGCTTTAAGATTATGGCTACAAGAAACAGGCAGTAATCAAAACGCTTTAATGAACAAATCTTTTTCCGGATTAATAAAAGTAAATTCTGTATATAGAAAATAAGAGAGGTAAATTATGAAGAATGAAGCAAAGATAATAGGAACAATATTAGGAATAGTATTATTTATCGTTCTAGTAGCAGGAGCAACCTATGCTTATTTATTGCTTAAAAGTGAAACAGATTTAACAACAGGCACGGGTAAATTTAGTATTGATTATAAAATAGTTCAAGATATAACTGCTACTAATTTGTCACCATCAACTAACAAAAGTGGAGGTTTAATTGGTAAAGTACAAGCTAAATTAAGCGATAATAGTTTAGCGGGCAACTTTAATATATATATAACTCCTAAGACCATAGATGGATTAAATACGAATGAAGCTTTAAAATATGAGGTATATGTAGATAACAGCACCACCGCATACAAAACAGGCAGTTTCAAAAATATAACTGCAAATACAAAAGTTAAAGTAGTAGATGCCTACAGTTTATCAAGTACATCATCTTACACGACATTTACTATTTATATATGGTTAGATAATAATTTAGTAACTAACGAGATGTTTGGCAAAACTTTTAATGCAACAATTAGTGCTGATTCAACAGCAGAAGCAAATTTTTAGAAAGAAAGTAAACTAATAGTTTATTTACTTTCTTTTTTTAATTTTATATAGTATAATTATTATGGTGATAGTATGAACAGTATAGTAAGCATAAATAAAGAAGAAGATATATCTAAAATAACTAAAGAAACAAAATATATAAATATCCCAATAGATATAGTGGACAATAATATTAATAATTATTTTTTAATTAACGGAGTAGATTATTCATATTCAGAGAACATAAACAGTAAACAAGGCTTTATTTATACAGATTATAATATGTTTAAACAAGGTGAATTATTAATAGATAGTATTATAAAAGATATTCCTCAAAATTTATCAGATATAGAAAAAGTAAGATATATATATATTACATTAGGTAAAGAATTAAATATAGATATAAATACATTATCATCAAAAAACGAAATATTATCATTGAATAACATTACCAATTTAAATAACATTTGGGGAGCTTTATCAAAAAAAAGCATAACAAGATCATCTATAGTTAAAATTTTATTATATATTTGCTCCAAAATAGGCATAAAGAGTGAAGTAGTAAGCACAGATATAAAAGGTAACATGGCTAATAAAATTTATATAAACAATACATATATAATAGTAAATTTATTTGAAGATATAGCCAATATAAAAGCAGGCTTTTCAACAGAACATTTTGATAAATATAATAACAACATAGAATTAGATAAGAAAATAAAATATATAAATGATAATTATACAGAATATTTTTTAGATAAAGAATTAAAATATATAAATTATAATGATGATAATTTATTATTACAAATACTGACTATAACTGAAAAAATAATCAACATCAATAACATAAAACCATATGAACTATCGATAATTTATAAAAAAATATTTAATAAATATTTTCCTAATCAAAAATTAAAAATAAATAATTTTTATTTAAGAAATAATTTAGAAAAAGAACACTTTTTAGTCTTTGATTATAACAATTTCTACTATAGTTATAATTATAATAAGCAAAAGTTCATCAAATTAGGATATGATTATTTAATTGAAAATATAAAAAACAAAAAAATAGGATTATATCAAAATGAAGAATTTAATATAACAAGAGAAAGGATGGTATTATGACTATAATAATAGTACTATTATTATTAATGTTAGCTTTATTATCAATATTAGAGGTTTCCTTTACTAGTCTAAACATTATTCGTATAAAAAGACTAGCAGATACAGGTAATAAATCTGCTAAAGTAGTATATAAGTTATATTCTAATTACTCTGAAACATTAACTACAATACTAGTAATAAATTGCATATGTGGCATACTAGTAAGCACGCTAACAACATATTATTTTTCTAATTTATATGGTGATAAAATAATACCTTTAGTAACAATAATTTTAACAATAATAATATTAGTTTTTACTGAAATAGCACCAAAAATAATAGGAAGAGAATATGCAGAAGATTATGCCCTAAAACTATGTAATCTATTAAAATGGATGGTAAAACTCCTATTACCATTAACTAAAGCAATAGGAAAATTTGAAAAAAAAGTCAAAAACAATCACAAAGTAACAGCTACTAAAGATGAATTAGTAGAAATAGTAAAAACAATAAAAGAAGAAGGCGTAATTGAAGAAAAAGAAAGTATTTTTATACAAAAGGCCGTCTTATTGAAAAAGTTAAGAGTAAATAATGTGATGGTTCCAAGTGAAGATGTGTCATTTTTATATGATACAGATTCATCTGAAAAAGTAAAAAATTGCATATTTAGAGATAAGCATGATCGCATACCAATTATAAATAGAGAATGTAAAGTCATGGGAATATTATATGAAGTAGATTTATTAGATGAAATATTAAATAATAGACCAATAAGTATAAAAAGAAATATGAAAGATCCAATTGTTGTTAGCAAATCAACTAATTTGGCTTCTTGTTTGGAAATTCTTGAAGCTGCTAGAGCACACATGGCAGTAGTAACCGATAAAGAAAACAAATTCTTAGGTATAATAACTATGGAAGATATAATAGCAGAGTTAATGAAGTCATAGACTTCTTTTTCATTTTATGATATACTTAACATGTGATGTGTATGATAGTAAAAATAGATAAATTATCTCATGAAATGAGAGGTATAGCAAAAATAGACAATAAAGTTACTTTTGTGGATAAAGTTATCCCTAATGAAGTAGTTAATATTAGAATAACAAAACAAAAAAAGAAAATAAATGAAGCAAAACTAGTAAGTATCATAGAAAAAAGTCCTAATAGAATAGAACCAAAATGTAAATATTATAATATTTGTGGTGGCTGTAATATAGAACACATTTCATATAATAAAAGTGTTATATATAAAAAAGAAATAGTTAAAAACATCTTTAATAAGTATTGTAATATGAATATTGAACCATCCATTATCTATGATGCCAATAACACATATAATTATCGTAATAAAATAACTTTAAGAATTAAGGACGGAAAACTATCATTAGTGGGAGATACTCTTATTAATATAGATTACTGTTATTTAGTTAATAATAATATCAATGAAGTTATTAAGCTACTTAATAGTATTTGCTTAGATGGCGTTAATGAAGTTGTTATTCGAGGTACTGATGATATAATGGTTATTATCAAAGGTGATATTAATAGTTCTAGTATTATTAGTATTCTAGATGGTAAAGTTAATTCCATTTTTATTAACAATATAAAAGTATATGGAAATGATCACATTATAATTAATGTTGGTAATTATTCTTATGCAGTGTATGCAGACTCATTTTTTCAAGTTAATACTAATATGATTGATAAATTGTATAATAAAGTACTTGAATATGCAGGAACTGGCAATAAATTACTTGATCTATATTGTGGTTCTGGAACTATAGGTATTTATTTAGCTCATAACTTTAATACTGTTATAGGAATAGAACAAAATAAAGATGCTATTAAAGGAGCTAATTTAAATAAAAAAATTAATAATATTCATAACATTTCTTTTATATGTAAACAAGTAAGTGAGATTAATCAGATAGAAAGCAATGTAGTAGTAGTAGATCCCCCAAGAAGTGGTCTCGATAATACAATAATGAATAAAATTATGAATAGTAATATTGATAAATTAGTTTATGTATCATGTAATCCCATTACATTATCTAGAGACATTAATATATTAAAAAATAAATATAATTTAGTTGATATTACTTTATATGATATGTTTCCTAATACTAATCATGTTGAAAGTGTTTGCTTATTTAAGATTAAGTAAAATTATTATAAATTTAATATATATATGAATATATAAAGAGAGGTAAATAATGAATAATAAGTATAAAGAATACATAAAGTATACAATTTTAATATTATGCTCAGTAATATTTGCTATTTTTACATATAAAGTAGTAGCAGACAAAACAATATATATAGATAGCATAGTATATAACTATATAAGTAATAATATTATTAATAAAAACAGAACTGAAATAGTAAAAGTAATTACCAATATTACTTCTCCTATCATGGTAATTATCACACTTTTAATATTAGTACTTGCTATAAAGGACAAGAAAATAAAAATATCTCTTGTAATTAATTTATTAGGAATTACTATTATTAATAATTTAATTAAAGTAATCATAGCTAGACCTAGACCTGAAATAAATAAATTAGTTACAGAAACAGGATATAGTTTTCCATCAGGACACTCAATAACTAGTATGGTCTTCTATGGTTATTTAGTATATCTAACTTATAAATATATTAATAACAAGAAAATAAAAATACCTTTAATAATTTTTCTAATTTTACTAATACCTACAATAGGATTATCAAGGATATATTTAGGAGTTCATTATGCTAGCGATGTATTGTGCGGATTCTTACTAGGAACAATATATTTAATATTATTCATATCAATATCTAAAAAATACTTAGAAAGAAAATAGACATACTAATTAAGTATGTCTATATTAATATGTCTGTTCTCTTTTAGTTTTTTTAAATTATCTTCTATTATTGATTTAATACTTTCATTATATTTAGGATTATTTTCAATTCTAGAAATCAATAATTTAATTTTATCATAAAGATCATCATCTTTTTTATTTAAATATTTTTCAGTATATAAATATAAAAGAAGTATAGCGGCTTCAATAGCATGAGAACTAGCAATATCTAAGTATTTAATAGCCTTATCTTCATCCTTAATAAGAACAGTATTACCAGTTAAATAATAGTATTTAGCTAAATTATAAAAGGCATAATAAGAAACTGTACTAATAGGGGCTTCAATAGCTTTATTATAATAATCAAAAGCTTTTTTCATATCTTTTTTAACATAAATACCATTACGATAAAATTCACCAATTTTATTTAAAGCCCAACTTTCATCAAGTAAAGAAGATTTTTCAAAAAACTCAAAAGCTTTTTTCATATCACCTTTAGCTTCATAAATAAGCCCTAAATTATTATAAGCATAAGGATAATCTTTACTAGAAGCTTTTTCAAAAAATTCAATAGCTGTATTAATATCTTTTTTAACAGGATACGTACCATTAAGATATAAAAGACCCATAGTATTAATTGCAGCAACATTTCCATATTCAATAGCGGTATTTAAATATTTAAAAGCTTCTTTAAGCTCATCATTAGATTTAGAACCAACAAAACCATTAATATACAATTTAGCCATCATATAAAAACTACCAGGATGGTTTTTATATGAAGCACGTCTAAAATAATCAAAACTGATATCATATCTAGGATATCCCTTTATATAACCATAATATTCATCAGTTCCCATTTCGTATAGAGCATAAGTATTGTTTTCTTTAGCTAATTTGTTTAAAGAAAAATTATAATTAATACCATCAGTAAATTTTAAATTTAAATACTCTTCAAGCTCTAAGGAAGAAATATCAGTATTATTAAGTAAATTCTCAATAACATTTTTTTTAATATTTTCTTCATAAATAGGTTGTTTTTTTTCTAAAATTATAAAAAATAAAATATTAACAATAGTCTCATATAAATTATTATCATTAATCAATTTATTAAGAATATTAGATAAATTATTATTAACAGAAGAATCATTTTTACTAATATTATATAGTTTAAGACAAATATTTTTTAAATTATCATTACTATTTATAAATTGAATTGCGGCAATGTCATCGTTATTAAAATTATATATATTACCATCTATTATTGACAACAAATTAATAACAGTATTAACTAAAATATTTTTATTATTAGTATATTTCTTTTTGTATATCAAAAACTTTTGTTTATATTCATCATTAATAGAACGAATACCAGTACAATAATTATTAACTGTAGTATCTCCTACTAAATGAGTATCAAAAACAGTACAAAAAATTTCAACCTGTAAAGCAGAACTTTTATTTACCGTGTACTCTTTGACAATCCTAGTAAAGTTACCCCAAGATAAGTGATTGTCATTGTCATTAAGTTTAATATATTTTTTCATTATCCCTCACCACCATAATTATATCACTAAGTGTGGATTTTTGCAAATATCATAGCAAATGATGTGGATTTATATATCTTATAAAAAAGAATATTATATAATATAATTATATTGAAAGGAAGGAATAATATGAAAAAAATATTAAAAAATTATAAATCTACTTTAATATTATTATTAGCTATTATTATTGGTGCAATAGTAGGAATAATATTTAAAGAAGATGCCAAAGTACTTAGTCCATTAGGAGATATCTTTATTAATCTATTATTAGTAGTTATTGTTCCACTAGTTTTCTTGACTATAACTACATCAATAGCAAAGATGAGTACTCCAAAGAGACTAGGAAAAATAATGATTACAACAATTGTAGCATTTTTAGTAACCTCTATTGTAGCGGTTATAGTTGGTTTTATAACAACATATAATATAGATTTAGTAAAACCAGAAGATACAGCAAAGATAACTAGTACTCTAGTAAATGAAGAAATGAAAAATGAAGATCTTTCAATATTGGAAAGAACAGCAGATGTATTAACAGTAAAAAGTTTCAACGACTTATTAACTACTGATAATTTAATTGCTTTATTAGTATTCTCAATCTTATTTGGATTAGCTTTAAATGGGACAAAAGAAAAAGGCGAACCTGTAAGAAAAATATTAGAATCACTAAATGAAGTTATAATGAAATTAGTAGGAATTATAATGTATTATGCACCAATAGGATTAGGTTGCTACTTTGCAGCTTTAGTAGGAACATTTGGTAGTTCAATAGCAGTCGGATATTTAAAGACATTTGTAGTATATGCCATCGTAGCAGTGTTATATTTTATAATTGTGTATACTATTTATGCTTATATAGCTGGAAGAAAAGAAGGAGTAAAAAGATTTTGGAAAAACATTATTCCTGCAATGGTAACATCTCTTGCCACATGCTCCTCAGCAGCATCAATTCCTACTAATAGTATGTGTGCTAAAAAGATGGGAGTTCCAGACGATATTGCTGAAACTGTAATACCATTAGGAACAAGTTTTCACAAAGATGGTTCAATAATTGGAAGCGTATTTAAAGTAATGTTCTTAGTATGCCTATTTGGAACAAGTATTTCAGGATTTGCTGGCATATCTAAAATACTATTAGTATCTTTAGTAGCAACATTATTAATAACAGCAGTTCCAATCGGTGGTGGAACAATTTCAGAAATGATGATTATCACTATGATGGGATATAATGCTGGCGTTTTACCAATATTAACTATAATTGCAACAATCATAGATGCCCCAGCAACAATGTTAAATGTAGTAGGAGATTCAGCAACATCTATGTTAGTAGCAAGAGTAGTAGATGGTAAAGAATGGATAAAAGAAAAAAAATCTAAAAAATAATATGAAAGTAGAGCAAAAACTCTGCTTTTTAATTTAAATAATTATAAAAGTGGTAAATTTTAAAATAAAAGTTGTATTTATATATAAGAGGAGGGAAACCAAATGAATTTAAAAAAATTACCACAAGAAGAAAAACCACGAGAAAGATTACTAAAATATGGAAAGAATAATGTATCGAATAATGAATTAATAGAAATAATATTAAAGTCTGGTACAAAAAGAGCAGGAATAAAAGAAATATCTCATAATATATTGTCTTCTGTTAATAATATTAGTGAATTAAAAAATATTGAAATTAACAAATTAGAAAAAGTAGAAGGTATGAGTAAAATAAAGGCTATTGAGTTAGTAGCGGCAATTGAGTTAGGCAGAAGAGTATATGAGGATTATAAATATAAAGAATTAGTAGAACTAACAAGTCCCAAAACAATAATCGAATATTTTAATACCGAATATAAAAATCAAAAACAAGAATTATTTTATGTTGTTTATTTAGACAATCAGAAAAAATATCTAGCTAAAAAATTATTATTTAAAGGAACAACCAATTACTCTTTAGTTCATCCACGAGAAATTTTTAAAGAAGCATATTTATTATCTGCAAGTTATATAATATGTCTCCATAATCATCCATCTGGCAATGCAATGCCTAGTAAAAATGATATAGATATAACAAAGCAAATAAGTCAAATAGGAAAAATACATGGAATCTTTTTATTAGATCATATCATAATAGGAGATAATAATTATTATAGTTTTTATGAAGATAATAATTTATGATAAATATATCTTTCAATTTATAAAAAAATATTATATAATAAGATAGATAGGAACGTGATATAATGTTTGGTAGAAAAAAGCAAAGCATTTCAAAAAAATATATACTAATAATAGTAATAATATTAATAATTTTATTATTAATAATATTTTCTTTTACCTTAAAAGAGGATAGAAAACTAAGTAAAGCAGAATCACTATTAAAGGATGGCTTAACATATAGTGAAAAAATAATAACATATCCATTTAACTATATAAAAGAAAACATTAAAGAATATAAAAAATTAAAAGATGTTAATAAAAATAATAATATATTAGAAACCTCGATTGATCGAATAGATTCAATAGAAGCTGAAAATATTGAGCTTCGTAGACAGTTAGAGACGTTAAAAGAAGAACTAAATATAAACTACACACTATCAGACTATGAATATTTAAATGCCACAGTAGTAAGTAGAAATGTAGGATATTGGCACAACAAAATAACTATAAATAAAGGTACATATAATGGAGTAGAAAAAGATATGGTTGTTATTAGTTCTAAAGGCTTAATAGGAAAGGTAATAAAAACTTCAACCTTTACTTCAGATGTAAGACTAATAACAACTAGTGATACTAGTAATAAAATATCTGTTCATATAAGTAATGGCGATAATAATTTATATGGATTAATTAATAGTTATGATTATAATAAAAACGTTTTAGAATTAGAAGGAATAAGTAATACCAAAGATGTAAATATTGGTGATTATGTTTATACATCTGGACTTGGAGGAGTGTTTCCTACAGGAATTTTAATAGGAATAGTAGAAGAAATAACTACTGATTCCTATGACTTAGCTAAAATAATAAAAGTAAAACCATCAGCAGACTTTAATGATATCAACTATGTAAGCATTTTAAAAAGAAAGAGTGATAGTAAGTGATAGTAAGTATTATCTATTTAGTTGTGTCTTTTATTTTAGAAAATGTTATGGCAAGTATTTTTCCTGCTACATTAGGAAATATTAGTTATTTTACTACAATTTATACAATAATAGCCCTAGTAGTTATATACCCATATTTTGCCAATGAAAAAAAATATTATACATTAGTAATAATATTTGGAGCTTTGTTTGATATACTATATACATCAACATTATTATTAAATGTAGTTTTCTTTCTACTAATTGCATTAGTAATAAAAATTTTGAATACAAATATGTCAGATAATATATTTACAATCAATGTAATTAGCATAATAAGTATAATACTATATCATTTATTATCCTTTATAATATTAAATTTAGAAACAAGTCAAATGTATAGTTTAATTTTACTAGGAAACATAATAACTCATAGCATTATAATGACAATAGTATATACATCTATAAGTTATGTAATAATAAAATTAATATATAACAAATTAGATATGAAACAAGTAAAATAAAAATTTCTTATAAAAAGAAATTTGGCTCATTTTGCATAATATTATTTTCAGTACTACTTTGATTATTAAAATTATCAGTAGTACTTTTTATATTATTATTAATATTATTATTTGGTTTATGTTCATTATTAACATCAGTAGCATCTTTAAAAACAGAAGCAACTTTTAACATTGATTTCATATTATTCATCATAGGTCCTACCTCCTTAACAATAGGAATAGCTTCTCTAACAACACTTAATGTTTTAGATGTATTATTAAGAAGTGAAGACCAATTAATACCTCGAGAAACTCCTCCAGCAAAATTACGAGCGTTACCAAGTCCTAATAAAGAACGAATACCAGAGCCTAAAGAAGCACCCCTAGTCATAGTAGAATTTAACATTGGACCATATGATACATTTGGCATCATAAAGGGACCTCCCATATAATTTCCATACATATATAATAACCCCTTTCTAAAATAATATATGAAAATACCAAAAAAATGTTAAAAAAAGAATTAAAGTATGTTATAATAAATTATAGAATAGGTGATAATATATGAATAATAAACCTCTTAATAATACAACTCCAACTTTTAATAATAAAGTAGTAGTTTCTGGCAATAAAGTTGTATCCAAAGAAAAAATAAGATATAAGTACATAGCATTTGATAAAAATGGAAAACAAATAAAAGGATATTTTGATGCTTTTAGGAAATCAGATGTTGAATCCTTTCTAACAGTACAAGGATATAAAATAGCAGAAATTAAACCAACTAAGATAACAAAAATAGGGAAATTTTTGACTTTTTCTAATGAAATGCGATATAAAGAATTAACATTCTTTTTAACCCAATTATCGACATATATAAAATCAGGTATAACATTAGCGGATACAATAGCTATATTAGAAAAACAAACAAATAAAAAGAAAAATAAAGAACTATTTAAAAGAATAAGTTACGAATTAAATACTGGTGCTAATTTTAGTGAAGCGTTAGCTAGACAAGGTAATGTATTTCCTAAATTATTAATAAACATGCTTAAAGCATCAGAACTTACTGGAAATTTAACAGAAACATTGGATGATATGGCAGCTTATTACAAAACGGCAGATTCCAATAGAAAACAAATAATATCAGCACTAACATATCCAAGTGTTGTTTTAGTAATAGCAATAATCGTTTTAACTTTTTTACTAATATTCGTAGTTCCTCAATTTGAAAGCATATTTGAACAATTAGGATCAAAACTTCCGGGTATAACAGTATTTCTAATATCTTTAAGTGCTTTTATCCAGAAAAATATAATAAAAATTGTATTAGCATTAGCAGCTATAATAATTATAATAATATCATTATATAAGAATGTTCGCAAATTTAGATATGTGATTCAATATATTGCTATGCATATTCCCATTATCAAAGATGTATTAATAGATAATGAAGTAATAATGTTTACTAAGACATTTTCATCATTAATAAAACATGATGTATTTATAACAGATAGTATAGAAATGTTAGGAAAAGTTACTAATAATGAAATATATAAAGGTATAATAAAAGAAGCTGTAACAAACTTAAGTACTGGATCAGGATTATCAAAAGCTTTTGAAAATCAGTGGGCTTTTCCTAGAATAGCTTATGAAATGCTATTAACAGGTGAAAAGACAGGCAGATTAGGACCGATGATGGAAAATGTAGCAGTTTATTATGAAGAAGAACAAAAAAACTTAGTTCAACGATTAAAAAGCCTAATAGAACCTGTTATGATAATATTACTTGCTGTAATAGTAGGAGTAATACTTATGGCTATTTTTATCCCTATGTTCAGTATGTATAGTGATATATTATAGGTGATAATATGGAATTGTATATTTATATAATAATATTTATTTTTGGTAGTATTATGGGTAGTTTTTTAAATGTATTAGCAGTAAGACTATCTAATAACGAATCAATAATATATCCAAGAAGTCATTGCCATAATTGTAATCACAAACTAAAATGGTATGAATTAATACCTATAATATCTTATATTATTCAAAAGGGTAAAAGTAGATGTTGTCATACTAGAATACCAATTAGTTATTTAATTGTAGAAATAGTAACAGGAGCTTTATATTGTACCGCATATCATTCATTTGGTTTTACAAATGAATTAATAATAAGTTTAATTTTTATATCATCCTTAATAGTAGTAATTATAAGTGATATTGAATACATGATAATATTAGATGAAGTAATAGCGTCATCTTGTATAATAATAATAATATTATATTTATCATTATTTGGTTTAGAATTTACCGTTAACAAAATTTTATCCGCTATTTTAGCCTTTATAACAATGTACATCATCAAGTTAATAGGAGACCACCTTTTCAAAAGAGAAAGTATGGGCGGAGGAGATATAAAGTTAATGTTCTTATTTGGCTTGGTAATAGGCTATCCACTATCAATATGTAATATCTTTCTAGCAACGTTTATAGCATTTCCAATAGCCATATATTTATTGCTTAGCAGAAAAGATAATCTAATACCATTTGGACCATTTCTAGCCATGGCAGCAATTCTAATACATATATCTAAAATAGATATTAATAGTGTTATAGACTTTATTTTGAAATAGGAGGTAAAAATGAAACAGAGAGTAAATTTTAAAACAATTTATTTAATTGCAACTATCACTGTCGGGTTGCTCGGATTAGCAATTGGTTCCACTTATGCTATATTTACAACTTCCGCAGAAATAAATAATCCAATATCGTTATCAACTACTTTGACAAGCGATGATGACGTTTTTGATGTTATTGATATTGTTATTGAACCATATGACACTATTACCAAGACTATAAAGATAGTTAATAGTTCAAATAGTACAGTTAACTTTGCCATATGGTATTTAAATAATTTTAGTGATAATAGTGTTGATTTTGGTATAAATGATGTTCCAAGCGGTACATTAAATGTCTCTAGTAATGAAAGTAGAATAGTTAATATAAGAAATAAAACTAGTAATCAAATTACTATTACCATAGGAGTTGCAAGTAGTAAAAAAAGTATTACACTAGCAGATTCAATGGTTATCTATCCTAACCAAACTTTACCAGAAAATATAATAAATCAACAAGCTGCTAAATATATAACTAATTTATATGAAACTTCCGCTAAAACAACAGTAACTAATAATAGTATTAACTACAATTATGCTATTTCTAAGTCACTTATGAACGATCGAAAGGGAAGTAGTTCGATTGGAATAGATAGCGGAAATATAAGATATTATGGTGCAGATCCTAATAATTATGTTTATTTTAATTGTAATAGTTATAATAGTCAAAATTCATCTTCATGTGAAAAATGGAGAATAATTGGAGTATTTGATGGTAAACTTAAATTAATTAGAAGTGGTAGTATTGGGACTTATGCTTGGGATAATAAGAACACTTCATCTGGTGCAAGTACTGCATATGGTGAAAGTGATTGGTCTAATGCTAGGTTAATGAAACTTATGAATTCTGGCTTTTATGAACTTAGAAATAATCTTAAAATTGATAGTGGTTTATACTATAATGCTAGTAGTGGTTATTGTTATGCTGGAGCAGGTAATGCTACTAAATCTTGTAGTTTTACTACTACTGGTTTAAAAAATAATATTACAAGATATATGATAGCCAGTGCTAATTGGAATTTAGGTGGAACTAGTAGTAAAACTCTATATGCAAATCAGTTATATACTTCTGAAAGGGGAACTGCTGTTTATTCAGGTCATACTACAATGTGGCAGGGGAAGGTTGCTTTACCATATGCTTCTGATTATGCTTATGCTGCGGCATTTGGTAATGGTAGTAGTTTATTATGTAGTTCTAATATTAATAGTTATAGTAGTACTAATTGTAAAAATAATAATTGGTTATATACACAATTTAAATCTGGATCGGCATGGTTAATTACTCCTTATTCTGGTAATCAATATGATCCATGGCTTGTCGATACAACTGGTATTGGTAATTATGGATCTGTTGCTTATAATGCTAATGCTATATATCCAACTGTTTATTTAAATCCAGATATAGTAATTTCTAAGGGTACTGGTACAAGTGATGAACCATATCAGTTAAGTGCTGATACAGTAACTTCATCACAAGTTGGTGAATATTTTAATGGTTACACTAGTTATAAAAACTTAGATTTTGCTTATTATGATTTTGGTAGTAGTGTGTCTGTTATAGCTAAATTTAAAATAGATGATTATCCTATTAAATTTGCTGATATAGTAGCTAATTGGGAGACTGGTGGTTTTGGGCTTGTCATAGACACTGACAAGAAATTAAAATTTGGTATTCGTACTACGACTGGTTCTGATTATGTATATGCTACTTCTTCTGGTGCTGTTTCATTAAATCAATGGCATACTGCTGTTGGAACATATGATGGTACTACAATAAAGGTGTATTTGGATGGAAGTTTGGTTGGTAGTACTACTATTTCAGGAAGTATTAAATCTACTTCTGCTCAAATAGCAGTGGGAGCTGATCCATATACTGGTGGTAGTGCTTCTGGAGAGTATTTTCCTGGTTATGTATCAGAAGTATCAGTTATTGATCAGGCAATTGGAGCTAGTACTATAGCAACATATTTTAGTAAAAGTACACCTAGTACAACTACTTATACTAATACAAAAACTTTAGTTAAAGCAAAGTCTACTTCATTAAATAGTCCTACTCTTGTTAAGGATTCTATATATAGAGGTAAATATTTTGATGGAACTAATATTTATTTAACTAAGGGTTTTGCTAATACTTCATTAGGTTCTAAATTAAGTGTTGTAGTAAGATTTAAAGTTAAGAGTTTTCCTTCTGATTACATGGAATTGGTTGCTAATACTGAATCAGCTGGATTTGATATATATGTAAGTAGTGATAAAAAATTATACTTTGATATAATGCCTTCTAGTAGTTCTAGTTATTCTACAATTAATTCTAGTTCATCATCTAGTCTTTCTACTGATACATGGTATACAGTTGTTGGTACGTATGACGGAACAACACAAAAGTTATATTTTAATGGAAAGTTAGTTGCTAGTAAATCCTTAACTGGAGCAATTAAACCTTCTACAACGCCAATTATAATAGGAGCAGATCCAGACTCTTCAGGAGGTGTAGCAAACTTATTTAAAGGTGTAATAAGTGATGTGATTGTAATAAAGGATGTCTTAAGTGAGAGTACTATCTCTTCTAATTATGCAAAAAATGTAGATTATGTTACAAATGCCAATACTATAATAAAGGAAATATGGTAAAAAAAGGCACAAAGCAATATTGCTTTGTGCCTTTTAATTATGTAAATATGCTGTCAAGACCTTGAAAAATAAGGAAAAATACTATATAATTAATATGGTGATATAGATGGAAGATATAATAAAGAAAATATATGATTATTCTCTTGAAGATATAATGGGACAAAGTTTTGGAAGATATTCTAAATATATAATCCAAGATAGAGCTATCCCTGATGTTAGAGATGGTTTAAAACCGGTTCAAAGAAGAATTCTTTATTCAATGTATAAAGAAAGAAATACCTATGATAAGCCTACTAAGAAAAGTGCTAATGCCGTAGGACTAGTAATGGCTAATTATCACCCTCATGGTGATAGTTCAATATATGAAGCAATAGTTAGAATGAGTCAGTGGTGGAAGAATGAGGCACCACTTATAGAAATGCAAGGTAATAACGGTTCAATAGATGGTGATAGTCCTGCTGCTAGTCGTTATACTGAGGCAAGGTTATCAAAAATAGCAGGAGAACTACTTCGTGATATAGATAAAACAGGTATTGTACCAATGGCTCCGAACTATGATGATAGATTACTAGAACCAACTGTCTTACCAAGTAGATTTCCTAATTTACTCGTAAATGGAACAACTGGTATAAGTGCTGGTTATGCTACAAATATGCCACCTCATAACTTAGGAGAAGTAATTGATGCTACTGTATTTAGAATAGATAATCCAAATTCTAGATTAGATACAGTAATGAATTATATCAAAGGGCCGGATTTTCCCACTGGAGGTATAGCATTAGGCATAGATGGAATTAAGAAGGCTTATGAAACAGGAAGAGGAAAAATATTTATAAGAGCTAAGGCTAAGATAGAGAAAAATAAGATTATTATTGATGAAATACCATATGAAGTAAATAAACAACTATTAGTAAAAAGAATGGATGAAATAAGAATAGATAAGAAAATAGATGGTATTGTTGAAGTAAGGGATGAATCTGATAAAGATGGCCTTCAGATAGCAGTAGAACTTAAGAAAGATGCTGATGCCAATAATATCTTAAATTATTTTTATAAAAATACTGATTTACAAGTATCTTATAACTTTAACAATGTCGTTATTGTTAATCGTAGACCCATGCAATTAGGGTTACTTGGTATATTAGATGCTTATATAGCTCATCAAAAAGAAATAGTATATAAAGGTACTGAGTATGATTTAAAAACAGCTAAAGCAAGTTATCACATAATGGAAGGCTTGGTAAAAGCAATATCAATATTAGATGAAGTAATAGCCCTAATTAGAAGAAGCAAGAATAAAGCAGATGCCATAGTAAATTTAGTTAAAGAATACGATTTTACTGATAAACAAGCAGAAGCTATAGTTAATTTACAATTATATAGACTAACTAATACAGATGTTGTTCTACTTGAAGAAGAAATGAAAAAATTAGAAGAAAAAATCAAATTATATGAAGAAATTCTTACTAATCCAGATAAACTTAATTCAGTAATTAAAGAAGATTTAAGAAAGATAAAAAAGGAATATGGAATACCAAGAAGAACAGAAATAAGAGAAGAATTAGAAGAAATAAAAGTTGATACTACAAGAATGATACCTAAAGAACAAGTAGTAGTAGTAGTAACTAATGAAGGATACATTAAAAAAGTACCTCAAAGAAGTTATAATACAGCTAAAGAGGAAGAGACTACTTTAAAAGAAAATGATTATGTAACAGGTTTATATAATATTACTACTACTGATACATTATTATTGTTTACTAATTTAGGTAACTATTTATATTTACCAGTATATGATATTCCAGAAGTAAAATGGAAAGAACTTGGTAAACATATCAGTAATATTATAAGTTTAAGTCCAGAAGAAAAAGTAATTAACTCAATACCAGTATATAACTTTGATGAAGAAAGATATATAACAAGTTTTACTAAGAATGGTATGGTTAAGAGAACCCTATTAAATGAATTTAAAGTACAAAGATATAGTAAACCAATTAAGATGATGAATCTTAAGGGTACTGATGAAGTAATATCTGTTACTGACTCTACATTATCTAATGTATTCATAGCCACTTCAAACGGATATGGATTATGGTATGATATAAATGAAGTACCAGTTGTTGGTATTAAAGCCGCAGGTGTTAAAGCTATTAGTTTAAAAGATGACTATGTTGTAAGTGGCATATTATTTGATGTTGCTAGTGAATATCTAACAATACTTACTGATAAAGGAACTGCTAAAAGAATGCGCCTAACTGAGTTAGAAAAGACTTCTAGAGCTAAAAGAGGAATCTTACTTATGAAGACAATAAAGAGTAATCCAAGTAAGATAATAAAGGCCTATATTATAAATAGTAAGAATCAAATAGGTATAGTAAGTGATGATTATAGTAAAATAGTAAAACTAACAGAAATATCTATTATGGATAGATATAGTAATGGTTCATATATAATAAAAGATCATATAATAGATTCTTATATTGTAAGTGAATTAATATCTAAAGAAGATAAAGAAGAAGTAACTGAAGAAATAGTAGTAGAAAAAAAACAAATTTCTTTAAGTGAAATAGATGATAAGCTATCTAATATAGATAGTATAATTAAAGATATAAATGAATAGTTTAAAATAAGAGGTGTAACTATGATATATGTAAAAGATTTAATAGAAGTATGTAATGGAAAATTATTATGTGGTGACATCAATTTACCACTTAATAATTTTTCTAAAGATACTAGATTAATAAATAAAGATGATGTATATATTGGAATAAAAGGTGAATCTTTTGATGGCAATAAATTTTATAAAGATGCTTTAGATAAAGGAGCTAGTGTATGTATTCTAGATAACATTGATGAAGTAGATGATAAGTATAAAGATAAAACTATTGTTAAAGTAGAAGATACTATTAAAGCAATAGGGCTTCTTGCTAAGTATAAAAGAAGTCTATATAATATTCCAGTAGTAGCAGTAACAGGTAGTGTAGGAAAGACTTCTACTAAAGATATGATAGCGGCTGTTTTAAGTACTGAATATAAAGTATTAAAAACAGAAGCCAACTATAATAATCATATTGGTCTTCCTCTTACAATATTAAAATTAACTGATGAAGATATTTTAGTAGTAGAAATGGGAATGAATCACTTTGGAGAACTTTCTTATTTAACCGACATTGCAAGACCTACTATTGGGGTAATAACTAACGTAGGAACTGCTCATATAGGTAATTTAGGTTCAAGAGAAAACATCATGAAAGCTAAATTAGAAATAATAGAAGGACTAAATGGACCACTAATTATAAATAACGATAATGATATAATGCATAACAATCTAGATTATATAAAGTCATTAAATAAAGTAATAACTATAGGTATTGATAATAAAAGTGATTATATGGCTAAAGATATAAATAATAGTACCTTTGTAGTAGAGAATAATAAGATTACTTCACCAATTAATAATACAGCCTTTATCTATAATAGCCTAGTAGCATATGTTGTAGGAAAACTTTGTAATATATCTATTCCTAATATTCAAAAAGGAATTAAGACTAATGAGTTTACATCAAATAGATTAGAATTCAAAAAGACAAAGAATGGTGTAACTATAATTGATGATACATATAATTCATCATTAGATGCCATTAAATCATCATTAGAAATATTAGAAAAAGAACCATCTAAAAGAAAAATAGCAGTAGTAGGAGATATTCTTGAAGTTGGGGATTATAATAAAGAAATACATGAAAATATTGGTAAATTACTTTTAGAAAATAAATTAGATATTATAGTAACCATTGGTACTGATACAAAATATACTGACAAATATTTAGAAGAAAATAACTATACAAATTATTATCATTTCAATAATGAAAGTGAATCACACGAAAAAATAAAAGAATTACTCCATGAAGGAGATGCAGTATTGTTTAAAGGATCACATGCCATTAAACTAGGTAACATTGTCAAATATCTAATGGAAGAATAAAATTTGACAAATTAAATAGATTAATGTATATTATAACTGTACTATATTTAGTACAGTTTTTAGGTGATGAAAATGAAAAAAATAAATTTAAAAAAATATATACTAATATTTATTGCTAATGCTATTATTGTCTTTTCTTTTTATTTAAGTCAAAATATCCATAATGCTAGTTTTGATCAATATATCTATAGTCTAATTAAAGTAGCGGGAATGAATGGTACTTCAGTAGTATCTATTGCTATTATAATATTTTATGGTTTTATATTATTTACCATATTAAATATATTACTAATACTTCCTACATTAAATTTTGATCGTAAAGTCAGTATAGATATTAAGAAAAATAAAGAAAAAAAAGAACTTGTTCTTCTGCCAATAAAAAACATAAAAAGATATAGTAGAATTTTATTAGCGGCCTCTATTATATATTTAGGTATAACAGTAGGATTTTTTGATTACGCATTTAATAGTTTAAGAAATACTGATTTATTTAAAGACTATTATATCAAACCTGATGAAGTTGAAATAAAGTTTCCTGAAAAAAAGCAGAACTTAATATATATATTTTTAGAGTCGACAGAAATGACTAATATTAGTAAAAAGAATGGTGGCGTATTTGATATATCAGTAACACCAAATTTAGAGAATATAGCGCTTAACAATATTAATTTTTCTAATACCAATTTACTTGGAGGAGCTAGAGAATCATATGGTACTAGTTGGACAGTAGCGGCCATGATAGCTCAAACTGCTGGTATTCCTCTTAAAGTGAAAATAAACGATATTAGTAGTAGCAATAGCACAAGTTTTAATAATATTACTACGATAGGTGATATTTTATCTATAGAAGGATATAATAATTATTTATTAATGGGCTCTGATGCTAACTTTGGCGGCAGAAGATCATACTTTAGTAATCATAGTTATATAATAAGTGATTATTATACAGCAGTAGAAGAAGGAAAAATAGATAGTAATTATCATGAGTGGTGGGGCTATGAAGATAGTAAGTTATTTACTTATGCTAAAGAATATTTAACAAAAATATCTAAAGATAGTAAACCATTTAATTTTACAATGTTAACAGCAGACACCCATTTTACTGATGGTTACTTAGATAAGAGTTGTGATACTATCTTTAGTGAAGCTTATGCTAATTCATTTTACTGTTCTGATAGTATGATAGCAGAATTTATCTCTTGGATTCAAGAACAAGATTTTTACGAAAATACCACTATTGTTTTAACAGGAGATCATCCGACAATGCAAGAAAATTTCTATAATATCGATAATAATTATGATAGAGTAGTATACAATGCTTTCATTAATTCAAGAGTATTACCAGTAAATAATAAGAATAGGGTATTTACAACAATGGATATGTTTCCTACCACATTAGCGGCCTTAGGAGTATCAATTGAAGGTGATAGACTAGGACTTGGAACTAATTTGTTTTCAAGTAAAAAAACAATTCCTGAAGAAATAGGATTGGATAATTTCAATAAGGAATTAAAGAAAAGTTCAGATTATTACTATAAATATATAAGAAAATAGAGAGAAGCAATTCTCTCTATTTTATTGTTATTGTTCTAATTAAATTGTCTGTTTCACCTCTATAAGTAACTATATATTTAATAGAATATCTTCCAGTATCTAATCTATTAATCGCAGTATCTAAATCAGATTTACTATTATAAGTATTACCATTAACTTCATAAGTAATATTTGCACTTGTAGTAACATCTTTACCATTATAAGTAGCAGTTACCCCAGGGTCGCTATAATCAGCTTTTGGAATCTCTAATTCAGACTTTCCTTTTAAAGAAATGTTAAGTCCACTACTAATTATAGAGCCATCACTTTTAACAGATATCTCAGTACCATTACTAGCATTAGATTTAAATGATTTATATTCAGCTTTAACAATTACATGAGAAGTACCAGCATCACTAGGAACATACACATATTCATTATCAGTAGTAAAGGCTATTCTCTCTAAACTACCAGAGTTATTTTTAACATATATACCAAAACCAATACCACCTAGAGTATTATTATTATAATTAATTCTAGATTGTAAATAACTACCAGATTGTTTACCAAATACTGATTGACTAAAGTATTTGCTTAAATAAGAATCATCTAATACATCAGGTTTTTTCCAATTCCAAGTTAATTTATATCCTCCAATAGTTTTAGAACTCTTTAAGTTAGTAACATCAGGTAATTTAGCATATCTTTCAGATATTTCAGTAGGTTGAGTACCTTTTTTAAAATATTCTGTTATTTTCATATCATCAGGAGTATATTCACTAGGTAGTTTAGCAGGCCATGTTTCTTTTTCAACAGTAACCGCTACTACTGAAGAAGGCATTTCCCAAGTCTTAGTAGTTTTTGGTACATATTTCATAACAGAACGCATAACAGCATCTTTAGGAGCACTAGCACCACCTAAGTAGTGATTTTTATCAACTTTTTCATAACCATACCATAAAGCAACTGAATATTCAGGAGTATAAGCTACAGTCCATAAGTCATTTACTGATCCTATAGGAATTCCCTTTGCTCTACATACATCATCTGATAGGTTAGAGGTACCAGTTTTAGCAGCAACAGTAGAACCATATACTCTAGCACCACCATTAAATCCATGTTCAACAGCATATTGTAAAACATTATTCATTAAGTAAGAAGTAGAGTCTGCCATTACTTTTTCCTTATCAACACTAAAATCAACTGTTTTACCAGAAGAACGATATTCTATTTTAGTAACAGCATGTGTTTCAATATGATATCCACCATTTGCAAAAGATGCATAAGCTTCAGCCATATCAAGAGGTGTTACACCATATGACATACCACCAATAGAATATGCTTCATTAATTAAATTATCTGAACCATTATTTTCATTTTTCTTATAGTTTTCTGATTTAGTACTATATGCAACATCAATTCCTAAACCATTAACAAATGTAACAATATTCTTTTTATCTACTTGTTGAAAAGCTTTTAACGCCGGAATATTTCTTGATACACTAAGAGCTTGTCTTAATGTAATTAATCCTTGATAAGAACCATCCCAGTTTCCTATTTCTGGTCCATTAGTATAAGTCCAAGGCTCATCATTAAATAGAGTATAAGTAGAAAAATCATTATATTCAAAACCAGGACCATAATCAAATATTGGTTTAGCGGTACTTCCTGGTTGTCTTAAAGCTTGAGTAGCATAGTTCCAGTCACCAGCAGTTCTATTTCTACCAGCACCAATAGCAACGATTGTACCATCATTAACATTAGTAATAGCAATACCTGCTTGTACTGAATCATCAGCCCAAGTATGATCCTCACCACTAAGTACTTTATTAATACCATCTTGAATACTTCTATCTAGAGCAGTATATATTTTCATTGATACTAATGAAGGATCATCACCAGTTTTATCTTTTACTTCTTGAATAACTGTATCTAAGTAACCTTCATATTCTCCAAGACCAGAACCACCTGCTAGCATACTTTCAATACTAACATCAGTAGCCATATTTTTTTCTTCCTCAGTAATATAACCATGTCTTACCATAAGAGTAAGAACAGTATTTCTTCTTTTTTCAGCAGCTTCTGGATGTTTATATGGATCATATTTATTAGGAGCTTGATACATACCAGCAAGTAGTGAAGCTTCTGGTAAACTAAGTTCAGAAACAGTTTTACCAAAGTAATATTTACTTGCTTCTCCAACACCATATATTCTTCCACCTAAACAGCTATCATTAACATACATTTCTAATATTTCATTTTTACTATATTTCTTTTCCATAAAGAATACGGATAAATAAACATCTTGAAATTTTCTAATTATTTTTTTAATTTTATTATTTTCTTTACTATCTTTCTTTGTTAAATTATTTTTAACCGTTTGCATTGTTAAAGTAGAAGCACCACCAGCATCATCTTTACCCATTAAATTAAGAGCAGTTGCTTTTAAGAATCTAGCCATATCAACACCATTATGTTCATAGAATCTAGAGTCCTCAGTAGCAATTAAAGCATCAATTAATACTTGAGGTAATTCATCATATTCTACAGATTCTCTTTTTTCTGCACCTAAAGTAGCAAATATATTACCATCTTTATCATAAACTACTGTTTGATCTTGATTTTTTAATGCTTCTGGATCAAAATTACCAGTACTTATAACAATATAAATCATAAAAGCCATCGCAGCAAAGACACCAAATATAGCAAGTCCTAATATAATAGTAAGTGCTTTTTTGCCAATACCTTTTTTATCACCAATACTTTTTTTCTTTTCTCTATTATCTCTACTACGAGTAGGCTTGATATTTACCTTAATTTTCTTTTTACTTTTGCTTTTACTTTCACTATTATTACTTTTAGTTTTCTTTTCTTTCTTTTCAACCTTAACCCCTTTTTTTCTGTCTCTAGAGCTCACAAATTCAACTTCCTTTCTTTCTGATAAATTTACATTATCATTTTTTTTCCTTTCTTTCTTTTTTAATAATTTAATTATATCGCTAGCTTTATAGTACATAATAACTAGTGGAATACTAATTAATAGAGTAAACAATCCTTTTACTTTAAATACAATAATACTTAAAATTGTTATAATTATAAATAATAATGCAATAATTATATTCATAGTTCTTTAATCATCCTATCTACATATTTAATATAATCTAATCTAGGTGCATATTTTATATCTATTTTATAACAATTTTCTTCAAAGTAGGATAGTGGAATAGACTTTCTATCATTACTATCTATAAATTGAATTAAGTCTTTTCCTTTTAATATATAATTTTTATCTAATAGTGTGAATCTTACTATTAAAAAAACTATACCACCATGTTTTATTACTTTCTTTATATATTCTATTTGATGATTATGAATATTATTGATAGTAAAACTTGTTTTACTTCTTGTTTCTTTGGCATCAAATTCTATATAATAACCTTTATATACTCCATTATAGTCTAGTGTAGATGGACATTCAAAAAAACCATCAGTAACTCGCATATTTTGATAATTAGTTTTAGTTATCCTAATAGGAGTAGGCTTCTTATATACTAAAGCTATATCATATTCTCGATAATATTTATTGGTTTCATTGATGTCATTTTCAAGAGCCATACCACGATTGGCAAAACTACTATTGAAATTAGTTCTGTAATTCACAAATATCACCTATTTAATTATACTATAAAAATTTAAAAAAATCTATATAAATAGATTAATAAGTTAAAATTATCATTTATTTTATTTCCTCTTCAGCCTGTAGTCTTCCGAGGTATTTTCGAACCTGTAGTTTCGAAAATAAAATTTATTGTATAAAAAAAGACTATGAATTATATTCATAATCAGTTAGTCTAAATCTTTAGTATAGATACCAATCTCTATAAGACCAGATATAAATACTAATACATAAACTATTTTAGTAAGTAAACTACCATCACCAAATAAATATTCAACTAAATTGAAATTAAATAAACCTACTAAACCCCAATTAAGACATCCTATAATACCTATAGTTAGAGCTATTTTATATAATGTATTCATTTTCTTCCTCCTTTTTATTTTTATTTTGTACCAAAAAAGAATAATTATTCATCATATAAGAAATTTAAACTAATATAATTTATCAGAAAGCAAAAAGAGGTGAAAAATGAAAAAAAAATTATTATTTCTTTTAGTAGGAGGATTATTTCTTTTAGGAGGATGTGGTAAAGCTACTGAGTCAGATATTATTAAAGATTTAACTAAAAAGATTAATAATGCTAATTCTTATTATATAGAAGGTACATTAGAAATAGTTAATAATGAAGATATCTATACATATGATGTTGAAGTATCATATGCTAGAAAAGATAATTATAAAGTAAGATTAGTTAATAATGTTAATAATCATGAACAAATAATTCTTCGTAATTCAGAAGGAGTATATGTAGTTACTCCTAGAATTAATAAGAGTTTTAAATTTCAAAGTGATTGGCCATATAACAATTCTCAAGTATATTTATTATCTCCACTTCTTGAAGATATAACTAGTGATGATAATAGAGCCTTTGAAGAGGTTAAAGAGGGTTATAAGTTAACAGTGGCCGCTAATTATCCTAATAATCCTAAACTAGTAAAACAAGAGATATTACTTGATAAGAATAGTAATATTAAATCAGTAACTGTAATTGATAAAGATGGTAATAAACAAATATCAATGAATTATAAAAAGATAGACTTAAATAGTAAGTTTAAAAATAGTTATTTTGATTTAAAAGAAATTATTGATGTTAAAGAAGATAATACTCCTAGTGAAGATAATACTACTACTGAAAATAAAAATACTAATACTAATGATAATAAAGAACAAAAAGATAGTACTAAAACAGAAGAAACTAGTAGTATAGAAGATGTTATTTATCCTATGTATCTTCCTTCTAATACACATTTATCTAATAAAGAGAAGGTAACTAAAGAAAGTGGCGAAAGATTAATATTAACATTTGATGGTGATAATCCGTTTATGCTAATAGAAGAGACTATTGCTAAAGAAAAAGAACATTTAATAGTACCTACTTATGGTGACTTAGAATTAATGGCATCTACTGTAGCAATAGTAAATGAAAATTCTGTTAATTGGATTGATAATAATATTGAATATTATGTAGTTAGTGATAAATTATCTAAGCAAGAACTATTAAATATAGCAAGAAGTATATCAGTACTTCCAGTAAGCAAGTAGTTCTTGCTTTTTTTCTTTTCCTTCTATATAATGATAATAGGGAGGTAAAGAAATGAAGTACAATATAGAAATTTTAATAAAGAGTATTTTAGCAGGTATTATGATAGGAATAGGTGGAACAATTTATTTATCATTAGATAATAAAATTGTTGGTTCTATATTATTTGCTATAGGATTATTTATAATAGTAGTATATAGTTTTAATTTGTATACTGGTAAGATAGGTTATTTAATTAATAATTTTAATAAAAAATATATTAGCGAATTAATAATAACTTTGATAGGTAATTTTATTGGAACCTTTTTTGTTGGATTCATTTTAAAATATACTAGAATATATACTATGATTAGTGAAAAGGCTAAGACATTAGCAGATATAAAATTAAATGATACTTTAATTAGTATATTAATATTATCGTTCTTTTGTGGAATACTTATGTATCTAGCAGTAAATACATATAAAGAAGTAAAAGATATTGGTAAGTATCTAGCAGTATTTCTAGGAGTAATAGTATTTATATTATGTGGATTTGAACACTGTATAGCAAATATGTATTACTTCTCAGTATCATCTACTTGGAGTTTAAATACATTATTATATCTATTAGTAATGATACTAGGTAATAGTTTAGGAGGAATACTAATTCCATTATGTAATAAAGTAATAAAAAAAGGGGTAGAAACCTAGTTTTTCTACTCATTTTTTTGTTATCTAAAATTTTTTTAGTAAATCAATTAATCTTGTATTTTTGTAAATACTTTCTCTTCCTATTTTTTCATATTCAAGTAATCCAGCATCTACTAACTGACTTAAATAAGTAGCAGCTGTTTGTCTAGTCACACCACATCTGTCCTCAATATAATTAATTCTAGTATATACTTCGAAGAATAAAGAATCTAATAGTTCATCAGAATAAATTTTAGGTAGTTTTTCAATAAAGTCCTTTTTATAAGATTCCATTTCTTCTAATATTTTTTTAATTAATTCAATTGTATTTTTAGATGTTTCTTCTATACCTTTTAAAATATATATTATCCAATCTTCATAATTATCTTTTTCTCTAAATTCAGATAATAGTCTATAATAATCACTTTTATTTCTATTAATATAATTACTTAGATAAAGAATAGGACTATCTAATAAATGATTTAATACTAAATATAAAACATTTAGTATTCTTCCTGTTCTGCCATTTCCATCATAAAAAGGATGGATACCTTCAAATTGATAATGAATTAAAGCCATTTTAATTAAAGGATCAGTTTCGTCATTGGTATCATTAACGTAGTCCTCTAAATTCTTTAGTAAATCTCTAATTTCATTTTCAGCTTGTGGCGGAGTATATATTATTTCACCAGTACTACTATTTACTAAATTTGTTCCTGGTGTTTTTCTTATACCAGCTTTATTCGGCTCAATCATAGCTTGTAATTCTACTAATATGTTTGTTGATATAAATTCCTTTTCTTTAATAATTTCATATCCACGCCAAATAGCACTTCTATAATCCACAACCTCTTTGGCTGCATCTTCTTTATAACCACTTTCAGTCAATACTTTATAAATACTATCATGAGTTGTAACTATATTTTCAATGGCACTACTATCTTTTGCTTCATTAATGGTTATTGCATTTATAAGTATATGCTGATTAGGTATTGAATTAGCAAAACCTTTTAGTTCAGCAAGTGATCTAGAAGCTTCATTTAATGCTTCTAGTATTTTAGCAGTTTTTAAATCATAATCACTAAATGGTAATAGTTTCATATCATCATCTCCTCATATATAATATTACACTATTTTTTTAACATATGCAATAAATATGTTAAAAATTTTCATTTTTTTTAACATATTTTACAATTGTGTTAAAATTTATTTATTTTTTAAGTATATCTAGTACATGAGAAGATGCTCCTAGTAGTTCTTCTCTTTCACATATAGATAAATGATATTTATAATATATTTCAAAAGTTTCCTCATCCATTTTATTAATAATTTTTCTTAAGTAGTCAGTAGGACCATCTTGCGATAGTATTTTAACTCTTTTTAAATTTAAAGTATCTTTATAATAATTAATATCCTCTAATCTAACCATACTATATAAATCATCTTCATTAGGAGTAATATGAAAATTATAATCAATAAGATTATTTTTAATATCTTCTTTAATAGTATTTTCCATAAAACCATGAGTAATAATAGCATATTCATTCATATAATAACTAATAAAAATCAAACCATTTTCTTTAACAATTCTTTTAGCTTCACTAAGAGCTTTTATTTTATCTTCATTACTAATCAAATGATACATAGGACCAAATAGTAAAACAATATCAAAAGTATTATCTTTAAATTTATGTAAGTCTATAGCATTACCTAAATAAGTTTTTACTTTATCACTATTTTTCCTTAATGTCATTAAATTATGTTTTATTAATTCTACTGCTGTTACATCATAACCTTCATTAGCAAGAGGAATAGAGTAGGCACCAGTACCTGCTCCTATATCAATTATTTTAGGATTATCCATAGTATTTAAATATTCATGAATATATTTAGTGGCGGTCCTATATTCAATAATACCATGTCTTCTAGTTAATCTTTTATCTTCATTAAATTTATTATAATAAGTAATTAGATTCTTTTCATTCATAAAAATCACCTGTAAATATCATAAACTAATATTTTAAATAAGTAAATAAATTTACTTTAAAAAAAATAATATCTGTGATAAAATACTAAGAGAAAGAAGGAATATTATGATTTATTTTGATAATAGTGCTACTACATTTGTTGATCCTAAAGTATTAGAAACTTTTAATAAAGTATGTACTGAATATCCAGGAAACTCTAATTCTATTCATAGTCTTGGAGTTAAATCTAAGGAGTTAGAAGAATATGCTACTGAGAAAATTGCTAGATTATTAAATGTTAAACCTAGTGAGATTATCTATACATCAGGAGCATCAGAATCTAATAATACTGTTTTAAAAGGAGTTGCTTCTAGATATAAGAATCGTGGTAATCATATAATTACTACACATTTAGAACATTCTAGTACTATAGAAACAGTTAAATACTTAGAAAGTAAAGGCTTTATAATTGATTATGTTAAAATAAATAAAGATGGATTAATAGATTTAGATAATCTAAAAGAATTAATAAATGATAAAACCATATTAGTAGCTATTTCTTATGTAGATAGTGAACTAGGTATTAAACAAAATATAAAAGAAATAAAAAAAATTATAAATAATTATCCTAAATGTTATTTTCATGTTGATGCTACTCAGGCTATAGGTAAAATAAAAGTAGATTTTAATGATATGGATTTTATGAGTATGTCTGGTCATAAGATATTTGGTATGAAAGGAATAGGCTTACTTATAAAGAAAGATAATATTGTTATTGATAATTTAATTCATGGAGGAAAGAGTACTACAGTTTACAGAAGTGGGACACCAGCATTACCATTAATATGTAGCTTAATGAAAGCTTTAGAATTAATAATTCCTAAGGTTGAAGATAATTATAAATATGTAGAAGAATTAAATAATAAAATACTTAATAATTTAAAAAAATATGATAATATTCATATTAATAGTACTTCTAATAGTATACCTTATATAATTAATTTTAGCATATTAAATATAAAACCAGAGACATTTATTCATGCTATGGAAGAAGAAAATATTTATATATCTACAAAAAGTGCTTGCTCTACTAGTGATTTATCTAGTAGTGTATATAGTTTATATCCAGATAATAATATAGCAACTCATAGCATTAGAATAAGTTTATCTTGTAAGAACACAATAGAAGAAGTAAATAAATTTAATGAAATATTTGATAAAGTAATTAATAAATTATTATTAAAATAATGTTTAAAATATATAATATTAGTACATAATATAGATGAAGTAAGAAGTTTTTAATAAGGAAATTCTTGTTAATACTTCTTTTTTCGTTATAATTATTGACAAAAAGATAAAATCTGATATAATAGTAAACCATCTAATGGGGGTATTATGAAAAATAAAAAAAGAGTAATAATTTATATTACAAGTACTATTTTAATATTAAGTATTGCTTTGATGTTAGTAGAATTACCTACTAGTAAAAAGAAGGATTATCAACTTAATATTGATATAGAAAGTAATGATAACATAACAAATCCTATTAACTATAGTGATGTTATTACTAAAGTTAGAGAAGAATATAATAATAATGATATAAAAGGTATTTTAGAAATAGAAAATACTGATTATATAGTACCTGTATTACAGGGGAGTGATAATGACTACTATTTAAATCATGATGCATATGGTAATAGCAACTATATGGGTAGTATTTACTTAGATTATAGAGTAGATATAGATAGTAGTAAAAAATTATTAATTTATGGTCATAATTCTTCTAAAATTGATATGCCATTTAAGATATTAGAAGAGTTTTATGATAAAGATTATTATGATAATCATAAGTATGTAGATTTAACTACTAGTACTACTAAAAAGAGGTATGAAATATTCTCTGTGTATGTAGAACCTACTGATTATTCATATATGAATATTAATTTTAATAGTGAAGAAGAATATTTAAATCACTTAAAGAAATTAAAAAGTAAGTCTATGTATGATACAGGAGTAGAAGTAACTAAAGATGATGAAATATTAATACTTCAAACTTGTAGTACACATGAAGATTATCATAATTATCAAAAAAAATATTTATTAATTATATTGAGGAGGGTTTAAATGAAAAAAAATTTTATGAAGATTACTAAATTATTAGTACTTGTTGCTATGATATTCTCTGATTTGATGACTCCTATTAGTGTTCTTGCTAATGAGATATCTGATAGAGATCCTGTTAAAGGTGATGTAGGTATTAATAATAAAGTAAGTAATAATGGCGATAGTGCTACTGTTAATGTAAGTTCGGAAAATGAAAAAGGTAAAGTAGAAGTTACTAAAACTGTTAGTAGAACTGATGTTGATGGTAGATACAAAATTGAATTTAAAGTAAAAGGAAAGGATGTAAAGGTAGATAATCAAGTTACTAAACCTGTTTATGCTGTTGTGGTTTTTGATAAATCTGCTAGTATGGCAAGCTCAACTGTTTGTTTAAGATGGGAATATGATTGGTATGGAAGAAAATATTGTGCTGAAAGTGGTTCAAATGAAAAATGGGAAAGTGCAGTAAGTGGTGCAAAACAATTTGCTAATACTTTGATTTCTAAAATTCCTAATGCTCAGATTGCTTTAGTTGCATTTTCAGGAAATAGTTCATATTATGCTGGAACAGATTATGCTTATGATGATGCTGAAGTATTACGTAATTTTGAAAATGCTAATTTAGAAGATGCTTCTTTTAGTTCTCCAAAAGGTGGAACTAATTTACAAGCAGGTCTTATGAAAGCTAAGGAATTATTAGATAATATATCTGATGAAAAAGCTTATAAATATGTTGTAGTAATTAGTGATGGTCAACCAACATTTTATTATGATGCTAATGGTTATACAGCTGGAGATGGAAAAATAACTAATAAGACAACTTACAATAAGACAATAAAAGCCGCTGGTGATATAAAGGAACTTGGCGCTGAGATATTTTCTATTGGTTATATGCTTCCAGAGAAAAAAGATGAAGATTATAAAGATGCAAAGACTATTTTAACTGAGGTAGCTTCTTTAGATAAAGCAGGTAGTGGTGTTACTCATTATGTAGATGCTGATCCTGATAAAGTTGCTAGTGCATTTACTAATATTGCAACAGAAATAAGTACTGTTAATGCTGGTACTAATGCTATTTTAACTGATACTATTGGTGATAATTTTAAAGTAGTGGAAAATGATAATATTAGGGTAGAGGGTAATAAGGTAATTGCTAATATTGATAATATTACAGAAACTGAAAGTATAGTATCTTTCTATGTTGATATTGATCAAGATAGTCCTACTAATTGGTATAATACTAATAATGGTTTTGAGTTAAATTATACTGATTATAATAATGATAGTCAAAAAATTAGTAGTAATAAGAATCCACAAGTTTATTGGGTACAAAATACCTATGATTATGTTATTAATTATTATAAAGATGAAATAACTAATCCTACTGATAGTAATTATTTAGGTAATATTACTAGAAAAGCTCATAAGGGTGATGTTGTTACTATTAGTGATAATGATAAAAATGCTTATCTTGATACTGCTGGTATGGGATATGAATTTAATAGGTCTGATCCTAGTAGTTTGAATATTTCTATTGATAGTTCTAATAATATTATTAATGTTTTATATACTAAGAAGAAACTTACTTATAAGGTTGTTTACTTATTTGAAAATAATGGTAGTTATACTGAGATAAGTAGTGTACCTTCTATTAATGGTATTTCTGCTACTTATGGTGATACTGTTAATGCTTTAACTTATAATAATATTACTATTCCTGATGGTTATACTTTTAATGAAAATATGACTAAAGGTAATAATGATGGTATGTATTCTATTACAGATAATGATACTGTTATTAGATTATATTATGATAAGATTGATGTTAAATATAATGTTGTTTATAAGTTCCAGAATGTAGATAAGACTGGATATGAAGATAGGCCTGATTTAATTAATAATATAAATAATATTACTACTAAATATGGTACTACTGTTTCTGTTAATGGATATTTAATTACTCCTACTGGTTTTATTCTTAATAGAGAAATGACTTATGGAAATAATAATGGTGAATATGTTATTACTGAAAATGGTACAAATATTTATGTTTATTATGATAGAAGTAATTATGTGTTTAATGTTAAATATCATTTTAATGGTGAATTTGATAATACTTATATATATTCTAATGATGCTATATATGGTGCTACTGAATATGCTAAGAATTATACTTTAGATAAGGTTAATAATGAACATTTAACTAATAAAATAAATAATGATAATAAGAATTATTTCTTAGATCAAGATAATAATAATGAAGAAATTGTTATTGGTGATAATGAAAATAATAATATTTTAAATGTATATTATATTAGTACTGAATTTATTCCTAATGATAATAATGTTATTGAGAATATTGTTAAGAATAATAATTATGCTAATAAAAATATTAATAGTTCTAATGATACTATTACTTATACTATTAAATATAATTTTAATGGTAAAATTGAGAATATTAAGGCTGGTGATAGGGTATTATTTACTATTACTGATACATTACCTGGAAGTATTAATACTGAAAGAAGTAATTTAAATGGTGGTAGTTATAATAGTGATACTAATACTATTACTTGGGTTATTGAGGAAACTGTTAATGAGTTTACTCGTTTATATGAAGTTAATAATAAAGAAATTAATATTACTTATAGTGTTTTATATAATGATTATATAAGTAATAATGGTGAGGTTATTACTAATAATGTAACTGGTAATACTAGTGTTGTTAGAGATAATGATATTGTAATTGCTACTGATGGTGTTTCTGATAGTAGTGATGTTAATATTAGTATTAAAGGTAATGTTATAGCAACTTATAAAGATACAGAGGGTAATACTCTTGCTAGTAATTATACTAATAATGGTTTAGCTGGTAGTGAATATACTACTCCTCAAAAGGAAATCTTTGGTTATACTTTTAAAGAAGTTAATGGTGATGATAAAGAAGGCATTTATGTAGAAAATAAAGAATTAGTTGTTAATTATGTTTATACTAAGAATGCTGGCAATACTGAAGAAGCCCAAGTTCTAAAGACTGGTCCTGAAGCTATTACTGATATTAATGGTAAAGTTAATTACACTATAAGTGGTTCTGCTAATGTTAGGGATTATGTTGGAGATATTAAAGTTACTATTAAGGATATGTTACCTTATGCTATTGATGAAGATAGTTCTATTATTCCTAATGCTTGTACATATGATGGTAATAAGTCTATTACTTGTGTTAAGGAATATAAGAATGTAGTTTCTGATGATTATACTGATGGTATATTTAAAGTTGATGCTTCATTTGATTTACAATTAGTATTTAAAGGTATTAATTCTGATACGATTGTTAATAAGGCACAAGTAGTAATTGATTTAGATGGTAATAAGACTCCATCTGATGAAACTGAAGTTGTAACTAATGTAGAAAAAGGTAATTTAGTTGTTAAACATATAAGTGGTAATACTGTACTTGAAGTAGAAGATATTAAGAGTAATTATGGTGGTGCTTCTTATAGTACTAGTCATAAAGCTTTTTATGGTTATACTTTAGATACTAATAATTTACCTAGCAATGCTAATGGTAATTATATTGCTAATAGTACTATTACTGTTGTTTATAATTATATTAAGAATGATGGTAATATTAAAGAGAATACTGTTAGTAAGATTCAAAATAATACTATTAATAGTATTGGTTCTGAATTTAATTATGTATTAAGTTATACTGGTAAAATTAATGAATATGTTGGTGAAGTTACACTTGAACTTATTGATACTTTACCTTATAATGTAGAAATTATTTCTATGGATAATAGATGTACTTTAAATGGTAAGACTATTGTTTGTAGAGAAACTTATAATATTACTGAAGAAGTCAATACAATAAGTGAATCTTTTGATATTAAATTAAAATATTTAAATATAACTGGTGCTGAAGTTACTAATAATGTTAAATCTAAACTTTATTATGGTAATAAAAGTGTAGATGCTGAAGATAATGTTACTGATACTATTCCTTATGGTAATGTTATGGCAACTTATAAAGATACTGATGGTAATACTCTTGCTAGTAATTATACTAATAGTGGTTTAGCTGGTAGTGAATATACTACTCCTCAAAAGGAAATCTTTGGTTATACTTTTAAAGAAGTTAATGGTGATGATAAAGAAGGCATTTATGTAGAAAATAAAGGATTAGTTGTTAATTATGTTTATACTAAGAATGCTGGTAATATTGAAGAATCTGATGTTAAGAAAGATGGTTTTGATATAGTAGGAAGTATTAATGATGTATTTAATTATACTATTACTGCTAGTGGTGAGATAACTGAATATGTTGGAAATGCTACTCTTGTTGTTACTGATATTTTACCATTTGCTATTAATGAAGATAAATCTGATTATGGTAATAGATGTATTTATAATAAAGAAGATAATACTATTACTTGTGAAGCAGTATATAATATTACTGAAGAAGAATATGTTGATGGCGTATATACTATTAATGAAGAGTTTAATTTGAATTTGGTATTTAAAGACATTGATACTGATATAGTAGTTAATAAGGTTACTTCAAATATTATTCTTGATAAGATTAATGTGATTGATGAAGATGAGAAAGAAACTGAAATAGTTAAAGGTAATGTTATTGCTACTTATAAGGATACTGATGGTAATGAACTTACTGAAGAGGTTAAAACTACTGATGTAGTAGGTAAAGAATATGCTACTTCTGAAAAAGAGTTTGTTGGATATGTTTTAAAAGAAATTATTGGTAATGAAACTGGTATATATACTGAAGAGACTATATATGTAGAATATATTTATTCTAAAGCTATTGGTACTGGTGATATTGAAGAATTACCTCCTCAAACAGGAGTAGAAAGTAATAATTTATATAATTATTTAATAATTATTAGTATGTTAGTATTATCAGTAAGAGGATATAAAAAAGTAAAAGAGACCTTATAATGAGTCTCTTTTCTTATATCTTTTTTTGTATTTTCTTATTACTAGGTATCGTTTTAAAGAATTTAATAATTAAACCCTTTACTTCTTCATATCTATCATTCATAAATAGATCATGAGTTAAAGTCTTTAATTCAATTAAAGTAACACTCTTAGATTTAATATTATCATAAACATATAATACAGAATCATATGGTACAATATCATCTTTATCACCATGTAATATTAAAGTAGGGCAAGTAATATTTTTAACGTCTCCAGTATGTTCTTCAACTAACTTCATAAATTCCCTAATCGTAGGAGCAGGTACTTTAAATAACCTAGATAATACTTCTTCAGGATTATAATTCTTAAATAAATTAGGAAGTTTTTTAATACTTTCTAAAACATCAACTTTATCTCCTTTAAAAGCTAAGTAATGAAAGGCAGGAGCAGCGAGTACTAGCTTTTTAACTTGTTTATATTTACTTGCTAAATATGAAGCAATAACACCACCCATACTATGACCAATTATATATACTTCACTATAACCAGCATTTATTATTTTTTCTAATTCATCTTCAGCCTTTTTAATCCAATCTTTTCTAGTTACCTTATCAATAATCATTCTTTCATGTCCTGGTAAAGTAAAAGTAAATACATCAAAACTATTATATAATTCTAAATCATTATTTAGACTATTATAATCATAACTACCACCAGCAAAACCATGTATTAAAAGAATAGCTTTTTTAAATAATTTTATATTCATTTTATCAATTCTCCTTTATTTAATTTTATCATATAAATAAAATATTTCAAATACTTAAATCTAAATAATTATAAGGAATAGTAATACTATAATCCCCATAGTAGTATGGAGCTATTTGATATCTATTAAAATATATAATTAAACCATCACTAGTAATATTAAAATATTTATAATTATCTTTAATACTCTTAGTACCATCAATCATCATATCAAACACAACTTTATCATTAAACATATCATTATTACTAAAATATTCTCTAGAATATATAGATAATTTATTTAATATATCTTTATCCCTATTAATAAGAACATCTATATCAATAAATTTATTAGTACTTTTATTATAATTAATAGTTTTAATCTCATAATTAGGATGAGCCCCTCCGGTAAAATAAGATATATATAATACTATAGATATATATTCCTTATATTCATAATCTTTATAATCAATATAAAGAAAATAATAATTATCTTTATTATCTTTTAAATAATAATTAATATTCTCAGTAATAGCTTTATTTAATTTATAATATTCATATATAGGATATTTAACTTTAATATCAGTATCCTCTTTATTATTATTTCTATATATCAAACAAATAGAAATAATAATAATTAATAATAACATTAATAATAAAATATATTTCTTTTTCATACTAAATTATATTCTAAGTAAAATTAAATATTTTAATATATAGATATCCACTGCGAATATAATAGATATGGTTGATATATAGTTTATAGACTTTGATTATAAACTACTATGTAAGATGATATTACAATAGAAATATAAAAAAATAAAAAAATTAGCAATTTTATGTTGACATTGCTAAAAAATAGTAATATAATGATATTAGCAATGGAAATGAAGAATTGCTAAAGGAAGTGATATAATGATCACCAAGAGACAAAATGAAATACTAAAAGTAATAGTAGAAGAATATATTAGAACTGCTAAACCAGTAAGTTCAAATCATATTTGTAAGAAATTAAAATGTTCTAGTGCTACAATTAGAAATGAAATGGTAGCCTTAGAAGAATTACATCTACTAGAAAAAAATCATTTTGCATCAGGAAGAATACCTAGTGAAGAAGGTTATAAGTATTATGTAGATAATTTAATGAAACCTAAAAATATGACAGGAGAAGATATGTTAAAACTTCAAACTATTTTTAGAAATAATACATTAGATTTAAATGATACAATTAAGAAAAGTATAGAAATAATTAGTGAAATAACTAACTATACAGCAGTTGTACTAGGAGGTGCTTCTAAAGAAAATAGACTTAAGAAAGTAGAAGTAGTTCCACTAGAAGATAATAAAATATTATCTATAGTAATAACAGATAAAGGAGTAGTACAACATAAAACATTATACTTACCCAATACTGTTCCTAAAGAAGATGTAAAGAAAACAGTAGAATTAATAAATAAATTAGTAATAGGTACTCCTATTAACGAGGTAAGTGAAAAACTAGAGTATGAAGTAAAACCAATTATAAAAGATTATGTTGGTCAATATGAAGTACTTTATAATACCTTCTATGATGCATTTCATGAATTTACTTCTGCTCAAAGAGAAAATGCTTACTTTGGTGGAAGAACTAATATGTTAAAGCAACCAGAATTTACTAATATCGATAAAGTAAAAGAAATACTTAGTAAATTTGAAGATATAGATAGTATTTCTAAAATGAAAGAAGAAGATAATGGAATAAATATTTATGTTGGTAGTGAAACAGAACTTACAGATGATGTTTCAGTTATTAAAACTAAATATAATATAGATGGAACCGAAGGAACAATAGCAATAATTGGACCAAAGAGAATGGAGTATGATAGAGTGGTAACACTACTAGATTACATTAAAAATAATTTAGGAGGTCAAAGTGGAAAAGAAGAATAATAAACATAAAAAAGAAGAAAAAGAAATAAAGAAAGAACATTGCAGTAATGAAGAATGTAACTGCAAAGAGGCTAAAGAAGAGTGCACTTGTAGTGAAGAATGCTCTTGTGGTGATAATAAACTAGAAGATAAAATAAAGAATCTAGAGGAAGCACTTCTAAGAAGTCAAGCTGAACTTATTAATTATAAAAGAAGAAAAGATGAAGAAACTAATAGAATAATAAAATATGCTGAAGAAGATATTTTAAAAGGTTTTCTTCCTATCTTAGATAACTTTGAAAGAGCAATAAGTATGGATGATGATAACTTAGAAGATGAAGTATCTAAGTTTCTAGAAGGCTTTAAACTTATGTATAAGCAAATAAAAGATTTACTTGAAAAGTTTGAAGTAAAAGAAATAGATTGTTTAGGTAAAGAATTTGATCCAGCACTAGAACAAGCTGTTGTTGTTGATCATGATGAAACTAAAGAATCAGGAGTTGTAACAGTAGTGTTACAAAAAGGTTATATGTATAAAGATAGAGTACTTAGAACTGCTATGGTGAAAGTAAATGAATAAAGATACCATAAAAGAAATAATATATATAATAGTATCAATATTACTAGCAGTTCTAGCAGTTAAATTTGTTATTTGGCTATTACCAGTAATATTAATTGCTTTAGTTAGTTATCTATTATACATGAACATAAAAAAGAATAAAAAAGAGGAAAATATAAATAAAGAAAAAAATATTAAAGTCATTCATGACTTTGATGATGATAAATAAGAAAGGAAATGATAAATATGAGTAAAATTATAGGAATAGATTTAGGAACAACTAATAGTTGTGTTGCTGTATACGATGGAGGTGAAGCAAAAGTTATAACAAACCCTGAGGGTATGAGAACAACTCCATCAGTAGTAGCATTTAAAAATGGAGATATTATTGTTGGTCAAAAGGCTAAAAACCAAATGGTAACTAATAAAGATACAATATCTTCAATTAAAAGAAAAATGGGTACTAGTGAAAAAGTATCTGCTAATGGAAAAGAATATTCTCCAGAAGAGGTATCTGCTATGATACTAGGAGATCTTAAGAAGACTGCTGAAGCATACTTAGGTGAGACTGTTACAAAGGCTGTTATTACAGTACCTGCATACTTTAATGATGCACAAAGACAAGCTACTAAGAATGCAGGTAAGATTGCTGGCTTAGAGGTAGAAAGAATTATCAATGAACCAACAGCAGCAGCTCTTGCTTATGGTCTAGATAAACAAGATAAAAACCAAACAGTACTTGTATATGACCTAGGTGGTGGTACATTTGATGTATCTATCCTAGAATTAGGTGATGGTGTATTTGAAGTTAAATCAACTAGTGGTAATAACCATTTAGGTGGCGATGACTTTGATGAAAGAGTTATGGATTACATCGTAAGTGAATTTAAGAAAGAAACTAGTGTAGACTTAACTAAAGATAAAATGGCTATGCAAAGAGTTAAAGATGCTGCTGAAAAAGCTAAAAAAGATCTTAGTGGTATGACTACTACTGAAATATCATTACCATTTATATCACAAGGTACTGATGGTCCAATTCATTTAAATATGAGTTTAACTAGAGCTAAATTTGAAGACTTAATTAGTGATTTAGTAGAATCTACTACTGAACCAGTAAGAAAAGCTTTAAAAGATGCTAACTTATCTGCTAAAGATATTGATAAAGTATTATTAGTAGGAGGTTCTACTAGAATACCTTGTGTACAAGAACTAGTTAAGAAAGAATTAAATAAAGAACCTTCTAAAGAAGTTAACCCTGATGAAGTAGTAGCTATGGGAGCCGCTATTCAAGGTGGAGTATTAACAGGAGATGTTAATGATATCGTGCTTCTAGATGTAACACCATTATCACTTGGTATTGAAACATTAGGAGGAGTAATGACAGTATTAATACCTAGAAATACTACAATTCCTACTAGTAAGAGTCAAGTGTTCTCAACTGCTGCTGATAATCAACCCGCTGTTGATATCCATGTATTACAAGGTGAGAGACCAATGGCTAATGATAATAAGACCCTTGGTAACTTCCAATTAACTAACATTCCACCTGCACCTAGAGGAGTACCACAAATAGAAGTTACATTTGATATAGATGCAAATGGTATTGTTAATGTTAAAGCAAAAGATTTAGGTACTAAGAAAGAACAATCAATTACTATTACTGCTACTAACACATTAAGTGATGAAGAAATCGATAAGATGATGAAAGAAGCAGAAAAGAATAAAGAAGCAGATGCTAAGAAGAAAGAATTAGCAGATGCTAAAAATGAGGCAGAACAAATTATTAATATGACAGAAAAGGCTATTAAAGACCTTGGTGATAAAGTAACTGATAGTGATAAGAAAGAAGCTGAAGAGTTAATAGAAAAGACTAAGAAAGCTATGGAAGGCGAAGATGCCAAAGAAATCACTGAAGCTAAAGATAAACTATTAGAGAAGGCTAATGCTCTAGCTACTAAAGTTTATGAAAGTACTGCAAAAGAAGGACAAGAAAATACTACTACTGAAGAAGCAACAAAAGAAGATAAAAAAGATGATGTAGTAGATGCTGAATTTGAAGAAAAATAATTAAGTAAAAGCTCTAGCTTTCTAGAGCTTTATACTTGTACTTGGAGGAAAATATGGATAAAAAAGATTATTATGAGGTACTAGGAGTACCAAAGACCGCTACCCAAGATGAAATAAAATCAGCATTTAGAAAATTAGCCAAGAAGTATCACCCTGATGTTTCTAAAGAAGAAAATGCTGCTGAAAAGTTTAAAGAGTGTCAAGAAGCATATGCAGTATTATCAGATGAGAATAAGAGAAAACAGTACGATCAATTTGGACATAGTGCATTTACTAATGCTCAAGGTGGCTTCTCAGGATTTGATGGCTTTGACTTTAGTGACTATGGTGATATCATGGAAGAAGTACTTAAAAACTTCGGTTTTAGAACAAGTTCATCTAGAGGCTCAAAAAGAAAACAAGCCGGTAGTGATTTATTATACAGAATGACTGTTACTTTTGAAGAAGCAGTTCATGGTAGTAAGAGAGATATCGAAGTAGAATGCGAAGATGAGTGTAGTGAATGTCATGGCGAAGGTGGTTTCAATAGTCATACTTGTCCCGAATGTAAAGGATCTGGAACAGTAACTCGTCAGCAGAGTACAATGTTTGGTTCTTTCTTATCAAGAACAACTTGTCCACATTGTGGTGGAACAGGTTCATCATTTGATAAAATATGTACATCTTGTAAAGGAACAGGCAAAGTAGTTAAAAAGAAAACTCTTACTGTAACTATTCCTAAAGGAATAGATACAGGCAATAGACTAAGATTAGCGGGCAAAGGAGAAGCAGGTACTAATGGAGGACAGCCAGGAGACTTATATATCGAATTTGCTGTAAAAGAAGATTCCTTCTATAAAAGAGATGGTAATGACATTTATATAGAAGTACCACTTACTATAACTGAAGCAGTCTTAGGATGCAAGAAAGAAATACCAACACTATATGGTAATGCTTATGTAACAATACCTGATGGTACTAAAAATGGTACTAAATTAAGATTAAAAGGTAAAGGAATAGATAGTGATATTAATAATAAGAAAGGTGATATGTATGTTATCATTAATGTCGTAATACCTTCAAAGATTAATAGAAAACAAAAAGAACTATTTAAATTATTGTCAGAAACAGAATTAGATGATGATAGTGAATTTACTAAATATAATAGAAAGTTAAAGGACTAGAAATAGTTCTTTTTCTATTAAAAGTATTGCTTTATAATTATAAGATGATATAATAATTAATGCAGAAAAGGAGATATTTATGAAAGAACAAACAAAGAAAAGAATAGCTAGTGCTTTATTAGCGGGTACATTATTATTTACTACTGGTTGTACTTCTAAGAATAAAAAGAATGATGATAATAATAAGGTTGAACCTCCTAAAGTAGTTATTGATGTAGATCAAAATAATACAAAGGAAGATAAGAATATTGTTAGAGTTCATAATTTTGCATATGTTACTAATGATACACCTTTATATGATTCTAAAATGAATGAGATTGAGGTTATTGACAAATATCAAAGAGTATTTGTTTATAATATTACTGATGATATGGCTATGATTCATTACTTTGTAGAAAAAGGAAATATGAAGGTTGGATATGTGTATAATGATTCTATTGAAATGTTACCTGATTTATTTGTAGAGGTTGATATTAGTGATCAAGTTGTTAGATTATATAAGGATAAAAAGATTTTACTTGTTACTGATACAGTAACGGGTAATCCTGAAACTCCTACTTATAAGGGATATTTTTCTGTTACATATAAGGAACGTGATACTTATTTAGTAGGACCTGGATATCGCTCTCATGTTGATTACTGGATACCATTTGATGGAGATAATGGTCTTCATGATGCTTCTTGGAGAAGTACCTTTGGAGGAGATATCTATTTAGAAAATGGTAGTCATGGTTGTGTAAATTTGCCTAATGAAGCCGCTGAGACGATTTATGATAATGTTGAAGCAGGTACTAAAGTATTAGTTCATAGATAAAAAATTAAATTAGATGATAAAAAGTCTAATTTTTTTGTTATAATTATATATAGAGAGGGATAATTATGCAAAGATATTTTATAAAAAATAAAGATATGTTATTAGAAGAATCAGATATAAGACATATCAAAAAAGTAATGCGAATGAATATAAATGATAAAATAGAAGTAGTTTATAATAATAAATTACATATATGTGAAATAACTAGTTTAGAACCATTTAATATAAAAGTTATAGAAAAATTAGATGAAGATAAAAAAACAAAAATAGAACTTACAGTAGCGGTAGCTCTAGTAAAAGAACAAAAGATGGATTTAATATTACAAAAATTAACTGAACTAGGTGTATCTAGAATAATACCAGTAAGTATGGAACGCAGTATAGTAAAATTAGATAAAGAAAGATTTAATAAAAAGAAAGTAAGATGGGAAAGTATTTGCAAAGAAGCAAGTGAACAATCCAAAAGAACTAATATCCCTATAATTGAAGATATAAAAAGTATCAAAGATTTAACTAAAGAAGACGCCGACTTAAAGTTAGTAGCTTCGACTAAAGAAAAAGAAAAACTACTTAATTACTATTTACAAAGTATAGAAGATTGTGCTAAAATTATAATGGTGATAGGCCCAGAAGGTGGCATTAGTGATAAGGAAGAAGATATTCTAGTAAGTAATGGTTATAATAGAGTATCATTTGGAAATTTAATTTTTAGAGTAGAAACAGCCACTATTTATGTAGCCTCTATAATAAATTATATCAGTAGTAGGAGTTGACAAAAATGATAAATTCATTTAATAATTTTTATAATAATTTGTCTAGTGATAGTTTATTTTTCTTTTGGATAATAATATTTCTTTTTATTTTCTTAGTAGTTATATCAATAATATTAATAAATAAAAATAAGAAATTAGTAAAAATACTAAAAGAAGAACAAGAAAAAGTAGAAGATAATAAAGAAATAAATAATAATATTTTAAAACAACAACAGTTAGAAGTTCCAGTAGAGACTAAAGAAGTTCCACTAGAAGAACCAACTTCTAATAAAGAAGAAGAAAAAATACCAGTAGTAAAAGAAGAAATAAAAGAAGTACAAGAAGAAGTAAAAGAAAATAACTTATATCAAAAGAATGTTTTAAGAGAAATATCTAGTAAACAACCAGTATCTCCAATTCATATTGAGAAGAAAGAAGAATACATAGCTAGAGAAAATCTAGATAATTTTGACTTTAACAGTGTAAACTATGATAATGGTTTAGGTATGACTTATGAGGATCCTAATATATCTCCACTAGAAGAGATGGAAGATACTTATGAAGTAAATGATAATATGAAGTTTGCTAGTGAGATAGTAGAAAAGATGGAAGAAGAAACAAAACCATCAAATATTGAACTTACAGATTATGAAAAGAAACAAGAAGAAGAAGCTATAATAAGTTATGATGAATTAATGAAAGTTAAAGATAAAATATATAATATAACTGATGATGAAGAAACAGATGAATTTATTGATGAATTAAAGAATTTTAGATTAGATTTATAATAAGCATAGTAATATGCTTATTTTTTGACATTAATTTCATATAAATTAATATATACTTATCATAAAGGTGATCTTATGAAAGGAAAGATGAAATTAAAGAATAATAGCAAAAGAATAATTAGAAAATCATTTTTTTATCTAGTTATAATATATAGTATATTTTCCATAACCTTCTACTACTCTTTAAAGAATAGTACTAAGATAAATAATACAAAGTTTATAAACTTCTTACTAGGAGGAGGTAATAGTCATTTACTAGAAGACTATAAATTAGTAAATATTGTAAATACTAGTACTAATTTTTTATTTAATATCGATTTAAAAAATCCAAGTAGTATTCTTGATCAAGGAGTATTAATGTATGGTAATAATGAAAAAGTACTAGAAGTATCTCATAATGATGACTATAGTAATTTAGAAGAATTAAAGAAAATAAGTTCTTATATAGAAGATCCTAACCCAGTAGATATAGATAATCCTATAATATATATTTATAATTCCCATCAATTAGAAAACTATAATAATACTAATTTAGATATATATGGAATAACTCCTAATGTATTAATGGCATCATACTTATTAAAAGAAAAATTAAATAGTAAAGGATTATCTACCTTAGTAGAGGATACTAATATGACAGAGTTTTTAAATATAAATAATTGGAATCATGCTAGTAGTTATAAAGCATCAAGAATATTAATACTAGATAAAAAGAATAAATATAACTCATTAAAATATTTTATAGATATTCATAGAGATTCAGTAAATAAAAATATAACAACCACTACTATTAATGGTAAAGTATATGCTAAGATACTCTTTGTAGTAGGTTTAGAACATAATAATTATAAAGAAAATATAAGTAATGTAGAAAAGATAAATGATATAGCTAATAAATATTATCCAGGTTTATCTAGAGGTATTTATAAAAAGGAGGGTCCAGGCGTAGATGGTATTTATAATCAAGATATTAGTTCTAATAGTATTCTAATAGAACTAGGAGGAGTAGATAATAATATTGATGAAGTACTTAATACTACTGAAGCTATATCTAACATATTATATTATTATATAAAGGGGTAATATCATGAATAAGAAAAAGATATTTAAAATTATATTTTTTAGTTTATTTTTAGCCTTTGTAATTAGTTACATAATAGAGAAGACAGGTTATTATGAATATAACTTACAAAATAAGATGGTTATGACTAATGAAGCAATGAAACAGTTTGAACAAGATATTAAAGAGGGTAAAGATGTAAGAAGAGAAGATTATTTAGTAAGTACTGAGAAAGATTATACTAGTACTCTAACTAAAGGTACTAATAAAGTATCTATTAAAGTAAATAGTATTCTAAAGAAAGGAATAGAAGGAGTATTTAAAGTAATAGGTAGTTTTGTAGAAGATTAGCCCTTCGAGCATCAAATCTCTCAGGGAATCAGCAAGCCTAAGGTCTTGCTGATTAACAATAATATTATAGTATCTAAAGTAAGATTAATATATCTTGCTTTTTTTATATTGACTTGTATTTATTACCATGTTATTATAGACGATAAGACAATGATAAAAGAGTTATTATTTTATTAAAAGAAAGAATGATTAAATGAATAAAATAATAGTAAAAGATAATATAAAGATAGAGAATTTAATTTATGAAATAAGAGGTAAACAAGTAATGTTAGATTCTGATTTAGCTATGTTATTTGGTTATGAAACAAAGCAGTTAAATAGACAGGTTCTTATAAATATAAATAGATTTCCAGAAAATTACTGTTTTCAAATAACTACTGCTGAATATATATCTTTAAGGTGCCATTTTGTCACCTTAAAGAATGGACGTGGAGAACATAGAAAATATCTACCTTATGTATTTACTGAGTATGGTATTACTATGTTAGCAGGCATTTTAAAAAGTGAACCGGCAATAGAAATGAGTCTTAGAATAGTTGATATATTTATAACTATGAAAAACTATATTAATACTTCACTAATAGAACAAAAATATATAAATAGTTTAGTATTAGAACATGATAATGAAATAAGATTATTACAAGAATCATTTAACAAACTAAGTACTAAAGAGAAAATTAATCATATTTTCTATAATGGACAAATATATGATGCTTATTCTTTACTTATAGATATATTAAACAAAGCAAAGAAAGAAATAATAATTATAGATAATTATGCTGGTAAAGAATTATTTGATATTACCAAAGATATTAAAGTAAATATAAAAATATATATTAAAAATATAGATGAGATATCTAAAAAGAAGTATATGCAAGAATATTCTAATATAGAAATAATAACTACCGATATATTTCATGATAGATTTATTATATTAGATAATAAAGAATTATATAACTTAGGAAGTAGTTTAAAAGATATAGGTAAGAAATGTACTAGTATAAATAGAATAGATGATTCTACTATATTAAAAGAGTTAATTAGTAGACTTACTAAAATAAAATAAAATTAACGTTAAGAGTTTCGTTAAAAAAGATTATTAATAAACAACGATTTTGCGGTTTCAGGTTGAAACCGCAAATTTAAATAAAAAAGGTGTTCACCCCAAATATAATAGATATGGCTGATATTCATTTGAAGACCACTAGGGCTTCAAATGACTAGTAAAGACTAATATAGGCTTTACTAGAAATAAAAAAAGCAAGAAATTATTTTCTTACTTCTTTTAATATTCTATCAGTATTACTAAAGTTTAATTTAGCAATATCATGTAATATCTTTTCACCATATTTATTAACTAATTTAATACCAACATCTTCAACATAATAGTTAGCCCCTTTAGGCAAAAAGATACCATATTTATCTCCTAGTTTATCCATTTCTTTAATAAAAATATATCTACTTATAAGAGAAGATACTGCTACTGAAAGACATTTATCTTCAGCCTTAGTAATAAAAGTAATACCCTTTAAAGGATTAGGTACATCAGATAAATGATTATAATAACTCTTTTCAGGTTCAAATTGATCTACAACAATATAATCATAATCATTGTCTTTAACCATTTCAGTTAATACCTTATTATGTAGTACAGCCTTAATCTTATTCATATTCATATCTTTACCATAATTATCATTATATTCTTTATTAGATAACATAATCGTTTTATATGGTATTTTTTTAATAATCTTAGGTACTATCTTAAGAATTTGTTCATCAGATAATTTCTTAGAATCCCTAACACCAAGTTCAGTTAAGAAAGGAATATTATCTTTACTAACAAAAGAAGCAGTAACCACAATAGGACCGTAGTAGTCACCAGTACCAACTTCATCAGAACCAACTGAAGCAATATCACTAGGAATATCTACTTGATCTTCTTTTTTAATTTTAGTATCTTTAGTATCCATAAAATAATCAATGTTATCTTTATCTTTCCTAATACTTTCCCACATACCAGCTTCAATATCTGCACTTACCCCTTGGAACATAGCCTTACCAGACTCATATAAAGTAACTATTGTATCACCAGTATCAGCTTGAAATACAGCATACGGAGGAGTTTTATCTCTTTTCATATCTTTATAAAATTCATTCATTAATTTCTTAGTATCATTATCTACTCTTATAACTTTAGTAATAGTCTTACCCAATTTATGTCACCTCTTTAATATATTGTACCATAAAATAAACTCTTATATCAATGAATAATTTGACTATTTAACAATTTATGATATAATAATATTGTTTTTGGAGGGGATTTAAATGAAAATAAATATAAATGAAGAAAGATTTAATGGTGAAAATTTTGTTCTTGATAAAGAAAGAGGAGTCGAAGGAACATTAGCATCTAATGTAAAACCATGGCTTAAGTATTATAATATCGATATTGATACCTATTCAGATGAAAAGAAAGCTTACTTAGATACAAATATGAATACTTATGATTATTTCTTAAAAGTAACTAAGAGTTATGGTGATATACCACTTCTATCATATTGTGGTAAAGTATATACAAGAGAAGATCTAATAAGTAAAGTAGAAGAATATATCAAGAGATTTAATAAAATGAATATAAAAAGAGGAGATATAGTATCATTTATGATGCTTAATAATCCAGATATAATCTTTATGTGGTTTGCTTTATCCAAACTAGGAGCTACTGCTAATCTAATAAAATTTGATGAAGCAGAAGATAGAATTAAAGATATTCTAGTAAAGACAAAATCTAAGTATTTCTTTATAACAGATGTACCACTAATAACTGAAAAAGTAAGTAAAGGTATAGAAGAAGTAGATACTTTAGATAGTATTATTTGTATGTCATTATTTGAAGAATTATCTAGTATACAAAAATTAAATATGTTAGTAGAAAATGCTAAAGGTAAAGCTCAAAGTAATAATCCAAAATTATTATATAAAGAATTAGAAAATATTCTAACTAATATGAAGAAACAAGAAAGAGAGTCTGATTCATATAAGATAGATAAAAGATTTATGTCATTTAAAGACTGGAAGAAATATACTAGAGGAGGTAAACTACTTAATAAACCTATGGGTATAGGTAGTGATACATCAGTAATAGTATATACTGGAGGAACTACTGGTAATGCTAAAGGAGTACCTCTATCAAACATTAATCTAAATAGTAGTGCTTATGGTTTTAAATTAGGAGATTTAGGTTTTGATGTAGGTAAAACTTCAATGAGTATCTTACCACCATCAGTAGCCTATTACTACAATGCTACATATTGTCTATTATGTTGCGGAGTATCAGTAGAATTAATACCATTCTTTACACCTCAGGAATATCCATTATTATTAGATAAATATAAACCAAATATTTTCTTATCAGGACCAATCCTATTTAAAGAAATGGTCGATAGTAATATTATAAAAGATACATCATTTATGACAAGTCCAATATCTGGAGGAGATAAACTTACCGTAGCAGAAGAAGAGGCCGCTAACGAATATATAAGAAATCATGGTGGCAGTGCAACATTAAAACAAGGATATGGAGAGAGTGAGTCAACAGCGGCCGCTACTTATTCTAAAGAAATAGCTTATGCTTTAGGTAGTATAGGAATACCATTTATTAATGTTAATGTTAGTATGTTTGATGAAAATAATAACGAAATACCATTTGGAGAAGGTAAAATAGGAGAAATATGTATAAGTGGTCCTACTGTTATGAAAGGTTACTTTGAAGATAAAGAAGAAACAGATAAAGTATTAATGAAACATAAAGATGGTAAAGTATGGCTTCATACTAGTGATTATGGTTATATGGATAAAGAAGGCAGAATATATCACTGTGGTAGAGCTAAGAGAATGATTACTAGAAGTGGTGATAAAGTATGGTTAACTGCTATTGAAGAAATAATTAAAACCCATCATAATGTTTTTGATTGTTGTGTAGTAAAAAAAGAAGATTCTATTGAAAGAGAAATACCAGTATGTCATATTATCTTTAATAATGAAGATGAAAAAGAAACTACTATTAATGAATTAAATAAATTAATATATACTAAATTAAAAGAACTTTATATTCCTAAATATTATGTTATTACTAAAGAAATACCTCTTACTGAAGTAAATAAAAAAGTAGACTTTGTAAAACTAGAGAAAGAAGATATTTTTGATAATAATATTTATGAAATAAATGGTAATATAATAGTACCAAGAAAAGGTAAAACTAAAATATTAAAATAAATATTTGTATACCCTCTAAGCTATAATCTTAGAGGGTTATTTTAAACCTTATTCTAAGTTTTAAAATAAATATCACCCATATCTATAATATTCTAGAGTGAATACTTCTTTTATTAAAAACATTTCCAAATATATAGTTAAGATACTAGTTATCTTCTTTTTATTTAGAATATTCTTAGTTAGAAAGTCTACACCCCAAATATAATATCTTATTGTTATTTCTTCCTAGACTATAGGCTAGGAAGAACATGAAAACACCTTGGATTTTCATGAAAGGTATAGTAATTTTAATAAATATATGATAAAATTAAATAAAGAATAGGAGGAAGATATGTATAGTATATGCTTTACAATAGCAGGAGTAATATTCTCTATATTATTATTTATAATATATAGTTTAAAAACAAACTTTAATATATCAGAAAATAAAATACATCATAGTATAATTATAACTACTATAATAACAGGATTAATAGAAATATATTCATTTATCTTAGTTAAAAATAACATTCCTGAAAATTCAAATCTTTATTTATTTGCTTTAAAGTTTCTATTTTTAGGCTTTGTTACCTGGCTATATCTATTTACCTTATATACAGTAATAGTAACATTAAAACTAAAAGATAAAGATAATGATAAATATAGAATAATCTTAGTAATATCATCAATAATCTTTACAATATTATCAATAATAACAATAATATTACCAATAAGTATAAATAAAGTAGGAGATTTATTATTACCAACAGGTAGTGGAGTAGAAGTAATCTACCTGCTCGCAGTCCTATGTTTTATCATTATGATTATAGCAATAATATCTAATCATAGAGAACTAAAGAATAAAAAATATTATCCAGTATATTTCTTATTAGCAATACTAGGTATAATGATATTAATACAAAAAATATTTCCAGATTTACTACTAATAAATTTCTCATTATCAATAATAATCTATATTATGTATTTTACAATAGAAAATCCTGATATAAAATTATCAAAAGAATTAAAATATACTAAAGAATTATTAAATAAAAGAAATGAATTAGCTTCAAATACCATAAATAATTTAATTATAAGTATAAAAGAACCCCTTACAGAAATAGCAAACTTTAGTAATAAAAAAATAAATAAAAATAATATATCACTATCTCTAGAAGAAATAAAAGAATTACAAAAAACAACTCTTTCATTAGTAGATAAAGTAAATAAAGTAATGGATATAACTAGAATAGAAAGTAGTGATTATAGTATTAAAGAAAGAAAATATCAAACAAGTAATCTAATAGATAATATTAAAGGAATATTAGAAAAGAATAATAAAGAAGTAAATTATGAAATATCTACTTTACCTAAAGTACTTTATGGTAGTGATACCAATATAGTACAGACATTTTCTTATTTAGTAGATTTTATTATTAAGAATTTTGAAAACTATACTCTAAGTATTAAAATATCTAATTTATTAGTTAGAAATAAATGTCATTTAAAATTCTCTCTAGTCGTAGATTCAAAATATAATAATCTAGATATGTATGAAAAAGATAATAAATATACATTATCAAACAAATCTATAGAATATGAAATATATGAAAAATTAATAGATTTACAAAGAGGACATAATTTTATAAGTAAAGATGGAAGTAAAGTTATATTTGAATTTTCTTTATATCAAAGACAAGAAGAAGTAAAAGAAATTAATGATAATGAAGAAATAGAATACTTTGATGCCAGTGATAAAAATGTTTTAGTAGCTCTTAATAGTCATAATGATATAAGAAATCTATCAGAACTACTAATGAATTATAATGTAAATATAACAACTGCAGGTAGTGTAAATGAACTAAATGAATTACTTAGTAGTAATAAAACATTTGACTTAGTATTCTTATCAGATCATATATATGGAATAGATAATTATGATATTAAGAATACTAATGACTTTAAAAAAACAATTAATAAATTATCCCTAGTCGCAGGTTATAAATTAGAGATAGTATTAGTTACTCTAAATGATTATCAAAAAGAAAATATTGAGTACCTAACATTACCTATATCTAAAACTAAATTAGATGATATTCTAGTTAAATATTTAAATGAGGATTAATCCTCTTTTTCTTTACTAATTTTATTTTTGTATTCATACTAATATACACAAGTGATACAAAAGAAAATATCTTCAAATAAAGAGATTTTTTCCTTTTCTAACCTTGAATTTTATATGTATTTAATATATAATAATAAATACAAGAGGGAAGTTATGGAGAAGAGTATTATAAAGATAGTGAATATGTCATTTAAATATAAAAAAGAAGATTATTTATTTAGAAATTTTAATTTAGAAATAAAAGAGGGAAGTTTTACCACTATTATAGGGAAGAATGGTTCGGGTAAAAGCACTCTAGCTAAGATACTAATAGGTTTATATAAAGCTGAAGGATATATAGCAATAGATGGTTATTTATTAAATGACTTCTATATGAAAAAAATAAGAAGAGAATTCTCGGTTTGTTTTGATAATGCTGATAATCACTTTATAGGAGAAACAGTAAAAGATGACTTAGCCTTTACTTTAGAAAATCTAGAATATAGTAAAAAAGAAATGACTTCAAGTATAAATATGATAGCTAAGAAATTTAAATTAGAAGACATATTAGAATTATCTCCTGATAAATTAACAAACTCTGAAAAAGAAAAAGTAATGATAGCTTCTGCTCTTATACATAAACCAAAGATATTACTTTTAGATGAATCAATATATAAATTAAATGCCAGTGATAAGAAATTAATCTTTAAAGTATTAAAAGAGTATCAAAAAGAATATAAACTTACTATTATACTAATAACTCATGATTTAGAAGATACCTTATTATCAGATAATATCTTAGTATTAGATAAAGGTAAGATAGTTATGTATGATACTAAAGAAAAAATATATCAAGATGAAAAATTAGAAAAATTAGGTTTTAACTTACCATTCATTGTCAAATTATCTCATAATTTAATGTTATATGATTTATTAGACAAAGTATATTTTGATAGTGGGGAGGTAATGGATAAATTATGGCCATAAAATTAGATAAAGTATCATACCAAGACAAACTAAAAAACATAAGTTATGAATTTACCGAAGGAAAAATAACTACTGTTATATCATCTTCTGGTAGTGGTAAAACCCTTCTAAGTTATTTATTATCTGGTTTAATAACTGATTATACTGGTACAATTACTAATAGTTATATCGGAAGAGAATTAGGATATGTTTTTCAAAATCCTGAAGAATCATTTATCTTTAGTAATGTCAAAGAAGAATTATCTTTTGGTTTAAATAAATATAATTATAAAGTAGATAATATCGAAAAAAGAATTGAAGATACCCTAAAAATGATTGGTTTAGATAATAGTTATCTAGATAAGAATCCCTTTAATTTATCTAGTGGTGAGAAATCTCTTCTTTCACTAGGAGTAGTTCTATCACTAAATCCTAAACTAATTATTATAGATGAACCCACTATTTACTTAGATAACAAAAAAGAAGAATATCTAATAAAATTATTAAAAAGACTAAAAAATAACTATCATAAAACAATAATAATATTTACTAGTAATATAGAATTTGCTTTAAAGATTTCAGATAATTATGTTATCTTAAAGAAAGGTAAAATAACTAGTAAAGGAACAAATAAAGAACTTATGACTAATATGGATAAAGTAAAAAATGCAGGTATTTCCATACCGCAAATAGTAGATTTCATAAATACTGCCAATAAAAAGAAAAATATAAACTTAGAAATGACCTTTGATATCAAAGAGTTAATGAAAGATATCTATCGTAATGTTAACTAATATAAATTTTGGTAAGTATTATGAAAGAGATTCAGTAGTTCATAAATTAAGTCCAGTATTTAAAATAATATCACTACTAATAATGATAGTAAGTATTTTCTTTATTGATAGTTATAAAGATATAATAATGCTAACAAGTTATTTAATACTTATGATGATATATAGTGATATAAATATCTTAACATATCTAAGAAATATATATAGTATAAAAATATTCTTAGTATTTATCTTAATAATAGATTTAATATTTAATATAAATAATACCATCTATGATTTATATAAATTAATATTTATCATAATCTATAGTAGTGCTTTAACATATACTACTAGTACTAGTGAAATAACCTATGGTATTGAAAGAATGTTAAGACCATTTAATAATTATATACCAGTAAATGATATAGCTATGATAATAACATTAACAATTAGATATATACCAACTCTTACTATGGAAGCAGATAGAATAATAAAAGCCCAAAAGATGAGAGGAATAAACTTTGATAATAAAAATATCAAAGATAAAATATCCACTTTAGTAGGAGTCTTTATACCAATGTTTGTTTTATCATTAAAGAAGTCTGAGTCACTAGGAGATATCATGGATTTAAGACTATATAATTATGGAAAGTCAAGAACTAATTTAAGAACTAATAAATGGAAGAAAAAAGATAGTTTATTACTAGTTTTAAATATATTAATACTAAGTATAGTAATATTTTATTAAGGAGGAAAGATTATGCGATACTTAATAACAGTAAGTTATGATGGAACAGAATTCTCTGGTTATCAAAAACAACCAAAGATGCGTACTGTTCAAGGAGAAATAGAAAAAGCACTAAAAGAAATAAGCGGTGGTAAAAAAATAGATATTCATGCTTCAGGAAGAACAGATGCTGGAGTCCATGCCATGGCTCAAAAAATTCACTTTGATTTAGATATGAATATCACTTTAGAAAAATTAGCCAAAGGATTAAATAGTCTTCTTCCTAAAGATATTTTTGTAAGAAAAGTAGAAGAGGTAAGTAGTGACTTTCATGCAAGATTTTCTGCGATAGGAAAAGAATATATCTATATATTAAATATGGGAGAATATAACCCATTAGAAAGAAACTATGTCTATCAACATAATAATAAATTAGATGTTGTAGAAATGGAAAGGGCTATGAAATACTTTGAAGGTACACATAACTTTAAATCATTTACTAAAACTGATGAAGAAAAAGACGATTATGTAAGAACAATATCTCAAACCAATTTAATAAGAGATACCAAAGATATCAATAAAATAACTTTAGTATTTGTTGGAACAGGTTTCTTAAGATATATGGTAAGAAATATGGTAGGAACCCTAATAGCGGTAGGAGAAGGAAAACTAAAGAGTGAAGATATAATAAAGATATTAGAAAAAGAAGATCGAAGAGAAGCCATGAAGACTGCTAATCCAGAAGGATTATATCTAAAGAATGTCTTTTACTAATTTACAAGTAATTAAAAATATATTATAATAAGTAAGTGAGGAAGTGAAAGAAAGTAATAGTAAACAACAGAAAGGAAGTAGGCTATATTGAATGATAAAATTATAACTAAAATGCATGTAAAAGACAATTTAGTTAAAGTAATGAGAGTTAATGGTGTTGATTATATTTCTTTGACAGATTTAGCAAGGTATAAAAATTCTAATAATCCAGGGGATGTTATTATTAAATGGATGAGTAACAAAAGTTCGTTTGACTTTTATTCGTTATGGGAAGAACTTTTTAATGAAGATTTTAAACTAGCGGAATTTCGCGAGTTTAAAAATGATGCTGCTAACAATTCGTTTACTATGAGCCCGTCAAGATGGATAAGTTCTACAAACTCTAAAGGATTCATTAGCAAAAGAGGCAAGTATGATGGCGGAACATTTGCTCATCCAGATATTGCTTTAGAATTTGCTTCTTGGATAGATCCGGCATTTAAGTTATATTTAATTAAAGAATTTGAAAGATTAAAATATAATGAAACATACCAGGAAAGAATAGAATGGTCAGTAAGAAGAAGTTTATCAAAAACAAATTATAGAATACATACTGATAGTATAAAAGAAAATATAGTACCAACACTTACAGATAAACAAAAATTATTTATATATGCAAATGAAGCCGATGTAATAAATGTAGCGCTATTTGGAATGACCGCTAAAGAGTGGAGAGAAAATAATCCCGATAAAGAAGGCAATATTAGAGATTATACTGATATTTTACATTTAGTTGTTTTATCTAATTTAGAAGTATTAAATGCTAGTATGATAGAAAATAATATTAGTCAAAAAGATAGACTTGAACAGTTAAATAAAACAGCCAGAAGGCAAATAAACATTTTAGCAAATGATGGTAATATTGTAGGAATAACTAAATTAGATGATACTAAAATGATTGAATAAAAATAAGTAAGGAAGTGAAAATAATGGGAAGAGAATTAAAAAGAAAACAAGCAAAAAGAGAAGGAAAGAATGTAAAAGAATTACAAGTAAAGAAGCAAGATTTTAATACTATGAAACCTAAAACATTAGTAATAATAGTAGCAGTAATACTAGTATTATTTATAGTATTATATCTACTAACAAGTATCTTTGTAACTAAAGATTTTGGAACAAATAAGAAAAATAATAGTAGTGATAATGAAGAGACTACTATTACAAATAAAATATTAGCGGGTGATTCATTAAGACAAGTAGAAGAATTATACTATGTATATTATTACGATAGTACTAATGAAGATAAAGAAGTATCAAGTATTGTATCAAGTTTAAATGATAAAGTATATCGTGTTGATTTACATGATGATTTCAATAGTAACTTTGTAGGAGAACCATCAGGAGCAGTTTCTGATATAAGTAGTTTAAAAGTATCTGATCCAACAGTTATCAAAGTTGAAAGTGAAAAAATAACTAACTTCTATAATGGTAAAGAAGAAATACAAATAGGATTAAAATAGAAGGAGAAAACCATGACTAAGTTATATTTAGATTGTGATGGTGTAATACTAGATACAATTAATATGTCTTATAAAATGATAAAAAATAAAGGTTTAACAAATGAAAAAGATATAGAACATTTCTATAAAAATTTAAGTTGGGAAGAACTCATAATTGAAGCCGGTGAAATAAATAATTCCATCGAAAAAATAAAAGAGTTAACTAAAGTATATGATGTAGAAATACTAACTCATGTTAATTCAGATGGAGAAATAATAGCTAAATTAAATTATTTTAAAGAAGTATTACCTGAAGTAAAAGTAATAGCAGTACCAAAAGAAATAAGAAAGGCTGATGCTGTAGATCCAAAAGGTAACATTTTAGTAGATGACTTTTTAGGAAACTTAGATTATTGGCATGAAAAAGGTGGTATATCTATTAAGTTTTCTGACTCAGGAAAAGAATGCATATATCAAACAATAACCGATTTAAGTGAGTTACTAAAATTAAAATCATAGAAAGAGGTGAAACAATGAAAATAATGAATGTAAAAGGAACAGTAGATAGTCTTCCAAGTAAAGAGATAATAAGAAGAAAAGTAGTAAATACTCTTACAGATACCTTTGAAAAGTATGGCTATTTACCACTAGATACTAGTATTTTATGTTATTATGATTTATTAGCATCAAAGTATTCAGGTGGTAGTGAAATATTAAAAGAAGTATATACTTTAAAAGATCAAGGTGATAGAACACTTGGATTAAGATATGACTTAACAGTACCATTTTCTAAAGTAATAAGTATGAATGCTGGTAAGACTATAAATTTACCATTTAAAAGATATGAAATAGGTAAAGTATTTAGAGATGGTCCAGTAAAAACAGGTAGAGCAAGAGAATTCTATCAATGTGATGTCGATGTATGCGGTATAGAAGGATCATTTATTGAAGCTGAAATGTTAATGATGACTATCGAGTGTTATAAAAAACTAGGTATAGAAGTTTATGTAGAAATAAATAATCGTAAGTTACTTGAAGGCTTTATTATATCATCAGGTATTGATAAAGAGTTAACATCTAAAGTAATCTTATCCGTAGATAAACTTGCTAAAATAGGAGAAGATGGTGTTCGTGAAGAACTAAAAGAATACAATATAGCAAGTGAAAAATTAGATAATTTATTTAGTTTATTCAAGTGTAATATTAATGAATTAGATAATATGAATATTGATAATGAAGAATTTATCGAAGGCAAGAGTGAGATAAAAGAATTATTCTCATATATAGATTATTTAGATTTAAATGAATATGCTAGATTTACACCATATTTAGCTAGAGGACTTGAAATATATACTGGAACAGTATGGGAAGTATTTGACAAAAAGCAAAGATTAACTTGTGCCATTGGTGGTGGTGGAAGATATGATAAAATAATTACCAACTTTATCGACGATGGTAACAAATATCCTGCTGTTGGTATATCGTTTGGTTTAGTACCAATATGTGAATTACTTGAAGAATCTACTAGTGATAGTTTATATGATTTACTAATTATTCCAATGGATACTAATAAAGAAAGTTTATTACTTGCTTCTAAACTTAGAAATAATGGTATAAAAGTAATTATAGAAATGAATAAAAGAAAAGTAAAGAAAGCATTAGAGTCCGCTAATAAAAATAGTATACCATATGTTATTATACTAGGACAAAATGAAATAGATACAAATACTATAGAATTAAAAGATATGAATAATAGTAAAAGTATTAAAATAAATTTAGATAATACTAATGAAATAGTAGATATTATTAAGAATAAGCATTAATTATGCTTTTTCTTTTTTCCCCTTCATCCTGTAGTATTCCGGGGTATGCTAGAGCCTAAGGTCTCTAGCATAAAAAAATATAAGTAAGTATTTACTCACTTATATTTGTACATCTATTAATTTTTTCATCCCAATAAGCATGATGAAAATCATAGACAAGATTAGATATTTGATTAAAATAACTTGTATATTCAGTATAACCTCTACTACTTAAAATAACCAAAACATAAGGATTATCATCAAATACAATAGCAGCATCATGAAGTGAATTATCAGACCAACCAGATTTATTAGCAATAGTTATACCATTAGGAGCACTAATTACTTTCCATGCAGATTTAAAATAATTAATAAGTTCATTACTATTACTAGTATTAGTAAGATAGTAATTATATAATTCCTCCATATATATAGCAGCATCGTTAGCACTTAAATTACCCCATGGAGAATTAGTTTTATAGATAGAAGTAGTTCCCTTATTTTGCCAATACTCTCTAATATTTTGCACTTTATATCTATTATTTAACATAAGATGAGCAGCATTATCACTATGAATAACAGAATATCCCACTAATTGCCTTATCGTATAATCTTTATTAAATGCTGTATTTTTAAGAACTCCTGTTCCTTCACTATAATAATTAGAAGTATAAGTTAGTACTTCATCTAAATTAATATTACCTTTTTCAGCTTCTTCATATATGTATATAGCCTCAGGTGCTTTAATAGTAGAAGCTGCAAAAATAGGCTGATTAGCATTATATGATAAAGAAAAACCAGTATATAAATCTTTATATTTAAAAGCAAAGTTAAGATTAGAAGCATTCATAGCATCTTCAATCTGTTTACCAATATTTAATAAATTATCACTTAATTCTTCTTTAGGAATACTTTTTTTTAAACAATTAGTTATCTTAGTTACCCCATGAGCCTCACTATCACTAGAAGAATTTTCTTCAATTACCAATTTAGTTTCCATTTTCTCGATTATTTGACTCTTTAAATCTTCATATTTATTAAGTTCTTTTTTATTATTTACAGCTTTATATACTACCCCTGATATTAAAAATAAATTTACTACAGACAAACTTATTATAAGTATTTTATTAGAAAAAATCTCTTTAAATCCTATAATAAAATATTTAACCAAACTCTTCATATCGTCACCACTATTATAATATTAGCATAAAAGGATTATATAGTCAATGAAACCATTATCACAAAACTAAAATTTATAAAAATTAAAAAGTACTTGAAAAAAGATAAATAATTTGATATCATTATAATAGCAAGGAATGGTAAATATGAAAGAAAAAAATAGTAATAAAATAAATAAATTTTTACTTGTAACAACTATCCTTAGTATGACAATACTTTTAATAGGAGGAACATTTTCTTATTTTACATTGTCAACAATGAGTAAAATGAATGCATTAGCAGTATCAGCAGGCAAAGTAAGATTAGGCTTAGGAGTTTCACCAGTATATACAGGTTATCCAATAATACCTTTAAAAGATGAGTATATAAGTGTAGCATATAAGCAAAAATGTAAAGATGATTTAGATCGCGGAGCCTGTCTAGCTTATGGATTAGAAGTATTCAATTTTGAAGAAAAATCAGAAATAGAAGGAATAATAGATTTTCATCTAAATGGATTAGAGAACCTAAGCTATATGGTATTAGATGAAAATGATAATGTTTATTTAGATATAACACACATTAATAAAGATAATCCCACTAATCTTTCTTTAGGAAAAGCATTTACATTAGCAAAGGCAGTAGATGGAATAACACCTTCTAAAAAGTTTACATTACTAATATGGTTAACAGATAATAATGATGTCCAAGATGAAACAGATGCCGGCAAATCATTTTCTGCTGATATAACATATAGAACATCAGAAGGAGGAAGACTAACTGCTAGTGTAGATGGAAAGCAAGCTGAAAACAGTGATCCATCTAATAATACCTAAGAAAATTAGAAACAAAAATATAATATCATCATAAAAATATAAAATAAACATATACTGTAACAAAAAACAGTTGACAGTATATGTTTTTTATGATAAAATACATAAAGAAAGCGAGGGATAAACATGGCAGTTAAAATTAGACTAAAAAGAATGGGAGCAAAAAAAGCACCTTTTTATCGTGTTATAGTAGCAGACTCTAGAAGTCCAAGAGATGGAAGATTTATCGATACAATCGGTACTTATAATCCATTAACAACACCAGCAGAAATCAAATTAAATGAAGAATCTGCAATTAAATGGCTTAACAATGGTGCAATACCTACTGATACAGTTAAAAATTTATTTAGTAAAGCAGGAATTATGGAAAAATACCATAATTTAAAGCAAGGTAAATAATGAATAATTTAGTAGAACTTACAGAGTTAATAATAAAAAAACTAGTAAAAGATTCCGAATCAGTATCAGTAAAAGAATTTGAGTCCGATGAAGATAACACCATTCTAATTGAAGTAATGGTATCATCAGAAGATATGCCAAAAGTAATAGGTCATGGTGGCAAGACAATAAATTCCATCAGAACTATAGTACAAGCAGCTTCATTCAATATGGACAATAAATTAGTTAAAATAAATGTTGACTCATACTAATAGAACCAAAGTGTTCTATTTTTTCTTTTACCTTGATTTTTTCTCTATAATATTTTATAATTAATATGGAGGCTAAATATGAGTAAAATAAAAAATATATATGCAAGAGAAATATTAGATTCCAGAGGCAATCCTACCGTAGAAGTAGAATTAACCCTAGAATCAGGAATAAAAGCAGTAGCATCAGTACCAAGTGGAGCATCTACTGGTAAAAATGAAGCATTAGAACTAAGGGATAATGATAAAAATAGATATCATGGTAAAGGTGTATTAAAAGCCATAAACAATGTTAATAATATTATAAAACCATTATTAATAGGAAAAGATTCATTAAATCAAGAAGAAATAGATAGAATCATGTTAGAAAAAGATGGAACTGAAAATAAAGAAGTACTAGGAGCTAATGCCATATTAGGAGTTTCACTAGCTAATCTAAAAGCTGCTGCTAAATATAAAGGTTTAGAATTATATGAATACTTAGGAAAAGAATACAGTATGCCAAGATGTATGATGAATATCTTAAATGGCGGAGTTCATGCTAGTAATAATCTAGACTTCCAAGAATTTATGATAGTACCAAATAAAGAAGAATACCATGAAAACCTAAGAATGGGTTCGGAAGTATTTAATACTTTAAAAAATGTTCTAAAAGAAAGAAATTTATTATGTGGAGTAGGAGACGAAGGTGGTTTCGCCCCTCAAATAAATGATGCCAAAGAAGCCTTAGAGTTAATAAAAGAAGCCATAACAAAAAGCGGTTATGAATTAGGGAAAGATATAAATATTGCTCTCGATGTAGCAGCATCAGAATTCTATAATGAAGAAGAAGATATCTATTTACTAGAAGGAGTAAAATATACCAAAGAAGAATTAGTATCCTACTATCAGTCACTAGTAGATAAATATCATATCATCTCTATTGAAGATGGAATGGCTGAAGAAGATTATAAAGGATGGAAACTATTAACAAGTAAATTATCTAATATCCAATTAGTCGGAGATGATTTGTTTGTAACAAATAAAAAACTACTTCAAAAAGGAATAGACATGCATATTGCTAATGCCATCTTAATAAAACTAAATCAAATAGGAACTGTAACAGAAACCTTAGAAACCATAAAACTCGCTAGAGATAACAATTATAAAACAATAATATCTCATCGTAGCGGTGAAACAGAAGATAATTATATATCCGACTTTGCTGTAGGCCTAAACTTAGGTCAAATAAAAACAGGTTCAATGTCCCGTGGTGAAAGATTATCCAAATATAATAGATTACTTAGAATAGAGGAGCAAATCAAATGAAAAAATTAGTAGTATTAATAATACCAATCTTATTATTAACAGCTTGTACAAGTAATGAAGAAGATAAAATAGCCTATCTAGAATATAAAAATGAATTAGAAAAACAAGAAACATTTAGTCCAGAAGATGAATTAGATTTTAATGTCTATTTCAATATCTCTAAAGAAGGAGAAGAAATAACTAACTATAGTATATTAATAAATAATCCCAAAGTAAATATGCATAAAGTAAAAGCATTATTAATACATAATTATATCATAGATGAAGCCTATCCATCTATAGGTATAATGGATAAACCAGTAGAATTACTAAAAGATAACAATAATAAAATAGAATTAAAAGGAAAAATTCAAACAAGTGAAAATATAAGTAATGTAAAATATAAATTATATATCGAATATACTACTGATGATGGAAAAGAAAATAAAATCTATTATGATGTAAAAAGAGGATAAATTTTGACAAAAAGTATATAAAGAATATTATATACTTTTTTTGGTGATTAAAATGAAAGTTAAAGTAATAGATGAAGAACATGAAAAAGATCTAGAAAACAGTATAAACACCTTTATCAAAGAAAATAATATTGATATCATTGATATCAAATTATCAAGTTCATGTAGTATCTATAGTGAAGAACAAATATATTGCTTTACTGCTCTAATAATGTATACTGAAATAAAAGAAGAATAACTTCTATATAATAAATATGGTTGATATCTTAACTTAAGACTATAGGCTTAAGTTAACACTCTATAGACCTAAGGCTTAGAGTGACCCAAAAGAAATGTCAAATATTAAATATTTTACTTTATATAAAATAATATTTGTGATATTATATATATAGGGTGTAAATATGAGAACAAAAAAAATATTTTTAAACATGATATGTGATATATTACCATATCTCTTAATCGGAGTAGTAGGAATTATCAAAATGGATGTATTAATAAAATACATCGGAGATGTCGGTAATGGCTACTATCAAACAATAAATCAAATAATATCTTATGTCTTTTTAGCACAAGCAGGCTTTTCTGATGCCGTAATATATAGTTTATATAAACCATTTGCTGAAAAAAATAAAGATGACATAAATGCCATTTATGGCGGAGCCAGAAAAGTATTTAAAATAATAGGCTTTATCATACTAGGAATAATCTTCTTAGTAACATTAGGACTACACTTATTCTATAATTTTGAAGAAGGATATAAAGTATCAGCCCTAATATGTTTCTTTATTATATCAACATCATATCTAATATCATACTTTGGTAAAGGACAAACATATATGGCCGTATTAAGTGCAGCCCAAGAAAAATATGTCTATTCCCTAATATTTAATGGAGTAAAATTACTTTGTGATATCCTAATAGTAGTAGTAACTATCAAATTTAAAACACTAGAATCAATAGCAATAGTAATATTAGCTATGAAAATACTAGAAGAAATAATAAATAGAATAGTAGTCAAAAAGAAATATCCAGAACTACATGAAATAGCACGAAAAGATACCTCAATGGTAAAAATGACCAAAGACTTAGCATGGACTCAATTAGGATATCTAATACTAAATAATGTTGACGCCTTATTACTAATGGGCTTCAATGGTCCTGTAATGGTTAGTATCTATACAACCTATAATTATATATTAAGATTCCTAACCGAAATAGCATCTCGTGTCGAACTATCTAGTGTCTATTCCTTTGGTAATGTCTTTGCCAAAAAAGAAGAAAAAAGAGTATACCCTCTATTTAAAGAATATATGATGATGTTTATACTAATAGCCTTTAGTATGTGCTTAACATTCATGATTGGAATAAGAGGCTTCGTATCCGTATGGGTAGGTAAAGAAAACTATATTTTAGACTATATAACTATAGTATTATTTGCTAGTACATCATTTTTAAATATCTTATATTTCCCATTAGTAGCTCTAATAAATGCTGATGGCTTATTCAAAGATAACAAAAAACATATCTTTATTTGTGCCTCAGTAAATCTAATATTATCCATAATATTAATAAATTACTTAGGCATAAATGGAATATTACTAGGTACAGGAGTAGCCTTCTTAGTAAATATAGCCTTAAAATCAAATCTAATATCTAAAAAGATAACTAAAGAAATAAAACTATCAAATATCTTAAAATATTATATAATAACAATCATACTATTCATAGTACTATCAGTAGCCTTAAAACCAGTAGAAAATTACTTCCTACTAACAGCAGGTAGTTTCATAACAACAATACTAAAACTAGGAATAATATTTATCATCATAACATTATTAACATCCATTATCTTATATGTAGTTAGTAACGATGCCAAAAATCTATTCAGAAGATTACTAAATCTAATAAAAAGAAAACTAAAAAAATAGAGAATTACTTTTTCTCTATTTTTTCTTTTCTATATTCTTCTAGTCTCTTAATAATATTAATCTTATATTTAGGATATGCTTTAAATATTCTTCTATTAAGAAATTTACTCTCAATCTTTTCTTTAATTTTTTCTTTAATCTCTTCCGTACTATCCTTATCAATCTTTGATAAACTATTCTTAAGTTTAAATGAAGCATACGTCGAAATAATAAAGTCAATAGTAAAGATAATCAACAAAATCAAACTAATAATATTTAAAGTATTAGTATTAATCTTAAGTAATAAACCTTCAAAGAAAGGATTAGCAAAATAAACTAAGAAAGTACCAAGTACTCCAAAGAAGAAAGCATTATTAAGACAAACTCTTCCATTAATATTAAACTTTCTATTAGAATAATCCCACCATCTAGCCTTAAATATCTTTTCCATAACATAACTAACCATATATTCAATAAAAGAACATACTACTACTGCTAGTAAAAAGACTGTTAAAGGATTATCTTTATAATGATTTAAATAAAGAATCATTATAATACTAGAATATCCATATATAGGACAATAAGGCCCTAACATAAATCCTCTATTAACAAATTTCTTATACTTAGGAAAAGTAACACATACCTCCATAGCCCATCCAATAAAAGAATATATTAAAAATAATATAAAATAAAAATAAAACTTATTCATATCTACCTCACTTAACAAGTATATCAAAAAAAGAACTTTATGTAAATACCTTGAAAAAAATATCATATTATTATATAATGAATGAGAAGAAGGTGTAATAATGAAAAGAATATTAACAGGTTTGCAACCAAGTGGCGAATTAACATTAGGTAGTTTAATAGGTAGTATATCACAAATGGTAAAATACCAAGATGAATACGAATCATTTATGTTTGTTCCTGATATGCATGCCATAACAGTAAAACAAGATCCTAAATTATTAAAAGAAAGAATAATAAAAAATGTAGCGTTATATATAGCTTGTGGTCTAGATCCTAAAAAGAATACCATTTATATACAATCAGAAAATCTATATCACACTAATTTATCATGGGTATTAGAATGCCATACTTATATAGGAGAAGCATCTCGTATGACCCAGTTCAAAGACAAATCAAAAAAACAAGAAAACGTAACAGTAGGTTTATTTACATATCCCATTCTAATGGCTTCAGATATCTTATTATATGATGCTGATTATGTACCGGTAGGAATAGATCAAAAACAACATGTAGAACTTGCACGTAATATAGCAGAAAGATTCAATAAAACATATGGAGATACTTTCAAAATACCATCACCATTAATACCAGAAGTAGGAGCCAAAATAATGGACTTATCTGATCCTACTAAGAAAATGAGTAAGAGTGATATCTCCGGAAAAGGAGTAATCTATTTATTAGATGATGAAAAAGTATTACGTAAAAAAATAATGTCCGCTGTTACAGATAGTGAAAACAAAGTATACTACGATCCAGAAAACAAACCTGGAATATCTAACTTACTTACTATCTATTCTTCATTAAAGAAAATATCAATCGAAGAAACATCTGAACACTTCAAAGACTATAACTATGGTAATCTAAAAAAAGAAGTCGCCGATGTAGTTGTAGAATCATTAACAGAAATTCAAAATAAATATCATGAAATAATGAATAGTAATCAAATAAATGAAATATTAGATAGTGGTAGAGATAAAACAATGCAAATAGCCAAAGAAAAAACATACGAAGTATTTAGAAAAGTAGGCTTTGGAAGATACTAAAAGAATAGGAAATCCTATTCTTTTTCAATATATATATCTTTATTAATCTTAATATTATAATTACCCAATTTATCAAGAACATCACTAGTAACAAGAACATTATAAATAATATTATCTTCAAAAACTTTACTAATAATATGACTATCTCTAAGTATATAATCAATATCCTTAATATCACTATAACCAAAAGTAATCATAATATCATACCCCTTAACCAAAGTAATAATATTATTATCTCTAATAACTTCTCTAGCAACTTTACCATAAGCCCTAGTAAGAGGACCAACACCTAACTTAACACCACCAAAATACCTAACTACAATAATTAAAGTATAATTTAAATTATTCCCAGTAATCTGATTAAGAATAGGAGCTCCTGCTGTTCTAGAAGGTTCTCCATCATCCGAAGACTTAATATCATTATCAATAACATATCCATAACAATAATGAGTAGCATTAGGATACTCTTTTTTAATTTTATCTATATAATCATTAACTTCATTCTTAGAATAAACTCTAAAAATAAAAGATATAAATTTAGAATACTTAATAATCTCTTCATATTTATCATTATCTTTAATACTAAGCATAACATCACCATCATCATTGTATCAAACTTTCATCATAAAATCTAGTAGTATTTCTTAATTTTCTTCTTCTCCTATTGACTAAGTAAAAAATAATGACTATAATAAATAATTAACAAAATGAAGAAGGAAAGGAGTAATTTGAAAAAGTTAATATTAATATTATTAGGTATATCTCTCTTACTAGGAGGAACTATTTTTATCATATATAAAAATAATAAAAATACCAAAGAAGAAGTAGTAGATATATTTAAAGAAGAAAAAGAAGAAGTAAAAGAAGATAAAAAAGAAGACAAAACAACTAAAGTAATTGTTGACATAAAAGGAATGGTAGTAAATCCTGGTGTCTATGAAGTAGATAGTACTTCAAGAGTAAATGATGTCATATCACTAGCTGGAGGTCTTCTAGAAGGCGCAGACACTTCAAAAATAAATCTAGCCAAAGTAGTTGAAGATGAAATGACTATCATAATTTATTCAACTGAAGAAGTACTAGAAAAATTTAGAAAAGAAAACTGTGTCTGTGAAAAATGTGATATTACTAATGATGCCTGTATTAGTAGTACCACTACTGATAATCAGTTAATAAACATTAATACTGCTGATGAAAAAGAATTACAAAACATAAATGGAGTAGGAGAAGCAAAAGCAAAATCAATAATCGAATATCGTGAAGAAAATGGTTTATTTACCACTATTGAAGATATAAAGAATGTTCCCGGAATAGGAGACTCTCTTTTTGAAAAGATTAAGGCATATATTACAGTCTAAACATCTAATAAAAATAATAACCATTATAATCTTTATAATAACATTATTATATACAAACTACTATCCCTTTAAATCAAAGTATACAAAAGACGATAAAGAATTTATTGGTATAGTAACCAAATACGAAGTCAAAGAAGATAAAATAACTATAGAAATAAAAGCTAAAGAAAAACTATTAATAACATATAAATACCAAGATAAAGAATTTAATAATCTATCATATGGAGATAAAATAAAAGTAAAAGGAACATTAATAACCCCCAGTAAAAATACCAATCAAAATACTTTCAATTATCAAAAATATCTCTATTATAAAAAAATATACTATCTAGTCGAAGCTACTAGTATCAATAAAATAGCTAACAATCATAATTATCTATATACTATCAAAAATACCCTTTATCAAAAAATAAATAAACTAAAATCATCAAACTATATAAAAACATTACTATTCTGTGATAATACCTTATCAAAAGAAATAAAAGAAAGTTATCGCATTAATGGTATATCTCATTTATTTTCCGTATCAGGAATGCATATAAATTTCTTTGTAAGTATTATCTATCTTTATCTAAATAAAATAACTTACAATAAAAGAATAAAATATCTAATCACTAATATCTTTATAATCACATATCTAATACTCTTTCCCTCATCATCTCTTTTAAGAAGTGCTGTTATGAGTATCTTATATAGCATAAATTATTTATTAAAACTAAAAATAAAAAAAATAGATATTCTCCTTCTAACACTAGGAGTCTCTCTTCTAATAAATCCCTTTATCATTTATGATTTAGGTTATATCTATTCTTATACCATAACATTCTTCTTAGTATTATCTAGTAGTACTCTAAAAAAGGAAAATAAAATAAATAAAATAATCTATATATCACTTTTATCATTCTTAGTATCAATACCTATAACCATATATAATAGTTTTGAAATAAATATAATAAGTATCTTACTAAACATTATCTTAGTCCCAATAATAAGTATAATAATATTACCCCTAACAATATTAACATATATATTTCCTATATTAGATAGTATCTTATATTTATTTACTAATACTCTAGAAACAATATCATTATTCATATCAAAAATAAATATAACCAAAATAATATTTCCTAAACCAAGTTTATTAATAATAGTACTATATTATATAATATTCCTGCTATCATATCAAAATAAAAAATACTTCTATCTAAATATTATCTTACTCATAATAATCTATATATTTCCCTATCTAAATAGTAATTTTGAAGTAGTAATGTTCGAAGTAGGAGAAGCTGATTGCCATCTCATAAAATATCCCTATAACAAAAATACCATCTTAATAGATACTGGTAAAAATGAATATAAGATAAAAAATGAAGTAATACCATATCTTAAAAGTATAGGTATTAAAAAAATAGATTATTTAATAATAACTCATGGAGACTTAGATCATATAGGAGGCTCTATTACTTTAATAAATAATTTCCAAGTAAAGAATGTCATACTAAATAAAGGAACATTTACTGACCTAGAAAAAGAATTAATAAAAAATCTAAATAAAAAGAAAATACCATATCAAATAAATATAAACAAAATAAACATAAGTAATCATACCATATATCTATTAAATAATACAAAATATAATAATGAAAACGATAATAGTATCATAACATACTTTACATATCAAAAATACAAATTCCTTTACATGGGTGATGCCTCTATAACTACTGAAGATAATCTTCTAGAAAATTATAATCTAAATAATATCTCTATATTAAAAGTAGGCCATCACGGTTCTAATACATCTTCAAGTAAAGACTTCATATCCCAAATAAATCCCAGTATATCTCTAATCTCAGTAGGAGAAAATAATATCTATCACCATCCTAATAAAGAAGTAATAAATAACTTATTCAAAAGTAGAATCTATCGTACTGATATTAACAACATGGTAAAACTAACAATAAATAGTAAAGGAATATTAAAGGTGACTACTATTACATAAAAAGTTGCGCCACTGGCGAATAATTGCTATGATAACTATACCAGGCTCAATTGACTTGGTGACATTATTGCAAGTTGCTATCACTAAAAAAATATAAGGAGGTTTAATGAAAAATAACTATTACAATGAAATAAAAAATAAACTAATAGATAACGAAGTATATAAAAAAGTAAAAGATTATTCTAAAAATAGAAATGATCTTAGTACTTATTATGAAGTAGGTAAATTACTTTATGAAGCAGGAAATAAATATGGAGAAGGAATTATTAAAAAATATTCAGAAAGATTAGTTATAGAAGTAGGAAAGAAGTATAATAAAAGGACGCTTTTTCGTATGAGACAATTTTATAATATGATTGAAATACAAAAAGTGTCGCCAGTGGCGACACAATTGACATGGAGTCATTATTGTGAATTATTACCATTAAAAGATATTAATGAGATAAATTATTATGTCAAAATAACAATAGAACAATGCTTGAGCAAAAGACAGTTAAGAGAAAGAATAAGAAATAAAGAATACCAAAGATTAGATGATAATACTAAATTAAAATTAATTAATAAAGAAAAAACTAAAATAAATGATTTTGTTAAGAATCCAATAGTTATCCATAATAAATATAATCTTGATAAAGAAAGAATAAGTGAAAAAGTATTACAAAATTTAATACTTGAAGATATACCATCATTTCTAGAAGAATTAGGTACTGGCTATTCATTTATAAAAAATGAATACAAAATAAAGATAGGTAATAATTATAATTATATAGATTTATTATTATTTAATATCAAATACAACTGTTATGTAGTAATAGAACTAAAAGTAACAGAATTAAAAAAAGAACATATAGGGCAAATACAAATATATATGAATTATATAGATAAACATATTAAGACTATTAATCAAGATAAAACAATAGGTATTATAATTACTAAAAGAGATAATCGTTATTATATAGAATATTCAAGTGATAAAAGAATATTAACTAGAGAATATATATTAAATTAAAAGGAGAAATAAATGAATTATTACAATGAAATAAAAAATAAACTAATAGATAATGAAGTATATAAAAAAGTAAAAGACTACTCTAAAAATAGAAATGATCTTAGTACTTATTATGAGGTAGGTAAATTATTAATCAAAGCTCAAGGTGGAGAGGGGAGAGCTAAGTATGGAGATAATCTTATTAAAGAATATTATGAAAGACTTTTTAATGATACTGGTAGGAAATATAACATTACTGCATTAAAGAGAATAAGGCAATTTTATCTTGTGGTAGAAAAAGGAGTGCCACTGGCGCACCAATTGACATGGAGTCATTATTGTGAATTATTACCATTAAAAGATATTAATGAGATAAATTATTATGTCAAAATAACAATAGAACAATGCCAGAAAATTTATCAACTCCAGAAAAAAAGTTTAAAAGAATTAGAAAAAGAGAAAAAAAGATTCAAATAAGCTATTTCAAGATAAAAATTCATTATGATTGTGATATAATAATTACAGGATGTGGTTATATGTCAAAGGAATCAAAATTATATTTATTTAGAGATAGAAAAGATTATATAAAGAAAATGACTAATGATGATGTAATAAATGTTATTGGTACAAAAGGTTCCGGTAAAACAACAAGTACACTGAAATATATTAATGATGATAATTATATTGTTATTAATTGTGATAGATTATATGAAATGCCAACTGATAAAGTTGTTGAGGATAAATATTTAACTGAAATAAAAGATTTTTTAAAAAATAAATACGGAAAAATATGTGAGGGTGAAGAGTTTGTAAATTGCTATAATGACATATTAGATTTTATCAAAAGTAAAAAGAAAAAAGCATTAATTGAAGGTAATGTAATCTATGATATTAAACCAATAACATTATTAAAAGGTACTGTAATTGTTAAAAGAACTGGAATAATAAAATGCTTTGTACGAGCGGTGAAGAGAGATTATCCGATTAAATATTTCATGAATCAAGAAATTGAAAAGCATGGTAAAATATTAGGAAGATTCTATAGACTTAAAGATATAATAAAAAGAAGAAAAAACATTTTTAAAATTTATCATGAAATTGAAAATATAATTGATGACTTAGAAACATATAAAAATGATTAACTGTAATTATTGATTTAATTGCAGTTTTTTCTTTATATAAATTCGTATGCATAAACGTATGTCATCACGTGGCGATGAAGATCATATAGGAGGCTCTATTACTTTAATAAATAATTTTAAAGTAAAAAAAGTCATATTTAACTGTGGTGAGTTTAACGACTTAGAAAAAGAATTAATTAAATTATTAGACAAAAAGAAAATTAAATATTATTAATGTATTAAAGAACTAAATATAGATAATAGTTTAAGAAAAATAACTCAAGATAAAACAATAGGTTTAATAATATGTAAAAAAGATAACAAATACGTAATAGAATACTCAAGCGATAAAAGAATATTATCAAGAGAATATGAATTAATATAAAAAAGCATCCAATTTATTAGAAAAAATTTATTAAAAGAATGTTGACAAACAACATCAAAAAATGTATATTGTAATAAAAGGAGAAAATAAAAATGAAAGAAAAAATTGATAATGAATTTAAACCAAGAACATGGCTACTTGGTATATTAATATTTATTGCTCTTGTAATAGTAGTTATATTAATTAATAAAATAGTTCTTGTTAGTAAAGAAAGAAAGGAAAATTCTAAAAGTTTATTTGACATATTTGATGATTTCTTTGGCAATATGGAAGATTCTAAAACAAAAGTCGATGAAGAATATCAAAAACAATTAGAAAAACATAATATTGATTCATTTAATAGTCCTCTTGAATTATATTCAGGTACTACAATAAGAAGTAATGTACCAAACAATATAGATAATATTATAAGTAGTAACAAGAAAAATAGTGACCATATAATTACTTTATGTTATCAAAATACTTGTACAGAAGATGAAAATGAAATGAGAACTATAAAAAAGAATTTTACTGAAAAAATCCCAACAAGTGATCCTAACTGGTTTGAAAAAACAACTCAATATTATGATATAATACTTGATTATGATGAAGCTGGTTATGTAAATAAGATTACTATAGAATGATAGAGGTGAGAACATGGAAAGTATAATATATATAGTTTTAACAGTTTTATTAATCGTTATTTTAGTAATAATTGCTAAGTATAATAAACTAGTTAAATTATTTAATAAAATGAAAAAAGCCAAATCAGATATTGAGATATGTCTAAATAAAAGATTTGATTTAATGCCTAACTTAGTAGAAACAGTAAAAGGTTATAGTAAACATGAAAATGGTACTTTAGAAAAAATTACAGCATTAAGAAGTGAATATAATAACAAGAATCATATGGATATAAAATCCGCTAATGAAATGAATAATGAACTTACCAAGTATTTAGCAGTAGTAGAAGCTTATCCAGAATTAAAAGCTGATACTGAGTATTTAAATCTACAAAGTGAATTAAGTATTGTTGAAGACCAATTAAAAGATGCTAGGGAAATATATAATCATGTTGCAAATAATTATAATACCGCTATTGAAGTAGTACCAAGTAACATAGTAGCGGCTATCTTTGGATTCAAAAAAGCTGAGTTATTTAAATTAGAAGACGCTAAAAAAGAAAACGTAGAAATAAAATTATAAACAAAATAAATTAACAAAATATAATTCAAAAAGGGATGATGAACTATTATCTCTTTTTCATGCATTAAAAAATATCCAAAAAGAGGAACAAAACTCAAACTACCAGCATATAGTATAATGTCATAAGAGAAATCTTATGTTTACATATAAGTAGTCCTCCTTAACCGGAGGCTATTTTAGTATATATAATTAACTACCATATAATAGATATGGCTGATATATTATTTTTAGATTACAAGCTAAAAATAACCCTCTAAGATTATAGCTTAGAGGGAATCATAAAATAAAAAATAATAAAAAATACTTGCATTTTATAAAAAGAATAGTTATAATGTCATAGAAAGGAAGCGTTATATGTCAAAAAAATTAGTAATCGTGGAGTCCCCACATAAAAGTAAAACAATAGAAAAATATTTAGGAAAAGATTTCAAAGTAGTATCTTCAGTAGGACACATCAGAGACCTATCAACATCAGGAAAATATGGCTTTGGAGTAGATATAGATAATAATTTTAAACCAGATTATAAAATAATCAAAGGAAAAGCAAAATTAGTAAAAGAATTAAAAAAAGATATCAAAGATGCAGACTTCGTATATCTAGCAACCGACCCCGATCGTGAAGGAGAAGCCATAAGTTGGCATCTATACGATACCTTAGGATTAAAAGAAGAAAACTATGATCGAATAGTCTTCAACGAAATAACCAAAAAAGCCGTTCTAGATTCATTTAATAAAGCTAGAAAAATAGATGATAATCTAGTAAAATCTCAAGAAACAAGAAGAATACTAGATCGTATCATAGGCTTTAGACTAAGTAAACTAATGCAGTCTAAAACAGGAGGTAAATCAGCAGGCCGTGTTCAATCAGTAGCTCTAAAGTTAATCGTTGATCGTGAAAGAGAAATAGAAGCCTTCATTCCTGAAGAATACTTTGAGATAGAAGCAAAATTTAATGACTTCGATGCCAAATTAGATACCTATAATCATAAAAAAATAGAAATCAAAAAAGAATCTGAAGCCAAAGAAATACTAAGTAAACTATCAAATGCCTTCAAAATAGAAAGTATTGATAAAAAAGAAAAAGCTAAGAAAAGCAAATTTCCTTTTACTACAAGTACACTAGAGCAAGAGGCTTCAACCAAACTAGGCTTTACCTCTAAGAAAACCATGATGATAGCCCAAAAACTATATGAAGGAATAAATCTAAAAGATGGAGCAGAAGGATTAATATCTTATATGAGAACCGACTCCGTAAGATTATCTGATGAGTTTATTAAAGATACTTATGGTTATATTAAAGATACTTATGGAAGTGAGTATGTAGGTTATGTAAAAAAGAGTAATAAAACTGAGAATGTTCAAGATGCCCATGAAGCCATAAGACCTACTAATATAAATAATAATCCAGAAAAAATAAAAGAATATCTAACTAATGATGAATATAAATTATATAGTCTAATATATTATAGAGCCCTAGCATCCCTAATGAAAGATGCCAAAGTAGAAGCAACTACTGTTATATTAGATAATAATAATTATCAGTTCAAAGTAAATGGACAAATCCTAATCTTTGATGGATACTTAAAAGTATATAGTAAATATGAAGATAGTGAAGATAAAGTATTACCAGACTTCTCAAACTATAAAAGTAATGTATTAGTAGCTAACACTATAGAATATACATCACATACAACAAAACCACCTGCTAGATATACCGAAAGTAAACTAATAAAAGAAATGGAAGAATTAGGAATAGGCCGTCCATCAACATATGCTAAAACAATTGATACCATTGAAGAAAGAGGTTATGTAAAAGTTATTGATAAAAAATTTATTCCTACTGAAGTAGGTATTGAAACAACCGATAAATTACAAGAATTCTTTAAAGATATCATAAATGTAGAATATACTAAGAATATGGAAGATGATCTAGATAAAATAGCAGAGGGTAACATGGAGTGGAATAAATTACTAAGTATCTTCTATCAAGAATTTGAACCAAAAGTAGAAGTAGCTTTCAAGAATATGGAAAAGAAAGCCCCAGAAGAAACAGGAGAATTATGTCCTAATTGTGGTAGTCCATTAGTAATAAAACAAAGTAAGTATGGAAAGTTTACTGCTTGTTCAAATTATCCAACTTGTAAATATATTAAAAGTAATAAAGAAGAAAAAGAAGTAAAAGAAATTATATCTTGTCCAAAGTGTGATGGTAAAATATTAGAAAAGAAAACTAAAAGAGGTAAAATCTTTTATGGATGTTCAAATTATCCAAAATGTGATTTTGCTAGTTGGGATAAACCAATTGAAGAAAAGTGTCCTAATTGTAATGGAACATTAACGGAAAAAAAAGATAAGATAAAATGTATGAATTGTGATTATGAGAGAGCTAATTAATTTAGTTCTTTTCTTTTGCCACTTCAACTTTAAGTAAACTTAAATTTTCCGTGGTATTTTTGAGTCTACGTCTCAAAAATAAGAGTTATGTTGTAAATAGTGAAATAAATTACAAAATTTTTCAAAATCAAAAAATGTGAATAATTAGCAATTATGTGATATAATATATATACAGATGGGTTACTTGTGAAGGAATAACGATGTGTTGGCAATGCCAGTAAGCATACTTTGTATGTGAGCATTCATCTCGCCTGAGGTACCTATCATTTTTAATTACCATTTTGATGAATTAAAAAAGATAATATTAAACAATAAATAAAAATATAAAGTACTTTGAACAAAAGTATTTTTTCTTTTACATATTCAAATAAAAATAATTATAAAATGCAATTAAATTGAACAAAAACAGTGAAATATTAGCAGAAATGTGGTATAATATATAAAGAAAAAGCAAATACAAAAAGGGTGATGTTTATGGATAATAAAAAGTATAAAGAAAAAGTAGAAATACAAGAAAAAATAAGAAGAGTAGATGGTGCTATGGCCCAAGAAGGTATGCCATTAACAAAAGATATAAAGAAAAAATTATATAATTGTATAATAGGAAAAACCACCACAACAAAAGAAAGAAAAAAAGTCATTGAAAAGTATAGAGGAATCTATGGATAGTAAATATAAATACACATATGAAAAAACAGCCAATTATTGTTATGAAGGGACTGATACTCTAATCAACAAACTTAATATTACAAACGATAAAGATTTATTTAATGCAGAAAGAGAATTAGTATCTTTTAGAACATATGAACTAAATGAAAAACCATTAAAAGGTAACTTTGATTTTGATTATTTAAAAAAATTCATAAATATTTATTTCAAGACATATATAGATGGGCTGGCAATATAAGAAATTGTAACATAGCTAAACAAGATTTATTTTGTTTAAGTGAATACATTGAAACATTTGGCACAGATATATTTAACAAACTAAAAGAAGAAAACTATTTTGTATATTACGATAATGAATTAACTATAGAAAAATTAGTTGATTTGTTTGCAGATATTAATGCTTTACATCCATTTAGAGAAGGAAATGGAAGAAGCCAAAGACTATTTATAGAATCATTGGCTAAAATAAATGGAATATATTTAGATTTAACGGAAGTAACAAAAGAAGATATGATTATAGCTAGCCACGAAAGTATAAAAGGAAATTATCATAAATTAAAAGAAATATTTATAAAATATAGCTATGCTTTAGACGATAAAGAAAAATTAAAATATATAAGTGATTATTGTTCTGACGAACTAAAAAAGATAATATTAAACAACAAATAAAAATATAAAGTACTTTGAACAAAAGTATTTTTTCTTTTACATATTAAAATAAAATAATAAATTATAGTTAGTTAACAAAAAATACTTTTAAAATATTGCTAATTAGTAAATAATAATATATAATTATATAGGAAATAGGGTGATAAAATGAAGAAAGTATTATTATGTATTATGGATGGTGTAGGATTAACAAAAAATAAAAAATATAATGCCGTATATAATGCCAAAACACCAGTATTAGATAAATTATGGGATAAATATCCTCATAGTCAATTAGAAGCATCAGGTACCCCGGTAGGTTTACCAAGAGGACAAATGGGAAATTCAGAAGTAGGTCATACCAATATAGGAGCAGGTCGTTTAGTATATCAATCATTAGAACTAATAAATAGTAAAATAAAAGATAAAAGTTTTTATAAAAATGAAGAATTATTAAAAGTAATAAATCATGTTAAAGAAGAAAATAGTAGTTTACATTTAGTAGGACTTTTATCAGATGGAGGAGTACATTCACATATCAATCATTTATTTAGTTTATTAGAATTATCCAAAAAAGAAGGATTAAAAAAAGTATATGTTCACATCTTTACAGATGGTAGAGATGTAAGTCCTACCAGTGGAGTAAAGTATATAGAAGCCTTAGAAAAATATATGAAAAAATTAGGCGTAGGAAAGATAGCCTCATTAGGAGGAAGATACTATGGTATGGATAGAGATACTAACTTTGATAGAGTAGAAAAAGCCTATAATGCAATGGTAGTAGGAACTTCAGTTAAAGAAGCCAAGAAAGTATGGAAAGAAAGTCAAAAAAACAAAGTAACTGATGAATTCATAGTACCAGTAACTACTGATAAAAAAGGTCTAATAAAAGATAACGATGGAATTATTTTCTTTAACTATAGACCAGATAGATTAAAAGAGCTTGCTAGTATCTTTACCAATAAAGAATATAAAAGTTTTGCTAAAGAAGAAATAAAAAATTTAAAAGTAGTAACAATGATGCATGTAGCAGATACCGTATTATGTCCATATGCTTTCGAGTTACCAGAACTAACAAATACCTTAGGAGAATATATAGCAAGTAAAGGATTAACCCAACTTAGAATAGCAGAGACTGAAAAGTATGCTCATGTAACATATTTCTTTGATGGAGGAATAGATAAAGAATTCCAAGGAGAAAAAAGAATATTAGTACCAAGTCCAAAAGTAGCAACTTATGACTTAGAACCAGAAATGAGTGCTCATATGATAACAGCCTCATTAGTAAAAGAAATAACAACAAGTCATGAAGACTTAATAATATTAAACTTTGCTAATGGCGATATGGTAGGCCATACAGGAGACTATGAAGCCGCTATTAAAGCTGTTGAAACAGTAGATGAATGTATTGGTAAAATATTAGAAAATATCTCATTAGAAGAATATACCATTATAGTAACAGCAGATCATGGTAACTGTGAAGTAATGCGTAATAAAGATAATAGTATTAATACCAGTCATACTACTAATGTTGTACCATTTATCATAACCGATAAAAGTCTAAAATTAATAGATGGAAAATTAGGAGATATAGCCCCAACTATATTAACACTAATGGGCTTAGAAGTACCAAGTGAAATGACAGGTAATATCTTAATAAAAAGTAGAAAGAAGAGGTAATTATGTTAGAACTACTAAATACAAAAATATTTGATAATGAAAGAAATATCTTAAATGCTGATTTATTTGTTAATAATTTAAAACATACCTTTAAAGCATTTAAATTTAATACAAAGATAACATATGAAGTATATAGAAATATAACAATATATCATATAACATGGAATGATGATAAAAGCTATGAAGATATGTTAGAATTAAAAAAAGAAATAGCCTTAGCCTTAGGAGTAACTACTAATGAATTTGAAATAGAAAAAGAAAAAGAAAACGAAGTAAAAATAAAAGTACAAAACATGAAGAAAAGTACCTTATCATTAAAAGAATTACTAGAAGAATCTAAAGATAAAGATAATAATAATATACCACTAGGATTATCAGAAGAAGATAAAGTAATATATTTTAATATAGAAAAAGATAAGAATCTATTAGTAACAGGAGTAACAGGTATTGGAAAGACTAATCTATTTAATAATATAATACTAAATATCTTAATGAATAAAGATAAAACTAAAATAATTATTTTAGATTCCCAAAGTATAAATTATAATGCTTATGATAAATTATGTGAAGTAGTAAACGATGAACAAGAAATAATAAATAAAATAAAAGAAATAAGACATATCTTTGAAGAAAAAGTAAAAAATAATGATCAAAGTAGAATAATTTTATTTATTGATGAAATATATGAAATAATAAAAAATGATATAAGTGTAAAAGATGATATTAATTACTTATTAGAAGTAGGAGCCACTATGAATATTCATATTATAATGTCTACTGATAGTGTATTAGATGAAGATATAAATTATTTATTTGATAAAGACGATATATCTAAATTAAGTTTTTATCTAACTACAAGAAGAGAATATAATAAATTCTTAGATAATTATATAGATGAAAGTTTAGGTAGAGATGGTATATATGTAAGTACCAATAGTACATTAACTAGAATAAGTCTTCCTTTAATAGAAGATGATGAAATAACTAGAGTAGTGGATAATTTAAAAGTAAATATATAAGTAATAGTAGTAAGGAGTATTATGAAGAAGAAAGAAAGGGTAAAAGATCCAGATAAAATAAAAAAGAGAGATAACATTTTTACCATTATATTAAGTATTTGTGATGTAGTAGCAGTAGTAGTATTATTTCTTTTATATGGACCATTTAATGGCTTTAGAGACTGGTTAGTAACTACCGCTATGAGTACTATGAATCATCAATACTTTGCTACTACTTTCTATAGTGATGAATATATAAATAGAGTATTAGCAAGACATAGTATTAAAGAACCAGATGGAAATACTGATATTAGTGCAATAATAGGTAAAGAAGAAAATTATATAGATGAATATGATAAAGAAATATTAGATAGAAATAAAAAAGATATTTATAAACTAATAGAAATAAATGAAAAAGGTTTCTCTGGATATTTAGTGGCTATTTATGATCCATCTAAAATAAAAGTAACTTATAGTAAAAACTTAGGTTATTCTGGAGAATACTTAGTAGATATGGCCAAAAGAGAGAATGCCGTAGTAGCTATTAATGGTGGAGGCTTTCTTGATAAAGATGGTCAAGGAACAGGAGGACAAGCAATTGGAGCCATTATTTCAAATGGCAAGATAATAAGTAACTACAGTCATAGTCAATATGGTGGTGGAATAATAGGCTTCACTAATGATAATAAATTATACTTAGGAAAAATAAGTGCTGAAGAAGCAATTAACATGGGTATAAGAGATGCTGTAGAATTTGGACCTTTCCTAATAGTAAATGGTAAGAGTGCTTTTATAAATGGTAATGGAGGTTATGGTATTCATCCAAGATCCGCTATTGCACAAAGAAAAGATGGTATCGTATTATTTCTAGTAATAGATGGAAGAAGTCTAAAAAGTAAAGGTGCTGATATGAATGACTTAGTAGATATCTTACTTAGATATCATGCTTATAATGCATCAAACTTAGATGGTGGTAATTCAAGTGCCCTAGTAATAGATAACAAAATAATAAACCATCCAATTAACTGGGATAACTTAGAACAAACAAGACCAATACCATGTGGATTTATAGTCAAAGAGTAAATAAATACTCTTTTTTTAATAAAATACAAAAATGTAGTTGTAACGTTCAAAAAAAGATGATATAATCTAATTATGAACAAATAAGTTCTAGAAAGAAGAGGAAAATAAATGAAAAAGAAAATATTATTAATAGCAATGTTATTTATGGTAACATTATTAACAGGATGTGGAAGCAAAGAAAAAGTAGTAATTTATACTAGCATGGAGGAAGAAAGAAACCAAAAATTAAGTGAAATGGTAAAAAAAGAATTTCCAGAGTTGAATGTTGTTGTTCAATATATGGCAACAGGAAATAGTGCCGCTAAAATTAAAAATGAAGGAACAAAGGTAGAAGCAGATATTGTATTAGATTTAGAAACAGCACATATGAAAGATGTTCAAGATAATTTTGCTGATTTATCAAATTTTGATACAAGTTCTTATTTAGATGGTGTAAATACATCAAACAATTATTTAACTTGGGTTAAATACACAATGAATTTAATAATTGACAATAAGTATTTTAAAGAACACAATTTAAGTGCACCAAAAACATATGAGGATTTATTAAAACCAGAATATAAAGATTTAATTGCTATGCCTGATCCAAAAACATCAGGAACAGGATATGGCTTTTATTTAAATGCAGTAAATATAATGGGAGAAGATAAGGCAATAGAATACTTTAAGAAGTTAAAGAGTAATTTAAGAGAATATACAACATCAGGTTCAGGTCCTACAAATCTGCTAAAACAAGGAGAGATTGCTATAGCAATGGGTATGACTGCACAAGGTGTTGAAGCAATTAATGCTGGATATGATTTTAGTATTGTAGAATTAGAAACAGGTTCTCCTTATAATACAACATCATGCGGTATTATAAAAGGAAGAGAAACAAACGAAAACGTTAAAAAAGTATTTAATTGGTTAATTAAAGATTTTGGAAAATATGATAAAGAAAATTATATGCCAGATAAAATTTTAAAAGATCAAGAAAATAAAATGAAGAATTATCCAGAAAATTTAAAAGATGCTAATATGACTGGCATAGATAGTACTGAAACAAAAGAAAAATTAATTAAGAAGTGGGGAGAAGTAAATGGTTAATCTTGAAATAAAAGATTTAACTAAAGTATATAACAAAAAAATAGTTTTAGATAATATAAGTTTTGAAGTAAAAGATGGAGAATTCTTATCAATTCTAGGACCTTCAGGTTGCGGAAAGACAACTTTATTAAAAATATTAATAGGAATAGAAAATCCAACTTCCGGTAAAATATTTAAAAAAGAAAAAGATATAACAAAATTAGATCCATCTAAAAGAGAAATGGGCATAGTTTTTCAAAACTATGCTTTGTTTCCTAATATGACTGTTTTAGATAATGTTATGTATGCGTTAAATTTAAAATTAAAAAATAAAGAAGAAGCCAAAAAGCAAGCTTTAAAAATGATAAAAGTAGTTAATATGGAAGAACATATTAAAAAATATCCACACGAATTATCTGGGGGACAACAGCAAAGAGTAGCAATAGCAAGAACTTTAGCATTAAATCCTGATATAATCTTATTTGATGAACCAATGAGTGCTCTTGATGCCGATAATAGATTAGGATTAAGAAAAGAATTAAAAGATATACAGAAAAAATTTAAAACTACTATGATATATATTACTCATGATCAAGAAGAAGCATTTTCTTTATCAGACAGAGTAATGGTGATGAATGATGGTAAAATAGAACAAATAGATGAACCAAATAAAATATTTAATCATCCAAAAAATGATTATGTGAGAAAGTTTGTAACAAATCATTTAATAGAAAAAGTATCATCAATTGAAAAATGTACAGGAATTGATTTATAATGAAAAAGAAAAGTAAAGTTAGTATTTTAGTTTTAATATTTCTTTTAATAACAGTCTTCTATCCATTAGTAGTAATGCTATTAAGAGTAGAATGGTCTGATTTTGGTAATTTAATTGCCTCAAAAGCATTTAAAGAAGCATTAACTAATTCATTATTTGTTACAAGTATATCTACTATTATATCAATAATGATAGCATATCTACTTGCTTATACACTAAATAGAACGAACATAAAGCATAAAGCAGTATTAAAGGTATTATTAACAATCCCAATGCTTATACCATCAATATCTCATGGCCTAGGACTAATTAATTTGTTCGGAGCCAATGGAATAGTATCAAAGATATTAGGATTTAATATAATAGGATGTCCAGGTATAATAATTGGTTCAATAATGTATTCATTTCCAGTAGCATTTTTAATGCTAGATGATGGATTTAATTATATCGACAATAATATGTATAATACAGCTAAAGTGCTAGGATTGAATAAATGGCAAACATTTAAAAAAGTAACATTATGTTATTTAAAAAAACCATTATTATCATCTATATTTGCTGTATTTACAATGATATTTACAGATTATGGTGTACCACTAGCAGTAGGTGGAAAGTTTTTAACATTGCCAGTATTTCTATATAAAGAAGTAATAGGGTTACTAGATTTTTCAAAAGGTACAATGATAGGCTTATTCTTATTAGTGCCTGCTATCATATCATTTTTATTTGATAATTTTTCTAAAGATTATAGTAGTGGTGAATTTGAAGGAAAAGATTATAAAATAAGTAAAAATAAAACAAGAGATATAATATTTACTACATTATTATATTTAATAATTATATTTGTTTTTGTAGTAATAGGTTCATTTGTTTATTATGCTTTCATAGATAATTTTATTATTAACAAAAGTTTTTCTTTAAAACATTTTGAATATGTATTATCTAATGACATTGGTAAATATATATTAAATTCACTTTTAATAGCAGTATCAGTAGCAGTTATAGGAACATTTATAACATATTTTACGGCTTATGCAACTGCTAGAATAAAAGGAAAGATAGCTAAATTAATCCATATATTAACAATATCATCACTTGCTATACCTGGTATAGTACTAGGTTTATCATATACTATAAGTTTTAGTAATAGTTTTATTTATAATACTTTTATTATAATGATTATTGTAAATATAATACATTTTATGGCTTCACCATATTTAATGGCATATAATGCTTTATTAAAGATAAACCCTAATTATGAAGTAGTAGCTAAAACATGTAATATAAGTACATTTAGAATAATAAAAGATGTAATAATACCATGTAGTAAAATTACGATAAGAGAGATGATAACATATTTCTTTATAAACTCAATGGTAACAATATCTGCAGTAACATTCTTATTTAATACAGATACAATGCCATTATCATTAATGATAAATACATATGAAGGTAATATGATGCTAGGAGAAGCTGCTATTGTATCATTAATAATATTATTCTTTAATTTAATAGTAAAAGGAACTATCTATTTAATAAATAGAAAAGAAGACAGAAAGAAGTGGAATTATGAAGTTAACATATAATGAATTTGAAATATTAGTTTGCATAGAAAAAGAAAAAAGAGAATTATCTCAAAGAAAAATATCAAAGATAACTAATCTTTCTTTAGGTACAGTAAATAAAACTATAACCAGTTTATTAGAAAAAAAATTAATAAATGAAGATAACACTATAACAAAAAGAGGGTTAAAAGAATTAGAACCATATAGAGTAAAAAGAGCTATCTTTCTAGCAGCAGGCTTTGGATCTAGACTAGTGCCAATTACTCTTAATACACCAAAACCATTAGTATTAGTAAATGGAAAAAAAATAATAGAAACATTATTAGATGCCGTTGTAAAAGCAGAAATACCAGAAATAATAATCGTAACAGGATATTTAAATGAACAATTTGAAATATTACTAAAAAAATATCCTAATATAAAATTTATATATAATAAAAATTATAATGAAGCAAATAATATTTCTTCAGCATATTTAGTAAGAGATAAATTTTCTAATTCATATGTATTAGAATCAGATTTATATTTATATAATCAAGATTTAATAAGAAAATATGAATATCATTCAAATTTCTTAGGGTTTAAAGTAGATAGAACTGACGATTGGTGTTTAGAAACTAAAAATGGTATAATTACTAAAGAAAAAGTAGGTGGATTAGATTGCTATCAAATGTGTGGAATATCATACTATGATAAAGAAACTGGTAAGCAAATGGAAAAAGATATAAAAGAAGTATTTATGTCTCCTGGTGGCAAAGAAAGATATTGGGAACAAGTAATGCTTGATATAAGAAAAAACAATTATAAAATATATTTAAGAGAATGTAAAAGTGAAGATATAATTGAAATAGATACATTTAACGAACTAAAAGCAATAGATAAAACTTATGATGTATAAAGAATATTATGGAAAAGTAATATTCTTTTTAATATTTAATAAAAATTATATAAATATAGTTGTGTTGTTCTAAAATTAGTAGTATAATGTAATAAATGAACAAACAATGCTTAAAATATTAAAAATAATGTTCATTTAAAAATAACAGTATAACAAAATATACAGAAAAGAGGTATAATATGCAAGCAATTATGTTAGCGGCTGGTAAAGGCTCAAGACTTGGCAAATATACTAAAAATAATACTAAATGTATGCTTAATGTACATGGAAAAACTTTATTAGAAAGAGCAATCGATGCTTTATTAGAAGCAAACATAAAAGATTTTATTTTAGTACTTGGATATAAAGGTGATAATGTAAAAAGATACATTGAAGAAAATGAATTAGACAAAAAAATAAATATTAAATATGTTTACAATAATGTTTATGATACCACCAATAATATATATTCATTATATCTGGCGAGGGATTATCTTGTCAAAGATGATACAATATTGTTAGAATCAGATTTAATTTATGATACATCAATAATAAAAAAACTGGTTAATTCAGAATATGAAAGTGCTGCTTTAATAGCAAAATATGAAGAATGGATGGATGGAACTGTAGTAAAATTAAATGATGATAATACTATTAATTCCTTTGTAGAAAGAAAAGATTTTAATTATGATGAAGTTGATAATTATTATAAAACTGTTAACATCTATAAATTTAGTAAAGAATTTTCTGAAAGATTTTATCTTCCATTTTTAGAGTCATATATTAAGGCATATGGTAATAATGATTATTATGAGTTAGTTTTAAAAGTTATAAGTGGTTTGAAAGAGGTTAAATTACATGGTTTTAAATTAACCGGTGAAGATTGGTATGAAATAGATGATGCACAAGATTATGATATTGTTAATGCTATATTTGCACCAACAACTAAAGAAAAATTAGAACTATTCCACAAAAGATTTGGAGGATATTGGAGATTTAATGGGATAAAAGACTATTGCTATTTAGTTAATCCATATTTTCCTACTAAGCAAATGATAGATAAAATGAAATATTTTTATAATGAACTTTTATTTGATTATCCTTCAGGGCAGAAAACAGAAAAAATATGTGCATCTAGAATGTTTAATAATGTTAGTGAAGACAATATTTTAATAGGAAATGGTGCAGCAGAATTAATTAATACTCTAAAATACATTGTAGGAGGAAAAATAGGCCTTACAATACCATCATTCAATGAGTATGTTAGATGCTTCCCTAATAGTGAAATATTATATATAAATAGCAAGGATGATAATTATTGCTTATCATTCAATAGAATCGCTAATAAATTAGATGAAGTTGATACCATGATAATAATATCTCCGGATAATCCAACAGGTTCACATTTAAAATATGAAGAAGTAATAAAATTATTAGATTTAGCAAAACAAAAAAACAAACAAATAATATTTGATGAATCTTTTATAGATTTTGCTAATAACAATTATACTTTAATAGATGATGATATATTAAATAAATATACAAATTTGATTGTTATAAAAAGCATAAGTAAATCATATGGTGTACCAGGACTTAGACTTGGAGTATTAGCTTCTGGAAATAAAGATTATATAAAAATTATTAATAATAATTTACCAGTATGGAATATTAATTCTTTCGCAGAATATTTTCTTCAAATAATAAATATATATAAAAAAGACTATGTATTAGGATGCAATAAGATAAAAGAAGAAAGAAATAAATTTTATAACAAATTAATAAAAATTAAAGAATTAGAAGTCTATAATTCAGAGGCCAATTACTTTATGATTAAATTAAATAAAGGAACTGCTAATGAATTAGCTGAATATTTATTAGACAATAATAAAATACTTATCAAAGTACTAAATGGTAAAAATGGTTTTGACGATAAGGAATATATTAGAATAGCAATTAAGTCAAGTGAAGAAAATAATTATTTAATTGACTGCATTAAGGAATATTACGACAAAATGTAATATTCTTTTCTATTACCTTGAAAACCCTATAAAAATATAGTATAATCAAATTAGAGTAGAGGTAGGAAATGAAAAAGAGAAATATAAATATAGATTTAATAAAATGTATCGCAGTTTTTTCTGTAATATCAGTACATTATTTTACTTATGTACACCATTAGTTTTAATATTATTGATGATAATAAATGTAATTTATAAACTAATTGATAAACTTATTGTAAAGAGAATGACAAAAGTCTTTATAAAATAAGGAAAATATGATAAAATAATAATTACTGGAGGTAACAAAATGGCAAAAAAAAATACATTATTTAAAAATACAATTTATAAGTCAATACTTAGTATAGTAAATATCGTGGTTCCAATAATAATAGGTCCATATATAATGCGTCTTTTAGATGTTGATTTATATGGAATGTATAATAGAGTTTTTGCTGATTTTCAAATGTTCTTAGCATTTGCTGGCTTTGGAGTATATACTTTAGGAGTTAGAGAAATTAGTAAAATTAGAGATGATAAAGAAAAAGTATCTAAGTTATTTACAAATTTATTTATGATATCAATGTTTTCTAATTTATTGGTATTAATATTATATGTTGTTTATAGCTTGTTAATATCAACTGGAATGGCAAGAACCCTATATTTAGTTATGACCATTCAAATATTTGCTAATATTTTTTATGTTGAATTCATAAATGAAGCATTAGAAAATTATAAGTTTATAACAATAAAATCAGTGATTGTTAAAATTATATATTTCTTATCAATTTTACTTGCCGTTAGAAATCCTGATGATATAGTAATTTACGCTATTGTAGTATCGCTTACAAATTTTTTAAACAATATAATAAGCTTCATTTATGCTAAGAGAAGAATTAAATTTAATTTTTCTAAGATTGAAATAAAAAAATATATTAAACCACTTATTGCAGTACTTGTTATTACTAATGTAGATTTATTATATAGTCAATTAGATAGAGTTATGTTAGGTAAATATGTGAATGACGTATCAGTAACAATTTATTATACAGCATTTTACCTAGTGAGTACATTAGCAGCTATTCCATATTCTATAATAAATGTATCCATACCTAGATTATCGTACTTATTAAAAAATAAAGGAAAAGAAATTTATGAAGAAAAATTAAACAATTCAATATCATCATTATTATTTATTATAGTACCTATGTGTTTAGGAGTTTTTGTATTATCAAAAGAAATAATAATTTTATATGCCAGTAAAAAATATTTAGCAGCCATTATACCACTTATGATAGCATGTATAACTAGAATATTTATATCACTAGAATCAGTAATGAATAATTTAGTAATGTATCCAAACAATAGAGAGGATAGAATTTTAAAAGTATCATTAGTTTGTGGAACTTGTAACTTAATAATTAATTACTTATTAGTTACATTTAAAATATTTAGTCCAATAACTGCTTTGACAACAACCGGACTAGTCGAATTAGCAGTATTTATCACACATTACATTTATGCAAGAAGAAAAATGAATATTAATGTTCAAGTGTTTAGTAAAAAAAATATGACATATATAATTTTGAGTTTATTGTTTATACCAATATCATTGCTACTTAGAAAACTTAATTTAGGGTTCTATATAACTATGATATTAATAATAATTACTTGCATGTTATTATATTTTATAGTTTTATATATAAAGAAAGATAATAATTTAATGTTTATATTAGATAAATTTAAAAATAAATTAAAGGTAGGGAAAAAGTAATATGAAAAAAATAATAGTACCAACAGGGTATATGGGAAGCGGATCATCCGCTATTACTGATTTGATATCAGAGTTTAGAGATTGCCAAAATGAGTTCAAGAGTTATGAGTATGTGTTATTGCATTGTCCAAATGGATTGTTTGATTTTGAAGATAAATTACTAATAGGAAATAATGCAATCAGAAGTGATGAAGCAATTAGAAGTTTTGAAACACAAATGAAGAAATTATATAATAAGAAGTTTTGGTGGGTAGGAAACTATCAAAAAATAATTAGTTCAAATTTTATGAAAATAACTGAGGAATATATAAATAATATTCAAGAATTTAATTTCCCAGGATATTGGTATACACATGAAGAAGTTAATACAAAAATGTTTTTTAAATTATTAGCTAGAAAACCATTAAAAATATTAACAGGAAATAAAGTTAGATTTAATAAAATTTTAAAATATTCAGATGGTATGCGTATATCGTATGTTGATTCAAATAAATTTTATGAAGAATCACATAAATATATTTATAAAATAATCGAAGAAATATCAAAAGGGAAAGAAAATATAATCTTAGATCAGTTTTTATTACCATTTAATTTATTCAGAGTAGATAATTATTTTGATGATAAATTAAGAGTTATTGTAGTAGCAAGAGATCCAAGAGATGTATTTATAACAAATAAATATATTTGGCAACAAAAACAAATCTGTGTACCATTTCCACTAGAAGTAAATGAATTTTGCAATTTTTATAAAAAAATGCGTGAAAGCGAAAAAGAGTGTACATCAAATAAAGTATTAAGAATTAATTTTGAAGATTTAATTTATAACTATGATACTAAAATAAAAGAAATAACTAAATTTTTAGGCTTTAAGGAAAGTGATCATATAAATAAAAAAACTAGATTTATACCAGAAATGTCAATAAAAAATACTCAATTGTTTAGAAAAGAAGAATATAGAGAAGAATGTAAAGTTATAGAAAAAGAATTAAAAAAATATTTATATGAATTTCCATACGAAATTAATAATGATGTGAAGGAAACAGTAGAGTTTGATTAAAAGGAGTGTAGTAATAATGAAAAAAAATGTGTTATTTATAGTTATTGATTCTGTAACAAATGATATTTTATTTAATAAAAACACTTCATCATTATGTGCTCCTTTTTTGAATGAATTAAGAAAAAAGTCTATTTCAGGAGATAAAATGTTTTCTGAAGCTCCATATACAGAAGCGGCTTTGATGTGTTTACTTGGAGGTATTGATACAATGGATAATGGAGGCTATATGGAGCGATTTAAAGATAAAACTTGTGTTTTAGAAGTGTTTAGGAATAATGGTTATAAAGTTTTTTATAATAACTACTATCCAAGTATTTATCCATCATATATGGCTCCTGGCTATGATGAAAGAAAATATATTGAAGGATTTCAGTTTTCACATATATGGGATTATAGATTAAAATATTATTCAGAAATTTTTGGAAAAAATGAAATAAACAACAAGGAGTATAAAATATTAGCAGATATGTTAGATGATAATTTTAAAAATTGGATAATATATTTAGAAAAAATAAGAGATAAAGATTCTGAAACAAGTATGCTCAACGGGAATATAGATGTTAGTGATATTGATAATGACATAAAGCAAATTAAAGTTGAATATGAAAAATTTAGTAAAGATAATAAAAAATATTTAAATAGTTTGTTTGAACAAAAAGAAAATCATCAATTATTTAATATAAAAACATATATGATGAGTGATAAAGTACATGACAATATAGTTAGAAATAAAGTAATTGAAAAATACAAAAATACTTTCGATAGAATTAATAAACTAGATCTTAAAAATAATTTATTAAATAATAAATTGCCAATAAAAAACATTATAAAAAGTATAATAAATAAAGATTTTAAAACCGCAAAAGGTTTACTAGCTGGGTATAAAAATTCACTTTTCGATAAGGATTTATATGATAGGATATCAAATAATTATGACCAATTCAAAGTTCAAAGATCTTTTTATACAGTATCACAAGAACTATTTGTTTGGATAAAAGAAAATAAAGATAAAAAATGGATGAGTTATGTTCATATTGATGATGCGCATTTTCCAGAAAACTTCTTTACTTATGATACTAAGGATTTAAAATTAATTGAAGAAGATTTTAAAAGAATAAATACTTACTTAAACAATATTCCTAAAGGATATAAAGGAAGTATATCATATGATTTATCATTGATGTACTGCGACAATATTATTAAAAATATATTTAAGTTTTTAGAAAAAGAAAAAATTTTAAATGATACTAGCATAGTAATAACAGCAGACCATGGATTTTCATATTATTTTTCTCCAGTAAGAGAAAAGTATGTAATATCTAGTTATAGAGAAAATTATAATGTACCATTTATAGTTTGGAGCAAAGATATAAAAAATAAAATGATAAATAATTATTGTTCCACAAAAGATATTCCTGCAACATTATTAGATTTAGTTGATATTAAAATTCCAAAAGTTTTCAAAGGACAAAGCCTTTTAGAATCAAAAGGACAAGATTACGCTTTATTAGAATATATGGGTGGTGGATGTCCAGACATTTATCGTAGGCCAATAATACTTGGAGTAAGAACAGATAATTATGATGTTGTGATGGAAGTATATATTAATAAAAAATTTATAGATAATGAAATAAAAGAAGTATACAATATAAGGAAAGATCCATTTGAATATGATAATCTATTTAAACAAGAAAATATTAAAGAAAAAATCAAAAAAGAGTTACAAATTCTTGAAAATAGATATAATGAAATAATTAGTCAGTACGAGGTGAAATAATGAAAATTAAGGTTAGTGTAATTGTACCTGTATATAATGTCGAAAAGTTTATAGATAAATGTTTAAATAGTTTAGTAAAACAATCATTAAAAGAAATAGAAATAATTGTAGTAAATGATGGTAGTCCAGATAACAGTCAAAAGATAATAGATAAATATGTTAAAAAATATCCGGAAAAAGTACAATCATTTATTAAAGAAAATGGAGGGCAAGGCTCCGCTAGGAATATTGGAATAGTAAAAGCTAAGGGTGAATATATCTCTTTTGTTGATAGTGATGATTGGCTTGACTTAGATGCCTTAGAAAAAATGTATTCTCTTGCAAAAAAAGATAATAGTGACATAGTAATATGTGATATGGTTGATCATTATGCTAATTATACTATATACCATAATTGTACAAAATATAATAGCGTATTTGAGGTGACTCCATCAGCTTGCAATAAAATATTTAAAAAAGAATTAATAAAAGATTTCAGATTTTTATCAAAATTATGGTATGAAGATTTTAATTTTACTACAAAAATACTTTTTAATACTGATAAGATATCTAATATAAGTGAAGGATTTTATCATTGTAATTGCGGTCATGAATCTACAATGAATAATAATAATTCAAAGAAAAATTTAGATATGATAATAATTATGGATGATATAATTAATTATTTAAAAGAAAATAAAAAATATGATGAAAATATAGTTTCATATCTAATATTTGAACACATATTAATAACTACTATAAATAGACTTGCATTTCAAAAAAGTAAAGATAAAAAAGAAACAATAAATATATTTTTAAAATATTGTAAAGATAATATTAGTAATTATACTAAATTGCCTTTTTATAATAAAATATCAAGAAACAGAAAAATCATTGCTTGGCTAAATTATCATGATTTATATAATGTATCAAAAATAATATTATTACTAAAAGGTAAAATGAAAGGATAATAATTATGAACGAGTGTAAATTGAGTATAATAGTCCCTGTATATGGAGTAGAGAAGTATATAGATAAATGTTTAAATAGTTTAGTAAAACAATCATTAAAAGAAATAGAAATAATTGTAGTAAATGATGGAACTAAAGATAATAGTCAGAAAATAATAGATAAATATGTAAAAAAATATCCTGATAAAATAAAATCATACATTAAAGAAAATGGTGGACAAGGTTCTGCAAGAAACTATGGCTTAAAAAAAGCTACAGGAGAATATATTGGCTATGTTGATAGTGATGATTTTGTTGAAAAAGATATGTATAAAAAATTATATAATAAGGCTAAAGAAAATAATTATGATATAGTAGTATGTGGCAATTATAATGTAAGCGAAGATTACCAAAATAAAAATATAGATGCATTTATAAATAATTATAATACAGATTTAGAAAATATATTCTTTGGTAAAATGGCTGTATGGAACAAAATATACAAAAGAGATATTTTGATAAAAAATAAATTGGAATTCAAAGAAAAAGTTTGGTATGAAGATTTAGCTTTTACACTAAAAGCTATAATGAATTCTAACACTTTTGCTTTTATTGATGAACCATTATATGATTATCTAATAAGAGAAGGATCTACAATGAATAATTCTAATGTAAAAAGAAATTTAGAAATATTAGAAGCTTTTAATGATATTTTATCCTATATTCAGCATAATAAAAAAGAAGAGTATTTTAGCAAAATAGAATTTTTAGCTATTGATCATATTTATATATCAGCTATTGTTAGGGTATTAAAAGCAGAGGCTGATGATAAAGTTAAAAGAGAAACTATAAACAAACTAATTGATTACATGAATAAAAAATTTCCTAATTATAAAAACAATAAATATATAAACACTTTATCAAAAAATAGAAAAATAATTTATAAATTAATAAATATAAAAATGTATGGATTGATTAATTTGATATTTAAAGTGAAGAAAGGATAGTAATTATGAGAATTGATAGCAATAATAAAAAAGCAAATATATTTTATATCTTTCTATTAATACAACCTATATTAGATTTATTTACATCTTTAATGGTTAGATTTACTAATTTACCATTAACTATTGGTATGATAGTTAGAGGGTTATTCCTATTTACAATGGTAATATATCTGCTCTTTGTAAACAAATCAGTACATAAAAAGAAAAGTATAATATATTTAGGAATACTTTGTATATTTAGTGTAATATATCTTATAACGAAAAATGGAATATTTAATCTTGGTTTTTTAAAAACAGAAATAACATATTTATTTAAATATATGTATTTTCCAATAGTGGCATTATGCTTAATAAATGCATTTGATGAATTACAATTGAAAAAAGAAAAAATATTTAAGGTGTGTATAGTTGAAGCAATAATATATTCAATATTAATAATACTGCCAGAAATAACTAATACAGCATTTTCATCGTATGTTGGTAATAATAAAGGTACTGTAGGATGGTTTTATGCTGCTAATGAAATAGGTGCAATAATGGTAGCTTTATTTCCATTTTTATATTATTTGTTATTTGAAAGGGAAGGCGTAGTTAAAATAGCATTAACCTTTATAATAGTAATACTTGCAATGACGTTATTAGGAACCAAAACATCATTTTTAGGTATGCTAATTACTGAAGTTATTTATGCTTTATATTTTCTATTTAACTATAAAAAAAATAGAGCATATGGCCTAAAATGGTCAATAATAATTATAGTAATATCATTTGGATTAATACCTAATATACCAGCAGTAAAAAATTTACAAAGTGCTATATCAGAATCTAGTCACATTGAGGAAGATATTAAAGAAGAAACAGATAATATTAAAAATAACAATAAGTATACTGTTAAAAGCCCAAGCACACAAAGAATTATAAAAGTAGCATTAAGTGGTAGAGATAAATTTTTCTTTAATACTTTAGAAATATATGATAATGCTAAAATTGATGATAAACTTTTCGGAATTGGATTCTTAAATAGAAGTGAAATAAACAATAAAAAAATAGAAAAACTAATTGAGATAGATCCATTAGATATATTCTTTCATTATGGAATTGTTGGATTTATAATTTATTTCAGTCCACTTGTTTATATTGCGTATAGAACTATAAAATCAATATTTAAAAATAAATTCAGATTATCTTTCTTTAAATTAACAAACATATATGTAATAGGAATAATAACAATGATTTCTATGATGGCAGGTCATGTATATAGTGCTCCAGCAGTATCTATATATGTGTCATTTGCAATGGCAATGCTAGATAGTGCTTTGACAAAAGGTGAATTAGAAATAACAGAAGAGAGAGAAAGAAAAAAAATAACAATATTTGCTTTACATCTAGGATTTGGTGGTGTTGAAAAATACTTATCATCATTATGTAAAATGCTTGAAGAAAATTATGATATAGAAATTATATCAACATATAAAGTTTTAGATAAACCAGCATTTCCATTTTCAGAAAAAGTTAAAATTACTTATTTAATTGATGATAAACCAAACAAAGAAGAGTTTAAACAAGCAATAAAAAATAAAAATATAATTAGTATATTTAAAGAAGGATTTAAATCAGCTAAAATATTGTGTCTTAAGAGAAGTAGAAATATTAAGGCAATTAGAAATACTTATAGTGATTATATAATAACTACTAGAACTTTTCATAGTAGATTAGTAGGATACTATGCTTATAATAATATAATAAAAATTGCAACTGAACATAACTTTCATAATAATAATAAAAAGTATATAACTAAAGTAATAGATTCTATAAGAGATTTTGATTACTTTGTTGTAGTATCTGATAATTTAAGAAAGTTTTATGAGAATAAAATAGGTAAAACCAAATGTATATATATTCCCAATGTAATAGATAGTCTTCCAGATAAGAGAAGTAAACTAACAAATAAAAATATTATTACAATAGGTAGATTAAGTCCTGAAAAAGGTCAAAAAGATTTAATAGATGTATTTAAAATAGTTAATAAAGAATTACCAAAAACTAAACTATTTATGGTGGGAGACGGACCATTAAAAAAAGAATTAGAAAATTATACTAAAGAATTAAAACTAACTGATAAGATTATTTTCACTGGTTTTCTAGGAGATAAGGGAAAAGAAAAATATATTTTAGATTCTTCAATATTTATTTTACCATCTTATACCGAATCTTTTGGACTTGTATTAATTGAAGCTATGAGTTATGGATTACCTTGTATTGCTTTTGATACATCTGATGGAGCAAAAGAATTATTAAAAAATAATGTAGGGATTTTAGTAAAAGATAGAAATAAAGAAAAAATGGCTGAAGAAATAATAAAAGAATTAAAAAATAAAAATGGTAGTGAACATAGCGAAAAAGGTTATAAATACTGTCAAAAATATTTATTAGATAATGTAAAAAAAGAGTGGATTAATATATTAAAATAAAATATAACTGTGAGGTATATAATGAAAAGAAAAAGAAAAATAAAAAAGAGTAGGGTAATAATAGTTATTATGATAATAATTATTATATTAGGTGGACTTAGTTATATAGCATTTAATTATATTAAAAACAATAACATCGAATTAAAAAAAGAAAAAACTATTAAAGAAATAAATAGCCATTATAATGAGTTTGTTAAAACAAATAAAGAATCAAAATTATATAATAGTAATAATGAAGTAGTTGGAACTATAGGTAATAATGTAGAGTTAAGTTTAGATAATGAAATCATATCTGATACTACTAAATATTTTAAGATTACAACTTTTGATGATGAATACTACATAAGTTATAAAGATGTAGATAAAATAGATAAGTTATCTGAAACAGATAATAGATACAAAAATTATATAGTCTTTAACGAAAATATAGTAACTAATGATAGTACATCATTTTATGGTGAAAATGATAATTTACTATATACATTCAATAAATCATATGATTTACCAATAATAATAAAAGATGATAATAAGTATGGTATAGAATTTAATAATAGATTATTATATGTAAAAAAAGATGATGTAAAAGAAATTAAGAAAAGTAATAATACAGATAAAAAGAATGCTTCAGGAATAGCAGTTTTAAACTACCACGCTTTTTATGATGAGAACAATGCTGATGAAAAAAAAGAATGTACTACTGAAATATGTCATTCTAAAAAACAATTTAAATCGCATTTGGATTTAATAAAAGAAAAAAATATGTTGACTCTGCAAACGAAAGAAGTAGAAATGTACATTGATGGAAAAGTGCAGCTTCCCCAAAGTGTGCTAATTACAATAGATGATGGTCCAAAAACAAAAGTAGCAGTAGATTTACTTACTGAATATAAAATGTATGCAACTATTTTCTTGGTTACCTCTTGGTTTGATGAAAAAGATTACTATAAAACCGATTACATAGAATTACATTCACATACTCATAACATGCATGATGGAGGACAATGTCCTGGTGGACAAGGTGGCGGAATAAAATGTTTGCCAGAAGAAGAAATACAAAAAGACTTAAAACAAAGTAGAGAAGACTTAAATGGAAGTACAGTATTTTGCTATCCGTTTTATGAGTACAATGACTATAGTATAAAAATGCTTAAAAAGGCAGGATTTACAATGGCCTTTATAGGAGAAAGCAATAATAGTGATAACTTAATCCATGTTGGTAGTAATAAGTTTAAACTTAGACGATTTGTAATAGTTACACATACAACAATTAATGATTTAAATAAATATTTTGAACAAATAAAGTAAAAAAAGGCGTAAAAGCCTTTTTTTTTAAGGCTTTTTTTGATATAATTGTTTTAGGTATATACATAGGAGGTAACAAAATGAAAGAATTATTTGATAAATTATACAATAAGAGTGAAGAATCCTTTTATCAAATATTAGAAAAAAAATTAAAAGAGAATAAAAAGACATTCATTGTAACTGCTAATCCAGAAACATTTATGATGAGTGAAAATGATGAAGAAATGAAGAAACTACTTTTAGATAAAGAGACTATATTAGTACCAGACGGAATTGGGATAGTAAAAGCAGCAAGAATGATTGATTATGACATCAAAGAAAGAATTACTGGTATTGATATTGCAAATAAACTATTAGAGTTAGGAAATAAACAAAAAAAATCAATTTATTTGTTTGGGGCAAAACAAGAAGTAATTGATTCTATGAAAGAAGTAATTGAAAAAAGTTATCCAAATTTAAAATTAGTTGGAGCATCAAATGGTTATGAAAAAGATAAAGATAAGGTGTTTGAAAAAATAGCAAAAGCCAAACCTGATATTGTGCTAGTAGCTCTTGGTATTCCACTTCAAGAAAAATTGATATATAAACATTTAAATCAATTTGATAAGGGAATATTCGTTGGAGTAGGAGGTTCCTTTGATGTAATAAGTGGTCATAAGAAAAGAGCACCTAAAATATTTATTAAATTAAATTTAGAATGGCTATATAGAATATTAAAAGAACCAAAAAGATTAAAAAGATTCTATGATAGTAATGTAAAATTTCTATTTAAAGTAAAAAAAAAAGACAATAAAAAAATAACTGATAATATTTTTACAATATTTGTATTTTTAATCTTAATTGTTGGATTATTAAACACAATATTAAATTCTGATGATATAAACTATTATGAAAATAGGACAGCATATAAAATGCCTAAATTGAGCATAAGTAAAATATTAGATAAAACATTTCAAGATGATGTTGAATTAGCGTTTTCTGATCAAATACCTTTAGCAACAGCAATGAAAAAAGGATATAATTTTTTACATAATGTAACTACTAATATAGTAGCAGACATTGGATTTAAAAATGATTGTAGTAATAGATATATACAGTTAGGAGAATCTACTGTTAGTTATGGATGTGATAAAAATCTAGTGTATTATCCAGGATATATTTCATATGATAAAGAATCTTATGATAATAGGATAGCTAGTATAAATAAAACACTAGCCAATACACCAGTAGATACATATATATACTATATAGAAAAAGATACAGATATAAATTTTACTACCAATGAAAAAAGTGATATATATGATTATTTGAAAAAAGCTATAAACTCAGACAAGATTTATAAGTATGAAATAAATAGTTTTGAAGAATTTAAAGATAAATTTTATAAAACAGATCATCATTGGAATTATAAAGGATCATATTTAGCATATACTCAATTGGTTAAAATTTTAACAAACGATGAACCTTTAAAATATAAGGATAAAGTTTGTTTGAATAATAATTTTAGTGGCTCAAAAGCAAATTTTAGCGGAGCAACACATTTTTATAAAGAAGAATTCTGTGCTTATGAATTCAAATTTCCAAATTATGATATATATATAAATGGAGAAAAAAGTGATTATGGAAACCAAGAATATCATATAAATAATCCTAAAAAAGATGTATCATATGGAAGTTTTTATGGATATGATGATGGTGAAATTATTTTTGACAATCATGATAATTCAAAGGAAAATATTTTAATAGTAGGAGAATCATATGATAATGCTATATTAAAATTATTAGCTAGTCATTTTAATAAAACGTATTCAATTGATTTAAGAAATTATGAAAGAGAAAATAATAAAAAATTTAATTATTTAGAATATCTAAATGATAATAATATTGATAAAGTACTTTTGATAGGAAATAAAGATTACTTTGCAATGAGTGAATTTAACTTGGAGGTATAATATGTTATTTAGTAGTTTAACTTTCTTATTTGGTTTTTTACCTATTTTATTAATACTTTATTTTATACTAAAAAAAAGAAAATATAAAAATATTGTATTATTAATCTTTTCTTTGATATTTTATGCATGGGGTGAGCCTAAATATATATTTTTAATGTTATTAACAATATTAATTGTATATATATTTGGCATATTAATAGATAAATTTGATAAAGAAAATAAAAAAATATTAAAAAAAATAAGTTTAATAATATGCATAATTTTAATTCTTGGCAGCTTGATATTTTTTAAATATAGTAATTTCTTAATAGAAAATGTTAATTTAGCATTTAAAGCAAAAATTAAACCATTAAATATAGTTATGCCTATAGGAATAAGCTTTTATACATTTCAAATACTATCATATATAATAGATTTATATAATAAAAAAATCAAATTACAAAAAAACTATTTTTCATTAGCACTATATGTTTCACTATTTCCTCAATTAATAGCCGGACCTATAGTTAGATATGAAACAGTAGAAGAAGAAATTGATAATAGAAAAGAAACAAAAGAAGATGTAATATCCGGAACAAAAAGATTTATTATAGGATTGTCCAAAAAAGTTATTATAGCAAACCAAATGGCCTTATTAGCAGATTTGATATTTAACAAGCACAATGGCGCATATGGAACTACTATAATATGGCTTGGTACATTTGCTTACACACTTCAAATATATTTTGATTTTTCTGGATATAGTGATATGGCAATAGGTTTGGGTAAAATATTTGGATTTCATTTTTTAGAAAACTTTGATTATCCATATATTTCAAAGTCAGTAACTGAATTTTGGAGAAGATGGCATATATCATTATCAACTTGGTTTAGAGATTATGTTTATATTCCATTAGGAGGAAATAGAGTAAATAAATTTAAATGGATTAGAAATATTATATTAGTATGGTTGTTAACCGGCCTTTGGCATGGTGCGGCTTGGAATTTTATAATTTGGGGAATATATTATGGCTTATTATTGCTATTTGAAAAATTATTTTTTGATAGAATATTAAAAAAATTGCCAACTATAATAAACTGGTTATATACATTTATTATAGTAATGATTGGTTGGATGATTTTTAGATCAAATTCACTAAATGAGTTATTATTATTTATAAAAACAATGTTTGTGTATAAACAAACTGATTGGTTAACTATATTAGCTGATAATCTTTCGACTTTTAATGCATTAATGTTTGTTTTACCAGCATTTATACTGTCGTTTCCAATATTAAAAAAAATAAAAGAAAAATATTCAGGCAAAACAATATATATAATACTAACAAATATTCTATTATTAATGTTATTTATAATGTGTATTGTTTATTTGACTAGTTCAAGTTATAATCCGTTTATATATTTTAGATTTTAATAAAGAAATTGTGTGGTGAGTTATGAAACAAGTAAATAAAAAGAAACAAGATATAAAAAAACATTTTAAAAAAATGAAAAATTATATTTCAAAATTTATAAATGGTAATTGGCCTATATTAATAATAATGATTATTTCATTAATTTTGCATGTATTAGCAATTAAACAATTAGGTTTTAATTACACATTAAATAGTGATGACGCTAGTTATGTAAAAAGTGGGATTACGTTTTTACAAACCGGTAAAATAACAATGCATGGTGTAATTTCCGCTCAAATAATGCCTGGTATGACTTTTCTAATTGCATTTATGGCACTAATATTTGGAACTGGTTTTAAATTAATGATAGCATTAAAAATATTATGGATGTTAATGGGTATATTAACTATTTATATTGTATATAAAACTATTAATCTATATTATAGTAAATATATATCAACATTACCTTGTATATTCTTTTTGGCAATAGATTATATATGGATGGATAATCTTACTTTAACAGAAACACCATATATATTACTATTTGCATTATTGATATATCATACTCTTAAATTGTCAAAAAATACAAATAATAAAGACTATATATTGATAGTTATTTATTATATAATGGCAGTATTTATAAGACCTAATATAGGGATATTTCCTTTATGTTTATTTGTATTTTTATTACTAAAAAAATATAATTTTAAATTATTAATTAAACAATGTTCAATTGCAGGAATTATTTTACTAGTGTGTTTAACACCATGGACATACAGAAATTATAAAGTTTTTGGAAAGTTTATACCATTGACATATGGAACTGGTAATCCATTATTATTAGGAACATATCAAGGATTTGGGTATCCATCTGATGAAGAGTTAGATTATAAAAAAAATGTTGATGAAAAAATGACTAAAGAAATGAAATATTATTTAGAAAATAGAGAAGTAAAGGAATATATGACAAAATATTATTCTCTAGAATATGATGGTATGAAGGCAAAATATCGTATGCATGAATGGTGGAATAGAGATAAAAAGTCTATGCTAAAGTCATATTTATACTATAAACCAAAAGAAAACTTTTATAATTACTTTTATTGGGATACCGTATTAAATGTAAATTCTACTCTATTAGTTAAAATAAGAAAAATTGAAATAGTAATGTTTTTAATAAGCACATTATTAATATTATTTGATAAGAAAAAAATAAAAGAATGGTTATTTTTAATGTTAGTTTATGCTTCACAAATAGCACTATATTCATATACGTTTGCATTTAGTAGATATGCAATAAGTATGTTCTTTATAAGATATATAATAATAGGATTAGGATTTGGTATAATTTACAATTTTATTAAAAAAAGGAGTCAAAGAAATGAAAACATTAATAATAATACCAGCATATAACGAAGAACTAAATATAGAAAAAACAGTAAATAAAATAAAAAAATATAATAATTGTTCAAAGAATACAATAGATTACATAATAATTAACGATGGAAGTACTGATAATACTAAAGAAATATGTGATAAAAACAAGTTTAATGTAATTAATCTAATACATAATCTAGGTATAGGTGGAGCTGTACAAACAGGATATAAATATGCCTTAGAAAATAATTATGATATAGCAATACAATTTGATGGCGATGGGCAGCATGATGAGAAATATATAGATTCACTTATTAAAGAAATAGAAAATGGTGCTGATTTTGTTATTGGTTCTAGATTTATTGAAAATTTAAGTCAATTTAAGTCGAGTAGTACAAGAAGAATTGGAATAAAGATACTTTCAATATTAATCAAAATATGCACAGGTAAAAAAATTTATGACCCTACTAGTGGATTTAGAGCCTCAAATAAGAAAGTAATAAAGATATTTTCAGATAATTATCCATCAGAGTATCCCGAACCAGAATCAACTACATTATTAATAAATAGAGGGTACAATGTAAAGGAAATACCAGTTGAGATGCATGAAAGGGAATTTGGAGAATCTTCAATTAAACCTTTAAAAAGTATTTATTATATGTTTAGCGTCTGTTTATCAATTGTGGTTACAAGTATAAACAAAGGAGGTTTAAAATGAGTGTTAATTTAAAAATATTTTTAATTATATTGCTAATATTTCAAGTGGTGTTAATTATTAATAGATTGAAAAGAAAAAAAATGACAATGAAATATGCTAGTTTTTGGATACTATTAATAATCATTATGGGTGTTATAGTTGTATTTCCAACAATAGTCTTCAAATTATCAAAATTAGCAGGATTTGAAGAACCATCAAACATGATTTTTCTATTGGGATTCTTTTATCTTTTCTATGTTTCATTTATTATAACGACAAGTATATCCGTTCAAAATGAAAAAATAAAAACTTTAGTTCAAGAGATATCAATTTTAAAAGAAAGAGTAGAAAAAAATGGAAAGAATGGAAAGAAGGATTAATATGAAATTAGTAATAATGTTTGTATGTTATGTTATATTAGCATCATCAGGCCTTATATTATTCAAATTAGGGAGTACAAATAGTAATTTATCGTTAAAAATATTTGATTTAACAATTAATTATTCATTAAAAATGATAATAGGATTGTTGTGTTATGGTTTCAGTTTTATTCTCTGGATGTTTATAGTAAGCAAAATGAATTTAACTGTAGCAATGCCACTTTCAGTAGCAATAGTCAATACATTAGTAGTATTAGAATCATGTTTAATATTAAAAGAAAAGATAACTTTAACACAAGGAATTGGAATATTTATTGTAATAATAGGTGTATCATTAATGAGTATAAATAGAAAATAAAATTTAAAGGAGGAGTATAAAATGATTAAAGTAATGACAATATTCGGAACAAGACCAGAAGCTATAAAGATGGCTCCATTGGTAAAAGAATTAGAGGGAAGAAAAGAAATTGAAAGTGTAGTATGTGTAACAGCACAACATAGAGAAATGTTAGATCAGGTTTTAACAGTATTTGATATTAAACCAGATTATGATTTAAATATTATGAAACAAGGACAAACATTATCTGAAATAACATCTAGAGTATTATTGGGACTTGAAGAAGTAATAAAGAAAGAAAATCCTAATATTATATTAGTTCATGGTGATACAACAACAACCTTTGCAGGTGCATTAGCAGCCTTCTACAACGGAGTAGATATTGGACATGTTGAAGCAGGACTTAGAACATGGGATAAATATTCACCATTCCCAGAAGAAATGAATAGACAAATGGTTGATAGAATGACTGATATGTATTTTGCACCAACAGAAGTAAGCAAAAATAATTTATTACAAGAAAATATATCAGAAGATAAAATATATGTAACAGGAAATACTGCTATCGATGCTATGAAAACAACAATTAAAAAAGATTATAACAATGAAATCTTTGATTGGATTGGAAACGATAAATTAATATTATTAACTGCTCATAGAAGAGAAAATCTAGGAGAACCAATGAGACATATATTTAGAGCAGTAAAAAGAATTGTTGAAGAATATCCAGATGTTAAAGTTGTATATCCAATACACTTAAATCCAAAAGTAAGAGAAGTAGCAAATGAAGTATTTGAAGGAATTGATAGAGTAAGACTAATTGAGCCATTGGAAGTAATTGATTTTCATAATTTCCAAAATAAAAGTTATATAATCTTAACAGATTCTGGTGGCATTCAAGAAGAAGCTCCATCTCTTGGAAAACCGGTTTTAGTATTAAGAGATACAACAGAGAGACCAGAAGGAATAGAAGCAGGAACACTAAAATTAGTAGGAACTGATGAAGAAACAATATATAGAGAAACAAAAAAATTATTAGATGATAAAGAAGAGTATAATAAGATGAGTCATGCATCAAATCCATATGGCGATGGTTTTACTAGCAAGTATATAGTAGATGCAATAATTGATAAATATATTAGTAATAATAAGTAATAATAAGTAATAATATTTGATAAAAAACAAAATATGTTATATAATATAAATGTATTAGTTATTTGAGGAGTTGTATTAATTATGGAAATAAAAAATGTATTATTAATGGTATTAGTAACATTTGTTTTTGTTGCACTATTTATACCAGTAGTAAAGAAAATGGCAGAATTTATTGGAGCGATGGATATACCAAATGCTAGAAAGGTACATAAGGTTCCTATTCCTAGATTGGGAGGCCTTGGAATATATGCTGGCTTTTTACTAGGATATATGTTATTTGGTGTTCATTCAGTTCAAATGAATGCTATCTTAATAGGAAGTTTTATCATATTAGTTACTGGCATTTTTGATGATATAAAACCAGTACCTGCTAAATGGAAATTACTTGCTCAAACAGTAGGAGCCTCTATAGTACCATTATATGGTGGAATATTATTACAAGACATATCAGCATTTGGCTTATATATAGATTTTGGTATATTAGCATATCCAATAACTATAATATTTATTGTAGCTATAATTAATTGTATTAATTTAATTGATGGATTAGATGGATTATCATCAGGAATAGCAAGTATTTATTTTCTAACAATAGGAGTTATTGCTATGTTACTTAATAATTCTAATGGTTTAGATATAATTTTAACATTCATAATGCTAGGAAGCACCTTAGGATTCTTAGTTCATAACTTTAATCCTGCTAAAATATTTATGGGTGATTCTGGCAGTATGTTCTTAGGCTATATAATCGCCGTAATAGCTTTATTAGGATTTAAAAATATAACATTAACATCATTTTTAGTACCAATGTTATTACTTGCAATACCTATTATGGATACATTATTTGCTATATTAAGAAGATTAATAAATCATAAACCACTAGGAGAACCAGATAAAAATCATTTACATCATCAGTTATTAAAATTAAGATTATCTCAAAGAAAGACAGTTTTAATAATATATTTAGTAGATATTTTATTTGCTATAGCATCTATACTATATGCTGTTGGTAATAAGATGTTAGGAACTAATAAATATGGTATTATAATATATATAATATTATTTATTCTTACGTTACTATTAGTATTAAAAACAAATATAATATGGAATCATGATAAGAAGAAGGAAGAAAAATAATCTTCCTTTTTCTATAAATAACATTGACTAAATAAATAATTTATTATAAAATAATATTGTAAGAAAGGAAGAGATACTATGAATAGACTTACTACTAATAAAATGTGTTGTCAAGATCTATTAAATGATAGGTCTATTTCCTTATGCTTAACAAGATAAATAAAGTATACGAAGAGGACTTATCATAATAGATAAGTTCTTTTATATAATAGGAACTTGAGACTCAACTAGTACTATTTTGTTACACAACTAAAATTGAGACTGAATCTCACTTTTTAAAATGTTTACAAGTAGTTATGAAAGTACAAGTCTTTCTTGTAACGTATATAAATTATTTACTATCTTTTCAATATTATTTATGCACTCTTTCTATAATTACTTTATTGATATTATTATAGTATTTTATTAATGAAAGTAAAAGTATTTTTTATAAAAATATGTAAAAAATAAGCAAACAATTGTATTAAAATACATTGACAGTATTTTAAGAGTATGATATCATTTATATGTAAGGTGGTGAGGTTAATGTTTAAAGCATATAAATTTAGATTATATCCTAATAATAAGCAATTAGAATTAATAAATAAAACATTTGGAAGTGGTAGATATGTATATAATTATTATTTAGATAAAATGAAAAATAATGGTTATGTACCAGCTTATACTAATATAAAAGATTATACTAGTACATTAAAATATGATGCAGTATTCTTACAAGAAATAGATAGTATAGTAATAAGAAAGTCTTTATTTAATTTAGATGATGCTTATAAAAAATTATTTAATAAAACAGGAGGATATCCTAAGTTTAAGAGTAAATATAATAAAAATAGTTATAATACTACAGCTGTATATAATAACTATAAAAATAAAGAATATTGTAATATAGAATTAGATTTAACAAATAGACAAATAAAATTACCCAAATTAAACTGGGTAAAGATAAAAGGATATAGAAATATAAATAATATTAATGGTAAAATAAAAAGTGCTACTATATCAAGAGAACCAAATGGTAAGTATTATGTATCAGTTTTATATGAAATGTATGACAAAATACCAGTAATAAACCATAGAACTATTGTAGGAATAGATTTAGGTATAAAGAAACTATTAACCTTATCAGAAGGAACAACTTATGATAATAATAAATATATAGATAAATATGAAAAAAGAATAAAAAGAAAACAAAGAGAATTATCAAGAAAAGAAAAAGGTAGTAAGAATTACTACAAATGTAAAAAAAAATTAGCAATACTTCATAGCAAACTAGCTAATGCTAGAAAGTTTTATACACATAAAATAACTAAAAATATAACTGATGAATATGATATTATAACTTGTGAAAAATTAAAAACTAAAGAAATGATTATTAAAGGTAAAGATAATAAACTATCTAGTAAAATAAATGATGCTACATTTAGTGAAATAGTAAGACAGCTCCAGTATAAAACAAAATACAAAGGTAAATATTTTTATCAAATAAATACTTACTATCCATCTAGTCAAATATGTAGTAGGTGTGATAATCAAGATAAAAGATATAAAGATTTAACAAGAAGGGAATATAAATGTACTAAATGTGGAGTGAAATTAGATAGAGATTTAAATGCAAGTATAAATATTATGTTTGAAGGATTAAAGTTACATATGAAGAATTACGCTAAAATATAAAGAAAGAACAAGATTTCTTAATAATTAAGAAATAAGTACGGTGGCGACCATCGGATTTTAAGTCTGCGGAGAAGTCTGGTTACAGAGTCTATGAAACAGAAATCACATCACTGTGAAGTGATGTAAAGCAAATTTATTTGCTTCTTTGTTCTATAATAAATAAAAATATAATAATTAGGAGGATTAAAATGAAATTATATAACACATTAACAAGACAAAAAGAAGAATTTATACCATATGAAGGTAATAAAGTAGGCTTCTATACATGTGGTCCAACAGTATATCATTATGCTCATATAGGTAATATGCGTAATTATATAGGTCATGATATTTTAGATAAAACTTTAAGATATTTAGGCTATGATGTAAAAAGAGTAATGAATATTACTGATGTTGGACATTTAAAGAGTGACTCTGACTCTGGTGAAGATAAAATGGTAGCTAGTGCTAAGAAAGAACATAAATCAGTTATGGATATAGCCAAGTTTTATACTGATGCTTTCTTTAAAGATTTTGATATGTTAAATTGTCGTAGACCAGATGTAGTAAGTCCGGCTACTGATAATATTGATGAATATATTAAAATAATATCCAAGTTACTAGAGGATGGTTATGCTTATGAAGCCGGAGGTAATGTTTACTTTGATGTAAGTAAATTAGAAGATTACTATAAATTAACTAACCATAAAGAAGATGATATGGTCGTGGGAGTTCGTGAAGGAGTAGACTTTGATGATAATAAGAGAAATCAAGCGGACTTCGCCCTATGGTTTACTAAGAGTAAGTTTGAAGATCAAGATTTAAAATGGGATTCACCATTTGGAGTAGGTTATCCCGGTTGGCATATAGAATGTACCGGAATTAGTTTAAAATATCTTGGCGAACATCTTGATATTCATGGTGGAGGAGTAGATAATATTTTTCCACATCATACCAATGAAATAGCCCAAAGTGAAGCATATCTAGGACATAAATGGTGTAATTATTGGTTCCACAATGAACATCTTATGGATGAATCAGGTAAAATGAGTAAGAGTAAAGGAGCAGTTTTATCAGTAAGTGTTTTAAAAGAAAATGGTTATAATCCATTAGCTTTTAGATTTATGTGTCTTCAAAGTCATTATCGTAAACAATTAGTCTTCTCATATCCTGTTTTAGAACAAGTACAAAATCAATACAATAAATTAATAAATAAGATATCTTTAATTAAAGAAGAAGGTAGTCTCCAAGAAGATAAAGTAAAAGAATATCAAGATAGATTTAAAGAAGAATTATCTAATGATTTAAATACCGCTAATAGCATAACAGTACTATATGATTTAATAAAAGATGATACCGTAAATGGTACTACAAAAAGATATTTAATTGAAGACTTTGATAAAATATTAAGCCTTGACTTAATTAAAGAAGATAATAATATAGATTCAGAACTAGAAAAATATATTCAAGATAAAATAGAAGAAAGAAAAATAGCTAAACAAAATAAAGATTATGCTTTATCAGATGCTATTAGAGATGAACTATTAACTAAAGGTATAGAATTAATTGATACAAGAGAAGGAACTACTTATAAAATCAATAAATAAGAGTTCTTTCTTTTTTGCCTATGAAGCCTTATAAAATAAGTCTTCATTAGGAATCATAGAGCCTAAGTATAGTCTCTATGATTAAAACTATGTAAAAAATATCAAAAGTATGATATACTATAAGAGTAGTGTAGGTGATAAGAATGGAATTATTAAGGGTAGTAGATAAACTAGGAAATGATACTAATGAAATAATAGAAAGAGAAGAATTACATAATAGAAGTAAATTACATAATGAAGTAACTATATATATCATAAATGATAAAGGAGAAGTATTACTTCAAAGAAGAAGTAAGAATCGAAGATTTTGTCCCAATAAATTAGGAGTAATAGCAGGTCATCAATCATATCGGGAAGATATATTAACATGTGCTGTAAGAGAAACTAAAGAAGAAGTAGGATTAAAAATAAAAAAAGAAGATCTTCATCCACTTTGTGATAAGTATTTAGTTGAAGAAAAATATAACAATCATTATATGTATCCATATTATGTAATATGTAATCAAAAGGCTGAAGATTTTACAATTCAAAAGGAAGAATTAAGCTTTGTAAGATGGTATAAAATAGAAGAAGTAATAAGATTAATTGAAGTAGGTTCTAAAGAAGTAGTTTTTAAAAAGGATGAAATAAGATTATTTAAAAAATTACTTGAAGTAACAAAGAAAGACGAAAAAGAATCATTCTTCTTAAAAATAAAAAAATTACTCGAAGTCAATTAAATAGTTTACATAAAAACCCATAACTAAAGGAGAAAATAACATTTCTTCTTTTATTTTCCACTAAATTATGATAGAATTAAATTATAAGGTAGGTAGAAATATGAAACTAAATGAAAAAAGAATTGTAAATGATATAAGATTATTAGCATTAGATATGATAAATGCAGCAGGATCTGGTCATCCAGGAATAGCTCTAGATGCTGCTCCCACACTATATACACTATTTGCATATCACCTAAAATTTGATTTAGAAAGAAAAGCATGGTGTAATAGAGATAGATTTGTATTAAGCGCAGGTCATGGTTCAGCCTTATTATATAGTACATTATATTATCTATTAGATGAATTTAATCTAGAAGAATTAAAAAACTTTCGTAAAATAAATTCTCAGTGTACTGGTCATCCTGAATATAATTTAAACAATCGTATTGAAGTAACAACAGGTCCATTAGGAGAAGGATTTGCTACATCAGTAGGATTAGCTATTGGTGAAAAATATTTAGAAAGCACCTTTAATAAAAAGAAAAACATTGTCTTTGACTATAAGATATATACCTTAGTATCTGATGGTGACCTAATGGAAGGAATATCTTATGAAGCAGCTTCCCTAGCGGGCAATCTAGGCTTAGATAATTTAATTGTTCTATATGACTCCAATGGTGTAACTGCTGATGGTGATTTAGATAAAGCCATGTATGAAAATATTCCTGATAGATTTGCTTCAATGAATTGGGAAGTAATTAAAGTAAAAGATGGCGAAAATATTGGTGAAATATCTAATGCTATCGAAAAAGCCAAAAAGAGTAAGAAACCAGTATTAATAGAAATAAAAACAACCCTAGGTATATATTCTAAGTATGAAGGAACTAATCGTATTCATTCTAATCTTGATAAAGAAGACTTAGAAGAAATAAGAACAAAATTAAAAGGAGGACCAGCCTTTACCTATAGTGAAAATGACAGAAATAATGCTATGAAGTTTATTAAAGATGGAACTGAAGATTATTATCGCGATTGGTATTCTGAATATGAAATGTATATAGCTAATGCTACTGATAGTGAAAAAGATAAAATAAATTTAGTAATAGAAAATGAAAAAATATCTCTTGATATAGCAGCAGTTATTGATACTAGTAAGATATTTGAAGATAAAGCTATGCGTGATATAAATTATCAAATAATGAATGTTATTAGTACCTTTATACCAAACTTTATGGGAGGTTCAGCTGATTTATTCTGTAGTACTAAGACATATCTAAAAGGAAAGAATGAGTTCTCAGTAGACGATTATTCTGGTTGTAATATTAACTTTGGTGTTAGAGAGAATCTTATGGGAGCAGTCTTAAATGGTTTAGCTCTAACTAATATTCGTAGTTATGGAAGTACATTCTTAGCCTTTTCTGATTATATGAAACCATCTATTAGAATGAGTGCCATGATGAACTTACCAGTAACCTATATCTTTACTCATGATAGTGTTAGAGTAGGAGAGGATGGACCAACTCATGAACCCGTAGAACAACTAGGAGCCTTAAGAAGCATACCTAATTTATCAGTATATAGACCTGCTGATTATAAAGAACTAATGGGTTCTTGGACAAATATTCTAAGAGAAGGTAAACCATCAGCCTTAATATTACCTCGTGGTCATAACAACACAATGAAATATACTAATCCAAACAAAGTAGCACGTGGAGGTTACGTAATTAGCGAAGTAAGAACAAGATTAGATTTAGTGATAATAGCAACAGGTAGTGAAGTAGAATTAGCGGTTAATATAAAAGAAGAATTACTAAAGAATTATATTGAAGCCAGAGTAGTATCAATGCCCAATATGAATTTATTCCTAAAACAAGACAAAGATTATCAGGAGCAGGTCTTACCAACAGGATATCGTCGTATGGTTATAGAATTATCAAATGATGCCAATTGGTATCGCTTTATCTCATCTGATGAAGACCTTGTTAACATATCAACTTTTGGTAAGAGTGGTAGTGAAAAAGAAGTATTAAATTTCTTTGAATTAGATATGACTGATTTAGTAATAAAAATAAAGAATAATTTATAATTCGACAAAATAAATAAATATAGTATGATATTTTATTTATGGTGATATAAATGAGAACATACTATATTTTTAATGTTAATAAATATTATAGTTATATGTATAAAGATAAACCTTTTAAGATGTATAAAATATTTGAGGAAATATATTATTCTAGAGATTATAATAGTATTAAAGCCTATCATGTATTAGAAGAAATAGCAAATCCTTTTAATAAGATAATGTTAAATGAATATATTTATAATGAGTATAAATATAAATATGGATATAAGAGAAAAGATAATATTCATTATTTAAATACAACTGATAAGAGTATTTTAAGAATAAATAATTATAATATTAAGATAGAAACAGAAAATAACTATAGTATTTTCTTTAATGATATAAATAATTATAATAATAATTTATTTGTCTGTGACTTTGAAAATATGGATTATTTCTGGTTATCTAAATTAAATTCTTTACAAAATAATAATTTAATAGTACAATAACTATAGAGAGGAGAGAATAATATGCTTTGGGATATATTATATATAGTAATAGGCTTAGTAGTAGGATTAGTTATTGGTTTTCTAGTAGCTAGAAAATTAATGAAAAAAGAATTAAAAAAGAATCCTCCTATTAATGAGCAAATGATTAAGACTATGATGAGTCAGATGGGAAGGACACCATCTCAAAAACAAGTAAATCAAATGATGAAACAAATGAATAAGTTTATGTAAATTTATTCTTTTTCTTTTGCCATTCCAACCTTAAATAAATTTAAGTTTTCCATGGTATGATAGAGCCTATATAATAGTCTCTATCATAAACAATTATATGTATATATAAATTAAAATAAATAGCCATATTATATTGACTATTTATAATAATTATAGGAGAGTTTCTAGGTAACACTTACATGGTGTATTCTCTCCAATTTCTTAGTATTCCTAAGAGAAAAGGGTGACATCTATGATGAAAGAACTTTTTTATTTCTTAGGGGGGGTAGAGGTTTAATTAATGGAACTAGTCCTTGCATTTGCTTGGATTACTCTTATCGCTATTGTCTATATAGATAATATGATGCGCAGAAAATAATAAAGGCACCCTTCATGGTGTAAGGTGCTTCATATTTCATATGGAGAAAACACCTTTTGAGACTAGGTGTTACCCATTTTTATTATGGATAAATTTCTCTCTTCATATACATTATA